>Ga0335073_10017178_pt1 | contig 10126 bp, 9 predicted proteins | sample Lox_Sample_22_FD_207093 | JGI IMG/M metagenome (GOLD analysis project Ga0335073, IMG submission 207093) | Soil microbial communities from Loxahatchee National Wildlife Refuge, Florida, United States - Lox_Sample_2.2 | ecosystem: Environmental > Terrestrial > Soil > Wetlands | place: USA: Florida... | reverse complement strand
TGTTGAGCGCATCGACCGTCACGATCGCCGAGCCGCGTGCGGCAGTCTGCGCCGCGTAGGAGCTCACCAGCTGCAAGAGAAGCGCCCCGACCAGCACGGTGAGGACGGTGATCAGCGCGTAAGTGGCAAGCTGGGCGATCCACGCCTCGAAATACCGACGCGTGGCATCGAAAAGCAGCATGACGATGAACAGGGGCCCGAGCGCTAGCAGGATGGCCAACGCGATGCTCGACAGCGCGATCAGGAACATCGTGTACACACAGAGCAGTCCCATCAACAGCCATACGAGTACCCCCGCGAGATAAAAGCCGAAATCCCCTCCGAACACCCCGCCCCGACTCCAGAGAAACCCCGCGACCTGTCCGCCGCTGATCCAGATCGCATCCACCGTGCCGACCGGGTTGGTGGTGCCCGTGATGGCCGCAGCGAGCTGCGCGGGCGCATCGAAGAAGGTATCGACGATGACCGTGTTGTAGAGCCACAGGCGCAATGCTGCCCCGAGCACGACGGCGAGGATCAGGATGCGCCTGAGACCGAGCGTCACGGGCTCCTCGATCCTCCCCGTGAGCTGCAGATAGCCCCAGACCATTACGTACACCGTGGCGAGGGTCACGATCGCAGGCTCCAGCGCACCCGCGATCCGCGCGGTGTTGGTGCCGATGTAGCTGGCCAGGGCCGCGTTGAGCCAGCTCCAGAATGTCGCAAAGAACATGCTCAACCCCTCGTTTGTGGATCCCGCTCGCTTCCCATGGCGCCGCTCAGGGCGGAACCGGCGTGAAGCGGGTGCTGAAATCGCCGTGATCGGCAATGATCTGCTCCTGAGCGCGCGCGCCGTCGGCCCACTTCTGAGCCTCGAGCGCGCGATAGAGCACATCGAGCTTCGTATGCTCGTTCTGTAGCATTGCCTGCTCGGCCGCTGTTCGTGCGTGCAAGTCGAGGCTGCCCTTCTGATCGGTAGCGACGGCGATGGCGCTGATGAGTTGCTGCAGTGAAGTAAACCTGCCGCTCGAGTTGGCCAGCGCATCGGCGGCGATCGCCTGCAGCAACGCGGTGGTGCGACGCACCGACTGCACATGCGCCGCGGAGTCCGCCGGAAGCACGCCGAGCTGGGCCGGCGTAAGCACCGCATTGGTCGTGATCGCGCTGCGCATGAGGGTCGCAAGCAGTGCATACGGGGTGGCGCTCTCCCCGAGCAGCGCTTGCAGCTCCGTCGAGCTGCTGGGCATGTAGTTGCGCGAGACGCCGGAGAGCAGCGACTGCATCCCGCGTGATCCGGTCATCGCGCGATAGGCATTCTCCGCCTGCGCGAGCTCCCCTTGTGCGGTGGTGAGCGCTTGCTCGGTAAGCTGGACCTGCTGGATGAGCTGAGCAATCGCGCCCACGTCGATGACCGCAAACTGGGCGTGTGCGGCAGGGGCCGCAAGCAGTACGGCAATCCAGAGCCACCTGCGCAAGCTGCGAGTTACGGACATAGCGGGCCTCCATTCATGTCGGGCGCGAGGAACTGCGGGAGCCATTGACTGGATCTTGGGCCTGCGTTGGCCATGATCGAGCGCATGCGCTCCACTTGCGCCGCCCGGCCCGAGATGACCGTAAGCTCCGCATCGAAACCTCTCAGGTCCAGCTGGCACACCACGCTGTGGTGCCCTTGCTTCACGAGAAAGGCCCGCGAGCCTGGCGCGAGCCGCTCCTTCACGAGCTTGAACTCACGCTCGGTCAGTCCGAAGCCCGTGAGGTACTCCTCCTCGCTCGCATCGACGTTCGGGAAGAACACCTTCGTCGGAGTTTGCTCGATGATCGTTCGACTGATGGGGCTCCCGAGCACGTCGCTCGCGCTCTGTGTCGCCACGCACATCACGGCGTTCAGCTTTCGCCAGGTCTTCGGACCGTCTTTGGCGAACCTCTCGAAGGCCGGGTCGTCGAGCAAGCGCCAGAATTCGTCCATCCAGCACACCAGTCGCCGTCCATCGAGGAGCCGGCGCACCAGGTGAAAGAGATAGAGTGTGATCGGCGCCCTCACGCGATCGTTGTCGAGAAACTCCGTCACGTCGAATCCGATGATCGGACGGCCCTCGATGCGCGCTACGACCGAGTCTTCGCGGTTGTCGAACACCCAGCCGTAATCGCCGCGAGCCGCATCGCACCATCTTGCAAGGCGTGCATGCACCCCCTCCGGATCGGTCGGATCGAGAAATTCGAGAAGCCTGGAAAGGCGGCGCTCGCCGGGCTCCAGGGCGAGGGTCCCGCGCAATGCCTGATCAAGATCGGCCTGCTCACGCACTGTGAGCGCTCGACCGCTCGGCGGCCGCACGAGCGTTGCGAGCCACGACTTGAGGAATTCATCATCGTTCGGCGTGGCGGGCAGCTGCAGGGGATTGAAACCCGTCGGAACGCCATTCCTGAGAGCCAGATACTCACCGTCCAGTGCCCGGACGAGGATCTCGAGACCGCGGTCCTTGTCGAAGATCACCTGGGTTGCGCCCTGCCGGTTGAGCATGGCAACCAGAAACCCGATCAGCACGGTCTTGCCCGACCCCGTCGGGCCACAGATGAAGGTGTGGCCGGTATCCTTGCGGCTGCCACCGTCCTGGGCCGCCGGATCGCTGGCATGCAGCGAGAAGTAATAGGGCGAGTGCGCGCTGGTGACAAGAAGCGCAAGCGCATCGCCCCAATGATTCCCGGTCGGGCGCCCGCTCGGGTGATTGTGGAAAGCCGCCATGGCGCAAAAATTGCGCGACGTGAGGGCTGCCTTGCGCGGACGCATCGCGAAGTTGCCCGGTAGCTGCGCCCAGAAGGCCGCCTCGAGACCCAGATCCTCGCGCGCGACCGTCATCCCCGTGTCGGCGAGAAGGCTGCGAGCGATGGCCACCCGATCGTTCAGGGACTTGATGAGACGCGCGGGGGTCTCGGGCAACGCACAGTCGAGACCATCCGTGAGCACCTGCAGTGTGAGATGGTGCTCCCCCATGACGAATTCGTTACTGGTCAGGGCATCGAGCGCCTGCCTGAGCTCCTGCGCCTGAGAGATGGCGAAGTCGCCCGCGTTCGCCATGCGATTGAACTGTCGCTGCAACAGGCCCTGCCCTGCCGCCTTGGTCAGGAAGCTGAACGACTGGGTCAGGACGAACGGAAGGGGCGCCGAGAGCAGCACGTCGTACATTCCGACAATGCTCGGGGTCGCATATTCCTTGATTCCGAGCATCGCTCCGAGGCGCGTATGGGTCGTACCCCGATACTCGATGGCTTCATTGCCAAAGAGCACGCGGGTGATGCCGAGCGTGCGGGACAGCGGTGCCCGCGAGAGAGGCACGGTGAGGCTCTCGGCGCCGAGTAGAAGCGTCAGGAACTCGAGCGGACGCGAGTGGGGCCGACCCGCCGAGAGGTATAGGGACAGCGGCTCTGGCTCGTAGCGCTCGAGCGATGCACTCAGCGTCTGGCGCAGCTTGTCACACGCATCGAGGGCATCGCGTAGCTCCAGATGAGCTGCGTCGCGCTGCGCTCTTGAGAGCAGCCTCGAGAGGCCTCCCAACGAGCGAGCCGGCACCGGGCGGTAGACCGTGGAGATGTACAGCTCGTTCACCATCAGCGTCTCGCCCGAGAGTCGCCTCCAGTAACGCTCGGCAAGTCTCTCAGCAAAGCCCTCTCCGTCGGCTGCCCGGCACGTCAGGCGCTCGTGGCGGCGAACAAGGTGCGTCCACAGCGCAATCTGTGGACTTGCGATATTCCTCCAGAGCACGTTCAGGCGTTCGTGCCAACTGTTGAGCTCCACATCATCGGCGCTCTCGAAACTCATCCCTGCCACGCGAAAGATCTGCACGTAGTCACCGAAGGCGGTCTTCACCACGGTTTCGGAAACCTGGGCCGTATATGGAATGCGGGTGGCCATGTCAGGCTCGCGGCGGATCTGCCTTGCGCGGGTTACCGCGACCATGCGGCCTCCGGCATCGCGCACGGCCCCAACCATACCGGCTCCTTCTGCTGCCGCAGGCCTCGACGCAGAGGAAGGTCCAGCGCGAGCGGCGTGTAGCTGCTGGCCTTCCAGAAGCGCAAGTTTCCCAGGATCGCCGCCATGCGCGTGCGTCCCCAAAGAAGTAGCAGGTCGAAGAAGCGCGCATCTCGCGCGCACAAGAGCATCGCGACGCCGTGAATGGGCGCCGCAAGCAGCAGAGCCAGCAAATTGCGGCTGAGGAGAAAGAGTTCCATGGTGAAGACCATGTTTCCGAGTAGCGCTGTGTAGGTCACCCCCCAGCGCATCGCCGGTCGAGTGGCTGCGACGAAAAGCGGATCGGCTCTGAGTCCTGCGTTGCGCCGGCTCATGGGGGCTCAAACTCCGAACAACCCGCGCACCCAGGTCACGATCTGCGAGGCGCCAAAGGCGATGCAGATCCCCAAAATCGCGGCAATACACCACCCCCACGACATTCGATTTGCCATAGCCATCGCTCCGAGGACCATCACGAGGATGATGGCGATGGGCGTCAACCAGGCGATGATGTTGGTCTCAAGGGCCGTTGCGCCCGTGAGGAACGGTGATGTCTGTGCGGCCGCGAGCCGCGGCAGCGCGAGCGCGGCGAGAAAGCCGGCACTCAGAGCGAAGCGACGAGCTGCGCGCAGATCTCTCGGATTCATGGTGGCGTCCACGAGCCTTCGGGGAGCGCAATGCCACCAGAGTTTCGAGCCGCGGACCAGCTACGTTTCGGGTGCGAATCTCCGGAAATTCATCTGGACATACAGCCGGATCACGCCGGCGGATCGGTATCCGGCGTGGCGATCAGCGCTTCGACGGAAAGGCCGAACGCCTGAGCCGATCGCGGCGCCGAGCACGACAGATCGGTGGAAAGCACGTGCAGTTGAAGATACGCGAAGAGCGTGTCGTTGAGCTGCGAGAGCAGCGCGCAGTCGCCCGAATCGAGGGTCTTGGGCTCTCCGGGTCCCAGCCGCACGACCTTCTGGACTGCCTTGGTCTGCGCCCAGCGCGCTTCGGCTCCGCTCAGCGCGCGCAGTGTTTGGAACTTCAGATCCAGGGTCGGCGAGCGGCCTCCCCCTGCCGCCTTCGCCCCACAGTTGTAGCGCATAATATCCATGTATTTTCGTGCGCCGATTGCAAGCAGGATGCCATGGAGCTTGTACCAGAGCGCATCGCACGTGTAGGTCTTCGGAAGCCCTTGCAACGGAATTTGAACGTCTCGTGTGATCCAGGTGGCCCAGGTCTCTGCGCCCGAGGGCGTCTGCTGTGATGCCACCTCGCTTGCGAAAGACGCCGCGCTGAGCAAGGTCAGCGACCACGAGGCCAATACAACGACCACAGATCTCATCGTGCCTCCATGCGCTCAGCGCGCGTGCAGCTGCTGCTGCGAATTCAGGTGCATGCCCACAGCGGCATACACTACGGCGAGCAGTCCCGTCACGAAGATGCCATCGAACGTCCCCGCACCCCCGATCGATGCGACCGGCGCACCGAGGCCCTGAATTCTATTCAGATTCAGAAGATCGGCTCCGATCAATGTGCCCAGACTTCCGCTGATGTACGCAAGCGGCGCGGCGTAGCGGCGCGACAAGAGCACCGCAACCAGGGCCGTGATCACCGGTGGTATGAACACCGGCTCCGCGACACCGAGCCCGTACACCGGCCGCGCAAGCGCATGGCATACCACCGTCACGACCGCGATGCCGGCAAGCCCGAGCACATACAGGTTGTTCTTCACGAGCAGATACAGAGAAAGCACGGTCGGGATGACGGCGCCCCCGAGATTGACGGCAATCACCGTTGCCGGCCATTCGCGCACCATGGGCACGACGTAGGGCACGCCGAAGAAGTCGATGGTGGTGGGCACGGAGATCGAGCGACCCGGCAGGTAGCCGACCGGGATGTTGACGTAGCTGCCCACGAGTGCGAGCAGCAGGATGGTGAGCATCGCGCGGGCACTGATTCCCATGCTGGCCGATGCGAATCGCACGATCCCCGCGGCGACAATCGACACCACGGCGCCCAGCAGGACGAACAGAACCAGCAATACGGGCCAAGCAACAGGGAAGTAATGAAGACCGGAGGAACGCATAGGGACGCCAACCAGGATCACACGCCTTGACCGTATTGTACGCCGGGCGACAGGCGGGGACGGTGATCTTCAAAGGATGGGCCCACCGTGACGCTTCGGATTCAGGTACGCGCCGGAATGATGGGGAGCACCACGCGAGAGCAGCGGTCGGCATCGACGTACACGGTGTTCGTGGCGATGCGCCGGGTAAGCCCTGTACCCTCGGGCGCGCCGGTGTTGGGATTCACGTCGAAATGAGGGAAGTTGCTCGAGGAGATGTCGAGGCGGATGCGATGCCCTCGCTTGAACAGGTTTGATGTGGGGAATGCGTCGACCTTGATCAGGTAGACCTGTCCTGCCGCAAGCGGCTGCGGATGCTCCCACGAGTCGCGGTAGCGACAGCGCAGAATGCCGTCCGTGAGATTCAGCGCAAATCCCTGTGGATAGTCCTCGCTGGGCGGGTACACGTCGAGGAGCTTGATCGTGAAATCCGTATCCGGCGCATCCGAGCTGATCCACAGTTGCGCCTCGATTGCCCCGGTGACCTCGACATCGTCCGCAAGCGGCGGGCTCTGAAAGACCAGAACATCGGGTCGCGCCGCCACCGGAAGGTATGGCGGCCGCGAGCCGTAGAACGCTGGGCTCTCCGTCTGATCGTACCCCCCGGGGCGCATGAGCGGCTCTCCCGAGGTCACGGTCCCTCCCATGGTGGGGACGGGATGATGGGGATCGAACTGGTAGCTGAGCGGTGTTGCGCCAGCCTCCGGAGGAGAGAGACCGAGGCGCCCATCGGCGCTCAGAAAGTATGCCGTCAACTTTGCATCGGGGATCGGCCAATCGGACTCGCTGCGCCAGCGTCCGCCATGATCGAGCCGGCCGTCGCTGGTCTTGCGTCCGCTACCACCCCCCATCACGAAGATCCGCACCGGCGGCTCCCGGTCGGCAATGCGTGGAGAGCCCTTCAGGTAGCGATTGAACCAGGCGAGCCGCAAAGCAAAGTAGTCGGCACCGCCTTCCGCATCGAGCGTCGAGCCCGCGCCGAAGGCGGCATCACCCGAATAAGGCGTGGAGCGAGCCCCGTGGGTCCAGGGTCCCATGATCAGCTTCACCGGCCCGCGCTTGAGCTTTGCGAGTCCGACGTAGTTATCGATCGCGGTGCGCGCGTACGCATCGTACCAACCGGAGACATGCACCATCGCTGCGTCCGCGAATTGCCGGTAAAAGCCCTGCGCGTAGATCCCGAGCTGCTTCCAGTAGCCATCGAATCGGCCGTGCTCCCATTGCTCGTAAACGTAGCTCTCGTAATCGGGCACCAGGCTGAGCGGGGTGTAGCCGCGCTTCCACGGCATGCTGGCGAACCAAGCTTTGAGGTCAACTGCCTTGAGCGCAGCGAGCAAACGCGGGCTGTGCCGCACCTCGCGACTCTCCAGCGCTTGGCTGTATGCCCAGGTCACCTGCTTGAGCTCGAACGCACCGCCCTGGCGGATGCCGCCCTGATAGGCATTGGAGAAACCTCCGCAATCGATGTACATCGCCGCAAGCCCCGGAGGATTCAGGCATGCCAGTGCGACTTGAGTGTGCGCCGCATAGGACAACCCCATGGTGCCGATGCGTCCGTCGCTCCAGGGCTCACGCCGCAGCCACGCGCAGGTATCGAATCCGTCCTCGCCTTCGCGCAGATACTTGATGAACTCGCCCTCGGAGTCGTGGCATCCGCGGCAGTCCTGAAAGATCACCACATAGCCGTGACGCACGTAGAACGCGGCGACTTCGGCGCGCGACTTCGGCATGGGATTGGCTGCCGTGAAGTCTCGAAAGCTCGTGATGTTTCGCCCGTAAGGTGTGCGCTCCAGGATGACCGGGAACCGCCCAGCGGCTCGCTTGCCGGAACGTGCGGGGTGATAGACATCCGTTGCGAGGTGCACTCCATCGCGCATGCGGACGCGGACATTGCTCTCGAGCAGCACCTCGAACGGCTCGGCTGTCTCACCGGATGGCACCCGCCCGAGCCGCGCAAGCCCCACAGCCGCTGCAAAGAGCGAGAATCGACGCCGGCTGATCGGCCTGGATTGCATCGTACTGCCCGACGGTTCGCAGTGCGTGCCCATTGGCCTCAGCGCGCACCGCCGCTCGGCACGAATCTCCAGCGCCCGACGACGCTTGCCGAGACCTTGATCCGACTGGGAATGATATTGGGCCGTTCCTCTCCAGCGAGGCTCCGGGCCGCCATCAAGGGCACGGGATTGAATTCCACACGTCTGGGGGCGCCTTGCGGCTCCATCGTAAGCAGCAAGAGCTGTCCGAGCGTGCCCCCGCCGGCCCGAGCGATCGTCTCCGCATCGGCCCTGGCCTGGGAGACAGCTTGTGCGAGCGCCTGCCGTCGCGCCTCGTCGGAGTTCTTCGCCGAGAAGCTGATTGCGGAGATTTGCGTGGCGCCGGCGCTCAGGGCCGCATCGATGTAAGCACCAAGCCGGTCGAGACGGTCCGTCTCGATCTGGATCAAGGTCGTTGCCTGGTACCCCGTTCGCTTTTGCCGCTGCGTCGCCTGGTCGTATTCCCAGCGCGGGGTGACCGTCAACAGGGATTCGGCGACCTCCCCGTGGCTCAACCCGGCCGTGCGGAGTGAGCTCGAGACCGTCTTGGTCAAACGAGTGCTCTCGGCGCTGGCTTCAGCAGCCGATGCGGCGAGTGAGTCGATGTCGATGGAGAACGCCGCCGTCGTCGCCGGGATGGTCACATCCGCCGTGCCGCTTGCGACGACCTGAGGCTCGAGTGACTCCTCAACCGCATTGGCCGCGCTGCCGAGGATTCCCGCACACGACAGCATGCAAACGACAGCCGCACGCGTTGCGAACGATCTGCCAGAGTGGGAGTTGCGCACAGCCTTCGGCTCCAGCGTCCAGGGATTGCGCCATCTTACCCCCACCCGGGCTGGAGCTACCCATCCGGGTAGTTCCGCGCGCGCCGCGCTCATCGCAAGCTCCGCGGCATCGATCACCACGGATGACCTTCATGCCAGCAAGTGCCTTGTTGCAGCAGCTCTCGGAGGAACGCGCGACGCTTGCCGACACGCTTGTTCCGCGAATCGTGACCGTCCTGGCCGGCAGGCGGCGCAGCCTCTCGGCCATTCGTTGGCGGCCCCCCTACCTCATCACCGCGGCCGAGCCGCTCGGCGGCGTCGAGCGAGTCGCATGGCACTCGCCGTATGGACCCGAAGCAGAGGCGGATGCGCAGCGCGCGGAGGTGGTGGCGACCGACCTGACAACCGATGTGGCGGTGATCCGTACCAGCACCGACACCAACGCTCAGGTCGAGGCGACTCCCGCGCCTGCGCTGCGAGAGGGGCTGCGGCTCGCAGAGACGGTTGCGATTGTCGGATGCGATCCGCGGGGCACGCTCCTCCGGTGGAGCACCGTCTCGGTTGCGGGAGGCGCATGGCGCTCACGGCGCGGCGGACGGATTGCCCAGCGACTCGAGTTCGACGGGGCGCTCGATGCGCGATTCGAGGGAGCCCTCGTCGCGGATGCGGCAGGGCGGCTCGCAGCCATGCAGGTCTCAGGACCATTCGGCCGCTCGCTCGGTATTCCTGCCGAGACCGTCGAGCGCGTGCTGCGCGCAGTCGAGCAGCATGGCTACTTGCCGCGGCCGTATCTCGGACTACGTCTGCAGACCCTGTGGCTCGATGCAGCGGCTGTGGCTCATTTGGGCCGCCGCAGCGCACGTATCCCCGTCATCACCGGAGTCGAAGCCAACTCCCCCGCGGCCCACGCCGGTGTGGAGCTTGGGGACCTGATCGAGACGATTGACGACCAGGAGGTCGATGGGGTCGATGCGATCCTGCGGGCCTTGGGTGATGCGACGCCAGGGGCAGCGTTGGTGCTGCGCCTGCGCCGCGGCGGGAAAGCCGAAGCGCGTACCCTGAAGGTCATCGAGCGGCCCCGCACGGCTTGCTGAGCGAGCCTTGCGCTTTGCCGCAGCGTCACCATCTTGAGGTGTCGTGCACGTGATTGTCGCCGCTACAGATCCTGGTGCTCGCGAGGTGCTGCGAGCGAGAGTGCTGCAGACGGGGTTGCCCTGCGATGAGGAGG
>Ga0335073_10017175_pt1 | contig 10127 bp, 10 predicted proteins | sample Lox_Sample_22_FD_207093 | JGI IMG/M metagenome (GOLD analysis project Ga0335073, IMG submission 207093) | Soil microbial communities from Loxahatchee National Wildlife Refuge, Florida, United States - Lox_Sample_2.2 | ecosystem: Environmental > Terrestrial > Soil > Wetlands | place: USA... | reverse complement strand
CGATCGCTCGATCATTGAGGGCGGCGATGAAGGCGTCGGCGTCGAACGCCTTGTCGGCGATCAAAGCGCCGGGATCGACGGCTTCGATGAGAGGCTCGGCGCAAGTCAGATCGTGATCTTGGCCCGGGCTGAGCATCACCTCGACAGGATTGCCGAGGGCATCGACGAGCGCGTGAATTTTGGTGGTCAATCCGCCGCGGGATCGGCCGATGGCTTGCGCGCCGTCTTTTTTTGGGCGCCGGCGCTATGCTGGTGAGCGCGCACGATAGTGGCGTCAATCATCATGTACTCGTTGTCGTGGTCGCTGGCCAAAAGCCTGAAAACCCGCTCGAAAACGCCGCTCTTGGCCCATCGGTTGAAGCGCTGATAGACGATCTTCCAGTCGCCAAAGCGCTCGGGCAGATCGCGCCAAGGAATGCCGGCGCGAAACCTGAAGAGAACGGCTTCGACGAACAGGCGATTGTCCGCCGCCGTGCCGCCCACATGGCCTTCACGGCCCGGCAGAATATCTTGGATCCGATCCCACTGGTCGTCGCGCAGTGCATAGCGTCGCATCGGTCAGCCCCTCCTCGGGCCGACCACTCACGAGTCAGACATTTGCTGATTCGGGAATCCCCCGCGCATCCGAAACACAAAACGTTCTGCATCCGATTCCAATCCGTTCTCGCCTCAACTGAAGACAGGCCCTAGCCGCCGGCCGCAAAAACCGGGCGTGCCGCGCCCGCCGAGTTCAACCCGCGGGAGCCTTTTGTTTGCTTTCTCCAGGTCGGCCCTTCTCTCGCGCGAACACCTCCCGGCCTTCGCCGTCCAGGATGCGCAGTCCGATCGTCTGAGGGGGCCACGCGGTATTCGCGGCGGCGACGATTGCGGCGGACGTGTCCGCCGCTTGAATTGGCTTCTCGGTTACGTTCGTCCCGCCGTGGTCGGGCGTCGCGCAAACGAATTGAATGAGAAAGGGCTGCGACTGTTCGTGAGCGATCGGGGCCGCTCCGCCGGCTGAATCGAACTCCAGAAGAGGCGGCTCGGCTGCGGCGTTCAGGCCGGATGGCCTCGACACGCGACGAGCGACGATGGCTGCGACGCGTCGCCAATCCCGCGCTCTTGAGTCGCTCTGCGTCTCGTGTTCCCGCCGCCGCGCTTCGGCGTAGGCCCCTTCGCCAAACTCGCTGAGCACCGCGCGCGCCACGGCGTGAAGCCGCTCGAGTTGATCCAGGCGCCAAATCAGCCACGCAAACATCTCCGCTCCCCTTCAACGCAACGCCGGAGCGAAGGCTCGCGACCCGCATCCTCATGACGGCGGATTGCTTACCTAACGGATCGCTCGATATTCGACCTCTCGCGTTGACAGAAACTTAACGCCGGCCAGGTCGGAGTGATGCAATATTTGCGCGAGTGGCGGTCATCGGCCGTTCGGCCGACCGAACGCCGCGACATTCGCCCAGGGCGCTGAGGCTCCCTTCGAACTGCTAGAATTGAGGCATGAGGAACCCGAAACTCAACGCGTGGCTCTGGCTCGTCGTGAGTTTTGCTCTTTTTGCGCTGGCGCTATTTCTGTCGGCAGGGACGATCCGTTATTGGCGGGCGTGGGTATTTCTCGCGGTCGGCGGCGGACCGAGCATTCCGCTCACCCTTTACATCAGCAATGACCAAAGACTGCTTGAGAACAGGACCAAAGCTGGGCCCGGGGCAGAGCAGCGGCCAATCCAGAAGCTCATCGTGCTCGCTTCCGGCCTCCCCGGCGTCGCCACGTCCATCGTCCCCGGGCCCGACCGCCGCTTCGGCTGGTCGGACATGCCGGGATGGCTCTCCTTGGTGGGCGATCTCATGATTCTGGCGGCCATGTGGGCGGCGCTCCGGGTCTTCAGGGAGAACGCCTTCGCCTCCGCGACCGTCGAGGCCGTCGAAGGCCAAAAGGTCATTTCCACCGGCCCTTATGCGATCGTGCGGCACCCGATGTATGCGAGCGCGGCGGTTTATTTCGTTGGAGCTTCTCTGGCGCTCGGCTCATTTTGGGGGCTCATTCCCGCCCTTCTCACAATTCTCGGCCCTCCTTTTGAGGTTACTGGACGAGGAGATTCCTTCGCGAGGCTCTCACCGGCTACGCCAGCTATTGCTCCAGTGTCCGCTGGCGGTTGATCCCCGGACTTTTTTGAAAAAGAAGCATCGCCGCGACCGCGCGCAACTCGTCCTGGAGCGCTCACGCGGCGGGGCTTTGATCGGCAGGCTGGTCGGCGGCGCGATTCACCCTTATTGTTTTAAACACCTGCGCATCCGCTGATGGTTTCCCCCTTGAACGCGTTCGACCGGACTTCGACGCGGCGAAACGCAAGGCTCGCGATCTGACATGCGCCTCTTGCCTGCCGCCCGTCATCAAGACGCCGACTCGACGTCAAACCGGCTCATGCGCGGCAAACCGGCGAGGCTGCTCGAGCAGAACGGGGCGCGCGTCGTTCTGGGTGCGAGCGTCGACGCGGCGGGTACGGTCAAGCTGGTCGCGCCCGGCGCAGCCGCGATGGACGTCGCGCCATGACGTCTGGCGGCGAACTCGCGCGCGATCCGCACTATCTCGCGATGGAGATCCGCGTGCGCGGCCGCGTCCAGGGGGTCGGCTTTCGCCCGACGGTGTGGCGGATGGCGCGCGAGCTCGATCTCGCCGGCGAAGTCATGAACGACGCCGAAGGGGTACTGGTCCGGGTGGGCGGCGAGGCGGCGGCGGTCTTGGACTTCGTCGCCCGCATCGCACGCGAGCCGCCGCCACTCGCGCGCATCGACGCCATCGAGACCCATGCCTATCGCGGCCGGTTGTCGGCAAAGTTCCGCGTCGCCCAGAGCCGGACGGGCGCTGCGCATACCCAGATCGCGCCCGACGCCGCCATCTGCCTGGAGTGCGCAGCCGAAATCGCCAATCCGCGCGAGCGGCGCTTCCGCTATCCGTTCGCCAATTGCACCCATTGCGGACCGCGCCTAAGCATCATCGTCGGCATCCCTTACGACCGCGCCATGACGACCATGGCGCCCTTCCCCATGTGCGGCGCCTGCGCGCTGGAGTATCGGGACCCGGCCGATCGCCGCTTCCACGCCGAGGCGATCGCCTGTCATGCCTGCGGCCCGAGGGCGAGGCTGATCCGCTTCGACGGGCGCGCGGAGAGCGTCGACCAGCATTCGACACTCGACGAGGTCGACGCCGCGGGCGCGCTGCTCAGGAAAGGCGAAATCATCGCCGTCAAGGGACTGGGCGGGTTTCACCTCGCTTGCGACGCGACCAACGCCGAGGCCGTGGTGCGGCTGAGGCGCTTGAAACGGCGCGAGAGGAAGCCTTTCGCGCTGATGGCGGCCCACCTCGAGATCATCCGCCGCTATTGCCGTGTCGACGCCGCCGAGGAGCGGCTGATGGGCGGCGCCGCGGCGCCGATCGTACTCTTGCGCGCCGACGGGCCGCGCCGCCTGCCGCAGGACATCGCCCCAGGCCTCTCGACGCTGGGTTTCATGCTGCCGACGACGCCGCTCCACGCGCTCATGCTGAGAGGGCTCGATCACCCGGTCGTGATGACGAGCGGCAATGTCGCCGACGAGCCGCAGGCGACCGATAATGACGAGGCGCGCGAGCGGCTCGCCGGCATCTCTCCTTACGCGCTTATCCACAATCGCGAGATCGCCAACCGGGTCGACGATTCGCTCGTCCGCGTGATGGCGGGAAAGCCTCGGGTGCTGCGGCGGGCGCGCGGCTACGCCCCCGCCCCGCTCGTGCTGCCCCCGGGCTTCGGGGCGGCGCCGCCCCTGCTCGCGATGGGCGGCGAGCTCAAGGCGACGTTCTGCCTCGTCAGGGATGGCGAGGCGATCCTGTCGCAGCACCAGGGCGATCTCGAGAACGCCGAGACGTTCGACGACTATCGCCGGGCGCTCGCGCTTTACGCCAAACTGTTCGATCATTCGCCCGTCGCGCTCGTCGCCGACAAACATCCGGAATATCTCTCGGCCAAGCTCGCCCGCGCGCGAGCCGCTTCCGAGCCGGTCCAGCTCATCGAGACGCAGCATCATCACGCCCATGTCGCCGCCTGTCTGGCCCAGAACCTCTACCCCCTCGACGGGCCCCCGGTGCTCGGCATCGTCCTCGACGGCGTCGGATGGGGCGACGACGGGACGATCTGGGGTGGCGAGTTCCTGCTCGCGGACTATCGCTCATACGAGCGACTCGGCCTCTTCAAGCCGGTAGCGATGCCGGGCGGCGCGCAGGCGGCGCGCGAACCTTGGCGCAATCTCTACGCCCATCTCATGGCCGAGATGGGATGGGCCGAGTTCGCCCTGTATTTCGCCGGGCTCGAACTCTTCGCCGATCTTGCGCGCCGACCGCGCGCGACGCTCGATGCGATGATCCGCAACAACGTAAATGCGCCGAAAGCCTCGTCCTGCGGCAGGCTCTTCGACGCCGTCGCCGCCGCGCTGAACCTCTGCCGCGACCGGCAGGCCTATGAGGGCGAAGCGGCGGCCCGGCTCGAAGCGATGGTCGACCGCGAGGTCATGGCTCGCGACAGTGAGGAATTCGCCTACCCCTTCGCCATTCTGGACATGCGCGATTCTGGCCTGTCCTATATCGAGCCCGTGGAGATGTGGCGGGCGATTCTCGTCGACCTCAGCATTGGCGCGCCCCCGGCGCTGATCGCGACGCGCTTCCACAAGGGCCTCGCCGATACCGTCGTCGCCATGGCGAGGAAACTCGCCGCGCGGGACGATCAGGGCGGAGCGCGGTTCGACGCGGTCGCGCTCTCGGGCGGCTGCTGCCAGAACCGGGTGCTGTTCGAGGAGGTCGTGCTGGGCCTCGAACGCGCGGGCTTTCGCGTGCTCGCACACGCCGAGGTTCCCGCCAACGACGGCGGACTTTCGCTCGGGCAGGCGACGATCGGCGCCGCGCGTCTCATTGACGCAGCGAAAGTGCGCGACAACTCGGGTCCAACCATGGGATAATAGATAAGGATAACGATCATGTGCCTCGGAATCCCAGGCCGTATCATTAAGATTGACGACAACGCGAAGAAGCTCGCGACCGCCGACGTCAGCGGCGTCAGGAGGCAGGTCAACGTCGCCTGCATCGTCGACGCGGACCATCCCCTCGAGGCCTGCGTTGGCGATTGGGTCCTGATCCATGTCGGCTTCGCGATGAGCCGGATCGACGAGGCCGAGGCGGCCGAGACGCTCAGAATCCTGACCGAGCTCGGCGAGGCGCAGCAGGAGCTCGACGCCATGCGCCGCTCCGCCGCCAAATAGGGCCGAGTAGGGAGGCGGCATGAAATATCTCGACGAGTTTCGCGATTGCGCCAAGGCCGAATTTCTCCTGAAGGAGATCGAGGGCCTGACCGCTTCGCTCTCCATTCCCGACGACCGGCCGCTGCAGTTCATGGAGGTTTGCGGCGGCCACACCCACTCGATCTTCCGCTACGGCGTCGAGGGCATGCTGCCGCATGGAATTGAGCTCGTCCACGGGCCCGGATGCCCGGTCTGCGTGCTGCCGATGGGCCGGGTCGACGATTGCGTCGCCATCGCCGAGCAGACGGGGGTCATCTTCGCCACGTTCGGCGACGCGATGCGCGTGCCGGGCTCCCGCAAGAGCCTCATGCAAGCCAAAGCCGACGGCGCCGATGTCAGGATGGTCTATTCGCCAATGGACGCGCTGAAGCTCGCGCGCGCCAATCCTGGCCGCGAGGTGGTGTTCTTCGGCCTCGGCTTCGAGACCACGATGCCGTCGACGGCGCTGACGATCCTCGATGCCGAGACGGAGGGAATCGAGAATTTCTCCGTCTTCTGCAATCACATCACCATCGTGCCGACCATCAAGGCCATTCTCGACAGCCCGGATCTGAGGCTCGACGGCTTCATCGGCCCCGGCCATGTCTCGATGGTGATCGGGACCGCGCCCTACGCATTCATAGCCCGCCATTATCGCAAGCCGATGGTGATCGCCGGCTTCGAACCACTCGACATTCTCCAGTCGATCTGGATGCTCTTGCGGCAGATCAAGGAGGGGCGGATCGAGATCGAAAATCAATATGCGCGCGTTGTTCTGAACGCGGGCAATGCCCCGGCGCTCAACGCCGTCTCGAAGGTGTACGAGCTGCGCGAATTCTTCGAATGGCGGGGCCTGGGCTCGATCGAGCATTCCGGCGTCCGGCTGCGCGAGGCTTACGCCCGCTTCGACGCCGAGCGCAAATTCGCGATTCCCAACGTCAGGATCGCCGATCCGAACGCCTGCCAGTGCGGCGAAGTGCTGAAGGGCGTCATCAAGCCGCATCAGTGCAAGGTGTTCGGCTCCGCCTGCACGCCGGAGACACCGCTCGGCGCGCTCATGGTCTCCTCTGAAGGCGCCTGCGCCGCCTATTATCAGTACGGCCGCATCAAGCGGCACGAGGCCGCCGAATGAACGTCGCCGCCCCCGTCCGCCCCCGAACCCTCGGGCGGGTCCATGTTCCGACGGTGACGCTCGCCCATGGCGGCGGCGGCAAGGCGATGAAGGATCTGATCGACGACGTGTTCGTGCGCGCCTTCGACAATCCGCTGCTCGCGCCGCTCGACGACCAGGCCCGGTTCGATCTCGCCGACCTCGCCCGGCGCGGCGACCGGCTCGCCTTCACCACCGATTCCTTCGTCGTCGATCCGCTGATCTTTCCCGGCGGCGACATCGGCAAGCTCGCGGTCTGCGGCACGGTCAATGACCTCGCGGTCGGCGGCGCCGTCCCGCTTTATCTCTCCTGCGCCGCAATCGTCGAGGAAGGGGTTAAGATCGACCTCCTGCGCCAGATCGCCGCCTCGATGGCGGCGGCGGCACGCGAGGCGGGTGTCGCCATCGTCGCCGGCGACACCAAGGTCGTCGCCAGGGGTGCCTGCGACAAGCTCTTTTTGACGACGACCGGGGTCGGCGTCATCCGCGAGAGCGTCAAATTGGGCGCGAATCGCGCGCGCCCCCGCGACGCGGTCCTGGTCAACGGCCTGCTCGGCGACCACGGCGCGGCCATCCTATGCGCCCGCGGCGACATGGCGCTCGATACACCGATCGAGAGCGATTGTGCGCCGCTGCATGGGCTGATCGCCGCGCTCCTTGCCGCCGCGCCCGGCGTCCGCTTCGTGCGCGACCCGACCCGCGGCGGGCTGGCGACCGTCTTGAACGAGATCGCCGAAGCCTCGGGAATCGCGATCGAGATCGACGAGCGGGCGACCCCAATTCGTGAAGAGGTCAAGGCCTTCTGCGAGATCCTGGGCCTCGATCCGCTCTATCTCGCCAACGAAGGCAAGATCGTCGCGATCGCCCCTGCGGTCGAGGCGGACGCCGCGCTTGCGGCGCTCACCACCCACCCGCTCGGGGCGCGTGCCGCGATCATTGGGCGGGTTCAATCGGGCGAACCGGGGCGAGTGACGATGCGGACCGCGCTAGGGGGGCGCCGGATCGTCGACATGCTGGTTGGCGAGCAATTGCCCCGCATTTGTTGAAGGCGCTCCCGTGCACGAGCTCGGCGTCACCCAAAATATCGTCGCCATCGTCGGCGAGGCCGCCAAGGGGCGCCGCGTGACCCGGGTGACGCTGGAAGTGGGAAAGCTCTCGGGCGTGATGAGCGAGGCGATCGCCTTCTGCTTCGACGTCGTCGTCAAGGGCACGGCGCTGGAAGGCGCGCGCCTTGAGATCCTCGACATCGACGGGCGCGCGCGCTGCAAGGCCTGCGGCCTCGAATTCGAGACCGAGACTCTTTTTACCCCTTGCCCGTGTGGGTCGCATCGGTCGACCCGCATTCGCGGCGAGGAATTGATCGTCAAATCGATGGAATTGGTGGAGGCAGCCTGATGTGCGGACATTGCGGATGCGGCGACGAGCAAGCGGCCGCCGTCCTCAATCTCGAGACGGGGAAGGAGACGCCGCTCGCGCGCGACGCCGGCCAGCAGGCGCACGGCGACGGAGATTCGCATGATCAAGACCACGATCACGGGCACGGGCGTGAGCATGGCCACGACCACATTCATGCCGATGGCTCGCGGCATGGCCACCCGCACGGCCACGTTCAACCCGCCCGCAGCGCGGCCGGCGAAGTCGTAGAGCTCGAGGCCCGGATCTTGGCCAAGAACGACGCGATGGCGGAGAGGAACCGGGCCTGGTTCAAGGGCCGAGAAATTCTGGCGCTGAACCTCGTGAGCTCGCCCGGCGCGGGCAAGACGACCTTGCTCGAGCGGACGATCCGCGACCTCAAGGATGAGCTTAAGCTCTATGTCGTCGAGGGCGACCAGGCGACGGCAAACGACGGCGAGCGCATCCGCGCCGCCGGCGCGCCGGCGGTGCAGGTCAACACCGGCTCAGGCTGCCATCTCGAGGCCGACATGGTCGCCCGCGGGTTGCAGGAGCTCAGGCCCTCTCCGGGCTCGGTGGTGATGATCGAGAATGTCGGCAATCTCGTCTGCCCGGCTTTGTTCGACCTCGGCGAGCGGGCCAAGGTCGTCATCCTCTCGGTGACCGAGGGCGACGACAAGCCGCTCAAATATCCGCACATGTTCAAGGCGGCGGAAATGATGGTCCTCAACAAGATGGATCTTTTGCCTTACGTCGATTTCGACCCGGAGCGCGCACTCGCCAACGCGCTTAAGGTCAATCCGTCGATCGCCTCGCTCCGTCTTTCGGCGCGGACCGGCGAGGGACTCGACGCGTGGTACGATTGGCTGCGCGATGAGTGGGCGCAGGTCCGCGATCTCGCGTTCAGCTGAGCGGAAGACCGTCGAGAGCGAATACATGGCCCCTTTGGTCTACCCCGCGCATGGACCACGCTACGACGAGACGTTTCCCAGGCTTGAACCGCACGAACTCGACCGGCTGAGGAACTATGGGACGCTGCGCAAATATTCGAACGGGGAAAAGCTGTTCGAAGTCGGCAAGGTCGCGCCGGGCATGTTCGTCGTGCTCAAGGGCTCCGTGTCGCTCACTTTGCGCGACGGGCTCGGCCATATCGCTCCGCTCGCCGAGCTCGGCGAGGGTCACTTCCTGGCCGATGTCAGTCAGTTGTCAACGCGTATGGCCTTGGCGGACGGCGCCGCGGAGGGCGACGTCGAGACCCTGGTGATTACGACCGATCGGCTGCGCGCGCTGCTCGTCGCCGATGCCGATCTCGGCCAGCGCATTATGCGCGCGCTCATCCTGCGCAGGGTCGCCCTTATCGAGGGAGGCACCGGCGTTGTGCTGATCGGGTCGACCGACTCGGCCGACATGATCCGGCTTGACGGCTTCCTCACCCGGAACGGCTATCCCCACCATCTGATCGATCCCGCCATCGACCCGGAGGCGCGAGAGACGATCCATCGGTACGCCGACGTCGCCGGCGGGTTGCCGCTCGTGATTTGCCCGGATGGCTCAGTCATCGGCAACCCGTCCGTAACGGCGCTCGCCCGCCGGATCGGCATGACGACGCCGTCGAAGGCGAATTTCGTCTACGACGTTGCGGTGGTCGGCGCCGGCCCGGCGGGTTTGTCGACGGCAGTCTACGGATGCTCTGAAGGGCTGTCGGTTGCGGTTCTCGACGCCCGCGCCTTCGGCGGCCAGGCCGGGGCGAGCGCCCGGATTGAGAATTACTTCGGCTTTCCGACCGGCATCACCGGTCAGGCGCTGACCGCGCGCGCTTTCATCCAGGCGCAGAAATTCGGCGCCGACGTGATGATCCCGGTCGCCGTCACGACGCTCGACTGCTCGCGCGTCAACGGCGCGTTGGCGCTTGAGGTCGAGGGAGGCGAACGTATTCAAGCCAGGACGGTCGTGGTCGCGAGCGGCGCGAGATATCGCCGTCCCGCGCTCGCCGACATCGCCCGGTTCGAGGGCCGCGGCGTCTGGTACTGGGCGTCGCTGATCGAGGCGCGCCTCTGCCTAGGCCAGGAAGTCGTTCTGGTCGGCGGCGGCAATTCGGCCGGCCAGGGCGCGGTGTTCCTTTCCGCTCACGCGGCCAGGGTGCGGATGATGGTCCGAGGGCCGGACCTGGCCGAGAGCATGTCGAAATACTTGATCGATCGAATCGCAGCGACCCCCAACATCGAATTGATGACTGAGACTGAGATTGTCGCCCTCGACGGCTCCGCTGGCAGCGGCCTCGAGAAGGTCCGCTGGCGCGACGGGC
>Ga0335073_10017174_pt1 | contig 10128 bp, 9 predicted proteins | sample Lox_Sample_22_FD_207093 | JGI IMG/M metagenome (GOLD analysis project Ga0335073, IMG submission 207093) | Soil microbial communities from Loxahatchee National Wildlife Refuge, Florida, United States - Lox_Sample_2.2 | ecosystem: Environmental > Terrestrial > Soil > Wetlands | place: USA: Florida... | reverse complement strand
CGAGCAGCAGGCCGCCACCCGCAAGGAAGTGATCGCTTAAATGAGCACGCACACCCTCTCCGTGCTGGTCGAGAACAAGCCAGGCGTGCTCGCGCACGTCGCCGCCTTGTTCTCGCGGCGGGCGTTCAACATCACCTCGCTGTCCGTAGGGCCGACGAGCGACCCGAAGGTCAGCCGGATGACGATCGTGGTAGACGGCGCGTCCACCCCGGTCGACCAGGTACACAAGCAACTCGAGAAGCTCGTCCGCGTTCTCAAGGTCACCGAGCTCGAGCAGGACGACGCGATCGAGCGCGAACTGGCCCTGATCAAGGTCAGGGTCAACCCGGAGCTGAGGGCCGAGCTCCTCGACGTGGCGACCTTGTTCCGTGCCAGCGTCGTCGACCTCAGCCCTGACACGATCGTCCTCGAAGCCGTGTGCAGCCCGGGTCGTCTCGATGCGCTGCTGGAAAAGCTCGAGCAGCACGGCACCTGCGAACTGGTGCGCACCGGCCTGATCGCGATCTCGCGCGGCGGCGAGACGATCACCGACGACATGCGCGAGCTGGCACTAGCCCACTGACCCTAGAAAGGAAATAAAGAAGATGGCCACTGTCTACTACGACGACGAGGCTGACCTCAGCCTGATTCAATCACGCAAGATAGCCGTGCTCGGCTACGGCTCCCAGGGTCACGCCCACGCGCTCTCCCTGAGGGACTCAGGCTGCGATGTCCGCGTCGGACTGCCTGAAGGCTCGAAATCCCGCGCTAAGGCGACCGATGCGGGGCTAATTGTCGGAACGCCTGAAGAAGTTTGCGACTGGGCCGATCTAGTCATGGTCCTGACGCCTGACACCGGCCAGCGCAAGCTCTACGCGGAGGCCATCGCGCCGTCGCTCAAGGCAGGCGACGCACTGTTTTTCGCCCACGGCTTCAACATTCACTTCGGGTACATCACGCCGCCTGCCGACATCGACGTGGCGATGGTCGCGCCGAAGGCGCCGGGGCACACCGTGCGGTGGCAGTACGAGGCCGGGCAGGGCACGCCTGTGCTGGTCGCGGTTGCGCAGGACGCGACAGGCAAGGCCTGGGACCTGGTCAGGTCCTACGCGAAGGCCATCGGCGGCACGAAGGCCGGCGCGCTGGTGACCACGTTCCAGGAGGAGACGGAAAGCGACCTGTTCGGCGAGCAGGCAGTTTTGTGCGGCGGCGTCACCGCCCTGGTCAACATGGGCTTCGAGACCCTCGTCGCGGCCGGGTACCAGCCAGAGGTCGCCTATTTCGAGTGCCTGCACGAGCTCAAGCTGATCGTCGACCTGATGCAGGCAGGCGGCATGACCTGGATGCGGTACTCGGTCAGCGACACCGCCGAGTACGGCGACCTGACCAGGGGCCCGCGCGTGATCTCCGAGCCGACGCGGCAGGCAATGGCGAAGATTCTCGCCGACATCCGTTCAGGCGAGTTCGCCCGCGAGTGGATCGCCGAGGACGACGCCGGACGGCCCAACTTCAACGAGCTGCGCAAGCAAGCCGCCGACAGTCGGATCGAGCGCGTGGGCAAGCCGCTGCGCCGGATGATGTCGTGGCTTAACGCCCCGACCGACCAGGAGGACTGACTCTTATGGGGGACCACGTACGCACCTACGTCGTCGCGCACCTCCCTGGCGACGGCATCGGCCCCGAGGTCACCGCCGTTGCCAGGGATCTGATCGATCAGGCGGGAAAAGAGCACGGGTTCGCGATCGACTGGAGGAATTGCCCGCTCGGCTCTGAGCATTACCTCAAGACGGGCGAGGTGCTGCCGGACGGCGCCCTGGCTGACCTGCGCAAGACCGACGCGGTATTGCTCGGCGCCGTCGGCAGCCCGGCAGTGCCACCTGGCGTGCTGGAACGCGGCCTGCTGCTGCGACTGCGGTTCGAGCTTGACCTATACATCAATCTCCGGCCCGCCAGGTTGCGTCCTGGAGTGCCGTCATTGCACGGTGAGCACGGCATGGACGCGATTGTCGTGCGGGAGAACACCGAGGGCCTGTACGCGGGCGCCGGCGGGATCGTGCATAAGGGCACAGCGTTCGAGACCGCGACAGAAGAGTCGCTGAACACCCGCGCAGGGGTCGAGCGCTGCGTCAGGTACGCGGCTTCTCTTGCCGCGTCGCGCAGCGGCCGTATGACGCTGGTGCACAAGACCAACGTGCTGACCAACGCGGGCTCGCTGTGGATGCGGGTCGCCCAGCTTGTCGCCGCCGAGACTGGCGTTACCTTGGATTACGCGCACGTGGACGCGGCGTGCCTCTACCTGGTCTCCGATCCTGGCCGGTTCGACGTCATCGTGACCGACAACCTGTTCGGCGATATCCTCACCGACCTCGCGGCCGCGCTGACCGGCGGGCTGGGGCTGTCGGCGAGCGGAAACCTGAACCCTGAAAAGACCGGGCCTTCGATCTTCGAGCCGGTACACGGTTCCGCGCCTGACATCGTCGGCACGGGAAAGGCCAACCCGGCAGGGGCGGTGCTGTCGTCGGCGCTGATGCTCTCGCACCTGGGCGAGCCCGAGGCGGCCGCCGACCTTGAGGCGGCGGTGGACGCGGTGCTCGCCGCGGGCGGGGCTTCCTCGACGGCGGAGTGGGCTTCGGCGCTGTCTGCCGAGCTTGGGGGCTCGCGATGAGCCAGGTGGAGATGTACGACACGACGCTGCGCGACGGGTCGCAGCAGGTCGGGCTCGACCTCACGGTCGAGGACAAGCTGCGGGTCGCGGTCGCGCTCGACGCGCTCGGGGTCGACGTGGTGGAAGGAGGCTGGCCTGGCTCGAACCCGAAGGACAAGGAGTTCTTCGCGCGAGCCGGGGAACTTCCCTGGCTCCACGCCTCGCTGGCGGCGTTTGGCGCCACGCGGCGGCCGAACCGGTCAGCCGACGGCGACGGTGACCTGGCTGTCCTGCTTGAGGCTGGAACGCCGATCGTAACGCTGGTTGGCAAGTCATGGACGTTGCATGTGGACGAGGCGCTGCGGACGACGCGCGAAGAGAACCTCGCGATGATCGCGGACTCTTCTCGTTTCTTCGTGCGGGAGGGGCGACGGGTCGTTTTCGACGCCGAGCACTTCTTCGACGGGTACGCAGCCGACGCCCCTTACGCGCTTGAGTGCCTGGCCGCCGCCGCCTCGGCCGGAGCAGACACGCTCGCACTGTGCGACACCAACGGCGGGACGCTGCCAGACGACATCGTCTTGATCGTGCGAGAGGTCTTGTCCAGGTTCCCTTCCTTGCGGGTCGGCGTGCACTGCCACAACGACTCCGCCTGCGCGGTCGCCAACTCGCTGGTCGCGGTCGGGGCGGGAGCCACTCATGTCCAGGGCGCGGCCAACGGCTACGGCGAGCGCTGCGGCAACGCCGACATCTTCTCGATCATCGCCGGGCTCGAGCTCAAGCGCGATTACTCGCTGCTGCCGCCAGGCAGGCTCACGGCCTTGGCGACGACCGCACGTGAGATCGCCGAACTCGCGAACCTCCCGTTCGAGGCACGGCAGCCGTACGTGGGATCCTCCGCGTTCGCGACCAAGGCGGGCCTGCACGCTTCTGCCATCGCCCGACGCCCTGACGCGTACTCGCACGTCGACCCCACGCGGGTAGGCAACCGCCCACATGTACTGGTCAGCGAGCTGGCCGGGCGCAGCAACGTGCTGGTGAAGGCCGCCGAACTCGGGCTTGACCTCTCCTCCGATCCCGAACAGGCGACGGTCGTGCTCGACGAGATCAAGGCGGCCGAACACCGCGGCTACTCGTTCGAGGCAGCCGACGCCTCCTTTGAGCTGCTCGTGCGGCGGGTCGCCGGACGGTCGCCTTCTTGGTTCGACCTGGAAGGCTACCGTGTCGTGATCGAACGCAGTGACGGCACCGACCGGAGCGAGGCCATCGTCCGGCTGATGCTAGGCGAGCAGCGAGTGGTCGCCGTTGGCGAGGGCGTCGGGCCGGTACACGCACTTGACCAGGCGCTGCGCAAGGCGCTGACCGAGCTGTATCCGCAGCTCAGCGACATCCACCTGGTGGACTATAAGGTGCGGATTCTCGATGGGCGCGCGGCCACGAGCGCTGTCACGCGGGTGATGCTGACCTCGGCGGATCACGACGGTGAATGGACCACGGTCGGAGTCTCCGACGATATCGTCACGGCGTCGTGGGAGGCACTCGCCGACGGGATCTCTTACGGGCTCCTCAGGGCAGGCGCAGAGACCCTGGTCGCAGCCACCGCCTGATCCCTCGCCCCTCGCCCCGCCCGCGCGCCGGCCGGTGGATACCCGCTGGACTTCAAGTGGGCTTCAGTTCTTATGCTCATGTCTCGGGGCTCGGGAGATGAGGGATCGATGGCGGAGGGCTTGTGGTCCGCGAAGTGGCGGGCGCTGACCGGAGGCCTGGTTCTGACGATCACGTTTGTCGCGGCCGAGGCGCTGGCGGTCGTGACCGTCATGCCGCTGGTAGCGCGGAGCCTGCACGGACTGAACCTTTACGGGTTCGTTTTCAGCGCGTTCCTGCTCGGCACGATGGTGGGCATCGTCGCCGCCGGCCGGGTCGCCGACCAGCGGGGCCCGGCGGTTCCTTACATCGTCGGACTCCTTATTTTCGCCGGCGGGCTCACGATCTCCGGGCTGGCGACCTCAATGCCCATGCTGGTAGCCGGCCGGGCGTTGCAGGGCCTCGGTGCGGGCGCGATCCCGGCGGTCGCTTACGTCGCGATCGGGCGTACGTTGCCGGAACAGCTCAGAGCCAGGATGATGGCGATGCTGTCAACTGCCTGGGTCGCTCCAGGTCTCGCCGGACCAGCGGTTAGCGCCGAAGTAGCACGGTTGTTCGGCTGGCGCTGGGTCTTCCTCGGGTTGCTTCCGTTCATCGCGCTGACCGGGCCGTTCGCGATTCCGGCGCTGGTCAAGCTCGGCCCGCCGGCAACCCGCTCAGACGGAGGGCACCGCCTGATCGACGGTATCGGGGTAGCGGCAGCGGCCGGACTTGTGCTTGGCGGGCTGACGCTCGCGACGGGGTCAGGCTCGGCCGCCAGCGGGACCGCCACGACCAGCGGGACCGCCACATGGACGGCGCATAACTGGCTGATTGCCGTCGGCATACTGCTTGTCGCCTGCGGCATCGCGATCGGCATTCCAGTACTGCGCAGGCTCATGCCCGCAGGAACCCTTTCCGCGAAATACGGTCTGCCCGCGACGATCCTCAGCAGGTCGCTGCTGACGTTCACGTTCTTCGGCGCGGACGCTTTCGTCACGCTGACGATCACGATCGTCAGGCACTACAGCCCGGTGGTAGCCGGACTCGCGGTCACAGGTGCGACCCTGGCGTGGACGGCGGGTGCCTGGGTCCAGGCGAAGATGAACGGCAAGTGGGAAGGCCGGCGGCTGATCAGGATTGGCCTCTCGATCATCCTCACCGGCATAGCCGGACTTGCCGTCATGTTGTTCACCCGCGCGAGCATCGCGGAAGGCATCGCCGCCTGGACGGTCGGCGGCTTCGGCATCGGCCTGTGTTACGCACCGACCACCCTGATGATGTTCGACTCAGCGCCGCCCGGCCGCGAGGGCTGGGCATCCGCGTCGCTCAACCTGGCCGACGTGCTCGGCAGCGCACTCGGCATCGGCATCGGCGGCGCGGCAATCGGCGCGGCGATCACCCTCCGCTGGCCGCTCACCGCCGGTGTCGGCATCGCCTTCGCGATCACCGCAGCCGCCGGCGTCACGGCTCTGGCCGTCACCGCTCGGCTTCCACTCAGAGAAATCAAATCAGGCACCGTCGGGATCGCCGAACTAAGCCCTCACGCAAACGCCGGCTGATCCACACCGCCGTTCCCCGCCACAGCCTGCCCACTACGCGGGGGGAGCTACAGCAACAAGTGTCCATCGTTGCTGCTCGGCCGCGCGAACCTGACAGCAACGGTGGAAATCTGATGCTCCTCCTACAGCGTCAGGTAGTCAACGTTGCTGCCGAACGCCTACTGGCCACAGCATCGGATGGGCACTGTTGCTGTAGGGGGTCGGTAATTCGGGGGCTAGGGACGGGCGATCGCGGCCACCTTCGCGCCTGTGGCCAGGATCAGGTCGTCGGGGGCCAGCCGCACTTGCAGTCCGCGCTGCCCCGCGCTGCAGTAGATCACGGGTAGTTCCAGGGCCGAGGAATCGAGAACTACGGGAAGGCTCTTGCGCTGGCCAATGGGTGAGATCCCGCCGACGGTGTACCCGGTGGCCCGCTCGGCGACCGCGGTCTGGGCCATTTCGGCCTTCTTCCCGCCGACCGCGTCGGCGAGCGCCTTGAGGTTGACTTGCCCGGCCACAGGTACCACGGCAGTCGTCAATACCCCGTCGACGCTGACGATCAGGGTCTTGAATACCTGCTCAGGAGGCACGCCAAGCGCGGTCGCCGCCTCAACGCCGTACGAGCCCGCCCGCTGATCATGCTGATAGCGGTGCAGGCTGTACGGTATGCCGAGCATGGTCAGCCGCTGGGTCGCCCTGGTACCGTCTGCCACGGTCGCAGAGCCTATACCTCCCTGCGGTCGGGCGACCCAAGCGGTTAACCGGCTAGCTGACCGGTGCGCGGTCGGAGGAAGCGTTCAGCCAGGGATCAGGCGTCAGCAGGACCGCCTGGCGGTAGACCGACTCGTACCCTTCGGCCATCACCTCGACCGTGAACCCGGCCTCGACGTGCTTACGGCAGGCGACCGGGTCGATCGATCGCGCTCTGGTGATGCCGTCAGGCAGTTCGTCGATCGAGTCGACGACCACCCCGGTCTGCCCGTCCACGATCAGCTCAGGCACGGCACCGCGCCGCAAGGCGACGACCGGCGTGCCGCAGACCATGGCCTCGATCACGACGAGGCCAAATGGCTCGTCCCACTGGATCGGGAACAGCATGCACCTGGCGCGGGACAGCAGGCGGCGCTTGGCCGTCGCGTCCGCGATACCGAAGATCGTGACGTCCTTGCCGATCCTCGGCTCGATCTCGCGCGCGAAGTACGCGCGCTCGACCGGCTCGCTGCACTTGCCGGCCAGCACGACCGGCAGGCCAGCGCCTCTAGCCGCGTCGATGGCCAGGTGCGGTGCCTTCTCAGGATGAAAACGCCCGAGGAACAGCGCGTAGTCCTCCTTCTCCGAGCGGAACGGGAACGTCTGCGCCCTGATCGCGTTGTGTACGCGTGCGGCCCACGGCAGCTCAGGTGCCTTCGCCCGCTGCGCGTCTGAGATCGCAACGAGCTGGATCGTGTCACCGAGCGCGCCGTAGAAGTCGCCTGGATCTCCGGTCACCGGACCGTGGGCGGTCACTACGGTCGGCGTCAGCCGCCCGCGTGCCATCAGCGGCCCGGCCATCGTGTGGTCATGGATGACGTCTACGTCGAGGGTGTCCAGGATGCTGGCCACCTTCGCCGCGTGCACTATCTCTGGCATCGGCTCGCCGAGCCGGTCGGCGGGTCCGGTGTCGTAGGTGGTGATGAATCGCTGCGCCCTCGTGGCGTGTCGTCCCGCGCCGATCAGCGTTACCTTGTGTCCTCGGGCGACGAGAGCGTCGACCAGGTCGGCGACAACGGTTTCGATGCCGCCATAGGCTGCCGGAGGGACGTCGAAGTACGGCGGTGCCACCATCGCGATGTGCAGCTGCCGTTGTCCCGCCGAGTTGTGCTGAGCTCGGGTAAGGGTCGAGCCTGTGGTGCTCACAGCGAACGCCTCCTTGCCTCACAGGGATCACCGACGCGGCCCCGAAGCGCCAGTGCGGCGCCCGGTCCGGCCGCAAATGATCATGCCCTCGGGCCTGCGGCGCCAATGCTGAAGTGAATTAATAAAACGCAAATAGCTGCGTAAACAGATTACCTTTACCGGCGCGTAAACGTTGCGTGATTAACATTCTCGTCAGCGTTTGACCAGGCCAGAGGGCACATAATGGGTCTTAACTTCAAGAGCAGCCTGCATTAACGGGCGAACGTCAAATATTCGTCAGATGATGGCGGGTTCCAGGTAAAGTACGTCGCCCGCGCGCTACCGGCGCATCCGCCGCCAGAGCGACCTTGGCATCAGCCTGATCGCAAGCGCGAGCATCGCAAGCGAACGCGGCACCCAAAGTTCGGAAGCCCGGCCCCTGAGCGCCGCCGCCACGGCCTTGCCGATTTGCTCAGGAGTCGATGACATCGGCGCGGCCTCCATGCCCGCCGTCATCCTTCCGATCACGAACCCCGGCCTGACCAGCAGCAACCGGACGCCTGTGCCTTCAAGGGCGTCGGCAAGCCCGCGCGCGAACGCGTCGAGACCGGCCTTGGCAGAACCGTAGACATAGTTGGCCTTCCTCGGCCGCACCGCGGCGATCGAGGAGAGCACGACGATCGTGCCGTGACCTTGAGCGCGCATCTTCGCCGAGGTCTCGAGCAGCGTCGTCACGTGGCTGGTGAAGTTGGTCTCGATCATGTGCGCGGCCAGCAGCGGGTCGGTATCGACCTGCTCCTGCGGGATGAGCACGCCAGTCGCGGCGATGACCAGGTCGACCTGGCCTTCGGCGAAGATCTCGTCGATGAAGTTCTTGTGCAGGTCAAGCGCGAGCGCGTCGAAGCTGACGGTCGCGGCCTCGAAGGGCAGTTCCTTGCCTGCCGCCGTCAGCCTCGCGTCATCACGACCGGCCAGCAGCACCTGGGTAGCGGCGGGCGCGCGGAGCGCGGCCAGGATCGCCAGACCGATCTCGCTGGTACCACCGAGCAGCAGGACACGCGCTGGCCTGCCGAGGTTCTCCCACATTGAATCTCCCCACCGGGCCCGGCTCCTCAGAGTCCGAGCGCGAACAACACCAGCCAGGCCGCCTCGCAGCCGACCATGACAGGATCACGTGATATAAGGTCCTCGACCGGCTTGCTTGTCGCTCTCGCGGTCAGCCGGTCGAACCTGATCAGCGCCGCCAGCAGCGCCGCCGAGCTGATCAGGTGGAAAACTCTCGATCGGAGCTCGGGCTCGTGGCTGGCCCAGAGCACGTAGGACACCACCATCACCACGGAAATGACCCGCTGCGCCACGCGCAGTGCCTTTGCCGAGTATCCGCGCATCGCGGGCCGGTGCTTGGCGGCGTCGGCCCCGAGCACGGTCAGTTCGGTATACCGCTTGGCGACCGCCACCATCAGCGCGCCAAGGCTGCAGACCAGAAGGAACCACCCGGAGGGCGGGACGTGGGTCGCGACCGCACCGCCGATCACGCGCAGCACGAACCCCGAGGCCACGCACGCGAGCTCGATGACCGGCGTGTGCTTCAGCCCGGCCGAGTACAAGAAGGAGATCAGCAAATAAGCAGCCAGGGTGACGGTCAGCAAGGGCTCGCCAATGACCAGCCCCGCGCCGAGCGCCAGCAGGACGAAGCACACCGCGATGATGACCGCGTGCTGCTTGGGCAGCCGCCCAGAGGCGATCGGCCGCGTCTTCTTGTAGGGGTGGTTACGGTCCCTGTCCGCGTCAACGACGTCGTTGATGAGGTACACCGAGGAAGAAGCCAGGATGAACGCGACGAGCGCGGTCACCGCATACCAGAACCCGTCATGCCGCCCGAGCGTGTGACCGGCCAGAGGCGCCGCGAAGACCAGCAGGTTCTTCGGCCACTGCCTGGGCCGCATCGTCTGCACGGCGGCCAGGAGCCGCCGTGCAGGGCCGAGCAGGCGTGAAGGCGTACCTCCCTGCGGCTCGCTGACCTGCGTCGCTGGTGTTGGTGCCGTCATCGGGCGAAGACCGCCGTGAAGTCACGGTTGGCCGGGTAGTAGTACCGGTCCGGCGGCTGAATCTGGTCGGGAAGAAGGTTCACTGGCGTCGGGTTTGCTGGATGATTTTTCGCCAGATAGTACATGAACGACATCCAGTCGGGATTGATATCAAGCTCCATGCCGGTGACGCAGCCGGCCCGCTTCAGCAGTTCGGCGAGCGTGCGAACGTCGAGTTCCGGACCATATACGTAGACGATCCGGCCATCCCTGGTAATACCGATGCCAGAACGCCATACGTAGTAGGCGCCCCCGAGCGTCGCGCCCCAGCTTGCCTCCACGTTCTGATCGACCGAGGCAGGCACCTTGCCGTGAATGACGACCAGGTGAAGGTTCTGGCGCACGGCGGCGATGTCAGGACCCATGTGGAGACGACCGC
>Ga0335073_10017173_pt1 | contig 10128 bp, 9 predicted proteins | sample Lox_Sample_22_FD_207093 | JGI IMG/M metagenome (GOLD analysis project Ga0335073, IMG submission 207093) | Soil microbial communities from Loxahatchee National Wildlife Refuge, Florida, United States - Lox_Sample_2.2 | ecosystem: Environmental > Terrestrial > Soil > Wetlands | place: USA: Florida... | reverse complement strand
GACATCGGCTGGTGGCGAAAGAAATCTCGACCGACTGCGATCTGGACGCCGTCCTGGTGAAAGTGGAGGCGCTCGGCCCCGGCGTGTGCCACGAGGGCTACCAGAGCTGCTTCTTCCGCCGGTTGGAAAATGGCGAGTGGCAGGTGACCGAGGCGCGCACTTACGATCCGGACGCGGTCTACGGGGGAAAAGCATGACGCTGAAACTCGGCATCCCCAAAGGCAGCCTCGAGAATGCCACGATCGATCTGTTCCGGCGCGCGGGATTCGCCATCACCACCAGCTCGCGATCGTACTTTCCGGCGATCGACGATCCGGAGATCGAGTGCATGCTGATTCGCGCGCAGGAAATGGCGCGCTACGTCGAAGACGGCATCCTGGATGCCGGACTGACGGGCCGCGACTGGATCCAGGAGAACGAAGCCGACGTCGTCGCCGTGGCCGATCTGATCTACGCCAAGCAAAGCTTCGGCAAGGTGCGCTGGGTGCTGGCCGTGCCCGAGGCCTCGGGCTTTCGCTCGGTGCGGGATCTGCAAGGCAAGATTATCGCGACCGAACTGGTGGCGACCACCAAACGCTACCTGGCATCGAACGGCGTGACGGCGAAAGTGGAATTCAGTTGGGGCGCGACCGAAGTCAAGCCGCCGGTGCTGGCGGACGCAATCGTGGAAGTCACGGAGACCGGCTCGTCGCTGCGCGCCAACAAGCTGAAGATCATCGATACGGTGCTGGAATCGAATACGCAGCTCATCGCCAATAAGTCGTCGTGGGAGGATGAGCAGAAGCGGCGCAAGCTGGAAGATCTGAAAATGCTGCTGCAAGGCGCGATCAACGCGCTGGGCAAGGTGGGTCTGATGCTCAACGTCCACAAGGATAACCTTCCGGGCGTGCTGGCGGTTCTGCCTGCGCTCAAGCGGCCCACGATTTCTCACTTGAGCGATGAGGAATGGCTCGCGGTGAATACGATCCTGGACGAATCGACGGTGCGCGACATTATTCCGCGGCTGAAAGAGGCGGGCGGGCAGGGAATTGTGGAGTACCCGCTCAACAAAATCGTGCTGTGATGCGAATTCTGGAAGCTCGCGAGGTCGGGCGCTTGCTGAAGCGCCGCGCGGCGCGGTTGGCCGAAGCCGAAGAGACGGTGCGTCCGATCCTGGAAGCGGTGCGGAGGCGCGGGGACCGTGCGCTGGTGGAGTACGCGCGGAAGCTCGACGGATTCGCCGGGCGCAGCGTGCGGGTGGCGCCGCGGGAACTGCGAGCGGCCGAATCGCGGCTGACGCCGGAATTCCGCCGCGCGGTGGCGACGGCAGCGAAGAATATTCGTGCGTTTGCCGAATTGCAGATGCCCCAGAGCTGGTCGCGCGAACTGCGTCCGGGGCTGCGGTTGGGGCAGATCGTGCGGCCGCTCGACACGGTGGCGGCGTATATTCCGGCGGGCCGCTATCCGCTGCCTTCGACCCTGCTGATGACAGCCGTGCCGGCGCAAGTCGCAGGAGTCGCGAATATTTGCGTGGCATCGCCGAAGCCGGTGGCGGAAGTGTTGGGCACGGCGTCGATGCTGCTCGTCCGCAACGTCTTCCAGATGGGCGGAGCGCAGGCCATCGCGGCATTTGCTTTCGGGACGCGGACGGTGCCGCGCGCGGATCGCATCGTCGGCCCGGGGAATATTTATGTGGCCGCGGCCAAGAGGCTGCTGGCGGGCGAAGTGGGCATCGATTTCGTGGCCGGTCCCACGGAGATTCTGATGATTTCGGTGGATGGCGAGCCGCGCCATCTGGCGGCCGACCTGCTGGCGCAGGCGGAGCACGACGCCGATGCATCGGCGGTGTTGCTGACGACATCGAAACGGCTGGCGTCGGCGGTGGCGGGCGAAGTCGAGCGACAACTGGAGTCGCTGCCGACGGCCACGGTGGCGCGGCAATCGATCGCGCGGAATTCGGCGATCGTGCTGGTGGATTCGGTGGAGCAGGCAGTGGAGTTGGCGAATCGGTTTGCGCCGGAGCATCTGAGTATTCCGGATCGATCGCTGCTGGAGCGGGTTCGGCATGCTGGCAGTGTGTTCGTGGGGGCGTACAGTCCCGAGGCGGCGGGTGATTATGCGTCCGGGCCGAACCACGTCCTGCCGACCGCAGGCGCGGCGCGGCAGCGCGGGGGGCTTTCGGTGGCGGATTTCGTGAAGGTGATCTCGGTGCAGGAGCTTTCGGCGGCGGCGCTGCGGAGGCTGGCGCCGGCGATTACGACGCTGGCGCGGGCCGAGGGGCTGGAAGCGCATGCGCGCTCCGTGGAGGCGCGATGAGGGTTTTTGTGGGGCAGGCTGCCAGCCTGCCCCACATAAAACCAGCAAGCCACAAGGTGTTCGATGAAACCTCCTAAGGGCGCGATCAAACCTCGGCTGGCTGTAGTCAAGATGGCGCCGTACCATCCGCCGACGGCGGGGCGGGCCGGCAAATTGCGGCTTGATTTCAACGAGAATACCGTCGGCTGTTCGCCGCGCGTGGTCGAGGCGCTGCGCGAAGCCATCGACGCGCCGCATCTCACCATGTACCCGGAATATGGCGAGGCGCGTGAAGCCATCGCGCGATTCTTCGAGGTCGAACCGTCGCAATTCACCTTTACCAACGGGACCGACGAGGCCATACAGGCGTTCGTGAATACCTACGTCGACGCGGGACAGGATGTGGTGCTGCTGCGGCCGTCGTACGCCATGTACCGTTTTTACTGCGAAGTCGCGGGCGCACGCATTCGCGAGGTGGAATACACGCCGCCCGGCATGGAGTTTCCGCTCCAATCGCTGCTGGAGGCGATCACGCCCGAAACCCGCGCGGTCCTCCTGGCGAACCCCAACAATCCCACCGGTACGGGCACGTCGCTGGCGGGAATCGAGCGGATTCTGCATCGCGCGCGCAAAGCGGTGGTGCTGGTGGACGAGGCCTATTACGAATTCTCGGGCGTGACCGCGCTGACCGAAATCGCACGGGTGCCGAACCTGTTCGTCTGTCGCACGTTCTCGAAAGTTTTCGGCATGGCGGCCATGCGGCTGGGCTGCCTGTTCAGCCATGCCGCCAATATTGAATGCGTGCGCAAGGCGCAATCGCCGTACAGCGTGAATTCGCTGGCGGTGGCGGCGGCGCGAGCGGCGGTGGAAGACACGGAGTACGTGGAGCAATACGTCGGCGAAGTGCTGGCGGCGCGTGAACTGCTCTGCCTGGGTCTGGAGAGGCTCGGCATCCGCTATATTCCGAGCTCGGCGAATTTCGTGCTCGGCGATTTCGGCGGCCGCGCCGTCGAGGTTCGCGACGCGCTGCGCGGGCGGGCCATCCTGGTGCGCGACCGCAGCTACGAAGCGCCGGGATGTGTGCGCATCACGGTCGGAACGCGCGAGCAGACCCGGCAACTGCTCGAGGCCTTGAGCGAGGTTTGGAATTCATGAGCAAGCCGGTTTTGGTGTTCGACATGGATGGCGTGCTGGTGGACGTGACGGAGAGCTATCGCGAGACCATCGCGCGCACCGTCGAGCATTTTACGGGCGCCGCCGTCACGCGCGAGAAGATCCAGGAGTACAAGAATCAGGGCGGCTGGAACGACGATTGGCGGCTCTCGCACCATATCGTGACGTCGGCCGGCGTCGACATCCCGTTCGATGAGGTGAAGGCGCATTTTCAGAAGCTGTTTCTGGGCAACGGGTCGGATGGATTGATGCGGAAGGAGCGGTGGGTGGCGCGGCCGGGGGCGCTGGAACGGCTCAACGAGCAGTTTCAATTCGCGCTGTTCACCGGGCGTCCGAAACCGGAAGCGCAGATGACGCTCGACCGGTTCGCACGCGGCTTCGAATTCGCGCCGATTGTGGGCATGTACGAAGTCGAGAATCACAAGCCGGCGCCGGACGGTCTCTTGCAAATCAACGAGGCGCATCCCGGCGCGAAACTGTACTACGTCGGCGATACCGTCGACGACGCGCGATGCGCGCGCGCGGCCGGAGTTCCGTTCATCGGCATCGCCGCGCCGTCGAACCCGCTGTATATCGACCTGGTGTTTCTGTTCCAGGAGACCGGCGCGTACGCGATTGTGGACGACATCAATTATCTCGAAGAGGTGTTCGCATCGTGAGAAAGGCTGCCATACGCCGCGATACCAGGGAAACGCAGATCTCCGGCGATCTGCGCATTGAAGGCCGCGGACGATACGAAATTTCCACCGGGATTCGTTTTCTCGACCACATGCTGGAGTTGTTCACCAAGCACGGCGGGTTCGATCTGAAGCTGCGCGCGACAGGCGACCTGGATGTCGACCAGCATCACACCGTGGAAGACGCGGGAATCGTGCTGGGGCAGTTGTTTTCCAAAGGGTTGGGCGACCGCAAGGGCATCAACCGCGCCGGCTATTTCGTAATGCCGATGGATGAGACGCTGGCGGTGGTGGCGGTCGATTTGAGCGGCCGTCCGGCGCTGGTGTATCGCGACCTGGTGAAGGTGCGGCTGGTGGGCGATCTGCAATCGGAACTGCTGGAGGATTTCTTCGGCGGCTTTGTGAATCACGCGGGCGCGAATCTGCACGTGAAGGTGCTGTACGGGAGATCGAATCATCACAAGGTGGAGGCGGTGTTCAAGTGTTTCGCGCGGGCGATGAAGTTTGCGTGCTCGAAGGATGCGCGATTGAAGGATCAATTACCGTCGACCAAGGGGCTGCTATGAGTCGGGTTTTTGTGGGGCAGGCTGGCAGCCTGCGGCGGACTGTCAGTCCGCCCTGGACGGCGGCGGGAAGCCGGGCCCCGTCTCGTGCCGTGTTCGATGCGCAGTGCGAAATCGCCCCAGGGTTTTCGCGCACGAACAGGCGGGTTGCCAACTCGCCGCAGGTTGCCAGCCTGCCCCACAAAACCACATGATCACGATTCTGGATTACGGGGCCGGCAATTTGCGGTCGGTGCAGAATACTCTCGACGAACTTGGCTTCGCCTACGAGTTGGTTCGCGATTCGGCCAGTTTGGTCAAAGCTACTAAGATCATCCTGCCGGGCGTCGGACACTTCGGGCAGATGATGCGCGCGCTGGATGCGCTCGACGTCCGCGCGGCCCTCATCGACCGCATCTCCTCCGGCGTGCCCTTCCTCGGCATCTGCCTGGGTATGCAGGCGCTGTACGAATCGAGCGAGGAAGCTCCCGACGCCCGCGGCCTCGCCATTTTCTCCGGTTCCGTTCGCCGATTCCCCGCCGGCGTGCGCGTGCCGCACATGGGTTGGAACCAGATCGAGCCCGTCCGCGATTCGAAACTGGTCGACGGCCGGCCATACGTCTACTTCGCGCACAGCTACTACGTCGCCGCCGACGAGCGCACCGCCGCCACCTGCGCTTATGCCGAGCCGTTCACGGCGGTGCTGGAATGGCGAAATGTCTTCGGCGTGCAGTTTCACCCCGAAAAATCTGCCGCGGCCGGCCTGGCGATCGTGCGGCGGTTCGCGGAGCTCGCATGCTAGCCAAGCGCATCATTGCCTGTCTGGATGTCACTGACGGCCGAGTGGTCAAGGGCGTTCATTTCGTGAATCTGCGAGACGCCGGCGATCCGGTCGAACTGGCCGAACGCTACAACCGCGACGGCGCCGACGAACTGGTCTTTCTGGATATCACGGCGTCGAGCGATGCCCGCGACACCATGGCCGATGTGATCGCTCGCACCGCGCGGAAGGTCTTCATCCCGCTGGCGGTGGGCGGAGGAATCCGCTCCGTTGCCGACGCGCGCCGCATTCTCATGTCGGGCGCGGACAAGATCTCGGTGAACACCGCGGCCGTGCGGCGTCCGGAACTGATCGGCGAGCTGTCGCTGGAATTCGGGGCGCAGGCGGTAGTCTTGGCGATCGACGCGCGCCGAACCGGGCCGGGCACATGGACAGTGACCACGCGCGGCGGCCGCGATGACGAGCACATGGACACCATCGCTTGGGCGGTGCGCGGCGAGGAGTTGGGCGCCGGAGAGATCCTGCTCACGTCGATGGATACCGATGGCGTGCAGGACGGATTCGATTGCGCTCTGACGCGTGCGGTGTCCGAGGCCACGCACATTCCGGTGATCGCATCCGGCGGGGCGGGGAAGCCGGAACATTTCGTGCGCGTGCTGACTGAAGGCCGCGCCGATGCCGCGCTGGCCGCGTCGATCTTCCATTTCGGAGCCTACACCGCGGGCGCCCTGAAAGAAGAGCTCGACAAGCGCGGCGTCCCGGTGAGGCGCTCATGATCATTCCGTGCATCGACTTGATGGACGGCAAAGTAGTGCAGTTGGTGCAGGGTCGCGAGAAGGCGCTGGAGGCCGAGCCGCCGGCCGAGATGCTGCGCAAATTCGCCGGCTTTCCGGAGATTCAGGTGATCGATCTGGACGCCGCCATGGGCCGCGGATCGAACAACGAGCTGGTGCGATTCGTGGCGTCACACGCGAAAGCGCGAGTGGGCGGCGGTATCCGCACCGTGGAACGCGCGCGGTCGCTCGTGGATCAGGGTGCGCACCGCGTCGTCGTGGGAACGTCGGCGTTCTCGCCCGAAGGTGTCCGGCACGATTTTCTGGCGGCCCTGCGTGGTGAAATCGGCCGGGAACGCGTCGTGATCGCTGTCGATTCCAAGGCCGGCCGCATCGTGGTGCGCGGCTGGAAGGAATCCACCGGCTTGACCGCCGAAGATGTCCTGCACGAATTAGAGCCGTATTGCTCAGGCTTCTTGTGCACGTATGTGGACAAGGAAGGCATGCTGCAAGGCACCGACCTCCACTGGTTCGGGCGGCTGCGCGCGGCGACATCGCTGGAGCTGACCGCTGCCGGCGGCATTACGACCATGGACGACGTGCGGGCGCTTCTCGGGATGAATATGCACGCCGCGCTGGGCATGGCCATCTACACCGGCAAGCTGAATCTGGACGAGCTTCGGGCGCTCCAAGCCGGCAATTCTGGGTAAATTACCCAAAAAAACGCCTCTAAGTCCTTTATAATTGACTGCCTTTTGGGTAGATTACCCAAGAGTTACTTCACCTTCGTCGGATCCCATCCGTCCGCGCCGGCCAGATAGCGCTTGGTTTCGTATTGCGCCGCCTCCGCTGTCGTCAGAAATTTTGTGTGCGGATCGCGCTCAGACGGATGCGCGCCGGGTCCGCTGGAATTGTACTCGGCATAAAAAACGGTCTCGAGAGAGTGCGTTTCGCCGGGATGCCATTCGCGCCATCCGGCCGGTTCGATGAAAGCGCCCATCTCCGTATTCATGAAAATGACCGTCGCGAATGGACGCCACGGACGCCCCAGCCATACGTGCTCGACGCCCGGGTCGGCGGTGAGTTTGCAGTGGTTGAATACGTAGCCGTTGTCCTGTTTCGGATCATTTTTGCCCTGCGCCGTAATGTATCCGCCGCTCTTGCGATTGCTGCGGATCTCGCAATTCTCGAAAACCGTTTTCCCGTCGCCGAAGATGAAATCCACGTTGCCTTCGATGTACGAATCCACGAAATACTGGCGCGCCTTGGCAGTGTAGACCGTGTCCTGGTTGCCGAGGAAGCGCATGTTGCGGAACACCGCGCGGTCGCCGGTTACGGAGATGGCCAGCGCCTGCGACCCTTGCGGGAGCTGCGGACGGGTGCGATTGAAATCGTTGGCGAAAGTCAGATTCTCGGCGAGGAAATTGTCGGCGGTCACGCTGACGGTGGCGGATCGGAAGGTGCTGCCGGTGCTGCCGGCGCTGTTGTCGAACACGATCACGGTCTTCGACGGGTCGGTGTACGGGCTGTGCAGATGAATATTTGGTTTCGAGATGTGCAGCACCTCGCGGTAAATGCCGGGCGCGATGGAAATCACGGCGCCATCGGCCGGAGCGACATCGATGGCGCGCTGGATCGAGTAGAAATCGCCCGTGCCCGACGCGGCGACGTAGAGCGTTTTGTCCTCGGGCGGCACGATCACGGCGGCGGCCGGCGCGGTCGGAATAGCAGGAAACTCCGTAAAGCGGCAACTGGCCGGCCCATTGTCGACAGCACCGTGTAGGTCGGCGTTTTCGATCTTCGTCTCGTCGCCCTGCAGGCCTTGCACCGTGACATCCTCCAGCGTCAGGCCGAGCTTGTGGTCGGCATCGAGCCCCATGAGGGTCACCCAGCCGGGGCTGACGCTGTGAACGTTCTTCAGGAGAATCCTGCGATAGACCGGCAGCTTGTCGCCGGGAAACGTGGTGTACATGGGCGTCATCAGGACGGGGTTCGGCACGTTGCGCATGCAGACGTTTTCATACGTCACGTCCTCGACCACGCCGCCGCGGCTGCGATCGCTCTTGATGCGGATGCCGTAATCGGTTCCATCGAGCGTGAGATCGGACACGCGAACTGCATTGACTCCGCCGGCCGTGCCGCTGCCGATCGACATGCCGTGGCCGGAGAAGAAATGATTGTGCGCGATGGTCATGTGGCTGGAGGCTCCGCTGGCGCCGGTTTTGATCGCCACGTCGTCGTCTCCGGTGGTGATTTCGCAGTGAGTGATGGTGACGTTCGTGGACGAGTTCGGGTCGATGCCGTCGGTATTCCGCGCAGTTTTCGGCGTCTGGATCTTCACGCCCCAGGCGGTGAAGCCGTTGGTCTGGTCGATTCCGACGTGGTAGTTGGGCGAATTGCGCAGAGTGATGCGGTACAGGGTGAAATCGTCCGACTGGCGGATGGAAATGAGCCGCGGCACGCTCTGTGACTGATCCATGATTTTGGCGGTTTTGGCGAGATCCCACCAGGTCACGGTTTGTCCGAGCAATTTGGCGCCGCCGCGCCCGTCGATGGCGCCGTCGCCCATGATACCGCCGCCCGTGGCGTGATCGGCGGTGATAAAGGTCTTGCATCCGTGGCCCTTTTCATTGACGACGCCGCAACTGCCGGGAGTGAGGTCGTAATCGCGCGGATTGCGCGAGGCGAAGAGCGCCGTGTCCGCGTCCACCAGCAGCGTCACGCCGGCTTTGAGCGTCAGTGGTCCGGCCAGGAAGATGTTCTTGCCGGCGGCGGGCTTCAACTCCACGGAGTGTGCCGGCGGGCACTGGTCGATGGCCCTCTGTAAACGGGCGGTGTCGGCATCTCTTTCGTCGGTGTCCGAAAGGACGCCATTGGGCGCGGAGAGGCGGGCCTGCAAGACGGTGCAGCTCGGGGGAATATGCGGTTCGGTGACGTGGCGCGTATCCTGCGCGCAGGCCGAAACGGCGGCGAGAGCCAGAATCAGAGGAATTTTCGTGGGCATCTGTGCGATAGGGTATGGCGCGACATCCGCCCCGGTCAAGCAGGAACAATTACACCGTTAGTGGCGTCGATAACCAATATGTCCTGGACGGGTACATTCCGTGACCTCGTTTGGCACTTTTTTGGGCGGTTTTTCGACAAGGAATCGCTATCGCCACAAGGCGAGCCGGCGGCGGGTTTGTTTCAGACGCTGGGCATGCTGATTCCACCAGGCGCTTTCGTCTGCCTGCTGATGTCGATTTTCCACCCGCTCGGCTGGGACCTGGTCACCTTACGGTTCCTGTTCATCTGCTTTTCCATGATCGCGATCGGTGTGGTGATGGTCTTCGAATGGGACGCACTGTTTCCGGACAAGCGCGACTACCTCATCCTGGGATCGCTGCCGCTGCGCTTCTTCACCCTGTTTCTGGCGAAGATGGCGGCGCTGGGCCTTTTTCTTGGCATATTTCTGGGAGCGGTGAATGCGTCGGGAATACTGTTCTGGCCCGCTGTGGAACGCCAACACGAATTCTTTTCGATTGCCGGCACGCACATGATGGTCACCTGCGCCGCCGGACTGTTTTCGGCGCTGGCGATTGGCGCTCTGCGGGGGATATTGGTGACGGTATTCCGCGGCGCGCTCTATCGCCGGATCTCCGTCTTGATGCAGACCGTGGTAATGGCCTTGCTGATCATGTTTCTGTTCCTGTCGCCAATGATGGGATCGGCGGTGGGACGATTGTGCCGCGCCAACAGCCCGTATCTGCGATGGTTTCCGGGATTCTGGTTCGCCGGATGGTATGAGCAGATTCGGCCGTCCTTCGGCGCCCATGCGCCGGCCAGCGACTCGGTGCTTCGCAGTCTGGGCCCAATGGCGCCGCGGGCGATGTGGATTGCGCTTGGCCTGTTTGTGCTCACGTTTTTAC
>Ga0335073_10017172_pt1 | contig 10128 bp, 11 predicted proteins | sample Lox_Sample_22_FD_207093 | JGI IMG/M metagenome (GOLD analysis project Ga0335073, IMG submission 207093) | Soil microbial communities from Loxahatchee National Wildlife Refuge, Florida, United States - Lox_Sample_2.2 | ecosystem: Environmental > Terrestrial > Soil > Wetlands | place: USA... | reverse complement strand
GGGCGAGGTCTGGCGAATTTGACGGCAGAGTTCGAAACCGTCGCTGCCCGGCAGCATGATGTCGAGCAAGATGGCCGCAGGCTGCTCCCGAACGGCTTCGCGCAACACCGAACTGCCGCTGAGAAAGCTCTGAACTTCGAATCCAGCGGCCCTCAAGCTGTGAGAGATCAGACGGGCAATGTCAGCATCATCCTCCACCACGAAGATCCGCGGACGAGGGGGGACTACTTGGGACGCGCTTCCCGATTGGTCGGGGGATTCAGCCGGAAATTCCATCGTTGCTTCGGAGTCCCCCGCGAGCCACACCGTGGGCCAAAATGACTACTACAGGCAAAATGTAGGGGTAAGATGTTGCGCGGATGTTTCGGGTCTGTTAATGGACGGTGAATTCTCTCAGGTTAGTCGGCTTTTTTCTTGGTAGCGTGGCGCAGGCTGCGCCCTTCGATCAGTCCATAGAGTTCTTCGGCGAGGTTGGTGGCGTGATCGCCGGCACGCTCCAGCGCCTGGGCCATCAGCAGGACTTCAAATTCCGACGGGCCTTCGGGGACACTCTGCGCCAGGTGTTTTTGGAACAAGGCGTGGCAAATACGATCGATGTCTTTGTCCATTTGCAGGACTTTGCGGGCGGAGTCCAGGTCCAGTGTCGAAAAGCCTGTATGGATCAGGTCGAGCATTTCGCGCAGCACGAGCGACATTTCCACGAGCTGGCGAATATCTGAGGAGGGAATTCTCTCGGTTCTACTTTGTACACGCATGGCGACGCTCATGACGAGGTCACCGATCCGCTCAAGATCGGTGGTGCATTTCAAGTTCGAGAGCAACTGCCGGGCGCGGTGCTCATTCACGCGGGTGATGGCAACCGGCAGGCGTTCGTCGATCTGGCGCTCGATGATGTCGAGCTCCTTCTCGCAGTCTTTGATGGCGAGGAACGCCATGCGCGAGGAGTTCGTGAGAAGATCGCGCACATTGAACGCGGCATCGCGCGCGACCAGGAAACCTTTCATCGCAAGCCGGTTCAGGTCTTCGAGTTCATCGGGGGCGACATGGAAGGGCTTGTTTTTCGCCGCCGAAGGGTTTTTCACGCGGGCTTTGTGCGGCGATCGTTCTGAGGCTGAGCGAGAAGGCATGGACCGGCAAGTTCGATTATGGCAACGCAGTCCGTGTCGGTGCAAGCGTGCGAGCCAAGCTTGTGAATATAGTCTGCAATTGTGAAAGGATGTTTACAATTGCCGAAGGAAAACTCCGCGGAATGCATTGAGAAATCTCAAGACGATGAGGTGCTGGTTGTGAACGGAACGGAATATGTCCGGCGGTTCGCCTACGATGCCTGGGCGAATCAGGAAGTTCTAAGGGCAATCCAGTCGTCAGGGCCTGATGAACGCTCGCTCGCGCTCTTGGCGCATATTCTCTCGGCCGAACGTTTGTGGCTGGAACGCCTGCAGCAGGTTCCACAGAGTTCGCCCGTATGGCCGAATGCGACGCTGGAAGATTGCGCGTCGCTAATCGAGGACATGGGCCGGCGCTGGCGCGAATACCTGGGGCAGATTTCGCAAGCAGATCCAGCCCGGACCATCGCTTACAAAAACAGCAAAGGCGAACCGTGGACGAGCACTGTCGGCGATGTCTTGACTCACGTCATTCTGCATTCCGCGTATCATCGCGGCCAGATTGCCAGCCATATGCGGGCGAGCGGGAAGACGCCGGCTTACACGGATTTCATTCACGCCGTGCGGCAGGGAATTGTGAAGTAGCAGATTGAGGGGGAAGCAATATGCAAGGCCCAAAACTCTATATTTTCACCGCACTGCAACTCATCGCTGTGATTCTTTTTGTCTGGGTGCTCGCCAGACTAAAAACTCCGTGGAATACGCAGCGCTATGCCGGAACCGTGCTCGTGATCCTGGGAATTACGTTCATTTTGATTGCCCGGTATCAGCTGGGCAAATCGTTTTCGATCACTCCCCAGGCCCACAAACTGGTGACGACGGGAATTTACTCCAAAATTCGCAATCCGATCTACGTCTTTGGCACGATCCTGTTCGCTGGGTTGATCCTGGTGTTGCAAAGGCCCTTGTTATGGATTTTGCTGGGCATCGTGATCATCGCGCAAGTGCTTCGCGCCAGAAAGGAAGCGCAGGTGCTCGAAGCCGCCTTCGGCGATGCCTATCGGGAATATCGCCGCAAGACGTGGTTCTAAGCATTCTGGACACAGACGCAGAGAGCGTCAGCGGCCGTGACGCTTTGCCGTCCCGGCCCGCGAAGACGTAAGATTCTCTGGAAATGAGAAAATTTGCTGCCTCCCTTTTTCTGCCTGTTCTGTGTGCGGTCGTCTGTTCTGCTTCCGGGGATCTGCAATCGAAGATTCCTCCCATCCCTGCCGCCGTCACCGACAATGCCGTGGTCACACTGCGCAACGGTCTCGACGTTTACTCGATCATGGGTATCGGCCCGAAGAGAACGTGGGATGACGTGACCAGCAAGGTCTGGGTTCTGCACATTCCCTCGGGCAAATGGATGGCGGGACGGCCCGTGCCCGGAGTGGCCGGCCGCTTGGGCGCCTCGGCCGCGAGCGCCAAAGACAAGATTTATCTTTTCGGCGGATTCACGATTGACGGCCAGGGAAATCAATTCACCGTTCCTGACGTGAACATGTTTTTCCCGAAGGATCAGCGCTGGTATCGCGGGGCGGACATCCCGATCGCCGTCGACAACACAGTCATCGGCCTGAATCACGACCGTTTCGTGTACCTCATCGGCGGGCGCTCGAAAGACGGACCGATCAATAACGTGCAGGTCTACGATACCAAAACCAACAAATGGAAACAGGCTACGCCGTATCCGGGAACTCCGGTTTATGGACACGCCGGCGGTTTGGCAGAGGACACGATCGTGGTCATCGACGGCGCCAAGAAAAACACCAGCGGCAGCGATCCGGCGTATGTGCCCTCCGATGAATGCTGGATGGGCAAAATCGACAAGAAAGATCCCTACACGATCACGTGGAGCAAGCTGCCGCCCCATCCCGGACCGGCGCGGTTTGGCATTGTGGCCGGGGCGCGGGAAAAAGACCGCAGGATTCTGTTCTCGGGAGGATCCCCTACTGTCCACAACTACAAGGGGCTCGATGCAGCGGGCAAGCCGGTCGAATTCACCCCCGTAACGTTTGCTTACAACGTGCGCACCAACCAGTGGGAAATGCTGAACGATGAAACCAAAGACGCGCACAGCGACAGCCACGGCATCGTCTCGACGCCGATCGGTCCCCTGGTTGTAGGTGGATTGGGCCGCGACAACACCGTGAGCTCGCGCGTGTTGATCGTGCCCAAATATTAGCTGTTGGTGCGTCGCAAACGACCCGAAAGAATAGCGTCAGGGTGCGCCAGCCGCTCTTGAGCCGGGAACACCCGCACAATGGACATTTTCGTGTCTGTGGAGAGATTGGGTGAGCCTTCAAGCGCCCGGCTCCCGCCGTCTGGGGTAACGGCTTGTGGGGTTCTGTGGGTGGAGCCGGGCGATCCTATGACTAGAAGGCCTAGTTCAATTGTGCCTATTTAAGTCTTTGAGAGCTGCGATTTCTGTGACGTACGTCACAGTTCTGCGTGATCGCAATCGCAAACCAAGATCGCGCCCGCGGCTCGGGATGACAATTCAATCAGCTCGCGATGACAGTCGGATTGGAGAGTTTCTCGCGGAAGGCAAGCAGTACAAACGTCCCAGCGGCTTTTTCCGAGCGCGCGCACCTTTGGGTGTGATTGGGATCACGGCATGGCCTTTGTAGCAACCCCTAGACTGGCTTTGGAGCGAGCCGCCAGCGCTCACTTCTCCTGGAGACTGACTCATCATGGCTTATGTGATTACTGACACCTGCATCAAAGATTCCCTTTGCGTTGAGGTTTGCCCCACCGACTGCATTCATCCCAAACAGGACGAGCCGGATTTCGAAGCGGCAGCGCAGATGTTCGTAGATCCGGAGGGCTGCATCGATTGCGGCGCCTGCGTGCCCGCCTGCACCTCCGATTCGATTCACGCGCTCGAAGATCTGCCTGAGGACAAGAAAGAGTTCATCGAGAAGAACGCGGGGTTCTTCAAAAAATAATTGGTCGTCGAGAGAGCCGAGGCCGCACGTCTCCGCTCCACAATGCCGGGCGTAAGAGAGGCCAACCAGTCCTCCGCCCGGCGTTCGTGTTTCCTTCTCCGCGCGGCCCAGCCTTGACTCGCGATTTACAATGCTCTCGCTGTGAGGAAAGCGGCTGAATGCCTGCAAACAGGCCGCTTGATTGAGGAAGAAATGGCCAGACGTCTGACCAGGTTTGCCAGCATCTTAGGGTTGTTCCTTCTGGCATACGGAATCGTCTGGCTGGCGATCTGGAACCCGGGAGCTCAGTCCGATCTGGACTCGTTGTTGGAACTCGGTTCACCATCCCAAGCCAGGCTGATGATCGTTGCAGGCGCGCTTTTGCTGCTGACTGCCAACATCATTCGGTTGATCGTCAGGCTGGCTTCCAGAAAAGGCTCAGCTGAAGTTTCGAAACGCTAGCTGAGAGCAATCCCTTGCCTCGCATTGACTTTTCGCCACAGGCCCTTCTATGTTCGCGGAATGAATATCGTCAAAGCCACGCGCCAGTTTGAAGACTGGCTGGGGCGGCGCACCACCATCGTCAAAAAAGATCTCCGCTTGAAACACCGCAGCATGAAGGATGCGGAGTTCCCCTTTTTTCGCGCGACTTATTACCGATGGGCGCAACTTTGGCCGAAAATCTGTCCGGACCTCGCGAAGGGTCCCGAGGTACTGGCCGTCGGAGACCTCCATGTGGAGAACTTCGGAACCTGGCGCGACATTGAAGGCCGGCTCATCTGGGGCGTCAACGATTTCGACGAAGCGCATCCCATCGCGTATTCGAACGATCTGGTGCGGCTGGCCGCCAGCGCACAGCTGGCCTGCGAAGCCGGACATCTTCAGCTGAAAGGCAAAGACATTGGCGAGGCGATTCTCGACGGGTATCGCAAGGCCTTGCGGGAGGAGGGCCAGCCGTTTGTCCTGGGCGAGCGCCACGATTGGCTGCGTCAAATCGCCGAGAGCGAACTGCGCGATCCGGTGCATTTCTGGGCAAAAATGGATTCGTTCCAGAAAGTGAAGCAGTCGGCGCCTGTGAGCGCGATTGATGCCATCGAGCATCTGATGCCCGCTCCCAATCTGAAATGCACGCTTCTGCATCGTGTTGCCGGGCTGGGATCGCTTGGGCACGAACGCTACGTTGCTGTGGCCGACTGGCATGGTGGACGCATCGCGCGCGAAGCCAAAGCGTTGGTGTCTTCGGCTTGTTATTGGGCCGACGGCAATGAAGGCCCGCCCGAGGTTCTGTATCAGACCATTGTGAATCGGGCCGTCCGCTGTCCCGATCCCTTTGTGCAACTTCGCGGGCACTGGATCGTGCGCCGCCTGAGTCCGCATTGCTCCCGCATCGAGATCGCAGATATCAAGGCTGAAGGGCAGGAACTCAAACTGCTGGCTGTCATGGGATGGGAAACGGCGAATATCCATCTCGGGACGAAGAATGCGCGGAAGGCGATCTTGCGTGATGTGGAAAAGAAAAATGTGAAGTGGCTGATCGAGGCCACCGAAGCAATGCTGCAGGCGGTGAACGAAGACTGGAAAACGTGGAAGAAAGATGGCTACAAATGAGAAATGGGCTGCAGGGAACCGGTCTCGCCGGTTTCAGGCGATGTCGCTGCGCATCGCCGAGGAGCTCACATGGACCGTGCCTGCAGGCCGCCGCAGCGGAACCAGCACCACCCCGCGCTGTTGATCATAGACCAGGCTGTAGCGTGCGGCACACTCGTCGCACAGCCAAAAATGTTCGACCTGCCTTTGCTGTTGCCGCGCGCGGATGAACGGCGGTCCCGAGGATTCTCCGGGCTTGGTGAGACGGTCGGTTTCCACCAGAAACAGTTTCCCCTCCCGGAGCCGGAGGAAAGGCTTTGAGCATTGCACGTTGGCACATCGACTCAACATAGTTTCACCACTTACGTCAAATGGAACCCGGAAAAGCGTAATTGCATGCATGTCGGCTGCCACATCCAGGTGGAGGCATTCTGGGGCACGATTCATTTCCAACAGTGGCTCTTACGCGCCTACTTCGCGCCCGACTGACGACTGATCGGCAGCGGGTGCCGACCAGACATCTCCGATTGCCGCAATTCATCGACGCCGCTTAAGATTCAATACTCAAGGGCAAGGAATCACTCTGTCCAGCAACTTATTTCGATTTTGCCGATGCGGAAAACGGATCGAATTTTGGAACACGAGAAAATCGTCGGGCCAAAGTTCGCAGGGAGTTGCGGCTTTTCCCGTAGCATTTTGCAACGTTATGGTGCGGAGTTCGCTGCGTTCGCGTTACCGGGTCACCAGGCATGAAATTTGAGTCCGCAACTGAGTCAATCCAGCAACGTGACGGCCGCAGTTTGGTTCGCGCCGCGTCCGTAGGCGGAGTGCGAGCGCTCGCATGGTGTGGCACTCAGCTCTATGCGGCGAGGGGATACGAATTGCTGGTTGCGGAAATGGAGAATCCCTCGTTCCTGAAATGGGATCCCATTGCGGAATTTCGTCCCGAATTGAAACGGCGCCTCACCGTTTCGAACCGCATCACCGCCCGACTTTTTCGCGATGGGTTCCATGCTCTAGCCGTGCTTCCGACTGGAGGTCTGGTGGCTGCCGTGGCGGGGGCGATCATCACGATGCGACGAGGCGAGCGCGAATTCTCGGTGACGCGTCGCATCACGCGTGGCACACGACCCCTGCACATCACTGCCGTGCCCAACGGGCCGCTCTTCTGGGGAGAATATTTCGACAACCCGGCCCGCGACGAGGTTCATATCTACGGTTCGGGCGATGGAGAAAAATGGAACGTGGCCTTTACCTTTCCGAAAGGGGCGATTCGCCACGTTCACAACATCGTTTATGACGCTTGGGAAAACTGCTTGTGGATTCTCACGGGCGATTACGGCCCAGAATGCCGCATTCTGCGCTCCGACTGCAATTTCGGCCGGGTCGAGACAGTGCTCCAAGGTAATCAGCAGGCACGCGCTGTGGCGCTGGTTCCCATGCAGGACGGCTTATATTTCTCTTCCGATACGCCGTTGGAGGCGAATTTCATTTACCGTCTGGATCGCGGCGGAAATGTTTCGCGCCTGGCGGAGATCAGCGGTTCCTCGATTTACGGCTGCCGCGTGGGTGAGCACGTTTTCTTTTCGACTATGGTCGAACCGAGCCAGGTAAATTGCGACCGGCATGTGCGGATTTATGGCGGTCGGACGGGATCGGGGCAATGGCGGCCGCTGCTCGAATGGGAGAAAGACTCCTGGCCCATGGGGTTTTTCCAATACGGCAACGCTTTTCTGCCTGACGGGAATAACACGACAAGGTATCTTGTGCTGACCACAGTCGCGGTCAAGTCGGAAGATGAGGTCACATCGATCTACCGGGTCGAGCCGTGACGCCGTAGAATCGTTTTCGGTCCACGGCTGAGCAATCTGCTTCCACCGGGCTTACCAAATGCGTGATCCCAAGCCTCGCGCCTGCACCAGCGAGGCGAGGGATCTCGCGCGCAATCGAAAACTGACGTGCCCACTCTTGCCTACTATCGCCGCATCTTCAGCGCCTATCTGGGCGGAGGCAACAGCCATCTGACGTTCTGGCATGAAACTCCGGCGGAAAATCCACGCGCGGATACGAATGGGGTCGGCGCGTATTACATGCGGTTCGCCGAGAAGGCGGACTATCCGGGGCCGTACGACACGGCTGGAGTTCCGCAGCTCGATTACCACGGCAGAATTGGGCGGCAATACAATCCCATCGCGATCGCGCAATACGGGCTAGGCAATTACAACGTGTTCCGGCAGACGGGCGACGCGGAGAGGCGGAAGAAATTTTTCGGGGCTGCGGACTGGCTGGTTGCGCATCTGGAACCAAACGCGCACGGCCTCTTCGTCTGGAATCATCACTTCGATTGGGAATATCGCGACACGCTGAAAGCGCCGTGGTATTCGGGCCTAGCGCAAGGTCAGGGAATTTCGCTGCTGGTGCGCGCGCATGAGGAATCCGGAGAATCGAGATATCTGGATGCGGCGCAGCGCGCTCTCGGCAGTTTCTTTCAGCCGATCTCAGCCGGGGGGGTTGCTTTCACCGACGACCGTGGCGATCTGTGGTTCGAGGAATACATCGTCTCGCCGCCCACGCATATTCTGAACGGATTCATTTGGGCGGCGTGGGGTGTGTACGATTTTTTTCTTGCGACGAAAGATCAGGCGCCACACGATCTTTTCTCGCGCGCAGCCCGGACGCTGATTCGCAATCTCGACCGCTACGATCTCGGATTCTGGTCGCTCTACGAGCAATCCGGCACGCGCCTGCCCATGGTGGCCAGCGCGTTTTACCATCGACTGCATATTGTGCAGTTGCGCATCATGCATCGCCTAACCGGAGAAGCTGAGTTCGGTCGAGTGGCCGACCGCTGGGAGGGATACACGCGCAGCCGCGCCAAGCGAACTCGAGCGCTGTGCTACAAGAGCGCGTTCAAATTATCCTACTACTGATTTGCTCGTCGCTGGCGGGGCACAACAGGAAGTTGGATTGCAATCGCGGTTGCTGAGAAGCAACTTAGTGCGTCAGCGCAATGAGGCGGCCCCATTTGTCCATTTGGCAACCGCGCCTCCCACAAGCGCGGCCGCCCCATAGCACTTGCCTCAACGGCGTCGGTTGTCCCGCCTGAGCTACTAGCGAACCGCAAGCGGGGCAGTTCACAGGTCCTCTGTTGATGCCCCAACGATTCTTTGTGACTGTCCCAAACGTCACCAACAGAATAGCGACCGTAAGCACCGAGGCCACGACCACGAATGCCGATCTCGTCATGTGGTCGGGGAGGATGATTCCCAGGAAGATGTCCACCAGCGCAGAAAGAGGGAGTCCCAGCAGAACGGATTTTGCGACCGCACGCTTCATGCCCGGCTGATTGTAATCTTCGGGAGCCCTCCGGATCAGAGGCACAGCGTTCTCAAGTGCGGCGCCACGATTCCTGCAGAAGATGTATCCCCCATCCGCGTAAGCGCCGCAGTGGATGCAGGTTCTAGCGGCGTTTGCCCAACCCATGCCCATCGACCTTCATCGTACGCTTTCGGTCAATCTGCGCCCATACAGTACAATCGAATCTGAGACACGCACGGAGAACGTTCCTCGTTTGAGCTACTCGATCAGTTTTGTCCTGCTACTGCTTGCCGCCGCATCGGTTGCTGGTTTTTTTGGCGCGCTTCTGGGCGTGGGTGGCGGAATTTTCATCGTCCCGGCCATGGTGCTGCTGTTTCATCTGCCAATGAAGATTGCCGTCGCGGCGAGCATCGTTTCGGTGATCGCCACTTCCAATGCCGGCGGATCCTCCTACGTCGAGCAGCGCATCAGCAACTTGCGGCTGGCGATGTTCCTGGAATTGTTCACCACGACGGGAGCGCTGGTGGGAGCGATTCTCGCCATTTATCTTCACGACTGGGCGATCTCGATGATTTTCGCCGCCATGCTGGCCTACATGGCTTACGCGTCGTTTTCCACGCGCAACCTCGACGATGAACGAATCGCGAAAGGGCTTTTCAGCAAGACCAAGCCGGATTCGGTTTCGCGATATTTATCACTCGAAGGGAACTATCACGACCTCGCGGCCGACAAGGAAGTGCACTACGTCGTGAGCGGCGCGCCAGCGGGCATCACAATCGCTTCTCTGGCAGGAATCGCGTCAGGATTACTCGGCGTCGGCGGCGGCGTGCTGAAAGTTTCGGCCATGAATCGCTATATGAATGTGCCGATGAAAGTTGCCGTCGGGACCAGCAAGCTGATGATCGGTGTGACTGCGGCTGTGAGTTCGATTTTGTTTTTCATGGCCGGGTTGATTCATTTCATGGTCGTCGCACCGGTTGCGATCGGGACGACGGTGGGCGCAACCATCGGCACCATGCTTATGAATCGCCTGCACAGCCGGGTGCTGAAGTGGATTTTCAGCGCCCTGATGGCGTATCTCGCATACGCGATGCTGGCGCAGGCGCTGGCAGAAGGTTTTGGGATTCATCTTCCAGCTTCGACATAAG
>Ga0335073_10017171_pt1 | contig 10128 bp, 9 predicted proteins | sample Lox_Sample_22_FD_207093 | JGI IMG/M metagenome (GOLD analysis project Ga0335073, IMG submission 207093) | Soil microbial communities from Loxahatchee National Wildlife Refuge, Florida, United States - Lox_Sample_2.2 | ecosystem: Environmental > Terrestrial > Soil > Wetlands | place: USA: Florida... | reverse complement strand
TGCGCGTCTGCCCAGAGCTTGTCGCGGATCGGCGTCGGCCAGGTGTGCCATCCGGTGTCTGCTGGCGTGGGCTCGGCTGCGAGTTCTCCGGCAGTTTCCGCCGGCCACCCAGGCTGGCTGCGCCTGTTTCCCATAAGGCTCACCTCGGGCATTGTGGCAATGCGGTGTCCTCGCGGTGAAGCTCAGCCACCGGAACCCACAGCCGCTGGGCCTTGGCGTTGCGCTTGGTGGCGGCTTTCTTGACGACCTTGCGGACCTTGGGCGAGGTGCGCTACTGGGCCGGGGTGCGCGGGATCGCGGCTGTTCCGGAGGAGTGCTGATATGCGACGTTCTTGACCTCCGTCAGCGTCGAATCGTCCATCGCATCCGGAACCCGGTAGTCCGCCCGTACCCGTGAAGGACGGAATGCGCTTCTTCCGCACTGTCGGAAGTGTCGGCGTAAAGGCAAAGCCATTTTCGATGGCAAACGTTGGGTTTAGGAGCGGATCGTCGGATTTTCGTTGTCAGCAGACCAAGGCCCACAATCTGATCCAGCAGTAGCCAACCTTATCACCTTCCAGGAATCCGGCCGTCGACGAGCAGCGCCAGTTACATAGCAGCTACGAAGAACCTGGAAAGATCAGCTCAATCAGGCCTTATGACGGCGTGCCAGGGTGCGAAACCCTGTCTATAATTTCCCTTAGTTGGCCCTTTAGGCTACGGGCATCATCCTTTTCCGATCCCAGGCGTGTCTGAAACTCCCAGTCGTCGACTGCTTCAAGTGCCTCGTTGGCCATATTCGCTATAAGCACGAGCTCATCCTTTGTCATTCGAAGATCCACCATGCGGGCATCCTCTCGAATGAGATTCATTCATCCATCCATCCATCCATCTATCTAAGACCGAGGAACTATCCGTCGCCTTCCGTGGGAGCAAACGCCGTTTCAAAGTCCGAAGCGGCTGGATTGGTAATTGCTGCAACCGTGCCCTTCCAATATGCCGTGCGGCCAAACCTTGACGCACTGCGCCTCAAATCCTGGACGCCCCGGTGGACGGCCGGGTGGCCCGACCGGCAGCCGGCGCTCCACCCCGAGCGGATCCCTGAAGTAATCCGAATCCTCTGTCCGCTCGGATGATGTTTTACCACTGGTAGTGACAGGTGCGGGCGGCTGTGGCGCCAGGCCGACCAGCGCAGCCGGTGCCCGGTGTCGTGCCCGGACCTGGTGATCGGGCTGGCGAATCGGGAAGCGATCTCGTTGCGGTTAGCGGGATCATTCCGGGTAGCGGTGGCTTGCCTGCTCCGCCCGCGCAGCGATCGCCAGGAAGGCCGACGCCGCCCGCGTCAGTTCCGAGAAGACGACATGCGGGCGACGGCAACACCGATGTCAATGGCAAAGGCAAGTCTCCGCCCGTTCATATTGGCGACAACTGATCTTACATCAGTGACAAGTCCGGCAACTCTTTCAGGACTTGCTTTGTACTTGAATGCGAGTGGATCTGTGTCTCCACCTTCCAACCATGCATCGATGCCTCCCTGGTTAGCCGCTATATTGTTAGCCGTGGCGGTTTGAGCAGCCTTAGCGATCCGGGCGGGGAGCGGGTCGGGCCGGCGTCGTAGTGCACCCTGACCGGTCTCGATGGCGCGAACACCGCCCGATTGCTCACCGCGATCCGACACGCAACCGGAAGGCGTGCTGATGCCAACCTGGTTTTACGATGTCGCCATGACGGCCCGGACGCGCTGTTCCATCACTGGTGCTCGGCGCGAATATTGTTCACGTTGACATAATGGGCGCGCTTGAGGCCATCGGCAGCTTCGGCATCGTACGAATAGCGTGTTATGTCACCTAGAACAGCCTCAGCCGGTTCGCCAGAGATATGTTTGGGCCCTCATGCCAGAAACCTTCCCATACTTGTATCCTCATTTCTCGCAGCAGTTCGATAACTCGACTTTCGCAGTTTTACGCCGTCGCGATCAGGGCTGGGTTGGGTCGTGTCTGACAAGTGGGGCTGGTTTGACGTTGACCGTCGCCCAGCGGGCGATGCCCTGACAGCGCTCAGCGATTGAGCCTGCGGTTCGCGGCCTTGGCCAGGTGTGGCGGCGTCAGGGCGGTGATCCATCCCGGTCGAGAACGGCCGGGCCGGAATCTGCGGCACCGCCAGGGGGCCAGCGGTCGATCACCCGGGACATCCGGTAGGCCTGCGGGACAAGCCCGCGGCTGCGCCAGAACCGGTCGCTGACCGGGTTCGCTGAGGTCCAGCCCGCGCCGCAGCGGGCGAAGCCGAGACCAGCGGACCAGTCCGTTACGGCGTTGAGCAGGGCAGTACCGACCCCGGTCGAGCGGAACCGCTGCGTCACCCCGGCAAGGTCGATCGTGACCGCACCGGTGAACCGGCCGTCTGGGGCGGCCTGCATCAAGCCGGCGAGCCGGCCGCCCGGTATCTCCGCGACCACCAGCAGGTGAAGGCCGGCCGGCCCGTCCTCGATCGCACGCCGGTACCCCAGTTCCACCATCTGCGAGGCCCCTGGCTCCGGTGGCCGCCACATCGGCGGCCCCGCGTGGAATTCCTGTACCTCTTCCGCGAGCTCGACAAGCCGGGGGATGTCTTCGGGCAGGGCCCGTCGCACCCGGGGGTCCCAGACCGCAGGCGCGGCGGGACGAAACCCCTTGACCTGGTCGATGCCGAAGCCGAGGCGGGCGAAGGAGGCCACCGCGCCCTCGTCCCCGGCAAGAACGTTCGCGTCGTGGACGAGGACTCCATCGCCCACCAGCTGCCCTGACAGCGCGGCATAGAGCGCGCACCGCACCTGGTGGCCCACGTCGCCTCCCACCGTGGCGTGCTGGTCCAGCCGTACCCGGGCCTTCCGCCCGCCGGGGGGAGAGACGGCCATGAACCCCAGAAGCCGCCCCGAAACGCCATCCAGCGCGGCGAATCCGGCCGGCTGCCGGGTAGCCCACTCCTGGATCCGCTGGCATGCCACGACTGGATCGGCGGTATCCAGCCCGCGGCCCTTCCCCGTCTCGGCGAGCAAGGCCGCCGCTGCCGGAATGTGCTGGCGCCCGAAAGGGACAATGCGTGCTTCCACGGCGGTCTCCCAGCGTCGACCCGCCGGATCGTACCAAGTTCAGGCGGGTCCTGCGACGCGGTTCTAAAGGGCGGGCGCCCGGCCGGCCACGGGCATGGCGGCCCTGGCCCGTGCCCGCGTTCAGGCAAGGCAGCCAGCAGCCGGATCGCGTCTCGCTCACTAGCGCCCCGGCTAGTTCCCGGTTCTGGGGCCGGCGTAGAGGGTGAAGGTCTCGTCGATCCCTTGTTCCGGGGTGCCGGCGGCGCCCGCGAAGGAACCGGGGAGCTCGTTTTCGCTGTACTGGCCGGTGCTGGCCTTGCAGATCCCGATGGCCCACTCGCCGGCGGAGCCCAGGTAGCGCAGGCGCAGGATCGGGGTGGGCTCGCGGTGCCCGGGCAGGAGCGCGGCGACGTAGCAGTACTGCCCGCGGTAGCGGACGAGGGGCTCGCCGAGGCGGGGCCAGCCGGCCGTGACGTGGGTGATGATCCGGCGGGTGACGGCGTTGCGGGTCTGCGGGTCGGGCGCTTGCGGCACGCTGCCCATGATGGCCGGCGCGAACGCCGGCCGGCCGTGCCCTCCTGCGATCATGAAACGGGCTGCCGCTGATGCTCCCGGACGGAACGCCGCCGGTCCCGGCGTCGCTGATGACGCTGCTGGCCGTGTTCTCCCCGTTGTTCACCGCGCCGTCGTTCCGCACGTTCACCATGCTGGCCTGCGGTTTCCTCGCGCAGCCCGGGAGGCGGACGGTATGCGGCATGCTGGCCGGGGCGGGCCTGTCGCGGCTGTGGCCGCATGACCGGGCGCATTCCTTCTTCTCCCGCGCCCGCTGGAACCCCGATGACCTGGGGATCGCCGCGGCGAGGCTGGTGATATCGCTGCTGGTCCCGGACGGGGAGCCCGTGGAGGTCCTGATCGACGACACGCTGTTGCGGCGGCGGGGGAAGAAGGTCTGGGCCGCGTCGTGGTTCCATGACGGCTCGGCGCAGGGACCTGCGAAAACGGGCTACGGGAACAACTGGGTCATGCTCGCCGTCCGCGTCCGGCTGCCCATGATCAGCCGTCCCGTGGCGGTGCCGGCGATGGCGAAGCTGGTGATCAAGGGCACGAACTCAGCGTCGCGGCTGTGGCTGGCCCGCCGCATGATCACCAGCCTGGCCCGCGAGCTGCCCGGCCGCCGGATCAGCGTCACCGCCGATTCCGCCTACGCCGGCCAGGAGCTGAAGCAGCTCCCGGACGCCGTGACCTGGACCACCAGGCTGCGCGCCAACGCCGCCCTCCATGACCTGCCGCCGGCGCGCACCGGGAAGCGGGGCCGCCCCCCGAAGAAAGGCGACCGCCTGCCACCTCTGGCGAAGATCGCCGCCGCAGCATTCTCACAGGTCACGGTCACCCGCTACGGCAAGACCGAGACCATCGCCGCGCACGCCTCCACCTGCCTGTGGTACTCCGTCACCGGCACCCTGCCGGTGACCGTCATCCTCATCCGCGACAAATCGAAAACTGGCTGCGACCTTGCCCTCGTGACCACGGAACAGGATCCGGACATCGCGCGCGTCATCGAAAGATACGCCGCCAGATGGTCCATCGAAGTCGCGATAGAAGACGCGAAGCAACTGTTCGGCACCGGGCAGGCCCGCAACCGCACCGCGGCCGCGGTCGAGCGCACGATCCCATTCATGCTCGCGTGCCAGGCCATAGCCGTCTGCTGGTACGCCACCGCCGGCCACCACCCCACCGACACCAAGGCCCGCCGGCTCAACGCCCCCTGGTACACGGCCAAGACCGAGCCGTCCACCGCCGACATGACCGCCAAGCTCCGCCGCGTCATCATCGCCGCCAAATTTAAGCGACTTCACCCTGACCAGCCAGAACCCGCAGAAATCCATGCCATCCGCCTGGCCTGGGAAGACGCCGAAGACTTCGCCGCCTAAACCACGAAAGTCGAGCGATAAGAGGCGCAGATACCTTTTGGATGCCACGATATTCTGCACTGAGTTCGTTGACCTCTGGTGTTGCCAAGATCTCTGGAAGCGGAATGAGGTCTTCCAGCCCAAGCTCGAGCAGTGCATCGCGAAGTGGCGCAAGGCTTGTCATTGCGCCCTAAGGGTACTCGAATGCCAGGGTAAGCAAATTTGCGCACTAACAATGAAGCCGAGCTGGAGGTTTGAAGGCCCGGCAGAAGGAGCTCGACCAGTCATCCGACGCAAGAGTGTATGATTCCGATCCTGCACGTCGGCGGTGAAGCCATTCGGTGACCATCAGTCCAGCCGATTGCCGTCCACGAGACTTCTAGTTTGGCATTGCTCCCGCCCTGCCCAATCGCCGGCAATGAGGTGCAGGCCCTGTAGGGTGATTCCCTCGATGGTCCACCCTGCAAAGTCCTCATCATGCCGCCATGCGATCGTGCAGTCCTCTCGGAAGCACGCGAGCGTTGCCTCGGTCAAGAAAATTGCGCCTAGGTCAGGAAAGACGCGGACGACCGCCATTCTCAAACCGCGGTCAGGATTTCGTGGGATGCTGACCAATGGATATACGGGCTCGCCCTGCTTGAGGTCGTAAGCGACGACAAGCTCTCCTGCATACGGCAGAAAAAGCAACCGTCCCGGCTCATCGCTGAGCAAAAGCACGCCACCGGGTATTTCTGCCGAAACGGCCTCGGGAAGTTCGATGTCCTCGGTCCAAGTAAGTCGTAGTAGTGCAGACCTTGCTCCGGTCAGTACTAGAGTTCCCCAAGATCCCAGCCGTGCAAGACCACCCGAGACTGGCACAACGTTAAGCGTCAAGGCGTCATCCTCCCGGAGCGAACCATCTCACCTCGCCTCCCAGTTTCGTTACCGCATTCGCCAAAGCACGATCTCCTGTGATCAGTGGGATTCCACGTTCCAATGACGTGGCACCGATGGTGGCGTCGTTTTCAAGTCCTTGCGCATTGGCACCGAAAGCCCTCAACTGGGCGGCGACTTGACCGCGGAGAGTTGCCGACATTCCGTCATCGATTACAGATAGACCCTCCGTGGAAAAACCCTTCTCGGCCGCCTCACGCGCCACTGTTGAGCATATCACGGCACATTCACCGGGCTTCATAAGGCCGCGTGCCGCGGCCCGCGCCACTACGGCTGACGTATCAAGCAACACCTCACTACCACCTTCTTCGGCGGCGGCTGCTACGACTTCACTGCCGCCGTCAGTGGCCACGGCCAGGGCGTCGAGGCCGATTTTGCCTGCGGCTTCCAGGCACTGGCCCAGGGTGGGGTGGCTGACGCAGTTGACGAGGTTGGTGACGCCGGTGGCGTTCCCGACCACCGAGGCGGCCTTGCGGACTACGTGGACCACGCAGCCGCGGCGGGCCGCGGCCCCACCACGGCCCACCGCACACGGGAAACGCAGCCGCGACGTCTAGCTCTCAACGACCCTTCCCGACCCACGCCAGGACAAGCGAAGACCGCTGCCTGCCGACGACAAGCACAACCTCGCCCAGACCGGCGGCCCGGCATCGGCTGATGCGAATCAGCCCAAGCCAGGACACGCCACGACCACGGCCCGCCCGTAGCCGAGCGCAGATGTTCGCATCAGCTAGGTGATCGACCAGAGCGACTTCGTCTGCCTATTGATCGGGGGCAGCGGGGAGCGCCTCATCGACGATCTCGGCCGAGACAGGCCGACAGAAGAACCGGTCGAAGTCACGTGCGGCTAGTTTCCAATAAAATGAGAATTAGTCCGCTGATATTCCCGGCCAGCACGGCTACCCTGAATCGTCCTGATGCTCGCCAGGATGACTGAGACGAATGCAAGCCCGATGATGCACAATCCGGCGTAGACCCAGCCTATCTCGTGGGTAACTGCAGTAATGACCATTACTCCCATCCCGACCAGACCAATTACAACAGCGAGCATCTCATCGACCGTGCTTGCCGTCCCTAGCCTGACGCTCTCAGCGCCCTCCTTGTCCTCATGCCCCACGACGTCCAGCATCGGGCTAGCCCGCTCCCATTTCAGCAAACGAGCGACCAGCCACTTCTCGTGAGGTAGCAGGTAGCGACTCGCTGCTTCCATTCTGGCACCATCACCTTCTTCTAGCCTGGTTGACACGTCAATTGATCGCCGAGCGTGACTTCCGACGATACTCCGCCGGGAAGCAACGCGCTAGCCGCACCTCCCATGAAAAGGCCGTGCAGAGGACTAATCCTTGAGACATCGGCGTCGGAGAACTTCCCCATTCTCAGGAGTTCGCTATCTGCGGCGCCGCCTGCGGCTCCTACAAAGGTGGGTGCGTCCAACGCGAACTGCCAACATGAGCTGTGATGCACGAGGCACGCATAGCCATCAATGGCTGCAGACGCAAGTGCTGCGGCAAGTGCCGAGTGCGCAAGTATTCTTCTGATCGTGGGAGCTCTATCTGCGGCCCCCAGGATCAATGCTGTAGTTCCGCTGCCCGCGGCGTAAAGACCCAAATACGCTCCGTCCTCCTCTAGGTCATCGGATGGCGGCGGGCGATTCGGCGGGCATCCCTGGCCAGTGAGGTCCGGCCGTTTAGACGTAGGTTTAGTGGCCTTAGCCTTGTGGCGGGACGCCGCTTTGCGGACGACCTTGCGAACCTTGGGCGGGGTGCGCTTCTGGGCGGGGGTGCGGGGTATCTGGGAGGAGATGGGGTTGTAGTAGTTGATGACGGGGACGACCCGTTCGAGGTATTGCGGCGAGCCGATCCGTACCCCGGCGCCGGTTTCGGCCATCATCAGCAGCCCGTCGGGGTCGGTGTTGTCGACGGGGTTGCCGCCGGCGTAGCCGTAGGGTTGCCCGCTGGCGGCGACGTCGGGGTCGACGGAGATGAACTGGCCGGTGGCGGGGTTGTAGTAGCGGTTGATCAGGTAGAGCAGGCCGTCGGGGTCGGTGTAGGCACCGGCGTAGCCGAACGGGGTGTAGGCGGTCAGGCCGCCGGTGGTTTGCGGGTTGCCCCAGGCGTCATACGAAGTGCTGGCGGTGAGGGCGCCGGCGGAGCTGACGATGCCGCGGACCGAGCCGAGGGAGTCGGTGTTCAGGTAGGTGGCGGTGCCGGCGGCGAGGCTGACCTGCTCGGCCGGGGCGCCGCTGCCGGCGTAGATGTAGGCGTTGGACGAGTCCATGAGCAGGTCCCCCGCGGCGTCCCAGGTGTAGTTCTGGGTGCCGGACGCGGTGGTCATGCTCGCGCGCACGCCGTACCCGGGCCCGGAGCCGCCAGGACATCATCGGCACAATGCCGCGCCTCACCAAGGAGCAGGCCGCGCACAGCGCCGCTGATCCGATGGCGGCGCAAACCGAGGTCGATCTTGTCGAACCCGGAGTCTCATCTTCTGCGGCGATTAAATAATGTACTGCTCCACATCAACGAATTCTATTCCAACTACATCTAGCCATTTAATCAAAGATCCGCTCATGGCGAAGCCAGCTCCATGTTCATCGGTTGGCGAAAGATAAAGAATGATGCGCAAGATGACTTGGCAGCCTTCACTGCTCAACGCCTTTAGCCGTTCGGTGATATGAAGAAGTCGACCGTAGAGAGATTCAAGTAGGACATTGATATCAGAACTACTCGGTCCGCCCACGCGGAGTTCCCAGGTATTTTCCTTAGCCAATCGGCCCGAGGCGGATCCCTGATTCGGCTCACGCGCAGGAACAGCAGCGTCGGGTTGCATGTTCAAGCGGTCCGATAGCTCTTCGGGAGTGTATCGAGTGCTCACCACCACTAGATGCACACGCCTGGGCAAAGGTTGAGCCGCCATCATCCACCACCTATGTTGACATATGTTGGAATTGGTTCGCCGCCACGCGCCATCAAGAAGAGATAGCCCGTCGACTTATCCACATAGACGTTAAACCTTGAGAGCTGCGCTCCCCGTCCAAGGTACTCCGCCTTGAACTCATGGATATCACCGACTTGCTGCTTCAGCTGTGAATCACTCACTTTGTTCAGAGAACCCATATCAGGGTTCTCAGCCGGATCCTCGCCAGGCCCGCTAGCGCAGTTGTGGACGAGGACGGAAGCAGCAATGATATCGATGTAGAAGTCGTGGTCCGTGGTGACGGTGAGGTCCCACATCCAGCCACTGGAGTCTCTGGCGGCGTGGCCGCCGACGACCATGGCGGCTCTCCCGCCCGGAGTGCGCAGGTGGGCGCCATGCCGGAGGGTGGCGGCTTCGATCCAACGCCTAACGGACTGGTCGAAGAACAGGTGGTTCGTCGTGGTGTGGATGACCGCTTTTTTCGGCCCTGCCCTGATGACTAGATCGTAGAGGTCGGTGTCGTTGTGGACCATGACCGCTTCGACAGGTTCGGCCTGATTCTTGCCGGTCTTGACGTTGGTGGCTAGAACCTTGTCGCCTGCTTTGAGGCTTGCTATGGGGATTGCGGCACCAGTAGCGAGGAGCACCTTTGTTCCGGCAGTGAAGCTTTCCCCGCCTACGCAATCGGTGACTGGATCGTCTTCGCCCGAGTCTCCGAGGGCTTCAGCTGTCTCGTCGCCGAGGGCGCCGATATCGAGCACTTCTGCGCCGTCGGTTGCCGGGTCGGCACCGAGTTGTAGCACGTTGACTACGGTCAGCCCGCCTGCACCGAGACCGAGGGCTGCTATTTTTACCCACGTCGGTATGCTGCCGCCTTTCGCCGGGGTGGCGGGGCGGCAACCGGGGTCTATGGCAAATCGATAGTCAGCAGGACTGCAGATGGGAGCGGGCTTCGACGCTTTTGCCTTGCGTTTGGCAGCTTGTTTCTTGACGGCCTTCCGGGCCTTGGGCGGGGTGTGTTTTTGGGTCGGTGTGTGATAGCCGGGGCAGCCTTGCCAGATGGAGGGGCAGGGGGCGGTCGAGGGCTGGTAGGGGGGCGGAGGGTCGGGCTTCCCCATACCGGTGGACTTGCCGGTGGTCGGGTTGTAGTTGCAGGAGACGGCGGCGCCGGTCCGCATGCACAGCCCGTCGGGGTCGGTGTTGTCGACGGGGTTGCCGCCGGCGTAGCCGTAGGGTTGCCCGCTGGCGGCGACGTCGGGGTCGACGGAGATGAACTGGCCGGTGGCGGGGTTGTAGTAGCGGTTGATCAGGTAGAGCAGGCCGTCG
>Ga0335073_10017170_pt1 | contig 10128 bp, 9 predicted proteins | sample Lox_Sample_22_FD_207093 | JGI IMG/M metagenome (GOLD analysis project Ga0335073, IMG submission 207093) | Soil microbial communities from Loxahatchee National Wildlife Refuge, Florida, United States - Lox_Sample_2.2 | ecosystem: Environmental > Terrestrial > Soil > Wetlands | place: USA: Florida... | reverse complement strand
GGGTCCCGGGTCCTTTCCGCTCCTGCATCACGTCCGTGTCGTTTTGCTGGCAGCGGCGGCCTCGTCGGTTGCGGCCAGCGACCCGAGCAGGCCGAGAGACCGGGCGCTCTCCGAGCCCGCCTCGGCGTGATAGATCACCAGAATCTGGCCGCCCGAATCGGGGATCGGGAGCTTCTCACGCCGCAGTTCCAGCATCCCTACCTGCGGGTGGCACATCCGCTGCGGTGCGCCGGAGAGCGCCTTGACGTCGTGCCGCGCCCAGAGCTGCCGGAACCGCTCGCTGACCAACGACAGCTCGCCCACCAGTTGCGCGGTACTCGGATCGTCGGCATCGGGGCCGAGCGAGGCGCGGAACGAGGCCACGATCCCCGCGGTGGCCTGCTCCCAGTCCGGGTAGAAGTCCCGGGCTTCCTGGTCGAGGAAGACCGATCGCAGCCGGTTCGCCCCCGGCCGGATCGCGGGCGACAGGGCGGTCGCCAGCCGGTTCGCGCCGAGGACGTCGAACATCCGGTTCTCAACGAACGCCGGCATCCCGAGCACGTCGAGGAACTGCCGGATGCCCACCGCGACGACCTCGTGCCGCGGCTTCGTCGTCCTCGGCGCCGTCCTCGGCCGGGCGGACGACAGGCTGAGCAGGTATTGCGTGGCGGCCGCGTCGAGCCCGAACACGCGGGCCAGCGCCGCCAGGACCTGGGGCGAGGGGTTACGATCACGACCCTGCTCGAGCCGCAGGTAGTAGTCGGCGCTGATGCCGGCCAGCGTCGCGACCTCCTCACGGCGCAGGCCAGGGGTCCGGCGGACGCCCATGACGCGCAGCCCGGCATCTGCCGGGTCCACCAGCTCACGACGCGCGCGCAGGTACTCACCGAGCGCGTTCGGCCTGCTCATAGACGTCAGTCTAGGAACACCGCCGCCGGTCATCCTGGTCCTGCCGCCCCCAGGATGACCGCGACGCCGGCGGCTCGCGCATCCCGATACCCGGCCCGGACCTGGGATATCATCACGCCGATGGGCAATACGACGGCCGAGGCTCAGCACTTGCGCGATCTCGCGCGGCTGCGCCGCGTCAAGGACCGGATCGACCGGGAGTACGCCCAGCCGCTCGACGTCGAGGCACTTGCCCGCGGCGCGCACATGTCGGCCGGGCATCTCAGCCGCGAGTTCAAGGTCGCCTACGGAGAGTCGCCCTACAGCTACCTGATGACACGGCGCATCGAGCGCGCGATGGCGCTGCTTCGCCGCGGCGACCTGAGCGTCACCGAGGTCTGCTTCGAGGTCGGCTGCTCGTCGCTGGGCACCTTCAGCACCCGCTTCGCCGAGCTGGTCGGTGCCCCGCCCAGCGCTTACCGGGCACAGGAAGCGACCCGCGCGACCGCCGGCATGCCGCCGTGCGTCGCGAAACAGGTGACCAGGCCGGTCAGGAATCGAGAAGCGCAGGTCACCAACCCGCAACTAGCGTGAGCGTCATGGACATCACGATTCACGGGACCTTCCTGCCGCAGAACGACCCGGACGCCGCGGTGGCGTTCTATCGCGACACCCTCGGCTTCGAGGTCCGCATGGACGTCGGACGCGGCCAGATGCGCTGGATCACGGTCGGCCCGGCCGACCAGCCCGGCATGTCGATCGTCCTGTACCCGCCGGGCGCCGACCCGGGCATCACCGACGACGAGCGCCGCACCATCCTCGAGATGATGGCCAAGGGGACCTACGGCATCATCACCATGGCAACGCACGACCTCGATGGCATCTTCGACCGGCTGCAGGGCAGCGGCGCCGAGGTCGTCCAGGAACCGACCGACCAGCCCTACGGCATCCGCGACTGCGCCTTCCGCGATCCGGCGGGCAACCTGATCCGCATCAACCAGCTCCCCTGAGCCGCTTACGTCACGATCCCGCGCCGATCAAGAGGCCGCGAGGATGACGAGTTGCTGGGTCGGCCGGGTCATCGCGACGTAGCGGTCGACCGCGCCTTCGATACCGTCGCCGAATGCCTCCGGGTCGACGAGGATGACCAGGTCGAACTCCAGGCCCTTCGACAGCTCCGGCGTCAGCGAACGAACCCGCGGGGTTGCCGCGAACGCGGGATCTCCGATGACGCAGGCGATTCCCTCGGCATTCGCCGCGAGCCAGGTGGCGAGAATCGGGTCGAGCTGCGAGGCAGGTCCGTGGCCGACCGGGACGCCGGTGCTGCGAACCGAGACCGGCACATTGGCGTCCGGGAGCGCCGCCCGGATGACCGGCTCAGCTTCGGCCATGACCTCGGCCGGCGTCCGGTAGTTGATGCTCAGGGTAGCGAGGTTGATCTCGTCGAACCCGACCCGCTCGAGCCGTTCCCGCCACGATTCTGTGAACCCGTGCCTGGCCTGGGCACGGTCCCCGACAATCGTGAAGCTCCGGGACGGGCAGCGCAGCAGCAGCATCTGCCACTGCGCGTCGGTCAGTTCCTGAGCCTCGTCCACGACGATGTGCGCGAACGGGCCGGCGAGCACGTCCCGGTCGGGACCGGGCAGTGCGGCCTCGTCGACCAGGGCGTCCTGGAAGTCCTCGCCGCGCAGCATCGTCACCAGGCCGACGCCGTACTCGTCGTCGGTGACCTCACGCAGGTCGTCGATGACCTGCGCCCGACGCTCGCGTTCCGCGGCCGCGGCGGCGTCATGCCGGCGCTTACGCCGCGAGGCCTCCGGGTCGCCGAGCCGTTGCCGCGCCGCGTCCAGGAGCGGAAGGTCGGACACCGTCCAGGCCTGGGCATCCGCCCGCTGCAGCCGCGCCGCGTCACCGGGGCCGAGCCAGGGAGCGCACATGCGCAGGTACGCGGGCACCGACCACAGGTCCGCGACCAGGTCGGTCGCTTCGATCACGGGCCATGCCCGGTACAGGGCCGTGCGCAGCTCCCTGTTCTGCTGCAATGACTTACGGAGCAGCTCAGCCTCGACGTCGCCCTCGTAGGAGTCCAGCAGGATCGTGAGCAGCTCCGCCCAGATCTGGTCGAGCGCCTCGTTGTGCGGGGTGCCGGGTTCTCGCGCCTCGAACGCCTCGGCCCAGTCGCCGGCGCTGAGCCGGATGTCGGTCCAGGGCGTTTCGACCGTCATGGCCGTGGCGGGCGGCTTCTCGTAGAACCGCACCGCCGCCTCGATCGCCTTCACCAGGTCCGCTGACGACTTCAGCCGGGCCACCTCCGGGTCGGTCTCGGTCCCGGCCGCCGCGCCCTCGGCGACGAGGTCGCGCAGGGTGCAGGTCGCCGCGCCCTCCTCGCCAAGGCTGGGCAGGACGTCGCCGATGTAGGCCAGGTAGGGCTGGTGCGGGCCGACGAACAGCACGCCGCCGCGGCGGTGGCCGAGGCGAGGATCGGAGTAGAGGAGGTACGCCGAGCGGTGCAGGGCGACGACGGTCTTGCCCGTGCCCGGGCCGCCGTCCACGACCAGTGCGCCGCGCGATCCCGCGCGGATGATCGCGTCCTGGTCCGCCTGGATCGTGCCGAGCACGTCGCGCATCCGGGCCGACCGGGTGCCGCCCAGGCTGGCGATGAACGCGGACTGGTCGTCGAGCGCGACGTGCCCCTCTAGCGCTCCCGCGGTGAACACCTCGTCCCAGTAATCGCTGATCCGGCCGCGGGTCCAGCGGTACCTGCGCCGGCTGACCAGGCCCATCGGGTTGGCGTGGGTCGCTCCGAAGAACGGCTCGGCCGCGGCGGACCGCCAGTCGAGCAGCAGCCGCCGCCCTGAGCTGTCGGTCAGCCCGAGGCGCCCGACATACACGGGCTCTGGGTTGTCCGCGCCGACCATGCGTCCGAGGCAGAGGTCCAGCCCGAAGCGGCGCAGGACGCGCAGGCGGGCAGACAGCCGGTGGATCTCCAGATCCCGCTCCATCGCCTCCTGGCCGATGCCTCCCGGCGCCTTGCGCTCGGCGTCGAGGCGGCCGGACAGCTCGGCGACCGACTCCTCGATACTGCGCCCGAGAGCCGCGAAGTGCCGCTCGTCGTCGGCGATCAGCGCCGGATCGGCCTTGGCGGCCAGGCGGGCCGACAGGTCAAACACTCCGTCCAACATCCACTCCCATTCCGCGCGTGCGAACCGGGCGCCCGTCACCGCACCGCGAGTCCGGCCAACGCCTCGGCCAGCGATTATGCGGCACGACCGGGGTCTTGCGGCAAGCCCCCTGGTGCGCTATAGATTGAAAGTGGAGGGAAGTGTGCATCCTCCTTTCCCTTGATCGTCCGCCCGGGCGCGGGCACCTCCTGGTCACTAAAATGGCGCGCATCGCCGCGTCTTTAACGTCCCGGCCGGCCGGCGGGCTGCCACAGGCGAAATGTCACGTCCTGGGGGCCCGGTACTCCGACGGCCTGCAGCGGATGTCGGCGAGTTCCGCTCGACTTGTCTTGCGCGGCAAGACATAATGCGAGACATGGCGCCAGACAACGGCCTGACCGAGCTGCGGCGCGGGGTGCTCGGGCCGTGCGTTCTGGCGCTGCTCGAGCTGAAGCCCCGGTTCGGCCTGGAACTGGTCCGCGAGCTCGCGGCAGCACATGGGTTGCTGACCAGCGACGGCACCGTCTACCCGCTGCTCAACCGGCTGCGTGACGCGGGCTTCGTGACCAGCGAGTGGCAGGACAACGAGGGCGAGCGCGCCCGGCGGTACTACTCGATCACCGAGGCCGGAAGGCAGAACCTCGCCGCCTTCCGGGGCGAATGGGACCAGTTCTCCGCGACCGTCGCAGGCGTGCTGAACCACGCCTGTCCGCCACGCGGCGACGACGAGAAGGGACGCCTGCCGTGACCCGTACCTCGCTCGATCATGAGATGGTCCGGGCCTATCTGGCCCGCCTTGACGCCGCCCTGCGCGCGGTGCCGGCCGCGCAGGCGCGCGAACTCAGGGAGCAGATCTGCGCGCACCTGGATGACGCACTTCCCGCTGATGCCGACGAGGACCAGGTCGCCGCCGTTCTTACCCGGCTCGGCTCACCGGCGGAGCTTGCCGCTGAGGCGGGGCCTGCCGGTGCGGCGTCGCAGGCAACGCCGGCCAGGGCCATCGCCATCGTCTCGCTGCCGCGCCGGCTGGCACGCGTGCGCCGGCGTACCTGGGGAGTGCTCGGCGTGATCGCCGTCCTGGCCGGGATAGCCACGGGCTACCTGGTTTACTACCTCACCCCTGACTCACTCGGATTCGAGGGAGCATCTGGCTGGTGGTATCCCGAGGATTACAGCCGTGCGGTCACGACGACCGCCGACGGCGTGATCCAGACCACGGTCCCGTTGCGGTCGGGGCAGCGCCAGGGCTATTTCGTCGCCATCCACAACCCCGCCGGCGTGACCCAGACGATCCTCGGTCCTGCCTACGGCGCCAGCGTGCCGCTGGACAGCCCCGGTTCGGCTGTCGTGCAGGTCGGCGTGTCCGTACCCAACCAGAACATCGAAAACGGCGGCAGCTCACGCAGCATCGGATTCACTCTTCCCGGCGTCATACCGCCCGGACAGATCCGGCTGGTGCGTGTGCTCTGGACATCGGACATCTGCTCGTCGGGCGGTACGAGCTCGATCGACACCCTCGCGCTGCGGGTACGCGTCGGATGGTTCACCAGAACCGAGGTCATCGCGCTTGGCCGGGCGTGGGCCGTGACAGGAAGCAGTCACGGCTCATGCACGTAACCGGCTGCCGGCCCGCCGGATCCCGTGACGGGTCCGCGGCCCTGCGCACCGTTTCTGAGGTAGGCCAGGACCGCCAGGACGCGCCGGTTGGTGTCGTCGGTCTGGGGGAGGCGGAGCTTGAACAGGATGTTGCCGACATGCTTGCCGACGGCCGCCTCCGAGATGACGAGCTGCCGGGCGATGGCGGCGTTGGACTGCCCCTCGGCGATGAGGCCAAGGACCTCGCGCTCGCGGGCGGACAGCACGGACAGCGGGTCGCGGCGGCGGCGCAGCAGCTGACTGATGACCTGCGGGTCGACCACCGTCCCGCCAGCGGTCACCCGGCGCAGCACCGTGATGAACTCCTCGACATCGGCGACCCGGTCCTTGAGCAGGTAGCCGACGCCGCGGCCGTCGCCGGAGTCCAGCAGGTCCGCGGCGTAGGCGTGCTGCACGTACTGGCTGAGTACGACCACGGGCAGCCCCGGGCAGGCGTGGCGCAGCTCGGCGGCGGCCCGAAGCCCTTCGTCGGTGAAGGTCGGCGGCATCCTGATGTCGGTGATCACCAGATCGGGTGCATGCTCGGCCACGGCGGCCTTCAGCTCCCGGGCGTCGCCCGCCATCGCGACCGGCCGGAAGCCGAACCGCTCCAGCAGCCCGGCGAGGCCCTCGCGCAGCAAGACCCCGTCCTCGGCCAGGACTACCCGGATGACGGGGTGCTCTGCGGACACGGCACCTCCACACGCAGGATTGTCGGGCCGCCGGGCGGGCTGGACAGCAGCATCCGCCCGCCCGCCACGGCCATCCGGTCGGCCAGCCCGGTCAGGCCGGTCCCGCGACCGGGGTCGGCACCCCCGTGGCCGTTGTCATTGATCTCGATCGCGAGCAGACCGCCGTGCAGGCGGGCGGTCACGCTGGCTCCGGTGGCGCCACTGTGCTTGGCCACGTTCGTGAGAGCCTCCGCCACCGCGAAGTAGGCGTTGTTCTCGATATGGCGGGGCAGCCTGCCATCCAGGTGAACATCGACGGTGACCGGGACGGAGGACTGGTCCGCTAGCTCGCCCAGCGCGGCGGGCAGGCCGAGGTCGGTCAGGACCTGCGGCTGGATGCCGTGGATCAGCTCCCGGAGTTCGGCCATGAGCTGCTTGGCCTGATCGTGCGCGGCGGCGACGGTTTCGGCGGCGGGCGAACCCGGCGGCAGGTCCAGCCGCGCCAGGCCGAGCTGCATGGTGAGGCTCACGAGTTTCTGCTGGGCGCCGTCGTGCAGGTCGCGCTCGATCCGATGGCGCTCGGCCTCGAATGCGTCCGCCAGCCGGGTGCGGGACCGCGACACCTCGGTCAGCTCGGCACGAAGCCGCTCGGCGGACCCGCCGATCAGCAGGGTCCTGGCGACCGCCGCCTGCCCGCCCGCGACCAGCGTCAGCAGGTAGGGAACTGCGGGCAGAAGGACGAGCCCGCCGATTGCGTAGGGCAGAGCCTGCCCCACGGTCGAGACGTGGACGAAGACCAGCGCCACCGGGCGGCTGCCGGGCTGTTGCGCGAGAACCAGAAACGGGCCCGCGATGAGAAACACGGCCAGCGGCTCGGCAAACAGCGCGGCGGCGATCGGCACCGGTGCCGCGATGGCCAGCACGCAGGCGTAACCGACCTCGCGCCAGGCAACCGGATTGAGGTAACGGCCTCGTAGCCAGGTCACCGGGCCAGCAGCAGCCGGTTTCCGGGGACCGGCGACGGCAGGGCGGATGTCTACCATGACTAGCCGCCTGCGTTCCAGGTCTGCCAGCGGCGCCACCAAAGCCGGTCCGAACCCGATGACGAGCACGATCCCGGACAGGACAAGAACCGCGGTCGCGCCCGCCTGATCGTCGCCGGCGGCCAGCCGCGCCACCAGGACCAGCCAAGGGATCGCCAGGATCGCCGCAGCCGCGAGCGCTGCCGGCACGGTGGTCAGCAGATAGCCCGCCGACCGCCACGGCCAGCTGCTGACGAGCAGCCGCCGCCAGGTAACCGCCTCCAGCGCGGTCTGCGGGCCACTCGTGCGCATGCCTATCACCGTAGCCGCGGGCCGCCAGGGCCCGCGGTCACGCTGACCGTAGCCGCATGGTATGCCTAGCCCTACCGGGATTGCGGCTACCAGGCGTAGTGACGCCCGGTTCGCCGGCCGGTTGCCTGGCAAGCATGAAACGTACATCGTCCCCACAAACGCAAGGACGGCTCGCAGGCCTTGTGCTGCGCCACCGGCGCCTGGTGGCCGTCTTCTGGCTCGCGATGACGATCGCGGGGGTGCTCCTGGCGGGGCAGATCACCGGGCGCTTCTCCTCGGCCCAGGAGCTACCGGGCCTGCCCAGCTACCGGGCGGCTGAGGTACTGCAGCACTCCTACGGCATCGGCGACAATCCCCCGGGCGCAATTCTGGTGACCCTGCGCGCCGGTGAGCAGATCACGAGCGCGGCGGGACGATCGGACCTTGGCAGGGCCCTCGGCCCCGTATCGGCCGATCACTCGCTGCACCTGGTGTCCTACCTATCGGCCCGCAATCACAAGCTGGTCTCCGGGAACGGGAGATCCACGCTGGTCCTGGTCTACGGCGGGGCCAAGCAGCCCACCTCCGCCGGTCTGGCCAGCCAGATGCGCTCATCGGTGCCCCCGGGCGTGACCGTCCATGCCACCAGCCTCAATGATCTCGCCAGCGGCGGCAGTTCCGGCGGGATCGGGGTCCTCGGCGAGGGTGTGATCGCCGGGCTCGGCGCGCTGCTGGTGCTGGCCGTCGTCTTCGGCCCGCTGCTCGCCCTGGTCCCTCTGATCATCGCGGTGGTCGCCATCCTCACCACGTTCCTGCTGATCGGGCTCGTGAGCACGGTGGCGCCGGTGAGCAGCCTGGTGGAGTTCCTGATCGCGCTCGTCGGCCTGGGCGTGGCGATCGATTACTCACTGCTGATGATCAGCCGGTGGCGTGAGGAACGTGCCCGCGGCCTGGGCAACCAGGACGCGATCGCCCGGGCGATGAGCACAGCAGGCCGATCCATCGCCTTCAGCGCCCTCGTCGTCGCCATCGGCCTGCTATCCCTTGTCCTGCTGCCGATTCCGTTCCTGCGCAGCCTCGGTTACGCGGGTCTGTTCATCCCGCTGGTCAGTGCCGTGGTGGCGCTGACGCTGCTGCCGGTGATCCTGGCCGGTCCCGGCCGGCGGCTCGGGAATGCGCACCGCCGCAGGACTGCCGGGCCAGGCCGCCGCTGGCATTCCTGGGCCAGCCTGGTCGTCCGGCACCGCCTGCTCGCCGCCGCGGCCGGGCTGGCAATCCTCGGCACATTGCTGGGCTTCGCGACCAGGCTGTCGGTCGGCGAACCGCAGCCGGGCTCACAGGCCACCGCCGGCGCCGCCCACGACGGCCTGGTCGCCCTGCGGCAGGCCGGATTCCCCGACGGCGTGCTCGCACCCGTTGACATCGTCGCACCCGACGCCGCGGTCAGCGTGCTGAACAGCCGGCTGACCGCACTGCCCGGCGTCTACGCAACCCTCGTCGCTCCAGATCCACGGTGGCGTCACGCCGGCACCACCGTGATCCAGGTTCTCCCGGCCGGGCCCACGAGCTCGGCTGCCGGGAAAACGGCGGTCGCCAGCGTCCGCAGCCTGACGGAACGCACCTCCCCTCGGGCACTGGTAACCGGGGACGGGCCCTTCGAGGCCGATGTGGTCAGCGCGCTCTACAGCCGCTTCCCGGCCATCCTGGGCCTGGTCGCGGCGCTGAGCCTGTTGCTGCTGATGCGCGCGTTCCGTTCCGTCGTGCTGCCGGTCAAGGCCCTCGTGCTGAACGTGCTCTCGATCGGGGCGTCCTACGGCGCGCTCGTGCTGATCTGGCAGTACGGCTACGGCTCGAAGGCCATCTGGGGCATTCCCGCCACGGGCGTGATCGTCGAGTTCGTGCCGCTGCTGGTCTTTGCCTTCCAGTTCGGACTGTCCATGGACTACGAGGTGTTCATCGTCTCGCGCATCCGGGAGGAGTACGACACCGGGCTGAGTACCGACAACGCGGCCGTCGCAGGCATAGCCCGCACCGGCCGGCTGGTGACCAGCGCCGCGCTCATCCTCTTCCTTGCCTTCGCCGCGCTGGCCGCCGGGCCGCAGACATCCATCAAGATCTTCGCGACCGGCCTCGGCGTGGGCATCCTGCTGGACGCCACGGTCGTGCGGGCGCTGTTGCTCCCCGCACTTATTTCCCTGTTCGGCAGGTGGAACTGGTGGCTGCCCCGGCCTGTCGCCCGGATCGTGCGCTGGCCGTCCGGCCCGGGAGGCGGGGGAGAGCGGTCCGGGATCGCTGATGACGCCGCGCTCGGATCAGGGTCGAGGTCGCGATGAACCTGAGACGACACCGGATATCTGCGCTTGTCCTGACGGCTGCCGCTGCGTCACTTTCCCTGGCTGCCTGCGGCAGTGGCGGTTCCGCTCACGACCAGCGCGCGTTCGGCACCGACGGCACCCGCCTGGTGATCGATGACACCTCCTC
>Ga0335073_10017169_pt1 | contig 10128 bp, 9 predicted proteins | sample Lox_Sample_22_FD_207093 | JGI IMG/M metagenome (GOLD analysis project Ga0335073, IMG submission 207093) | Soil microbial communities from Loxahatchee National Wildlife Refuge, Florida, United States - Lox_Sample_2.2 | ecosystem: Environmental > Terrestrial > Soil > Wetlands | place: USA: Florida... | reverse complement strand
GGCTTGGGAGCGACTGCGAGCCGGGCCACTTGTCCGGCCAGCGGAGCAGGCACGTTGAGGCTCTCGATGCGATTGGTAGAAGACGTCGACTTCTTGCTGCGCGCGGCGATTGTGCCGTAGCGCGCGCGATGCCGCTTGCCCCAGGCGGACATCAGCTTGAGTATTGGCTTCAGGCTCTCGCCATGACGAGTCAGCGAATATTCGACGTGCGGCGGCACCTCGGCATAGACCTTACGATGCACGATGCCATCATGTTCCAACTCGCGCAGATGTTGCGTGAGCATTTTCTTGGTCAAGCCGGGGATGAGACGTTGCAGCTCGCAGAATCGTCGCGTTCGCCCATCGAGATAAAACAACAGCGGCGCCTTCCATTTGCCGCCGATGACGGAAGCCGTGAGCTTTACTGGGCAATTCTGATGATCCATCTCGGTTCAATCCTCGAAATCCCACTTCGGGCAGGTTACCGAAACGTGCCTACTAGCCAAAAAGATACTTTTGCCTAGAATAGGCACTCGGTTTCGAAAGGATACCTGATTTCGCGGCGTCTTGGAAAGCAGCCCTCCCCTGACCAGGACGCCGCGAACCGCCAGACCATCTCGAACAGGTAAAACAAAAGCGAGGCAAATCGCTATGAGCAAGAAACGCCCGGTAGTGGTTTATGGCGCCAACGGGTTCTCGGGTCGGCTGATTGCGGAATTTCTTCGTGAGTACAATGTGCCCTTCATCGCCGCTGGCCGCAGCCTCACGCGCCTTGAGGATGTGATGAAGCAGGTGCCCGGCATTGAAACGGCCGATTACGAATGTGTCGAAACTCCCGGCTCGGCGGAGGGTCTGGGGCGGCTCTTTACCGGCGCAAAGGTAGTTTGCAACACAGCCGGGCCGTTTATCTATCATGGTCCGCGTGTGATTGAAGCTGCCCTCGAGGCGGGCTGCCACTATCTCGATATCAGTGGTGAGCAGACGTGGATACGAAAGGTCTCGGAGGAGTGGGGACCAAAATTCGCCAAGCGAGGCTTACTCGCCGCCCCCGCAACTGCGTTCATGTCTTCAGTGAGTGATGCGGCGATACGCGTTTGCCTTGAAAATAATCCGGCCGTCGACACGCTCGATGTGCTCACGATGTTCAAAGGCAATCCGACGTTCGGATCCACGCAAACCATCTTTGCCGTAATTCAGACTGACGCCTATTACCTGGAACAAAACCAATACAAGCCGTGGCCGCGCGCGACACGTTATGACGTGGTCGTGCCGGGCTCCATTCAAACTCAACTCGCGCTCGCCTGGGGCGGCTTTCCGCATCCGGTGTGGTACAAGAATCATCCTCAGGTCGCGAATGTCCGTTCGTTTGGAGGGCTACTCGACCGCCAGATCATGGAGGGCGTAGCCGCGACCGAAAAAATGTTTGAGGAGCAGATTCGGCCATTGCCCCCCGCTGAGCAGGAGAAAAAACTGGCAGAGATGGCAAGCGCTGTTACCGGAGCGACGCCGCCTCGCGAGAATCCGCGCGAGCACCGTACGATTGACGTAATCGCCGGACGAGGTAACACTAGTGCTTTCGACTGCGTGGTATTTGGAACCTGCTGCTACCGGCAAACCGGGCTGCTGCAGGCCTTCGCCGCGCAGAACCTGGTCCGTGAGGCTCCGCGCAAAGTGGGGTTTGCGTCGGCCGCCGAAGCATTCGGAGCGCGAGCAGTTCTGTCGGTGGTGGAAGATCACGGACTTTCGAAGATGAAAATGCTGACGTAGTTTCGGCGTGTTGGGCTCGGCCTCCGAATCGTGGAAGACGGGCGTTCATCAAGCGATCGCGACGTGGTGGGGATTTTTCACTAAGCAATGCGGGCCATCGATTATTTCGACAAAAGCGCGGACCTCTATCCCGATCGCATCGCGATTACAGACGGCGTTCGCGGCTATTCGTATAAAGAAGTTCGCGCCTTCAGCGAGCGGATCGCGCGCGCGATGTGGGCGGAGGGCGTGGAGCGCGAAGAACGCGCGGCGATTTTCTCCCCGAACCATCCTGCAGTGTTGTTCTGCATGCTGGGAATTCTGAGGGCCGGAGCCGCGTGGGTTCCAATCAATTTTCGCAATGCTGCCGACGCCAACGTCGAGTTTCTGAACTACTCAGAGACGACGTGGCTTTTCTATCACAGCCAATTTCAGGAACAAGTCGACGAGATTCGCAGGCGCGTTCCCTGCATTCGTCATTTCATTCGAATTGACGGGCCGACCGAAGATGAGAACTCGCTGGCGGCGTTTGTCTCGCGTGACAGCGACGTGGCGAATCCAGATTGGGCCGACGAATATGGCAATCTCGATCGGATCATGGGACTGGTGCCGACGGGCGGAACGACAGGCCCAGCGCGTGGAGTGCGGGTAACAAACCTCGCATGGGGCACCATGACAGAGTTGGCGATGCGCTATTGGAAAAGCGATGTTGCCAACCCAGTATGCCTTTGCACCGCTCCTCTTTCTCATGCTGCGGCGCCGGTTTCGTTTTCAATTCTGGCAATGGGCGGGACGAATGTCGTGCTGCCGGGCTTTGAGGCTGGAAAAGTATTGCGCGCGATCGAAGAGCATCGCGTGACACACATGTTTCTTCCGCCGACGGCGTTCTACTCGATGATGGCGCATCCGGACGTGGGAAAGTTTGATTACTCGAGCATGCGCGTGTTTTTGCTGGCGGGGTCGGCGGTGTCTCCCGACAAGTTGAAAAAAGGAGTCGAGGTTTTTGGGCCGTGCATGTGCCAGTCGTATGGGCAGACGGAAGCCCCGATGATTCTGACGTTTCTTGATGCGCGGACGGTCGCCGCGGCGGCGAGTGGGGATCATCCCGAGCGCTTGCGCAGTTGCGGACTGCCAACAGCTTCGGTGCGGGTCGCCATCATGGATGACGATGGCACCATTCTCCCACCGGGCGAGCCGGGAGAGATCGTGGCGCGAGGAACCCTCGTCAGCGGCGGTTATTTCAATCTGCCGGAGGCGACGGCGCAAATCCGTCGCTATGGCTGGCACCATACCGGCGATGTGGGGTACATCGATGAAGATGGATATGTTTATATCGTCGATCGCAAGAAAGACATGATCGTCACCGGCGGATTCAATGTCTACTGCAACGAGGTTGAGGCCGGTATCATGGCGTTGCCGCAGGTGCAGGAGTGCGCCGTGATCGGTGTGCCCGACGACAAGTGGGGGGAGGCAGTGAAAGCGATTGTGGTGTGCCGCGCGGGCGAGTCACTGACGGAAAACGAAGTGATTCTGTACTGCAAGGCGAAGCTGGGAAGCGTGAAGTCGCCAAAGACGGTGGAGTTTTGGGATGAGATTCCAAAGACTCCGGCTGGCAAACTCGATCGTAAGACGATGCGCAAGCCGTTCTGGGAAGGCGCGGAGCGGCAGGTGCATTGATTTTTGCTGTTCGCTATTCGCTTCTCGCGATTTTGCTTTTCGATCCCCGCAATTGGCTCGTCCGGCTTTCGCATTCGGGGTTTCGAACTCGTACTGGTCAAGAGACAGCAACGCAATGGGGGTGTTGCGATCGTTACAACGCTAAAGGTTCCGAAGACCGGCGGTATTCCGACGACGAAGGCCAGCGTGTTGCGCTGGCTGAAGCGCGAGGGAGAGCCTGTGCTGGCGGGCGAGGCGGTGGTCGAACTGGAAACGGAAAAAGTCAGCTACGAACTGGAATCGCCGATTTCCGGGACGGTACTCAAAATTCTTGCCGAGGAAAGTTCGCAGGTTCCGGTGGGAGGGAAGCTGTGTCATATCGGGCAGGAAGGCGAATCTACGCCCAAGGACTAATGCCATGACGACAAAGAAAGAAAATCCGGATCGTTTCAGTAACGATCGCCTCATCTGGATCTACACGCAGATGGCGCGAATTCGTGAGTTTGAGGAGCATGTGAAGCGCACGTTCCTCGAGCACCCGGGCGCGATGCGCGGGCACACGCATTTAGCCGATGGTGCGGAAGCATCGATCGTGGGTGCACTGGCGACGCGGAATCCTACGGATTTCGTGATGCCGACTTATCGTTGTCATGGGCAACCGATCGTGCTGGGCACTTCAACAAAAAAGATGTTTGCTGAGCTTTATGGACGGAAAGATGGGCTGTGCAAGGGATTCGGAGGCTCCATGCATCTGGCCGATCCGGAGCGCTACTTCCCCGGCACATCTGGAATTGTCGGCCAGAGCATTGCGCACGCAGCCGGAGCGGCACTGACGGCGCAAGTGAAGAAAACCGGCCAGATTGTCTATTGCTTCTTCGGCGACGGCTCCAGCAAGCAGGGCGCATTTTTCGAGACGCTGAACATGGCGGCGGTGTGGAAGCTACCAGTCATCTTTATTCTTGAGAACAATGAATATCAGGCTTACACGCACGTCAAGCTCGAGGACGCCAATGCGGCGGCCGGTGATGCGTTGTCGAAGAAGGCAGAGGCGTTCAGCATTCCCGGAGTAACCGTCGATGGAACTGATCCGCTGAAGGTCTACGATGAGGTGAGCAAAGCGGCGGAGCGGGCGCGCGCGGGGCAAGGGCCGACGCTGATCGAATCGAAGTTTTACCGGCTGAGCGCGCATGGCAATGCCATCACGGTGCCTCCGGTGCCGACGCAGTTTCCCGAGCACGAGGCGATTGGCGTATATGGCAATAAGGCGGAATACAAAGCGGCGAAGGAAAAAGATCCAGTCGCCCTCTTCCGTGCGCATTTGCTCGGCGCTTCAGCGGCAACCGAGGAGGAACTGAAGCGAATTGACGATAGCGCGCGCGCCGAGATGGACGAGGCGGTTGCGTTTGCGCTGGCGAGCCCGTTACCGGTTCCAGAAGAAGCGACAAAGTATGTATATGCCTAGGAGACTTATATGCCACGCGAAATGATGTATGGAGAAGCCATGGCGGTGGCGATCGCCGAAGAGATGGAACGCGATTCGGATGTGGTGTTCTATGGGCAGAACATGGCGATGACCGAGCGCGATCCAATGCTGAAGAAGTTTGGCCCGGCGCGCGTGCGCATTGCGCCGATCTCTGAGACGGCAGAAATCGGAATTGCCGTGGGCGCGGCGATCACGGGCTTGCGTCCGATTGTTGAGTTGTGGATGAGCGAGTTCATGCTGGTCGCAATGGATCAGGTTTTAAACGAGGCTCCGCGGCTGCGTTACATGTCCGGCGGGCAGGTGAAAGTGCCGCTGGTGCTGAAGGCGGGCTACGGATTTTCAGCCGGCTGGGCCGGGCAGCACTCCAATTGCTGGTATCACACCATGATGGGGATTCCCGGATTGAAGGTCGCGCTTCCTTCTACGCCGGCCGACGCGAAAGGCCTAATGGCAGCGGCGATTCGCGATGACAATCCCGTGATGTATCTGCACCACTACATGCTGACGCTCGATACCGGGGAGGTGCCCGACGGAGAGTTTGTCATTCCGTTTGGCGTTGCCGATGTGAAGCGCGCTGGGAGCGACGTGACGATTGTCGCGACTGGATGGATGGTGAAAAAAGCGCTGGCGGCGGCCGAACAACTCGCGCGCGAAGACATCAGCGCCGAAGTGATCGATCCGCGCACGTTGGCGCCACTCGATATCGACACAATCGTTAAATCGGTGAAGAGGACGGGCAGGCTCGTGCTTGTAGATCAGGCACCGCGACAGTCTTCGGCCGCGATTGTGATTGCGGGAGAAGTGGCGGAAAAAGGATTCGATCATCTGCGCGCGCCGGTGGTTCTGGTCACGGCGCTGGACGCGTCGGTTCCCTATAGCGAGCCGATGGAAAATTACTTGATACCGAACGAAGAAAAGATCGTCCAGGCAGTCAAGTCGGTGGTGGAAGAGCGGGCGTTGAGGGCCTAGGTCGAAGGTTGGCTACGCGCGCGTGCGGGCGACGTGCCGCTGGTAGAGCGTCAGGCCCGAGCCACTTCCACATCGCGGAGCTTGGGTATGGCTCCAATCTGGGAGAGGAATCCGAAGGTATCAAACGTCTGCCAGACCTCGACCACTTCTCCATTTTGGAAGAGGTACATGTGCATTCCGGCCGCGGTCACCACCTTGCCAGTCGCAGGAAAATTCAAGTACTTCCCTTTGTTGGTTCCGGAGAACACAAACCTGTAGGCGGCCCTTTCGCCATCGGCAATCACATCGCTCACATCAAGGCGAACATCGGGAAAAGCACCTAACACGGCTGTATGGTGATCGCGGAGGCCTGCAATTCCGGGACGGATCCGGCTCGAGAAGCCGTGATGGATGACGGACCGGCTGTAGAGCTTAAGATGACCTTCCAGGTCGCGGACCCTATATCGCATGTGGGCCTGACGAAGGGCTTCCAGGTTTTCCTGACGCGGCATGATTTTTTCCCACGTCGCTTCCGAAGCTTGGCGATTGTTCGAAAAACGGCGCTCGAAGCGACACTGGCGACGAAGCTACGCGAGTCCTGTCGGACGGTCAAGTTACCGACGGTGTTAGAACGGATAATGCCGCGGAGTGGTCTGAATAGTGATCCAGCGCAGTTCGGTGAATTGTTCGACCGCGGCTTTGCCACCAAAACGGCCATAGCCACTCGCTTTCACGCCGCCGAAGGGCATTTGGGCTTCATCGTGTACTGTTGGCGCGTTAATGTGGCACATGCCGGAATCGATGCGCTTGGCGACTTCGAACGCGCGGGCAACATCGCGGCCGAAAACGGCCGCAGCTAAGCCATATTCCGTGTCGTTCGCCAGTCGAATCGCTTCTTCGACGGTTTTGAAGCGAGTGATGGAAACCGATGGCCCGAACGATTCGTCGCGAAAAATCTGCATGGCAGGCGTGACGTGATCGACGATGACGGCGGGCATGACGGTGCCTTGTGCGTCTCCCTGCAGCAGAACCTTGGCGCCGCGGGAGACTGCCTCTTTCACCAGCGCATGAACGCGTTCGACCGTGGGCATGCCCACGACCGCCCCGAACACGACTTCGCCCTTCCGTGGGTCGCCACATGGCAGATTCTTAACCTTGGCAACAAACTTTTGCGCAAATGCGTCAGCGATTTTTTCGTCGACGATGATGCGCTCGGTTGACATACAGATTTGGCCCTGATTCAGGAAGGCGCCAAACGCGGCAGCATCGACGGCCGCCTCGACATCGGCATCGTCAAGAATGATCAGCGGCGCCTTGCCGCCCAACTCCAGCAGAACCGGCTTGAGATACTTCGCGGCAGTCGCCGCAATCATTTTCCCCACTCGTGTTGAGCCGGTGAAGTTGACGCGTCGAACAGCGGGATCGGCGATAAGAGCCTCAACGATCGCGGAGGCGCTGGCCGGATCGTGCGTTAGAACATTGATGACGCCGTGATCGAGTCCGGCCTCGCGCAAGACTGTGCCGATGAGGCGATGGGTGGCGGGGCAAATCTCCGACGCCTTGAGAATGACCGTGTTACCGCAAGCCAGCGGCATAGCAACCGCGCGCACCCCGAGAATGACGGGAGCATTCCACGGCGCGATGCCAAGCACGACCCCCACGGGCTGACGAATGGAAAATGCCAGACTGCCGGGAATGTCGGAGGGAATCGTCTCTCCGGAAACCTGTGTGGTCATGGATGCGGCTTCGCGCAGCATCTGCGCGGCGAGATAGACGTTGAAGCCGGCCCATCCGGCGGTTGAGCCGATTTCATCCATCATGACTTTGATGAAGTCCTGTGTATGCGCCTCGAGCAGATCGGCGGCACGCAAGAGCTTCTTGCGGCGCTCGTTTGGGCCCAATGCTGACCATGCCGGAAAAGCGGCGGCAGCTGCGGCGGCAGCTCCGCGGGCATCATCGACTGTAGCAGCGGCGGCTCGCGTGGCGATGCTGCCGGAAATTGGGTTGGCTCGCTCGAACGTAGCCGCATTCGAAGCGGCTGTGTCGCGATCGGCAATAAGAAGCTGGACTTCGGTCATTGAATGTCCCTCACGACCCAAGTTCAAAAAATACAGTTTCGTTCGGCCCTTGCAGAGCCACGTTCCATTCCAGTTCGCCGGGACGATCGCTGTCACGCTTTGCGACTAATGTGGAACGACGCTGAGGCTCGACGAGGTTTAGAACGTAATCCTGGGCATTGCCCGGCTCTTCAGGAAAATAGATGCGCGTGATCAGTCGCGTCAGCAGGCCACGCATGAAAACTGAAACAAGAATATGCGGCGCCTGGTCTTTGCCGTCGGGGCCGGGAACCGGGCCGGGCTTGATGGTCGTGAAGCGAAACACCCCATCACCATCGGTTGGAAAGCGGCCGTAGCCAGCAAAGCCAGGTTCAAGCAACTTCGATTGCGTATCCTCGGGATGCGCGTACTTGCCTTGCGCATTGGCCTGCCAAATTTCAATCATCGCGTCTGGGACGGGAACTCCGTCTCCGTCGAGGACGCGACCCTGAATCGTCACGCGCTCGCCGGAAACTCCTTCGCCGATGAGATTATCTTTATTAAGCCACTGCAAACCGATCTTGAAGTAGGGGCCGACAGTTTGCCATGTTGTAGCCTGCAGGCTCACTTTTCCTCCAAGGGCGTTTCGTCGCGCCCGCGCAAAATCAGGTTGAAACGATAGCCGAGCGCTTGCTCGGGGATGGTCGTCTCCCAATCAAAGATGGAGATCAGGCGATTGCGAGCTTTCTCGTCCGCGGTGCAGTTATAAATGGGATCGTAAGGAAGCAGCGGGTCGCCCGGGAAATACATTTGGGTGATGAGCCTTGTTGAAAATGACGGTCCAAAAACCGAAAAGTGAATGTGGGCGGCGCGCCATGCGTTGTAGTGATTGCGCCACGGATATTCGCCGGGACGAATGGTGACGAAGCGATATTCTCCGCGTTCATTGGTGATGGTGTGGCCGCAGCCGGTGAAGTTCGGATCGAGCGGAGCGTTGTGCTGGTCGACCCCGTGGCAATAGCGGCCCGCAGCGTTTGCCTGCCAAATCTCGACCAATGTATTCGCCATCGGGCGCGCGTTCTCGTCGAGCACGCGGCCGCTGACCACGATCCGCTCTCCGATCGGTTCTCCTCTGTGCTGGCGAGTCAAGTCGGCAGCTTTAGGTGGCACCATCTCGGGCTTGATCGAGGGGCCAGTAACTTCCGAAAGGGTGAAAGGCATTCGCACGAAGGGCTTGGTCGGCGAGCGCTTGATTGACGAAACATACGGCAGATGCAAGCAATTCGGTTGTGTGCCGGGATAGAGCGGGCGATAACCCGCAACGCGGTTCACGAATGGGTCCCCTTAACCATCGATTTCACGAACGGAATCGAATGCGCGATTGTACGCGATTTTCTGACTTTCGGCGTTGGCAGCCGAATCTTCTCACACTTGCGCTCGACGCTAGAGTTGCGCGCACACGGCTTTGGTCTCGGTGTACAACTCAAGCGCTTCCGCTCCGCATTCGCGGCCCCAACCGGATTGCCGATAGCCGCCGAAAGGCAGTGCTGAGTCGAAAACGTTGTAGCAATTCACCCAGACTGTGCCGGCGCGCAATTTGGCGGCGACCTTGTGAGCAGTACTGATGTCGCGGGTCCAAACCGCGGAGGCCAAGCCATAATTCGTATCATTGGCGGACTTCACGATTTCATTCGCGTCGCTGAAAGGAATGGCAGTGACAACAGGGCCAAAAATCTCTTCACGCACAACTTTCATCTCCGGCCGCACGTCGACCAGGATGGTCGGTTCGACGAAATAGCCCGGGCCGTCGATTTTGTGGCCGCCGATTGCCGCCTTGGCGCCATCCTTCATTCCCGACTCGAGATAACCGCATACGCGCTCGAGCTGCTCTTGCGAGACAAGAGGCCCAAGCCTCGTAGCTGGATCAATACCAGGGCCAACGCTCATTTTCTTCGCGATGTCGGCGACACCTCCGACGACCTTATCGAAGATGCTCTTGTGAACGAACAGGCGGGAGCCAGCAGCGCAGATTTCACCCTGATTGAAGAAGATCGCATTGGCGCTGCCGGGAATCGCGCAATTGAGGTCGGCATCGGCAAAAACGATATTCGGACTCTTTCCTCCGAGCTCCAGCGAAACTTTTTTCAGATTTCCCGTGGCCGCGGTAACGATCAAACGGCCGACTTCCGTCGAACCGGTGAAGGCAATCTTGTCGACGTCTGGATGTGCGGCCAACGCGGCGCCTGCCGTTTCACCATACCCGGGCACAATATTGACCAC
>Ga0335073_10017168_pt1 | contig 10129 bp, 10 predicted proteins | sample Lox_Sample_22_FD_207093 | JGI IMG/M metagenome (GOLD analysis project Ga0335073, IMG submission 207093) | Soil microbial communities from Loxahatchee National Wildlife Refuge, Florida, United States - Lox_Sample_2.2 | ecosystem: Environmental > Terrestrial > Soil > Wetlands | place: USA... | reverse complement strand
CACCCGGCCACCTGAGGTGGGCCGTGGCCACGGCGGCTTCGATGCTGAGACCGGCCAGGTGGTTGTCCTTGACCAGAATCCCGTCCGACAGGGAGCCACGATGGTTGACCCCTCCCCCGGCGCGGACGGCGGCCTTCTCGAGCGCCCGCAGCCCCGGGGTGGTCTTGCGGGTGTCGCGGATGCGGGACGAGCCCCCGGCCGCGTCCACGAACCTCCTTGTGAGACTGGCGATACCCGACAGGTGGCCCAGGAGGTTGAGGGCGGTTCGTTCGGCGGTGACCACTGACGCCAGCGGACCGGAGACCCGGGCCAGAACCGTGCCGGCCGCCAGCCGGTCCCCGTCGGACGCCTCCCACCGCACGGTCACGGCCGGGTCGACGGCTGCGAATGTCTCGTTGGCCGCCAGTCGCCCGGCCAGGACGCCCGGCTCCCGCGCCACGATCGACGCCGCCACCCTGGCCCCGGCCGGCACCAGGCCGGCCGTCAGGTCGCCGAACACGCCCAGGTCCTCGGCGAGGGCCCGGCCAACCACCTCGCGCACGGCGCTCAGAGGCGGGTCCAGCCAGGTCGCCGTCATTGAACGAACCTATATGAAAAGGCCTCCCGGGTCGTGGGGAAATCGGCCCTCCGGTGGCCGCCCCGGCTCTCCTCCCGGGCGGCCGCCGCGGCGATCAGTGCGGAGGCGACGGTCAACAGGTTGGCCACCTCGCCGGCCGGGATACCCGCGGCCAGGATCCGCTCCAGATCGGATCTAGTCCCGGCGAGACTGTCCGCGGTGCGAACCACCCCGGCACCCCTCGTCATGGCCCGCTGCAGGGCGCCGAAACCCTCCACCGGGTCGACGATCCGGTCCGGCCCGGGCGGCGTCCACGAGAGTCGTCCGCTGCGCAGCTGGACCGCGGGGATCTCCCCGGTCTCCGAAGCGCCGGGGTTAAGCACTGGACGGAGGGCTCCGGTCGCGTCGGGTGCGTCCTTTTCCTTCAGGACGGCCTCGACGACCCTGGCGCCGAACACCATGCCCTCCAGAAGGGAATTCGAGGCCAGCCGGTTGGCACCGTGCACTCCGGTGCAGGCCACTTCGCCGGCAGCCCACAGCCCGGGCAGGGCGGTAGCCCCGTCGAGATCAGTCAGAACGCCACCGCACATGTAGTGGGCGGCGGGAGCGACCGGCAGCCAGTCCCGAGCCGGGTCTATGCCGCGGGCCCGAACCGAGGCGGCCAACGTGGGGAACCGCCCCTCGAAATTGTCGACGGCGGAGATATCGAGCCAGACGTGGTCCACGCCCGACTCCCGGATCTGCGCGGCCACCGCGGCCGCCACCACGTCGCGGGGCTGCATCTCGTCAACGAAGCGCTGGCCCCGGTTGTCCCGCAGGAGGGCGCCGTCGCCCCGCAGCGCTTCGCTGAGAAGGGGCCGGGGACCGCTGGTGGCGCCATGCAACGCCGTCGGGTGGAACTGAACGAACTCCACGTCCGCCACCGCCACCCCGGCCCGAAGGGCCATCGCCAGGCCGTCCCCGGTCGATTGCATCGGGTTGGTCGTAACCGAATAGAGCTGGCCCGAGCCGCCCGACGCCAGCAGGGTGTGGGCGGCCCGCAACTCGACGACCCGCTGCTCGTCGGTGACCGCAGTCAGCCCCCGGCACCGACCGCTTTCGATGATCAGGTCACGGGCGAACCAACCTTCCCAGATCCGGGTGGCGGTCTGGCGAGCGGCCTCGACCAGCGTCCGCTCGACCTCGGCCCCTGTCGCCGCCCCGCCGGCGTGAACGACCCGGGCCCGGGAGTGGCCGCCTTCGCGGGCCAGCTCCCACTTGCCGCCTTCGTTGCTGTCGAACACCGCGCCCAGGGCGGCCAGTTCGCGGACCCGGGCCGGTCCCTCAGCTACCAGCACCTCCACCGCGGCCCGGTCGCACAAGCCGGCCCCGGCCGTCAGGGTGTCGGCCACGTGCAGGGAGAAGGAGTCGCCGGGATGCTGGACATCGGCCTCGGTGTGATGGAGCACGGCCGCCACCCCACCCTGAGCCCATTGGGTGGCCGAGTCCGACAGGGATCCCTTCGACAGGACGCCGATTCGCAGGCCCGGCTCGCTCTCCGCGGCGCGCGCCGCGGCAGAAAGGCCGGCCACTCCGCTGCCGACGACGAGCAGGTCGAGAGGTGGCGTCTCGGTCAACTATGGGCCGGCTGCCGAACGGCTCCCAAAGGCCGGTTCTCTTCGTCGACGTGCAGGACGGTCGGCCGGTGGCAGGTCAGCTCGGCGTCCTCGTAATCGGCGTAGGTGAGGATGATCACCTTGTCGCCCGGGTGCACCAGGCGGGCGGCGGCTCCGTTCAGACACACCTGTCCGGGGCGGCCGGTGATGGCGTACGTCTCGAAACGGGCACCGTTGTCGATATCGAGAACCGCGACCTGCTCGTGCTCGAGGATGTCGGCGTCCGCCATCAGGGCCGGATCGAGGCTGATTGAGCCGATGTAGTTCAGATCCGCCTCGGTCACCGTGGCTCGATGGATCTTGGACTTGAGCATTCGCCGTCGCATGGGGTTAGGGGCCTCCGGAGGGAGATGGTGGCTGGGTCAGGACTCGCCTGATGCAGGCGGAGTAGCCGAGAGGTTGTCGATGAGTCGGGCCCGGCCGAGGCGGGCCGCTATGAGGAGGCGAACTTCTGCTTCGATCCGGTTCGGGCGGGTCAGGTCATCGGGGACGGCCACTTCGGCGTAGTCGAGGGAGAACAGGCGCTGCTGCAACAGCGAGACGGCCATAACTTCGGTCACCTGGTCGGGATCGGAAATTCCATCGTCTTCGACGGTCCGTTTCCCAGCCAGTAAGGCGTAGTAGATCTGCGGCGCGGCCCGTCGTTCCTCCGGGGTGAGGTAGCTGTTGCGGCTCGAGAGGGCCAGCCCGTCAGTGTCGCGCACGGTTGGGCATCCGATGACTTCCACCGGAAGGGACAGATCGGCGGCCATCCGGCGGATTACGACGAGCTGCTGATAGTCCTTTTCGCCGAAGTAGGCCCAGCAGGGGCCGGCCAGTGAGAAGAGCTTGGTCACGATGGTGGCCACCCCGTCGAAGTGACCCGGTCGCGACGCCCCTTCCAGATTCTCGCTCAGCCCTTCCACCCGGACGACCGTCGTCGGGGGGCGGGGCCAAAGGTCCTCGGTGGCGGGGGCGAAGACGATGTCGGCGCCCACTTCTGAAGCCAGCTCGCAGTCGCGCTCCACGTCCCTCGGGTAGGCCGTCAGGTCCTCGGACGGCCCGAACTGGAGGGGGTTCACGTAGTCGGTGACGGCGACCACGTCGCATTCGGCTGCAGCCTTGCGGATCAGCGACAGGTGCCCGGCGTGAAGCGCGCCCATGGTCGGCACCAGGCCCACTTGGCGGCCCTTGCCCCGGGCGGCGTCGAGCGTCTTGCGCCAGGCCGCGGCCTGCTGTACCAGTTCGACGGTCAACGTTGCCTCACAGACGTTCCAGCCCCGTTTGGGTGCCGTTCGTGCTGGTCACGAGCGTAGCCGGTGGACGGGGCAGACGCCCGCGGGCGGGAAAGCCGGCGCCCGTCCTCACAGACTGCCGGCGGGTCGCACCCCCCGGGCCAGCTCCGAGGTCAGATGACCGATGACGAGTTCCGGTGCCAGATCGGCCAGCGGAACCAGCACAAAGCCCCGCTCCCACATCCGGGGGTGGGGCACGACGAGATCCGGTTCGTCGACCTTCTCGTCGCCGACGAGCAGCACGTCGACGTCGAGCGTCCGCGGGCCCCAACGTTCCACGCGAACCCTTTGCGCCGCCGCCTCGGCCGCCTGCGCGGCAGCCAGCAGCTCTCTCGACGATCGGGTGGTACGAAGCTCGACCACGCAGTTCAGATAGGCGCCCTGGCCTGGTGGACCGCCTACCGGGTCGGTTTCATACAGCTGCGACACGGCGACGATGTCGGGGATCCGCTCCAACGCCGACGTCAGGTAACCCCGGCGGTCGCCGAGATTCGAGCCCAAGGCGAGGAAGGCCCGCACCGGGCCGCGAGGCTGGCGCCGCTCCTTCATGGCGGCCTCGGCGGTCGGCGGGGGAGGAGCGTCGCCGACGGGGGGATGCGGGCGGCGGGAGGCGGGCGCCTGGGGCTGCGGCCGCCTGGTGGTCATCGATCGCCCACCGGGGCGCTCTCACCCGCCGACCCGCCGAGCTGGTCCGCATACCGGTGAATCCGGACGCCGGCGGAGCTCATGTCCACGCCGACGGGCGGTCGCAGCTTCCTCACGGCCACCGTCACACCGGTGACCCGGGGCGGACGCGAGGGCAGGACACGCAACTCGGCCGAACCGGTCTCCAGGTACTCCTTACCGGCGGCTCGCCAGGCGGCTGCGGCGATCCGCTCGGCCAGAGCCTCGAGCAGGTCGAGATGGGGACCGGCCACGGCGGCCACGACCGCCTCGGCCACCGTCCCATAGTCGACCGTGTCGGCCAGGTCGTCGGAGCGACCGGCGTTGAGAAGCTCCACCTCCAGGTCGACGTCGACCTCGAACGGTTGCGGCCGTTCCCGCTCCTCGGGCAGGACCCCGTGGATGCCGAGGGCCCGCAGCCCCCTCAGTTCGATGCGATCCGGTGGAGCGACGCCCGGCGCCGGGATGTTCGTCACTCAGCTCCGAGCGGCTCGTTGGTGAACCCGGCCAAACTGGGGGCCAGGGCAACCAGTTCGCGCCCGGCCGGACCCATCTGGCGCCCGAGGATGCGCTCCACCACGGCGATGGCCTGAGGGCCGCTGGGGACCATGCCGGACCACCTGAGGTATCCGGCCACCACTCCCATGAGCCGGTCCCCCAGCTCTTCCTGATGGACCAGCAGCCGCTCACCGGCGGCCAGCCACTCCTTCAGCTGCCCGTACAGGTCGCCGAGCACCACGGCGGCGTCGTCGTGCGGACCGAAGGGCACGTGAGACCAGGTGACACCCAGTTCGTCGTAGGCGTGCAGGTTGTGCGGCGACGGCAGCAACGACACGATGCGGGTGAACCCCTCCCCGCGCAACCACAGGATCTCCTCCTGGCGGCGCACCTTGCGATGATTGCGGGCGTAGCCGCCGGGTCGCTCACTGACCGCCAGGTGGCCTTTGATGATCCAGGCGAAGAACCTCGGAGGGATGCCCTTGGCCCACTTGCCTTTCATCTCCCACCTCCACCGCTCGTAGCGGCAAGTCCAGACCGGGCGGCGGGTGGGGCCGACCCGGTACGGGCCGGCGGCCCGCCCGCCAGGAATGCGGCCTGGGCGGCCGGGCGAACATCGTGGACGCGCACCATCTGGGCTCCCCGGGCCATGGCCCAGGTAGTGGTGGCGATGGTGGCCTCGAGGCGGTCCTCGGGGGGGGCCGGGGTCCCGTCGGGCGCCGGGGCCAGAGTCCCGAGAAAGGTTTTACGGCTGGTGCCGACCAGAACGGGCCAGCCCGTCGCCACCAACTGGTCGAGATGCCGCAGCAGCAGCAGGTTGTGGCGGGCCGTCTTGCCGAAGCCGATTCCCGGATCGATCCAGATCTCGGTGACACCTGCGGTCCGGGCTCGCTCGGCCCGGCTGACCAGGTACTCGCCGACCTCGCTCACCACGTCCTCGTAGTGAGCGTGCTGTTGCATCACGGACGGATCCGCCGGCATGTGCATGGCCACCCAGCCCGCTCCCGTCTCGGCGGCCACCGGCCACAGCTCGGCCGAGACATCGTTGATGAGGGTGGCCCCGGCGGCGACGGCGGCCCGGGCCACGTCCGCCTTGCGGGTATCGATCGACAGCCGCACCAGACCGGCGAGTGCTTCGATGACGGGGAGCACCCGCCGGAGCTCCTCCTGTTGCTCGACCGCCACGGCCCCGGGTCGGGTGGATTCGCCGCCGACATCCACCACGTCGGCCCCCTCGGCGACCATTTCCCGGGCATGGGCGATCGCCGCGGTCGGGTCCAGCCACCGCCCTCCGTCGGAAAAGGAGTCGGGCGTCACGTTCAGAACGCCCATCACCTGGGTCACGGCGTCACAGTACAGGTACGGAATACAACCGGGTCCGTGGGTCCGCCCTTACCGGCGGCCGTGGATGAAGCTCATGGCCTCGCTTCGGGCCGCCGCGCTGTCCCTCATGAGACCCCGCACCGCGGAGGTGACGGTGGTGGTCCCGGGCTTGCGCACGCCCCGCATGGACATGCACAGATGCTCGGCTTCCACGACCACCAGGACCCCGCGGGGGGCGAGTTGGGATTCGATCTTGTCCGCCACCTGGGTCGTCAGCCGCTCCTGGACCTGGGGTCGCTTGGAGAAGCCGTCGATGAGTCGGGCCAGTTTCGACAGCCCGGTGATCCGCCCGTCTTCGTTCGGGATGTAAGCCACGTGGGCGGTGCCGAACCACGGCACCAGGTGATGCTCGCAGACGCTGTAGACCGGGATGTCCCTGACCATGACCATCTCGTCGTGGTCGGCCTCGAAGACGACCGACAGGTGGTCGCCGGGATCGGTGCCCAGCCCCGAGAAGATGTCCTTGTACATCCGGGCCACCCGTCGGGGGGTCTCCGTCAGGCCGTCACGATCGGGGTCCTCCCCAATGGCCAGGAGTATCTCCCGGATGGCTCGCTCGATCCGCGGCAGGTCGACCGCGGGCTCCTCGGCCCGCGAGCCGGTGTCCTCGGCCGGTACCGAGGCCAGCGGGCGGCGTCGTCTATCAGCGCTCATCTACAGACCTTCGTGTCATCACGGCTCGGACGGCTTGGGCCGGGCCCGGGGCCGCCGAACGGGTGGTGTTTCCTCGGCCCGGACCGGCGCCGAAGCATGGCCGGCGGCCGGGGCGATCGGTTTGGTAGCCGGTACGTCGACCGCGCCACCGGGCTGTCCGCCCGGCGCCGGCTCGCCAGCCGCCGCCTTGCCTTTGGCCGACCTGCTTTTGCGCGCTCCCGACGGGGTTGTCGTGGATCGGGGCGTCGCACCCACAGGGGACGGGGCGGCGTTGGACCGGGTCCGGCGGGGCCGGGCCGGCTGCGCCGTCGCGGCGGCGGCGTCGGCGTCGGCGTCGGCGTCGGCGGCCACCGTCGTCTCGGACTTGTGACCCCGGCCGTTCCCGTTGCCCCCCAAGGCCGGACCGGCGGGGGCGGAGCCGCCCTCGACCTGTTGCTCGCCGGTCCACGTCGGGAGCGACCCGAGGATCCCGGCCAGCTCGTAGCTGTCCAGGGTTTCCTTCTCGACCAGCTCACGGGCCAGTCGGTCCAGGACGGTGCGGTGGTGGGTCAGGATGGCACCGGCGCGGTCGTGGGCCTCATCGATCAGGGCGCGCACCTCGCGGTCGATCGCCGCTGCCACCTCCTCGGAATAGTTGGCCTGATGCCCGAAGTCGCGCCCGAGGAACACCTCGCCATCGCGTTGACCCAGCTGCTGCGGACCGAGGGCGTCGCTCATGCCGTACTCGGTCACCATGGCCCGGGCTATCCGTGTCACTTTCTCGATATCGTTCTCGGCCCCGGTCGTCGGCTCCTCGAACACCAGCTCTTCGGCCGTGCGGCCACCGAGACACATGGCCATGGAGTCCCGCAGCTGGCTCCGGGAGTGGTTGAAGCGATCCTCGGGGAGGGTGAAGGTCAATCCCAACGACCGGCTCCGGGCCACTATCGACACCTTGTGTATGGGGTCGGAGTGGGGTAGCAGGTGGCCGACGACGGCATGTCCGGCCTCGTGGTAGGCGGTGACCAGCTTGTCGTGGTCGCTCATCACCAGGGTCTTGCGCTCCGGTCCGGCCAGGACCCGGTCTATGGCCTCCTCGCACTCGCGCATGCCGATCTGACGGAGGTTGCGCCGGGCCGTCAGGATGGCCGCTTCGTTCAGCAGGTTGGCCAGGTCAGCGCCGGTAAACCCCGGTGTCCGCTTGGCCAGGACGTCGAGGTCAGCCCCCTTGGCCATCGGCTTGCCCTGGGCGTGGACCTCCAGGATCTTCCGGCGGCCGGCCAGGTCGGGCCGGTCCACGACGACTTGACGGTCGAAACGTCCGGGCCTGAGCAAGGCCGGATCGAGGATGTCGGGGCGGTTGGTGGCGGCGATGAGGATGACACCGCCGCGGACGTCGAAGCCGTCCATTTCCACCAGCAGCTGGTTCAGGGTTTGCTCCCGCTCGTCGTGCCCGCCGCCCAGGCCGGCGCCTCGATGACGTCCGACGGCGTCGATCTCGTCCATGAACACGATCGCCGGCGCACTGGTCTTGGCCTGCTCGAACAGGTCCCGAACCCGGCTGGCTCCGACCCCGACGAACATCTCCACGAAGTCGGAACCGGAGATGGAGAAGAAGGGCACGTCCGCCTCGCCGGCGACGGCCCGGGCTAGAAGCGTCTTGCCGGTGCCGGGCGGCCCGAAGAGGAGAACGCCCTTCGGGATCTTGGCGCCGAGGGACTGGAACCGGCCGGGCGCCTGAAGGAACTCCTTGATCTCCTGCAGCTCGGCGACCGCCTCGTCCGCCCCGGCCACGTCGGCAAAAGTGACCTTGGGCTGGTCCTTCCCCGCCGTCTTGGCCTTGGCCTTGCCGAAGTTCATGACCCCCTTGGAGCCGCCCTGCATGATGTTGACGAGGAGGATGAACCCGGCGAAGAGGAGCAGGAACGGCAGGGCATCCTCGAGGATGGTGAGCCACGGGTTGGACTTGGCGTGCGACGTGGTCACCGTCGCCCCCGATGCCAGCAGCTTGGTGGTCAGGGTCTCGGTCAGACGATCCGGGTACTGCACGACATAGGAGGTGCCGTCGGCCAGCTTGCCGGTGACCTCGTCGCTGCTGTCATGGATGGTCGCCGAGACCACCATGCCCTTGGTGGCCAGGTCCTCGTTGAACTGGCTCAGGCTCAACGTGGTCCGGTCCGGTGAACCTCGCAGGGCGCTGGAGAGGGCCAGGACGGCAATGAGAGCCAGGACCACGTACGTGACCCGGCTGCGCAGCACCCGTTTCATGAGGGCTCCAGGGTAGCCGTCAGGTCGGTTTCGCCGGGTTCCCCTATGTAAGTAGCGATAAACGGGAGATTCCGGTAACGCTCGGCGACATCGAGTCCATAGCCCACCACGAATTCAGGTGGAATCCGGAAACCTTCGTAGGCCAGGTCCAGGTGCACCGACTGGAGTCCCTCCTTCACCAGCAGGGCCACCACTTCGAGCGAGGATGGGTGACGGGCAGCGAGATTGCGGCGCAGATACGACAGGGTCAACCCCGAATCGACGATGTCCTCCACGATCAGCACGTGGCGGCCGGTGAGATCGAGGTCGAGATCCTTCACGATCCGCACCACCCCGCTCGTATGGGTCGCGCTCCCGTAGGACGAAACCGCCATGAAGTCGAGCTCGACCGGCAATTGGATGGAGCGGGCCAGGTCGGAGAGGAAGAAACAGGCCCCCTTCAGGACCCCCACCAGCAATGGTGGGCGACTGGCGTAGTCGGCCGTTATTTCCTCGCCCAGCTCACGGACCCGTCGCTGCAAAGCTTCCTCGGATACCACTATCTCGCCGACATGGGCATCAACCAACCCGGAAGTGGTCGCCGGCAAATCGGGCTCGATCATGCGGACCCGACCCTACCGGGCCGCGGTCGGCACGACTATGTGCAGACGGCCGGCTCGGCGCTGGACCCGACGGCCACCCGCCAATTCACAAGCCCGGACCCGACCGTCGGCCACGGCGAGGACCCGCGTTACCTCCTCGGCGGAGGGCGGGTGAGCCTCGGCGTCGCCGGCGGACTCATCGGAACGGAGCCAGCTGCGCACCGCCCGCCGGGCCAGGGCGACCGGAGCCCGCCGGAGGGCCCGCACGTCGGTGGGGTCGATGCCGGACGCCAACTCTTGGAGCACGTCGGCGTCGTCGGCCAGCAGCAACGCCTGACGGGCGAGAACCGGAACCAGGTCCCTCCCGGCGACGTCGCACAAAAGAGGAAGGACCTCGGACCGGACCCGGTTGCGGCGGAAGCGGGCGTCGTGGTTCGAGGGGTCCAGCACGGGAATCAGGCCGCTGGCCCGGCACAGGGCCGCCGTCTCGCTTCGTCGCAGGCCCAGCAGGGGCCGGCGGATCCGCCCCTCCGGCCCGGCCCGGATCCCTGACAGGCCGTCGAGAGCGGCGCCCCGCAGGACGTTCAGCAGGACGGTCTCGGCCTGGTCGTCCATGGT
>Ga0335073_10017167_pt1 | contig 10129 bp, 9 predicted proteins | sample Lox_Sample_22_FD_207093 | JGI IMG/M metagenome (GOLD analysis project Ga0335073, IMG submission 207093) | Soil microbial communities from Loxahatchee National Wildlife Refuge, Florida, United States - Lox_Sample_2.2 | ecosystem: Environmental > Terrestrial > Soil > Wetlands | place: USA: Florida... | reverse complement strand
CTCGGCGCGTCCTCGGGCGCGCTGCTCGGCGGTCTACTCACCCAGGCCTTCGGCTGGCCGGCGATCTTCGCGGTCAACGTGCCGCTCGGCATGATCGTGGTCGCTCTCGGCCTCCGGGTGATCCCGGTCCATCTGCCTGCGGACGGGCGGCGCAATTTCGACGTCAGCGGCGCGGTGCTCGTGACCGGCGCGCTGGTCAGCGTCACCTACGGCATCGTCCGGACCGACACGCTTGGCTGGACGTCCGTCGGCGTGCTCGTGCCGCTGATCGGCGGCCTCGTCCTGCTGGCGGCGTTCCTGCTCGTCGAGGCTCGCTTCGCCGAACAGCCGCTGGTGCCGCTCTCGATCTTCCGAATCGGGCACCTGAGCGCCGCCAACGCGGTGGTGCTGCTGCTCTACGCGTCGCAGTTCCCGGGCTGGTTCTTCCTGACCCTGTACCTCCAGCAGGTGCTGCACTACGACGCGATCGAGGCAGGGCTCGGGTTCCTGCCGATGACCCTGTCGATCTTCGCCGCGTCGACCGTGGCCCCGCGCGTGGTGGCCAGGTTCGGGCCGCGTCGAGTGATCACGGCCGGCATGCTGACCTCGGCCGTTGGGCTGATGCTGCTGAGCGGCGTGACCCCTGGCGGCACGTATGTGCACACGGTCTTGCTCGGAGCGTTCCTGTCGGCGCTCGGGATGGGCTTCACGCTCGTCCCCGCGACGATCGTCGCGATGCAGGGCGTGGCCGGCCGCGAGAGTGGCGTCGCCTCGGGTCTGCTCAACACCTCACGACTGGTCGGCGGCGCGCTCGGGCTCGCGGTGCTGAGCACGATCGCGGCCGGCCAGAGCGGCGCGGCGGGCGGGACGCCGCTATCCATGACCAACGGATTCGAGCTTGCCTACCACGTCGGGACCGTGTTTGCGCTGGCCGGGGCGGCGATCGCCGCATTCCTGCTGCGCGAGCCGGCCGCGACCGAGGTGGTACGGCTCAGGACGACCGAGGAAGGTGGTGAGCGTGAGGCGCTGGCTGCTTGATATGACGGCTCGGCCGGTGGTCATACGCGAGGTCTTCGAGCCCGCGGTGCAAGAGCCGGCCAGGGCGCTCGACCGCTCGCCCTGGCGAAGGAACAGGAGTGCGATGATGCGGGGCTCCCGATGCTCCCCACGCGCCACCTCCTCGAGTTCCTTCTCACCGTCTACATCCTGATCGTCATCCCGGGCCCGAGCGTGCTGTTCGTGATCAGTCGCGGCGTCGCGCTCGGGCGCCGAGCGGCGCTCGCCTCTGTCCTGGGCAACGCCGGCGGCCTCGTCCTCCAACTCGTGCTCGTGGCGATCGGGGTCGGCTCGATCGTGGCCAGTTCCGATGCGGTCTTCACCGCGATCAAGTTTCTTGGTGCCGCGTACCTGGTGTACCTGGGCGTGCGTAACATCCGCCAGCGCAAGTCGCTCGCGTCGCTGTTCACGCCGGCCGCGGGAGTCGAACCCAAGCCGCTGCGCCGTATCGTCCGCGAGGGCTTCCTCGTCGGGGCGACCAACCCCAAGGGCGTGCTCATGTTCACGGCGATCCTGCCGCAGTTCATCGACCGCTCGCAGGGCCACGTCACGCTTCAGCTCGCAATGCTCGGTGCGATCTGCGTCACGATTGGGATCCTGTCCGACGCCGCGTGGGCGCTCGGGGCCGGGACGGCCCGCCAGTGGTTCGGACGCTCGCCGCGCCGGCTCGAGCGGATGACGGGCGCCGGCGGGGCGATGCTGATCGCGCTCGGGTTCGGCCTGGCGGTGACCTCGCGCAGGAGCTGACCGACGGGTGAGCGGGCGAGGCTCGCGCCGGAGCGCCGGCATCGTCCTGCACCGCAGGCGCGGCGACGCGCTCGAGGTGCTGCTCGTCCACCCCGGCGGCCCCTTCTGGGCGCGCCGCGATCTCGGGGCGTGGTCGATCCCCAAGGGCGAGTACGCCGACGGGGAGGAGCCACTTGCCGCGGCGCTCCGCGAGTTCCAGGAGGAGCTCGGCAGCGCGCCACCGGCCGGCGAGGCGGCCGACCTGGGGGAGATCCGGCAGAAGAGCGGCAAGCTCGTGCGCGCCTGGGCGATCGCCGGCGACCTCGACCCAGCCACCATGAGCAGCAACACCTTCGAGATGGAATGGCCGCCCCGGTCCGGGCGGAAGATCGAGGTCCCCGAGGTCGACCGGGCCGAGTGGTTCGGGCTGAATGAGGCGCGGTCGAAGATCAACGCCGCCCAGGTGGCGTTGCTTGATCGGCTCGCCGAGCTCGCGGGTAGCAACGCGGTGTGATCTCCGCCGAGGAGAGGATCGGCCCGACGGCCCACTACACCGGCTACGTCTGGGCGCGCAACGGGCTCTCGCACCCGGAGCTCGCGACGCGGGAGGGCCGGCTCCTGTTCGACTCGCTGCAGCCGGTGATGCTGGGCAGCCGGGCGATCGGCGGCGCCACGCTCGAGGCCTACCTGCTGGCCCGCCACCGAGCCATCGACGCGCTGCTCGAGCGGGCAGTCGACGCCGGCGAGGTCAGCCAGGTGATCGAGGTGGCGGCGGGCCTGTCGCCGCGGGGCTGGCGATTGACCCGGCGCTACGGGGGGCGGCTGGTCTACGTCGAGGCCGACCTGCCGGGGATGGCGGCGCGCAAGCGCGAGGCGCTCGAGCGTATGGGATCGCTGTCCGAGCGCCACCGCGTGCGCGAGCTCGATGCCTTGCGCGACGATCAGGGACCGGGCACCCTCGCCGCGGTGGCGGCGGAGCTCGACTCGGACCAGGGTCTGGCGATTGTTACCGAGGGGCTCCTCGGGTACCTGCCCACCGAAGCGGTCGACGGCATCTGGGGGCGGCTCGCGCACACGCTGAACGGATTCGCCGCCGGCCGCTACATCTCCGACCTGCACTTGGCCGGCGTGACCACGCCTCAGGTGCGGGCCTTCCGGCTGGCGCTGTCGGCGTTCGTGCGCGGCCGCGTGTACGTCCACTTCTCGGACGCCGGAGAGGCCGAGAGGGCGCTGCTGGCGGCCGGGTTCGCGACGGCCGAGGTCCGCCCCGCGGTCCACTTGATAGGGCGGGACGAGAGTCGGGGGACGGGAACGCGGATCGCTAACATCCTTGAGGCATCAACCACCTGACCTTCGGAGGCGTCAACGACATGATTTCGGCCACGCTGTACAGCGATCCCGCTTGCCCCTGGGCCTACTCCGAGAGCCCGGCTCTCCGCGTGATCGAGTGGCGCTACGGCGACCAGCTGGACTGGAAGCTCGTGCTGGTCGGGCTAACCGAGGAGGCCTCACAGTACGAGCACCGCGGGTACACGCCGCTGCGTGGTGCCCTCGGCCAGGCGAGCTTCCGCCGGCGCTACGGGATGCCGTTCTCGCCGGCGCCGAAGGCACGGCTGAGCGCGACCTCGCGGGCGTGCCGGGCGGTCGTGGCCGCGCGCATGAGCGATCCCGGCAGCGAGTGGCGCGTGTTCCGCGCCATCCAGCTTCACAACTTCAACTCGCCGATGCTGCTCGACGACGACGGGGACCTGCTGAACGCGCTGCGCAACGTGCCGGGCATCGACGCGGAGCAGATCGTGTCCCGGATCGACGCACCCGACGTGGTCGATGCCTACCGGACCGATCGCGACGAGACTCGCAAGGCCGCCGGGTCGGCCGCCGAGCTTCAGGGCAAGACCGCCACCACCGACGGGCCCGTTCGCTTCACCGCCCCCTCGGTGGTATTCGAGTCCGGTGACACGCGACTCGTCGCCGGCGGCTTCCAGCCGGTCGAGGCCTATGACGTGCTGGTCGCGAACATCGATCCGCAGCTTCACCGAGAGCCACCGCCCGGGGACCCGGCGCCGCTGCTCGATCGCTTCCCCGACGGCCTGACGACTCAGGAGGTGGCGGCGCTGCTCGCGCGCGGCAACGACCGGCCCGACCGGGGCGCGGCCGAGGCGGCGCTGCTCGAGCTGCTCGCGGCCGGCGCGGCGGTGCGCGATGCGCTCGGCGACGACGCGCTGTGGCGCTCGGCGATGTACGCCGACCGGCCGGCGATGGTGCCCGCCGCGGCGCACGCCGTTGCCGTCGGCTAGTAGCTAGCTGGTCACCTACGCGCTCGTCCGCGCGCGCTGTTGCGCGCGCGCTGTTGCGCGCGCTCGGGCGTCCGGGCTCGGCTGTCCGTGCTCGTCCGTGCACGCTCGGTCGGCGCGTCGACGCCCCGCGCGGTGCCGGTCCGGAAACTCGCCACTCGTCGCGCCGCGACGCGTGAATGTCCGTTCACCGGCCCAGGGCACGGTGAACCCGCCAACCGCGCCGCGGGAATCGACGAATGACGCGTTATCCGCGATTCGTAGACTCAGGGCACGTTCGAGCTGAGCGCGCTCCCACTCCCAATCGTCCAGGCGCCGATGGCCGGCGGTCCGTCGACGACCGAGCTCCTGGTCGCCGTGTGCGAGGCGGGCGGCCTGGGGTTCGTGGCCGCGGGATACGAGCGCCCAGGCGCGGTCGCCGAGGAGATCCGCGTGGTCCGCGCGGCCACGTCGGCGCCGTTCGGGATCAACCTGTTCGTGCCTGGCATCGAGCCCGCCGACCCGGCCACGCTCCGCGACTACCTGCGGCGGCTCGGGCCCGAGGCCGAGCGTCAGGGCGTCGAGCTCGGCGAGCCCCGGTTCGAGGACGACGACTGGGGGGCCAAGCTCGACTTGATGTGCGCCGAACGCCCGGCGGTGGTGTCGTTCACGTTTGGTTGCCCGGAGGCGGCGGTCGTGAACCGCCTGCACGCGCGGGAGATCGCCGCGTGGGTGACGGTCACCAACGTGCCGGAGGCGCTCGCCGCGCAGGAGGCGGGCGCCGACGGGCTCGTCGTCCAGGGCGCCGAGGCCGGCGGCCATCGGGGTGGGTTCGTATCGGACGGCTCCGAGGACGGCGGTACCGGACTACTCGCCCTGCTGCGAACCGCGGCGCGCGCGACGCCGCTGCCGCTGATCGCCACCGGCGGCATCGCCGACGGCGCGGCCCTCGCCGCGGTGCTGTGCGCCGGCGCGAGCGCGGGCCAGATCGGGACCGCTCTGATGCTCGCGCCCGAGGCCGGTACCGCCGAGGCCCAGCGCGCGCTCCTCGCCGCACCGGGGCCGACGCGCGTCACGCGGGCCTTCACCGGCCGGCCGGCGCGCGGGATCGTCAACCGGTTCATGACGGACCATGGCGAGGCGGCTCCGGTCGCCTACCCCGAGATCCACCACGTGACCAGCCCGCTGCGCGCGGCCGCGCGCCGGCGGGGCGACGCGGACGCGTTCAACCTGTGGGCCGGGCAGGCGCACGAGCTGGTCCAGGCCCGGCCCGCGGGGGAGATCGTGCGCGAGATGGCGGCTGAGGCGGCCACCGTCCTCGAGCGAGTCAGCGCGGGCCTGCGTGATCGAGATACCAGTGCCGGTTACCGCTCACGGCCCATTTGACCTCCTCATCGTCTTCGGAGGGGGAGGGGACCAGGCTGAAGCGGCTGATCGTGCGCTGCCCGCCCACCTGGTCTGAGTAGAGGAGCTCGACGGCAATCGACTCGCGGCGCGCGATCGCGTCGGCAATCTCGCGATACTGGGGGTCGCTCGCGTCTCGGATCGCCCCCTGCCAGAGGCCGATGTCGCCGGCCGGGATGTAGAGGTCGCGGAGCTGGGCGCGGAACTCGTCCTCGGTGACGTGTTCATCGACGCGGCGCTGCAATCCGGGGCGGACGGACCAGGCCTGGCAGACGCCGATACCGGCGCCGATGTTGCGCAGGCTCATCACGAGGTACACGTTTCCGTCCACGTGCTCGGCCGCGCCGCGGCTGCCCTCGACCGTGACCCAGTGCTGGTCGCCGAACATGATCTTCTGGCGGGTGTCGTCGTTGCGCGACTGCACGAACAGCGGCCGGCGCTGCTCCTGGAGGGCCTGCTCGGCGATGCGGGCCGAGCGATTGGACGACTTGACCGCGGAGAACGTCGCCACCGCCAGCACGAGCGTTCCGCCGGCGGTGGCCAGCGAGGAGATCGTCTCCCAGTCCGCCATCAGGCCCCGGTAAAGGCGGGGGCGCGCTTCTGTACGAACGCCGCGGTGCCCTCAACGAAATCCTGGCTGCGACCAAGTGCGTGCTGCAGCTCGGCCTCGAGCTCGAGCTGGGCGTCGAGGTCGCCGTAGATGAAATGGTTCAGCGCGCGCTTAGAGCTCGCGTAGGAACGCGTCGGCCCCGCCGCGAGGCGCTCCACCAGCGCGTCCGCCTCGGCCATCAGGCGGTCGTCCGGATACACCCAGTTGACGAGCCCCCACTCGAGCGCCTGGGGCGCCGGGATGCGCTCGCCGAGCAGCGCCATCTGAAAGGCGCGTGCGCGCCCGACCGCCGGCGGCACGAGCGCCGTCGAGCCGCCGTCGGGCATGAGCCCGACGTTCACGAAAGCCAGGCCGAAGAAGGCCGACTCGGCCGCCATGATCAGGTCGCAGGCGAGCGCCAGCGAGCACCCGATCCCGGCCGCGGGACCGTTCACGGCCGCGACCACGGGCTTCGCGAGGCGGCGGATCCCGGCGATGATCGGGTGGTAGAGGTCGCGCAGCTCCCGCCCGATGTCGGGCATGCCGTCGTCGGCGGGTTCGAATCCGGCTTTCAGGTCCGCGCCGGAGGAGAAGCCACGGCCGGCGCCGGTGATCAGCACCGCGCGGACCGATTCGTCAGCCGCGTCGCGATCGATGATCGTCCGCAGCTCGAGGCCGAACTGGGGCGTCCAGGCGTTCAGCGATTCGGGCCGGTTCAGGGTCAGCCGGCCGATCGCGCCCGACTTCTCCCAGATGATCGTCTCGTAGGCCAAATCGACTCCTCTCTGAATTGATTTTGTCGGCGGCGCCTTAGCCAAGTTCAAGCTTCAGTGGCAGCTGCTCCAAACCGTAGATCCCCGACGGTGTGCCGAAGTAGAGCTCGCCGTCGAAGGCCAGCGACGCGACGCGCTCGGCCAGAAAGGCGAGTGCCTCCTGCATCTCGGCGCGAGCGAGGTTGGCGCCCACGCAGTAGTGGATGCCGGCGCCGAAGGTGAGCAGGCGCTGACGTTCGCCTGTGCGGTCGGCGGTCAGGTCGAATTTATCCGCGCCCGCCCGACCCTGCCCGCCGCGGTGGGCGTGCCAGGCCGAGATGAGCACGATCGATCCGGCGGGGAAGGCGACGCCGCGGTACTCCACGTCGTCGACCAGGATGCGCGCGGTGAACGGGGTGATGGGCTCGAACCGGAGCGCCTCCTCCACCGCCGCCGGCGCCAGCTCGCGCGGGTCTGAGCGCAGGACCTGCCACTGGTCGGGATGCTCGGCCAGCAGCCGCACCGCGTGGGCGAGCTGGCTCTGGCTCGTGTCGACTCCGCCCACGAGGATGTTCAGCACGAGGTTGCGTAGCTCGTCGTCGGACAGGCGATCGCCCGCCTCCTCGGCCGTGATCAGGACGGAGATCAGGTCGTCGCCGGGATCGTTTCGTCGCGCGGCGATGAAACGATCCTCGTAGGCGTAGAACTCGGCCACCGCCTGCTCGATGTGCTCGCGCTCTGCCATCAGGCTGGTCGGGTCGAACTGGCGCTGGATCACGTTCGACCAGTGGTGAAGCCGGGGGGCGTCGTCGAGCGGGGCGCCCATCACCTCGGCGATCACCAGCGACGGGTACGGCTTCGCGAAGTCCGCGATGAACTCGCAGCGGCCGTCGGCCGGGAGCTTGTCGAGCAACTGCTCGAGGAACTGTCGCATCGTCGGCCGGTAGCGATCCACCGCGCGGGGCGACAGTGCCGGGTTGACCAGATTGCGCAGCCGGCGATGATCGTCGCCGTTGACGTTGATGATGTTCTTGACGATCTCCTCGCGCAGCGGGCCTTCGGTGATCCCGAACAGATCGGCGATCGTCAGACCGGGGAACACTGCGGATTTGGTGCGCAGAAAGAACTCGCCGGACTCGCGGTCGAGGACGATGAAACCGAACGGGCTGGCGGCCAGCCAGCCGTCGTACCCGTTGAGGTCCGTCATCGCCTGCCGGTAGCGCTCCCCGCGCAGCGACGCATCGGTGTGGTCGAAGCTCGGGAGGTCAAGCTTGGCGGCGAGCGGCACCGCGCGAGCATAGTTGGCGCGGCGCCAGCTCACGGACTCGCGCAGCGGCGAGGGCTGCAGGCTAGTCGTCTTCGACGATGAAGTCCCAGCCCGCCAGCGGTCGATGGCCCGCCTTTGCGATACCCGTAGGGTTGTACACGATCGAGCCGTCCCCGGCCGAGATGATCGTGCTCATGATGAGCGTCAGACGCTGGCCGGAATTGAGCTGTTTTGGAAGCGCTCCACCGCCCTGGACCCGTATTTGCGGAACGATGTTGTTGCCGAGCTGGTCCAGGATCGTGAAGTCATCCGGTGCGAGCGGGATTGTGCCGTGGGTTCTCGTGAAAACGAGCAGGAACCGCGCGGGGACCGTCGGGTCGTTGGTCCCCACATATTTGTTGTTGTAGAGCGGGCCATTCATCGTGGCCAGGGTGTTGCCGGTTGGCAGGTCGAGCACCACGCTGTCACCGGCGATCGCCAGCTGCGGATGGGACTGGGTGGCGGTCACGATCCGGTTGACCGCGACCGTGTCGCGGGGAATGAAGCTGGGGATTCCCGGCTTCAGGCCCTTTGGCGCCGGCGCATGGAGAGCGGCGATCACCTGCGCGTGGAGCGCTTGCTCCTGAGCCCGAACCGATGCCTTGACCGGCTTCGGGGAGTCGTTCCGCGTCGACGTCGTCGCCGAGGTGGCCGTCCCGCAGCCCGCCAGCGCTAGACCGGTGAGGAGGAAGACGACCGTGAGCCGGGCCCCGCGGCCCGGCTCACGAACACGGTCCACGTCAGATGTGCGCTGACGCATCCCTATCGTCTTGATTTCACCCTCCCCGACGTCCCGATGCATTGGTGAACACATCAGGCCCGAACGGGACTAGGCCGGGCTGCGCCGCGTAGCCGAGGTGACCCTCGCCGTCGAGACCGGGCGAGGACCATGCCACGCCGAACAGGTCCTCCATCGTCCGCAGCCAGCTGTAGTGGTTGTAGTAGACATTGCTAACTGTGCCCGGCCTGATGTACGGGCTGATCAGTACGCTGCCCGTGTCACCGCCGCCGGGGGTCGCCGTGGTGGCGTTGTAGTACGGATCGCTCAATCCAGTGCACGATGAGGATGATCCGCCCATGTTGGCCGGTGTGGGATCGCAGTCGGCGGCGAACGTGACGCTCGTCACCGTCCCGGTGGGTGTGATCGGGGTGCCCGAGGAGTTGACGAGCGTGAAATAGCCTTCCTCTTCGAACCCCGTTGAGCCGCCGGCGCCGACCGCCACCGCCGACGCGTTCAGCCCCGTGGGGCTGCAGCTAGAGGTGCTGGTGCAGCTCCCGGTCGGCCCGTCCGTGACCGTTCCGACGTACGCACCGGTCGGGATGTTCGTGCCGCTGACCGGACGGCCCTCGTCGGTGACCTTGATCGCGTTGTCGGTGATCGTCGAGGAACTGGAACTGCCCGAGGCCGTGTCCGTCCGCGCCTTCGTCAGCGAGTCGGTCGCGGTCGTCGCGGCCTGGGGCCCGAGCACGCACACGCCAACCGCGTTGGTAGCAGGGTTGTACGGGATCGGGTGCACCGAGTTGGTCGGGGTCTGCGCGACGCAGTTATCTGGCCGGTCGAGGCCGGCGGCGTCGCCCGGGCCAGGCGAGAGCTGCTCGCCTGTCGTCGGGTCCTGGATGAGCGGCGTATTCGGACCGGTCGGCTCGCTGCCCACCTCGGTCAAGTGGCCGTGCTCATCAAGCGTTTCGCCCGCCGCGTCGGTCGCAAGTGCGGCAGATGCGCCCGGCTGGATGTTCAGGGTGTCGTACTTGCCGGAGTCGTTGTAGAACGAGTTGCTGTAGGTGTACGGCGGGTACCCCTCGTCGAAGGTGATGTCGATCATGCCGCCGTCCTTGAACTCGTTTGAGCTCTCGATCTCGGGGATCACATGCTGCAGGAACAGGTCGGCGGCATACAGTCCGCCGGTGCCGTTGGTGGGCGCGTTCGGGATGTCCGGCTTCGAGAAGCCGCCCGATAGGTTGCCGCCCTCGGGGTACCCGTTCAGCTCCGTCGAGGCGGCGGCGGAGCCGTTGACGCACTCCGCGTCGTGTGCATCCGAGCAGT
>Ga0335073_10017166_pt1 | contig 10130 bp, 13 predicted proteins | sample Lox_Sample_22_FD_207093 | JGI IMG/M metagenome (GOLD analysis project Ga0335073, IMG submission 207093) | Soil microbial communities from Loxahatchee National Wildlife Refuge, Florida, United States - Lox_Sample_2.2 | ecosystem: Environmental > Terrestrial > Soil > Wetlands | place: USA... | reverse complement strand
TGATGAATTGGAGCTGGACCACGATACTGAGGGAGTAAGGAAGGATGTACATTTATCGACCACGGTATATTTTGCAATATGCTCTTTGGAATAAACAAGCCAAATGATACAGCAATGACTAAATCGTATTCAGAAGGTAGAACTTTGAATAATTTTATCGATGCTTTGTCGACCATCTGAAATTTCAGATTGTATTGTGTTGCAGTCTTCCGTATTTCATCTGGACTTTGTTAGCTCTGAGTCTGAGGGAACAAACTCAGACGGTCATAAGTGTCGGTTCCCTTCTTGTTGTACGGCTTTCGTGTGAATACGTCGAGGAGGTTGTAGACTTCGGAATTGCGTTGTTTGGCCTCGCAGAGTTTTCGGAGTGATGCTAGCGAGAACGAGTCTGTGCCGAAGAAGAGGATACGAGGAGGGACCTGTGACAATTGAGTTTCGGTAGACAAGTATCGAAAGGCTGGGCAGATGAAATGGCGACCTGACAACCCTCGCATGGTTGCAAGTCCCTCCCAGATTGGGCAGCCTCGATGGCCGATGAAATTTCCGGTTGTGGTGCCTGGCGAGCTCATATATGGACGCCACAGTTCCCCTTGACTTCATTATCTTTCGAGTGTAACTTCCCCATTTCTGTTTCTAAACCATACCAATTACTTATTAGAGAGAATTATATATTGTCTTTCTTAGGTTTCGCGAGTCCTGTCCTGTCCAGTACTATCCTATCCTATCCTGTTTATCGAACATATTTATAGACCCGTCAAATCACCTCTACTTCAACAGAATCCATCTGAGCATCGCTCTAAACAGACATCTGCATAACAATTTTCCCATGAGGGGTATAATTCTCCAACACAAAATCCTCCGGCTTAAAATCATCAATATCCGTGACCTGTCTCGCAATCTTCAAAGTCGGAAACGCACGAGGTTCTCTCTCAATCTGAATCTTCAACGAATCAATATGGTCTTTATAAACATGTGCATCTCCCATCGTATGAATGAATTCTCCTGCTTCCATGTCACATACATGGGCAATCATCTTGGTTAAGAGGGCATACGAGGCAATGTTGAACGGAACGCCCAATCCCATATCGCAGGATCGTTGATAGAGGAGGCATGATAATTCTGGTTTTGGACGATTTTCGACTCGGACGTAGAATTGGGCGAGTAAATGGCATGGTGGCAACGCCATTTTCTTCATATCTATTCATCAGCATCATGACTCGAGGCATGAAGGACGTAGGGCGGGACAATACCAGCAGGATTCCAGGCAGAGAAGATAAGTCGTCTATCGTAAGGAGAAGTCTTCAATTTATGAATAACTTCAGCAAGCTGATCAACTCCTTGTCCCGAATAATCAGCATCACAATCCACATACTCTGCTCCAAAATGCCTCCATTGAAATCCATACACAGGACCCAAATCACCCTCTCTCCGATGATTCAGTCCAATACTATCTAAATATTCTCTCGAACCATTACCATCCCAAATCTTAATGCCGCGTTCGGAAAGGTGTTTTCCATTTGTATCGCCTTTGACGAACCAGAGCAGTTCCTCGAGGACAGCGCGGAAGAAGACTCGTTTGGTGGTCAGGAGTGGGAATACGTTGTCACGGAGCGAGAAACGGAGTTGAGGTGGTGCAAAGATGGAAAGGGTGCCTGTGCCGGTTCTGTCAGGACGCGATTCTCCGTCTGAGAGGATGTAGCGGATTAGGTTGAGGTATTGGTATTCTTCGTGTTGGGTAAGTTTGGTTTGAGCGGCCGAGACTGGATACGTATAGCCTGTTTGAAGAGATGACGGTTTGATAGGAAGATGATCTGACTCATGTTGCTCAGATAGTTGTTCGGAGGGGGACATGGCCAAGTAATGGAGTGATGCTAAGATGCGAGTCGAGATAGTGAAGACGCGGGCGTGTTGATGTTTGATGGGCCGTGACTTCGAGGACGCGAAGGTAGTGGATATTTGTATTTACTTTTAAAAAAGTCCATTTACATTTTTCCAAACTTTTCCTAACGTTCAAACAAGGAGACAACGAACAGTTGCAGGCGACGAAATGACTCAGTTACGAACATCCTATGCCTTTAATCCAGACCTTCCACCGCGACGATGGCATCAAAAATGGATTAACCCGATAATCTCCTTACAAAATACTCCTCCGGCATCACACGGCGCACCAGCGCCAACGAAAGAAGACGGCGAATTCGGTAAAGCAGGTTTTAAAATTCGTACTTGGGTGCCTATAGATGAAGACGATGATGTAAATCCAGAAGAGTTGGAGCAGGAGGTGGATCCATGGAGTAAACCAGGGGCACCAATAAGACCTGATTTAAGGGAGAAAGCGGCTCCTCCGGTGGTTGTTGAGCCTGAAGTGATGCAGATCGATGAACCGCAGCAAACAGTAGCGGAGCCTGACAAGGAAAAACCAGTGACTGATGACGTCGCTGAACCCGTTGCTTCTGAAAAAGGGTCCACTGAAGTGCCGCAGCACAGCCCACAGCAGCCACATGAGGAGGCCGTTCAGCCAGATACAGAAATGGCTGATGTCCAGGTGACTCCTACGCTCCCTACGGGTATCCCAGAATCAACAACTCTCTCCACAGCAGCAATACCCCCAGAAGAACCTTCCACCACTCTTGCTCCGTCCCCACCTGAAACTACGGAATCTGTTGCTCCTGCTGAACCACCATCTCAAGAGCCACCAACAGAGATGGAGGATGTCCAACCTCCCCCAGTCTCATCTTCACCCGGCGATCCAGTAGCTCAAGCGCAAGATGTGGCGACAGGCCTGAAAATAGAATCAACGGTAGAACAAGTGGAAAACGAGATTCAAGCAGGAAGTGGAGCTGGAGGCGGAATTGCAGGTGAAGGTATTGCAGGAGGGATCACACAGGATTTCAAAGATGTGGAAGGAACTACTCAAGATCAAGTTGAAGAAGTCACCACGGCACCTGTAGAGGCGGAATCCGAGCAACCTAAGCCAGCAGAGAGTGTAACAGAGCATGATACACAACAGGAGCAAGCTGTAGAGTAATTAAAGATCTAAGTAGATATAATAAAGGCCAGCCTAGCTACTGGGGCTGGAGGCTCGATTTCCACGAAATCCCGTGACTTGCTCCGCGATTTCAACTTTTTTCGCTGCATCGACGATCGATCCAACTCCGTCAAAACAGACCACCGCAATGGCCACAGAACATCAAAATACTCCACCCAAAAAGGACCGCAAACCACCCAAAAAGCGACCACGAAACCTCTCACCAGCCTCCCAACAACGTTACGAACTCGAAAACCTCCTAGCACACCCCGAAAAAGAGCTCGTCCTTCCGCTAAAGCGAGACAACGAATCGGAATTACTCCCTCCCGATATCCTCTTAAACATCCAAGGTAGTTCGGCGGGTGCTGGGTCTGGCGAGTTCCATGTGTATAAGGCTTCACGGAAGAGAGAGTTGGAGCGAATACGCAAGTTCGAGGAGGAGATTGAGAAGGAGGAAAGTGAGAAGCAGTTTTTGAGGGAACGAGAGGAACGGGGACGGTTGTTGGCGGAGAAGACTGCGAAGAATAGGAAGAGACGAGAAAAGAAGAAGATGAAGGAGCGGGGCAAGGAGAATGGAGAGAAGGAGGGCAATCGAGAGACTGTGGGGAAGGTCGGGTTGAAGGTTAATGTACCAGTGAAGGGTGCTGCAATGGATGATGATGACATAGATACCGTGGATGAAAGGGAAGCTCCTGAAGGGCTAATGGTTATCGAAGATGATTAGCGATGGGCTCGAGCATGGAAGAAAGCTGTCAAAAGAATGCATGAACTGTACAAATAGATGTAGATTATAGAGAGTAATTATAATTACATCGTCATCAGTTCCTCGTTCGATGCAAGTTCAATGCTACGCCGCGGGTATCTCAAATCCTCGGCTCACCTTCCGGTCAACGCGACATAATTCTACAACTCTAATAAAGCCTTTCCCCTAATAATCTTTCCACTAAACTTCTTCGCAGACCTTTCGCCACTTCTAACTAAGAACTGATCTCCCCATAACCTCCACTCAACTTCCTTCTCTCCACCCAACCTCGTTTTCACTCTAAACAGAGATTTCTCCTTCGGGATCTTAACAACATGATCCTTGACCGTGACAATCTCAAACATATTCTTGGTCTCCTTAACGCATATCCCAGAAATCCCTATGCGAGAGGCACATCGACAATCCTCAATGGTCATAAATGCTCCATGATAATCTGCTTTCAAAAGCAGTGGTCCAGCAAAAGATGATGTAGGTTCTTGAGATGAGGGAGGCAAGACTTCCGAAATATAGTTATTCCAAAGCTCATTCAACCGTTTGATGCCTTCGTAACTAGGAAGTTAGCTATAAAGTAACACGGTGACAAACCTGAGTGTCTTAGGGAGATCATATATTCGTAATTCTCGTTTCTCTTTCGCAGATAGTGGCTTTGGCTTCCGTTTGCGTTTTAATCCTTGTAGTCTTTTCAGTCTACGTTGTTCCCTTAGATCTATGGAGTCGTTTGGAAGAAGTGATAGTGGTTTGTGTTCTATTCTTTCAACATAGATTTCCCGGGCTGAAATCCCAGAAGTCGCAGTTTGTTTTAACAGTGCCATAGTGGTTTCATTCGAAGCAACAGTTTTTCCTTCTCCTTTCCCCGTCCTTTCTCGTCCAGAAGTTCCAGCTGGAACTTGAATCTGCCGAAATAGAGGATCCGGCTCCTTCGATGGAGTATTCGAGGTCATTTGTCGGCTGCGACAGGAAGGACGATCGAGTTGCAAGCTGAAATTTTTGGTTTTTGTCGATCGTCTCGCCGCAATTCCTCCCAATTTAAACTTGTCAACAATCACCGCAACTCTGTCGAAGAACATTATAGACGACGGTGCCAATGGAACAGGATGTCGATCCTCTGGGAGACATCGATCCTTCTCTCTCCCTCAACGCAGATGGGCTCTGGTCAGACGTTGAATCCGAAAACGAGGAACACACCATCTCAGACGAAGAACACGACGGCCGAACTCCTCGTCGAGTAAACACTTCCCTCTGAGTTCTACTAATGCTGCAGACTCGTCGAAAATATACAAAGGAGCAATCCCCACAAATCAAGGCTCTTCTGGTGCAAGCTAGCTCTCAATACGCAAGTGGCGACCTTCAATCCGCAAAAACAACGATCCATGAAATTATAAAGTTGGATAATACATGTGTTCAAGCATATGCGTTGCTAAGTCAGATTTATGAGGATTGGGGACAGAAGACTGAGGCGGTTAATGCGTTGGTGAGTGCTGCTTTGAATTCTCCCAAAGATGAGAGTGTGTGGATTCGTGCTGCTAGGATGAGTAAGGAATTAGGATTCTGGCAACAGGCCATCAAGTGTTTGGATGCGTAACTATCATTCTTGTGGGATGAGCTTATGGAAGGGCGATTAGATTGAATCCTGATGATTTGGATTTGTTGTATGAGAGAAGTGTGATACATGCTGGACATGGGAGTGCGAAAAAGGTAATTCACAATGCCGTTGGACGGTGGGACTAATGACATTGCAGGCGATCGAAGGATTCATGACGCTGTTGAAGACTGTTCCTATGGATATGACTGTCACTCGAGAACTTGCTAAAGTGTACAATACACACGACAGGAACAAAGATGCTGTGACTTTATACGAAGATTCAAGGAACTATTACATGAGACAACCTCAAAGCCTTAAGCCAGACGGAGATATAGACACTCCGTTTGACTGGTTTCTTCCATCCGCATCTCCTCTAACAGCAGGAATGAACTCAATGTCTTCCTAGGCTTATTATCGAATGCAGAAAATCCAGATCACTCCATTCGTATAATACACAGTACAAGTCGCTGGCTTCGCGGCCGCGGTGAAGAGTTATTCTGGGACACCGTCAGCGATTCACGAGAATGGGATAACGACGATTCTCGAAGATCTCAGGTCCAAAACTATGTCCCAGGGAAATGGGACTCATCGCGATACTCCTTACCCATGGAAATTCGCGTGAGATTAGGAATAAATTGGCTTCGCGCAAACAACTTTCCTGAAGCTATGGTACCCACTGCACCACTGGTTTGTCTAACAAAAGCGACAATTCAAATTCCTTGATAACGAAGATGTTGATGTATATTTGGACTTGTATTGGGATGTTGCAGAAGCACTAGCCGCTCACTCTCAGCCCGGGGAAGCCCTTAAGTATTACTCTGCAATTAATGATCGCGATCAGGTTTCATCCTGGCTATAATGTAACTGACGACAGTACAATAGTCCAATTACTTGGGCAGCCATGGGCCGTTGCTATCAATCCCTAAAAGATTTCCAAGCTGCTGAAGAATGTTACCTGATGTGTGCTCAAGAAAATCCCACAGACTTCGAGTCACGACTCCGTCTAGCCGAGATTCTCGAAATCACAAATCGTAAAGAAGAAGCAGTTGAAGTTATTGCCACTGGTATTCTTGCTCCCCAAACTTAATTAACGTGAAGTGGTACGTGATCGAGAAGAGTTGAAAAACACTACAGACGTTCAAACTGCAGAGCCAGGAACGACAGGCGCATTGATCCCCAATCGACATCGACAAGCAACATCAAATCTCCCAAAACCGCGACGAACAGATACAGAGAGAGAAGAATTGGAAGCTCGTTTGAAAGAACGAATATTATTTGCGTGGGAGAAACTTGAGATGTGGAAACAGGGTATGGAGGAAGGAAATATTGAAGATGTGAAACAGTGGATGCTTGTAGCCAAAGATCTGATTAATGAATTCAAAGCGGTGAAGGCATTCTTTCCACTTGAAAAGGGGAAACGGATTACTTGGTTTGATGAGGATCGATTTGTTGCACCTGCTAAAGCTGGTAGAAAGCGACGAAGGGTCGGAGATCTAGAATTTGAGATGAGAGTTGAAGAGTTACAGACAAGACTTGCCGAGCCTGTTGGTATGACCTCTGGATTGTGTTGTACTGATATAGAATCCAATAGTGAGCCGGCTTTTGAAGAACCCAGTTCGCGTGAGAGACAAGATCTTTCGCGGCATGAATTCCGTGGATTGCAATTCGAGCAATGGTTCTATATCTTCATGCAGGTTTGTCAACTATATAGCCAAGCGTTAAGTATAGTACGCCCTCCTGTTGGCCCAACAAAATGAGTCGGAGGAAGAACAGGATATTCTTCGTACGGCTTTCGATGCAAATATTTTCTTCCAAAATCCCCGCTTCCTCCATATCCTCTACACAGTCCATCTAGGTATCCTCCTTACAATTGCATATCTGACATTAGCATGTGCAATACATGCCAAAGATAAGCCCAGAATATCAAACCTACTCAAATGGTTTATGCAAGTCTACCAATTCCGCTCAGATGCTTATCGCCTATACTACCTGGCTTTGGGAACCGACCTTGACGGCTCAGAACAATTCCGAAATGCTAATGATCAACGCTTTCTTCTTCGCCATCTCAAGGCTTTAGACGGTGTTTTAACTGGCGAGTTTGCTGCAGGAGCAGCGGCTATTTCAGACGAACCTGGTATTCCGAAATGTGAGGTTACGCGTCCAAACCCAGTACTTCTCATCTTATACGGACATCGTCTGGCCGCAAGTGCCAGTTATGGACCAGCGCAGAGTACATATTCTTCATGTTCAAATAAGCTGACATAGATTACTATCTTCTGGCAAAACCATTGATTCCTGATGATCCATTACTCGATCTTTCTATGGGCTTAGCATATCTTCATCGCGGCATTCAACGACAAGCGGACAATCGTCACATCCTAGTCTTGCAAGCCATGACATTCATTTTTCAATATTATCGTTCCTGTTATTCACAATCAAATAAATATCCTGCTCGAGAAGGGACAGCCATGAAACAACAAGCAGAATACAATGTAGCAAGGGCATTCCATCAATTGGGACTCTTCACATTCGCAGTAAAGTATTATACCAACGCATTGAAACTTTCAGAGGAGTTTGAGGGCGGTTTGGGAAAAAGGGATTTGAAATTTGAAGCGGCGCATAATTTGAATTTGATTTACTGTTTCGCAGAGAATTATGAAGGTGCCAAGGTGATCGCTGAAAAGTATTTGGTGTTATGATAGACGGTGCGTTTGGGATTGGAATCGGAATGTAGATATAATTTAATTAATCTAATGGTATACCCTTCTCGAAGCTATTAAGACATTGACATATATTGGAGTGTTGCAGAAAGTTAGGATAGAACACCCTTTGTACTTGGAATCTCATCTGTTCCCGTGCGACTTGTAGCTTCTCGAATGGCAATTGCTAAAGCCTTGAACGCACTCTCCGCTCTAAAGATTAGCCGTGCATCTTTGCAAGTTGCTACCTGTGATGGTCATTCGCTCCTCTCAAACAGTCAACATGCATAGTAATACCAGCGCCCTGTGCAAAAGAGTGCAAGACATGAGGAATCATTTCACATGATAAATCGCCAATTTTCTCTCTCTTCAAGCCAAGCTCAATAACGGCAAAAGGCCGATTTGATAGATCCACCACTGCTCTTGAGAGTGCTTCGTCTAAAGGTGCAAATCCAGAACCAAATCGTTTCACTCCTTTTATGACTCCAAGGCCTTGTTTGAAGGCAGCGCCTAATGCAATGGCACAATCTTCGGCGGTGTGGTGGTCGTCGATGTGCAAGTCCCCTTGGCAATGAAGTCGAAGAGACCAACCTGAATGTTTCGCTAGTGCATGGAACATCTTTCATTAGACACAAAGGAGATTGATGGGATACATGATCAAGGAAACCTATTCCAGTATTGACTTCGATGGTTTGAGAGGAAGTAGCTTGGGTGGCATGTTGCGACTCTTCGCCGTTGGCTTGCTTCGAAGAAGAAGGCAAAGCACCTCCGTCTAAGCTTAGAGATACCTGGTCTGTAAGAAACTAGAATGATAAGGCTTCTACTTGAACTTTTGTTTCATTTGTGTCTCTGTTCAACACCGCAGTTCTCGCCATAATCTGGGGGAAGAGACGATTTGCAGTTTGTTTTTTGAGGGATGGTCACCAAAATTATATTGCCGGATCGAATCCCGGCGAATCCCCGAATCGCGGAGGTATGCACGTGATCCAGACCTTCAAATGACAATTTTTGATCTCATTATGGATTAAATATGCTTCTGAATGCTATATACTATGAATCCCACATTCCCTGCAATTTCTGCACGTTTTCCAAAAATCCATACCCTGACATTTCTCTTCCCGTCACAATCCTCAAGTTCCAGGGGCTCGAGGAACAGCACCAAACAATGGACTACCGCTTGTAAAGTCAAAGATCGCATAGACATTGACCAACCAAACATCCCCCAAAATATCAGCAGGTTCCTCCCCTCTGCTTTGCACCGTCCCAACATTCCAATTTTCATATCCCAACTCTGCAGCCGATCCATCATTCAAATCACCATCAGCCAAGCTGAAGCCAAAGTTCCCGACAGAAAACGTAAGTTGTGGGACCTCTGCATCAGATGGATAAATACACCACTGCTTGCCCTGGTATTCAACGTTGCAATTACCACCTATTGAACCGTAGATGGCGTTAAGGATGTTGTCGTTGACAAGAATTAGAGTTGTGCCGGTATCTGCGATGGCGATATTGTCGGGTATCGAAATTTGCTGGTCTCCAACAGAGAAAGTGGTGGAAGGGAATGCCCAGTAACCTTCTTCAGTGTAGGCAACCTCAGTATAGTGAATTTCCTGTTCACCAACAACAGTCCCGTTTATGTACCCAAAGGTATAAAACCCTGTTTCTTCGTTCTCCCGAGTGAGTTTCGTGGTGAAAACAGGATAGTCAAGATACTCATACACATTCTCAAGGAAAGTAGCTCCACCGGAAGAGAATGTAGTGGAACCTAGATCTAATCCAATGATTCCGTCAAACGACGCTGCTTGTAGCACGTCCGAGGTTCCCGTGAATTGGTTGGCTACCCCAATTGCCTGATTCGCAACTGCAATGTCTCCGAAGGTGACTGTGTCCACATACACTGTCCCACTCACTCCATAATTCCCTCCATAATCTGAGACAAATGTGGAACCCTCCACATACGATGCGGACGAGCCTGGTTTATAGAACGTGTGTTGGGAGGTGACTTGGTCCTCGAGTTCTGGACCTAGAACCCAGAGATCGGAACTTCCGGAATCGAACTGT
>Ga0335073_10017165_pt1 | contig 10130 bp, 13 predicted proteins | sample Lox_Sample_22_FD_207093 | JGI IMG/M metagenome (GOLD analysis project Ga0335073, IMG submission 207093) | Soil microbial communities from Loxahatchee National Wildlife Refuge, Florida, United States - Lox_Sample_2.2 | ecosystem: Environmental > Terrestrial > Soil > Wetlands | place: USA... | reverse complement strand
TTACGTATTGATTTCAATGGTTCCTGCATGAAGTGTGAAGTATTTTAGGAAATGTACTAACACGTTTCTCACATGGCACGTTCCCCTGCAGATTCCCACCTATGATCGGACGATGGACTCTTCATTCCATCCACCCATCAGACATTTGAAGGCTTTCATATTCGCCGAGACTGCAACAACGACTGAACATTTGATCCATAACTTTCAACACAAAACATCCTTTTTTCAACACTCCCTTCTGAAAATACATTATCGGATTTCAAATTACTCGTCCGCAGACTCCCCAAATCCATATGGTAAAAGCCTCCCCAGCGTCAATCCCAAAAACCAAAGTCCAACACTCTTCCATTCGTCCGGGAATGCTCCTTCCAAAACAACTCCAGGTGCAGGGCAGACTCCAAGCCATCCCCAACCCAGTCCAAAAATAACACTTCCAACAATCATTTGCCAGTCAATGTCAAACCTCTTGCCTATGTCAAACTTTTCGCTAAATTTCGGTCGAGGTGCATGGCGCAAGTAAGTGACCCAGGTCACAATATTAGGCAAGACACTACCGATGGCAACGAATAACAGCGATGGATCGAAATTCGGGGAGAAGGGTAAGGCAAGGAAGTTTTGGATTTTGGCAGGTTGCAACATTCCTGCCAGAGCGAGACCGAATCCAAAATGTACAGCGATGAGGAAAGATGATACCGACTTGTAGAGATTCTGGGGTGTAACATAGGGAACGACGAATCTGTACAAAAGAAGAGGAAGTTGGAATATGAGCAGAAGGATAACTGCATTTGTGGATAATGTGACTGACGAGATGAATGATGGGCCGGAGGGATTTCGAAGTTGTACTATGCCGACTGCTGTCGCGAAAAACGTTGCAGTCGCTGCGATCGAGCGTACGGACAATCTGGACACTCCACATAGCATGTGACCAGATGTGCATCCTCCTGCCACCTAAATTATCAGTGGAATGAAGTCAGAGTCTATACCTTGGTACCAAAACCAACGAGTGCGCCGCTAAGGATTTGCGTGAGCGGCTGCCCATTGCCTCTTTCAACATATGCGTCTTCGAACAGCGGCACCCCCAGATACTCTTCTATCTTTGGACGGAAAATTCTCAAAATAGCGCCGGCAGTGAAGAGGCCGACGGTAAATGCGACGTGCCAGTCAATTCGAGATAAGGGAACCGCAATGTCCTTCTCAGGAACTTGGTCGGTGCTGGTGCCTGTATTATCTGAGGTTGTTCCATAGGTTGTCGGTACTTCAGGATGAGTTGCCTTCTGTGCTTCAGGTCTTGGCTTGGTGAAAACACTCAGGACTTGCTTAGCGGCCGTGCCATATATTCCGCTAACTCCAAGGACGTCTCCATTGAAAGATAGGAGATGGTACACGCAGGATCCCAGCATGAGCCCACCGACGAAAGGGTAGGTGTACGAGGCCATGTTGTCCGGGTTCGTAGTAGAGGTTCGTAGATTGTTCGAAAAAGACAAGTAGACAAGTATTTCAACACAGGGCTTTTCGCCGATACAATGTCAGGCTGAAATATCCAATTGTCAAATCAGCTGGTGCTGTTGATTAATCTCTGTTTTATTGCGCTTTGATCGACCGATGACGAGTAATTTAATCAAATGATGTCATTTCCTTCTCTTACCTCGGTCCCTGTGACACACAATACCGAGGTGCCACACTTTTGTGCTGAAGTGGTCAAAGAAAACAGTCGGGGATGATGATCTCCACTGAAGTTGTAGGGAGTCCAGCTGGACCAACTAGCGTCGATCCATGACAAACATTCACTTCCTCTACATATGAGTCGACAGGCAAAGACTCTACGGCGGCTTCCAACTCACCTGGTAGTTGGAGGAAACAAGCATGGAGCTGGGTTACTGGGAATAATGAAAAGCGAGTAAAGTGGATCATATTACATGGACTGGAAGCGGGACAAGGAACGGGAAAGCGAGACGGTAGAGTAGATCATACAACACGAGAGATGTAATTTGTAACGAGCTTCGCAAATGGATGCGAAATGGCATTTTACAAGAGACGGTGCTAATTGTGACCGCCTACTTCTTAACTTTTGAAGCCTCTTCTTCAGCCTTGGCTTTGGCCCTCTTTTCTCTCTTTCCAACAAGACGAGCATCACTCCATGCCTTCCGTAATCTTACGTACTGCTCAACTTCCTTCTCAGCATCATCAATGGTGCGTTCAGAAACGACAGAAGGAGCGGCGGGAAGAGGAATTGGAACAGCAGTATTAGACTGCGTATTCGAGAGGTCAGGTTTCTAACAAAGTTAGCGTGCTTGCAAACAGCAGGAAGCAGTTACCTCAACCGCCATTTTTTCTCCCTTCTTGCCACGAGTTTTACGAGGGAATATAATCAGTTTCTCCTTATACTCCTTTAATCTAGCGACATTTAATTCCAAGCTTTCCTCACTCAAATTGCGTCTCCGATGGTCGACTGCAATTCCCAATTTAAGAGCCTGTTTAGGCTCAAAACCAGCCTTTGCTAGCTCTTCGTAAGTGAACCCTCGGCCTTCACGGAGCTTGGTGTTGTAGCGAACACCAGGACATCGAATTGCTGGACGGAGGAGAGTAGTTGGACGGGGTGCAAGCTCAGCTGCACGTTTTGCGCGGTGGAGACGACGACGTTGTTTTCGTGCAGGCTGATCAAACCAGGTTCGGACTCGACGTTGCCAATCCTATAAACTTGTCAGTACAAGTAGCATCATGAGAGTAAGCTGATCTGATACCTTGCGGAAATGGTTGTTGGGAAGCTGTTGGTTCCCACGTAGAGTCATGGTGAGGGAGAGAAGAAGGCAGTTCGAGAAATCGAGAAATTAAGAAATTGACAGTCCGCAGTCGTGATAAGATACAAATTTCTTAGGGTTTCTAACGGTTAGGGCGAAAATTGTGACTTGAAACTGAAAGCTGGTCAGTTGAATCACCGGTTGACGAAAACTTGACCAAAGATCACAATGGTACTTTTCCACATTCCAAATCACAACTCTTGTTTGGACGTACTAATCTGACAGGGTATCGATCTTCCCAAGGGTCATCATATCCGTAAAAAGCACCGCAAGGCCCCTGCTTCCAAAAACGTTTACCTGCTCCTTCTCGTGAAACTCTACCGTTTCCTCGCACGTCGAACAGATTCTCCCTTCAATAAAGCCGTTCTAAAACGTCTCTTTCAATCTCGCATCAACAGACCTCCTGTTTCCGTTTCATTCATCTCCCGCCAAGTTAAACAATCAAATGAGAGCCAGGATAAGACTGTTGTTATTGTTGGAACGGTGACGGATGATGTGAGAATGCTTGAAGTTCCTAAATTGAGTATTGCCGCTTTGAAAGTTACAAAGACTGCTAGGGAGAGGATTGAGAAGGCTGGTGGTGAGGTAATTACTTTGGATCAATTGGCATTGCGAACACCAAAGGGAAGTAACACTCTTCTCCTTAGAGGAAAGAGAAATTCTCGTGAAGCTGTCAAGCATTTCGGTATTATGTTCACATTTCCTTCGCTGATGTCTAGGTTTCGGTCCTCATAAACATAAGAAACCGTATCTCCGATCTTATCATCACAAACTGGAACGTACTTGGCTCTTTGTAGATATGGCTAATAACAGGTGCGCGTGGTCGTCGTCGGTCTCGGGGGTTCAAGGTATAAGTATATTTTTCTGGGGAGGCGTATTTGGCAATATGTGACGGTTGTGAACAGTCGAGATGTACTATATCACGTAGACTTGTTGCAATTCGGAAAAGATTGTTACTTGTCTAAAACGCTACAGACATCGCATTTCCAACACTAGCTTATACTGGAAAGTGACTTTCAGATGTGAATTTGCATGTCCCAACGGGTGCACCCACCCGGAGGGAACCCTTAGCACAGCCTTGCTTCGCCTGAGTCGACAACAGATGACAACAAATGACATGAAATAAACTACATCCGCTATGCCTATGACTTCGGCGTTTGAGTAAACCACATGACATTGAGATGGATCGACTACGCTCTGGGTTAGGGTGTATATCAGCACTTCTCCTTAACACATCTCGTCATCAAAATCTAGAAACCTTCGCCCTTCTCCCTTCAGTCCTCGCTATTCCCAATCTTAGCTATCCATTTGGCCAGCTAGCGTTGTTCGCTGAAACTGGATTTCACATAAAATGAACATATTTCGATTTCTGGGCGACTTGAGCCATTTACTCAGCATCCTAATTCTCATCTACAACATGCGAACAAAACGGTCGTCAGCAGGGATAAGTTTCAAATCTCAATGTCTGTACACAATAGTCTTTGTTACGCGTTACATCGGTAATGGATACTTTCATTTCGTTCTGATTACAGATCTCTTTTGGTCATGGATATCATTATACAATACTGTAATGAAGATTTTCTTCATTGCCAGTTCAGTTTACATTCTCTACCTCATGAAAGGCCCCTTCCGACCCACTCACGATCCTAATTTGGATACCTTCAAAGTCGAGTTTTTGTTCATTGGTGCTTTTGTTGCGTCGCTTGTTTTCAATTACGATTACACATTCGCCGAGGTTTGTTTCCTCCTCTCCACCGTGTCAGAGGCATTCAATTCTGATGTGTAGGTCCTTTGGGCATTTAGCATTTGGCTTGAAAGTGTAGCAATATTGCCTCAATTGTTCATTATACAACGAACAGGAGAAGCTGAAAACATCACCACACATTACCTCTTTGCACTTGGCGCCTATCGCGCATTATACATTCCCAATTGGATTTATCGATACCTTGCAGACAATTATCTGGACCCAATTGCCATGGTTGCTGGACTTGTTCAGGTACCATTGGCCTGTTCCCGATTTACTTCAGAGAACATGTGCTGATTGTAGACTGCTCTGTATGCTGACTTCGCATATATTTACGTTACGAAGGTGCTTAAAGGGCAGAAATTTGAGCTGCCTGCTTGATTGGAGATGAGAAATTGGGATGGCGTTCATCTTTCTCAGGAAATATGCATAAATATCACTCTTCCACCGTACAAGGGTCGCTCTCCTGTCAGAATGTTACCTGTCATTATCGCGGTTTAGTACAAACTAGAGTATTGAACGACGGCGCGTGGACTGGACTTGGCTGGCACGGTGGAAGGGACCGAGTTTCTTGGTGAATGGAGTTCTTGGACTAGAGACTATTGAAACAAGCTGGCTTAAACAGCCGTGAGTATGATGCGCATTACCCTTTTCACTATCTTCCTCCCTTTGCTTTCAATCCGTTCAATGACTCTTAAGTCTTTGATCTGTCGTATCATCGTTCCCAACCTGAGTCCGACCTCATCTCTAGCATTTGCTACTTCTCCTGTTTCAGTCTGTCTCACTGTTTCAAGGATAACACTGTATGATTTTTTCGAGCGCCGTGGTGGCAGTGTGTCGTATTTGGTGTCCGACTGATTTATTGGTGTTTTGCAAACGACTGTCACTGAGCTGTTGGGTGTTTGCTCGTTTTGTAGTTTCTGCCATTGTCTGACTAGTCTCACTTTCGCAAGTGAGCTCCTACGTCTGCTTCGGTTTGTTGGTGCTGTTCGTAGGCTGGTCTCAAAGCGTTTGCCGTTTCAAAAAGGTTACCAGGACAACAGAAAATAAGGTTTTTTTTGATGATCAAATCATGGGTCCCCTGAAATTTGCTCAGCGTGCATAGATCATAGATTGGATTGGAGGCACAGACCGCTTTGTGAGAACTGATATAAAAGCCGTTACGCACTCTAAAAAGAGACAACAACAATCTGCACTGACAGTACAGGAGGCTGGTACAAGAAAGTTCATAACTCACCAAGTTCGCAACACTGCATCCCTGTCTTTCGCTTCTTGACCTATTTGACATCTGTCGACCACCGCTTGATACCTTCCTCCCCCAATTCATCCTTGGTGCTGCGGTTCTGCTTTCTGGTCCGATTGCGAAGTCCTGACACACTCGTCATTTGCTTGAGAATCATTCGCACGCAAGAAACTCTCAAAAGGGTCGGTGGTTGAGAACCTGGCAACTCAGGATCCATTATCAGAATGAATTGCGGCTCCTGCTTAAGATTTTGTTGTCTACTGATTCCGCTTTCATGGACGCTAAGTACTTTTGTGCTGGCTGTGTTTATCCTGGTCGGAAATACTTCAACTGCACCTTTTCCGGCTGACACATATTTTCTGAGGGTAATTCGCACTTGCTGACCTGTATTAACGGTTCCGTAGATGAATGTGAGTGGCATCGATCCGGCAGGGGTCACACCTCTTCCCGGCGAGACGATAGCGGAAACGTTGGGATTGCATGACTTTTGTATCCTCCCTATTTCGCGTGCACTTACCTCTTTAGATCAAACAGGATTATGGAACTACTGCGAGGGATATTACCTCCTCGATGAGGACTATGCACCTTATTTCACGGGTTGTAGTCCGGACAGCGACTCCTATTCTTTCGATCCAATTTCAATCATGGCGTCAGAACTCATGCAACCATACCAAATCATCTTCATACAACCCGAAGTAAATGCAATAAAGACTTTAAAAAACAATTCTGGCTGGCTGCGTGCGGCATTTGTTATCTCCGCTCTCTTCTCCGGTTTCGCTCTCGTCATCGGATCGATGACAGCGGTATGCCACGATAGCAGAGTCTGCAATTGTCTACCTGTGGGATTCATGTGCATTACCTCATTTTTCTGGTTCTGCGGTGCCGTGACTGCTACTTACGTCTACTTTCACTTACGAGATGCTTTCAATAACGATATCAGATTAAATGTGAATGCGCATATGGGTCATCAGATGTTTGCTTGGATTTGGCTTGGAGTGTGGACTTCCTCGTGGGCCGCTGCCCAATGGTGTTGCGCCGCAATATGCTGCCCGGGTGGTCATCGAAAGAGGCGCATTGAAATGAGACGACGTAACACCCTGATGTTCTGGTTGACGCTAACTGAAATCTAGCCTTCCCTGGCTTTATTCCAATCCCCTGGATTGGTTCCGCTGTTGAACCAGGACGTCCAACTTCCATTACTGAGGCCCCCATGATACAAAATGCAAGCCACCACGGACATGGTGGCTTGGCAGAGGCTGGTGTACTCGGTGCGCTGGCTGGTGCAGCCTTAGGTGCGGTGCAACAACATCATCATCAACAACCAAACCCCCCTCCCCCTGCTCCGCCACCCCAACAAGCTCATCACAGTAGTCATTTAGGAGAAGCTGCCGCAATTGGTTTAGGTCTGGGAGCACTTGCCGGAGCGGTGCAACATCATCAGCAGCAACAACAGCAACAGCAGCCCATTATGCCAGCACCACCTCCTCCGCCTCCACAACATCATGGTGTTGGAGAGGCAATTGCTGCGGGAGTTGGTGGAGCTGCATTAGGGGTTGGAGCAGCCGCGCTGCAACATCAATTCCAACAACCAGCTAATCCTCCACCACCACCTCCTGGACAGGGTCCGAACGTCATTCCCATCTTACCAGTCGGTGCGAACGCACCACCACTGGCACCACCAGTCATGCCTGTTGCACCAGTCGCTCTCGGGGCCGGTGATATCTTCGGCGGAGAAGTTGCAGTCAATGCCCCTGTACCTCCACCGGCGGTAGTTATTCCTCCACAACCTCAAGTGCCTCCAGCGCCTGGTGCAATTAGAATTCCTCCACCTCCTCCAGGCCCCGTGGATCCATTCGCTGCTCCCCGTCCACCAGCCACTCGAGATATCGCCTCTTCTGGAGGTGCACAGCAAACCGCAGCACCTCTTATACAACCTGGACCTCCACCTCCAGCGCAGCCAGAGATTCCTCCACCCAATCCACCAGCACCATCAGGAGCACCACCCTCTGGATCTCGAGGTCAAGAATTACTGACGTCTTTCCCCTATGCACCTGGACCTGGCATGGTTACAAGTGAAGTGGATCATCTACTAGGAAGGGAACCAAGTCGACCGGCATGAGATGACATGTAGGAAAGGAAAAGTTTGAAGTATATTCTTTTGTAAACGCATTGGCATCTTTTTGGAATTATGAATATTTTTGACTTGCTTTTATTTTGGATATCATTTTTGTAATGGGTGGATCCTATTAATTTAGAGATAGTATTAGTTAGAAATCGGCAGGACTTTCACCCTGGACTCAATCATATCTGATGTTCAACGCTAAAATATGTGTATTGAAGAATGATGCAGGACTAACGCGGCCTAAAATTACATGTGTTATTCAAAATACGTTTTTCAATAGCTCCCTTCAGAATCCTCAAAACTCGCATCGCTCTCGCCCTCTTCGCCACTCTCTTCGACTTCCTCATCCTCAACTTTTGTAACTCTTTGAAGCGCGGTTCTCTGTTTTGTGCCATTGCCCTTGGATACTTTTGTTCCTCCCCTTCCAGCCAATTTGACTCGTACTTTTGAATCCTTGGGTCGCGAGTTATGCTCCAATGGAACGAATTTCGTCGATTTCGAATTATAGCCGTAGTCAAAGAATAATTCTTGTCCGGCATACAAATCTGATTTCGCATACATCCCAATTCGATGAACACCGTTTATAAAACTGATTTTGGCGTAACAGTTAGGATCCTTTCGCGAATGGTTGACGAAACGGAATTTATTTGCAGCACGAGTTGCATCCACAACTTGATCTGACAGGTTAGCAAGTATATAGCGGAAGACGGACCTTTGTTCAACGTGAACAAGAATGAAACACCCTTCTTATCATACAACAGCCCCCGCCTTTCACTTTCCTCGTTTCCTATAATCTCTCCTTTGTACTCCCCAAGAAATTGTCCAGCCTTGACTTTTTCTCCAGAAAATAAGCCCCATCCAGCAATTGCACTTCGTCCCATCAGCGTTCGTTTAGTCTCTCCTCTCTGAATGCAAACGTTAGCGCAGCCACCTTCGTATATTTGTCCATTGCGTTCCTTCGCCAGATTAACGGGATCCAGAATCTCGTCAGCATGACAAGAATGACAAAGATCGGCATCACACTCCCTGGACCATTTATAACATTCACACGACCAAGTTCCACAAGCTCCCCCACGTTTACACGAGCATCCTCTCCATCGTCTGGGACAATCCTGTCATCAGTACTACAACACTGAGGGGAAATACAGCAGGACAAGCACAAGCTTTTTCACAATGAACTTGATCGATTACACAAGTACATGTCGGACCACATGGGCCCTCGTGATCACACGGAGTGAATTTAGATCTCTTGTCACTGTCGGCCGAATTACTGCAGTCCGCTGGATAATCTGTTTTCGATTGTGTCTTTGAGGATTTTGAAGAATAGCCGGTTTTGCGTTTTTTGTGCACGTGTACGGCGTGGGCTTGTGTTTGTGTTTGGGACTTTGCTTGTGCTGTTGTTGAGGATTCAATTGACATTGAGCGGGATTGTCTGGAGGACGACGATGGACGAGATTGTTCTGAGATAGTAGTGGTTACAGTTGTTACTGTTGTAGTTGTCATGGTGGTGGTTGTGGTTGTTGCAGGGGCAGATGCAGATGCAGATGCAGGTTCTGGGAAGAGATTTAAGGCCCGTAGTTTGGCGTATGTCTAGCACGGTTAGAGAGAGATGCAAATAAGATGAGGTACTTCGTCACAAGGCTTGCCTAAACCGATTGAAGCAAGGCAGGGGATTCTTTCTACTTTTCCCTGAATTCTTACAGCAGCTTCGAGAAGAGCAGTCTCGTCGTCAGTCCATGATCCTGGGTCGATAACTGGTTTCGAGGATTCGCGCATCTAATGTGAATGGAAGTCAACGTAACGTAGATACAAGATTGAGAAAGCAATATGAACCGCAAGGCTCACCTTCAGGGTAAGACAAGCTATCATCTGGAAGGCTTGGCAAAACTTCTAGGCGATCGAGATCTATAATCAGCATCGCATTGCGCCGATGAATACCATGGAAACAACAGTCGTGCGTAGTACAAATTGCACAGGTGAGCAATCGATAGGTTTCGATCGGATCTTCTTGAGCAGTCTTGGTGCCGCGAGTGGGACTAGTATGATTTTCGAGTGGCGTTTTGGTGTTGTTCGTTAGACTGGCTGTGAGATAGGTAAACTAGAAGGATATACCATTCAAGCACATCTTCCAAATCAATCTGAGTTCGTTTATCCCAAACATCCTTGACGTTTCTAATTTTGTTTGAGAGAGTATCAGATTTTCCTTTCCCATCTTTGAGAAAT
>Ga0335073_10017164_pt1 | contig 10130 bp, 14 predicted proteins | sample Lox_Sample_22_FD_207093 | JGI IMG/M metagenome (GOLD analysis project Ga0335073, IMG submission 207093) | Soil microbial communities from Loxahatchee National Wildlife Refuge, Florida, United States - Lox_Sample_2.2 | ecosystem: Environmental > Terrestrial > Soil > Wetlands | place: USA... | reverse complement strand
GCAGCGCGCCCGTCAGTGCCCGGACCATGTTGTGGCAGAACGCGTCGGCGGTAACGGTGGCGACGGCGACGCCGGGCGCGGCCCTGCTCCAGTCCAGCCGGAGCAGCTCGCGGATGGTGGTCGCGCCGTCGCGCTTGCGGCAGAACGCCGCGAAATCATGTTCGCCCAGACAGGCCTGCGCCGCAGCATTCATCCGGTCGAGGTCGAGCTGGCGCGAGTACCAGAGGGTGTCGTGGCGCCGCAGCGGGTCCGCCTGGGCTGTGTCATCGCACACCCGGTACGAATAGCGGCGCCAGAGGGCCGAGAACCGCGCGTCGAAACCATCGGGGGCGGGGCCGATCGCGGTCACCCGGACCGAAGGCGGCAGCAGCCGACCCAGTCGGCGCCCGGCTGCCGCTCCCTCAGCCGCCCAGCTCTGGGCCTCGATGTCGGTGTGCGCAACCTGGCCGCGTGCGTGGACTCCGGCGTCAGTTCGGCCGGCAACGGTGAGCACCGGCGGCTCCGGCAGGCGCAGCACCCGCCAGAGCGCCTCCTGGACCGTCTGCTGCACGGTCGTCATGCCTGGCTGTGTAGCCCAGCCGTGGAACGCCGAGCCGTCGTAGCGCAGATCAAGGCGCAGCCGAAGCATGTCCAGTGGCCGCGACGGCGTGGCCGGGCCACTGGGATGGAGCTCGGCGCAGACGAGCCCGGCCGGGCTTGCCCGGCCGGGCTCGCTGCGTGGTGTCTCGTTACTCGTCGGTCGCCTGCTCGTCGCCCGCGTCCTCGGCTGTTTCGTCCTCAGCCACGGCCGCCTGCTCGTCCGCGTCAGCTGAGTCCTCGGCTTCTGACTCCTCGCCAGCCTCGGCCTCGACTCCGCCGGGGCTGATCTCCTCGGCTGCCGTCTCGTCCGCTGCGGTCTCCTCGCCGATTCCCTCGGCTGCAGGCTCTTCCTCGGCCACCGCGGCAGCCTGGCCGCGGCCCGATCTGGCGGCCGCGGCGGTGGCGGGAGCGCGGCGGGCGCGGCGGCGGCGCGTCTTCGGCTCCGCCTCCTCGCGCACCAGCTCAATAACCGCGAGCGCGGCATTGTCGCCCTTGCGCGGCCCCACCTTGGTGATCCGCGTGTAGCCACCGTCACGGCCGGCGAAACTCGGCCCTATCTCGGCGAACAGGTTGTGCACGACGGTCTTGTCCGTCACGACAGTCAGCACCTGGCGCCGAGCGTGCAGGTCACCCCGCTTGGCGAAGGTGATCAGGCGCTCGGCCAACGGCCGCAGCCTGCGGGCCCTAGCCTCGGTCGTGGTGATCTTGCCGTGCTCGAACAGCGCGGTGGCCAGGTTGGCCATCATGTGCCGCTGATGGGCAGGGCTGCCGCCGAGTCGGTGGCCCTTGGTGGGCGTGGGCATCGAAGGATTCTCCCGGTTCAGTACTGTCGCGCATCACGGCTGACTTGCGAACGGTCCTGACAGGCGGCGCCTGTCAGTACTGCTCTGTTTCGACGTAGTCGTCCTCGTCATCGGCCCCATAGCTGTCGGCCGCCGTGCCCGGGTCGAATCCAGGCGGCGAGTCCTTCAGGGCGAGGCCCATGTCGGTGAGCTTCTGCTTGACTTCCTCGATCGACTTCGCGCCGAAGTTGCGGATGTCAAGCAGGTCCTGCTCGCTGCGGGCGACAAGCTCGCCCACGGTGTGAATGCCCTCGCGCTTCAGGCAGTTGTAGGAGCGGACCGTCAGGTTGAGCTCCTCGATCAGCAGCGCAAGGTCGGCCGCCAGTGCCGCGTCTGTCGGCGACGGGCCGATGTCGATGCCCTCGGCGTCCAGGTTCAGTTCCCTGGCCAGGCCGAATAGCTCAACCAGGGTCTTGCCCGCGCTCGCTACCGCGTCCCGCGGCCGCAGGCTCGACTTGGTCTCGACATCCAGGATCAGCTTGTCGAAGTCGGTCCGCTGCTCGACCCGGGTCGCCTCGACCTTGTAGGTGACGCGCAGGACCGGCGAGTAGATCGAGTCGATCGGGATCCGGCCGATCTCCTGACCGGGCTGCTTGTTCTGGGCAGCGGAAACGTAGCCGCGGCCGCGCTCGACCGTCAGCTCCATCTCCAGCTTGCCCTTGCTGTTCAGCGTGGCAATGTGCAGCTCAGGGTTGTGCACCTCGAGGCCGGCCGGCGGCGCGATGTCCGCGGCCGTAACCGGGCCGGGACCCTGCTTGCGCAGGTACATGTGCATCGGCTCGTCATGCTCAGATGAGACGACCAGGTTCTTGAGGTTCAGGATGATGTCGGTAACGTCCTCGGTCACGCCGGGGATCGTCGAGAACTCGTGCAGGACGCCCTCGATGCGGATGCTGGTTACAGCGGCACCCGGGATGGACGACAGCAACGTGCGTCGCAGCGAGTTGCCGATGGTGTAGCCGAAACCTGGCTCCAGCGGCTCGATGACGAACCGTGACCGGAATTCGTTGACCTGCTCCTCGGCGAGGCCGGGGCGCTGTGCGATCAGCATGACTCTTCCTTTCCGCGCTGCCCGCTATATGACAGTCGCGACTGGCGCCGGCGGATGGCCGCCGACGGTCCTCCCACATCAGCTTGCGCTGACGCTTACCGCTGCCTGCGCCAAACGTTCTTGGCCGTCAGGCCCCTTCTTCCGTCTCAGCCGACGACCGACGTTCCTGGCCGTCAGGCCTGTGTGTTTACTTCGAGTAGTACTCGACGATCAGCTGCTCCTGGACCAGCGTGTCGATCTGTGCTCGCGCTGGTAGGGCATGCACCAGGATGCGCATCTTGTCGGGGATGACCTCCATCCAGGCCGGCGGCGTCCGCTCGCCCGCCTCAGCCCGGGCTACCACGAACGGCGTCAGTTCCCTGGCCTTGGGCTCAACCTCGATGATGTCGTTCTCGCTCACCCGGTAGGACGGGATGTCCACCTTCTTGCCGTTGACCAGGATGTGGCCATGGCTAACCGTCTGGCGGGCCATGTCCCTGCTCTTGGCGAACCCAGCCCGGTAGATGACGTTGTCCAGCCTGGTCTCCAGGATCTGCAGCAGCACGTCGCCGGTCTTGCCCCGCTTGGTGGCGGCTTCGGTGTAGTAGTTGCTGAACTGGTTCTCCAGCACGCCGTAAATCCGCTTGGCCTTTTGCTTCTCGCGGACCTGGAGCAGGTACTCGCTCTCCTTGGGCCGGTTCCGCCCGTGCTCACCCGGCGGGTACGGCCGGATCTCGATCGGGCATTTCGGGCTGTCGCACTTGGCGCCCTTCAGGAACAGCTTGGTCTTCTCGCGGCGGCAGCGCTTGCAGTCCGCACCGGTGTATCGAGCCATATGTGCTTACTCCTCAGACCCGGCGCCGCTTAGGCGGGCGGCAGCCGTTGTGCGGAACCGGCGTGACGTCCTGAATGGACCCGACCTCGAGACCCGTCGCCTGCAGCGACCTGATCGCAGTCTCACGGCCCGATCCGGGACCCTTCACGAACACGTCGACCTTTCGCATGCCGTGCTCCATCGCCCGGCGCGCAGCGGCCTCGGCGGCCATCTGGGCGGCGAACGGAGTGGACTTGCGGGATCCCTTGAAGCCGACCTGACCGGACGATGCCCAGGAGATCACGCTGCCGCCCGGATCGGTGATCGAGACGATCGTGTTGTTGAAGGTGCTCTTGATGTGCGCGTGGCCATGCGCGATGTTCTTGCGTTCCTTCCGGCGAACCTTCTTGACGCCGGTACGGCTCTTCGGAGGCATCCTGCTCCCTTTTAGCTCCGGAGGTGGTCGGACCAACTGCTGGCGCCCGCGCAGCGATTGGCGGCTGCGCAGACGCGGAAGCAGCGGACTACTTCTTGCCGGCCTTCTTCTTGCCGGCCACTGTCTTCTTCTTGCCCTTGCGGGTGCGGGCGTTGGTCTGCGTGCGCTGACCGTGCACCGGAAGGCCGCGGCGATGCCGGATGCCCTGGTAGCAGCCGATCTCGATCTTGCGACGGATATCGGCCTGCACCTCGCGGCGCAGGTCACCTTCGACCTTGTAGTTGGCCTCGATCCAGTCGCGGAGCCTGATGATGTCCTCATCGCTCAGCTGGTGCACTCGGGTGTCACCGCTAACACCGGTAGCGGAGAGTGTCTCGAATGCCCGGGTACGGCCGATGCCGTAAATGTAGGTAAGCGCGACCTCAAGCCGCTTGTCACGCGGAAGGTCGACGCCGACGAGGCGAGCCATGGTGGGCAGTTCTCCTTTTCATTCGCTGGGAGGTCCTGTGCGCCGCCCTACGTCCCTGCCCGGACGTAGCCCCGGCCTCCCCCGGGGGTGCTCCGCTGCCGGCTTGGCCGACAGCGGATTGCGGTGCGTGATTAGTTCGGTTGTGCTGGATTCAGTTGTGCTGGGCTCGGCGTGCTGCCGTGCTCAGTGCTACTGTCCGGGCCGTCCTCAGCCCTGACGCTGCTTGTGCCGCGGATCAGAGCAGATGACCATGACCCGGCCATGCCTGCGGATGATCCTGCACTTGCTGCAGATCTTCTTCACACTCGGCTTGACCTTCATCGTTGGTCTCCTGTGACGCCGGTCAGCCCCAGCTGCCCGCGTCGTGCTCGTTTCTTACTTGTACCGGTAAACAATCCGCCCACGACTCAGGTCGTAGGGGCTCAGCTCGACGACGACCCGGTCATCGGGCAGGATCCGGATGTAGTGCATCCGCATCTTGCCGCTGATGTGGGCCAGGACCTTGTGCCCGTTGTCCAGCTCCACCCTAAAGAATGCGTTCGGGAGCGACTCTACGACCGTTCCCTCGATCTCGATGGCGCCGTCTTTCTTGGCCATGCCCTCCGCGCTTCGCTGCTTGCTGTGGCCAGCTTGGCGTCATGCTCCAAGCTGACCGCTTGTGGTTGGTCTGATCTGCGTCCGCGTGCTCAGCCCAAATGGCTGGACCTCGGCCTTTCACTCCCGGCGGGACCAGAAGGCTGCGGTATCCCCGCAGACGTCGTGCTGACGCACGCTGTCACGGGCACGAACGGCCCGGCTGGCTGAGGTCACACTGCATGCGCTGCTTACGCACGCCGACAACAGCTCACGGGCCGTCGAGAAGTCTACTTCAGTTGGGCCCGCTTTGCGAACCCAGCCCCGCAGCCCGTGACGGGTGTGCAAACCACCGAGCCGGGCGGCTTATTCCTGCAGCGCTAGCGGGGGGGCCGGCCGGGCAGGTCCTCGTCGCCGCTGGGGAGCCGGCCCTGGCTCGAACCGCCCTCAATGCTCTGGTGCGCGGATCCGCTGCGCAATGCGCTGGTGGTGACCCAGCCACCCGCCAGCACGACACCCCACGGCAGGGCCACCCAGAGTGGCCAGACATAGCCAGCGCCGGTCAGGCCCCAGACGACGAAGCAGAGCAGCACGACCGTGAACCAGCTGCCCCAGGCCGCCCGCCAGGCCGCCCGGTGCCCGCTTCGATGACCGCTGCGCTGATCTGCCTGCCGCGGGCGCCGGGTCAGCTCTGCGTCGGGCAGGCGATAAAGGTCAATGCTGGGCAAATCCTTCAGCAGTGAGTCGATCTCCCCCAGCGTCCGCGCGGAGAATGCCCGGTCTAGCCGCTCACTGAATTCCTCGGGCGTCAGGCGCCCGGCAGCAAGATGCTCCCGCAGCAGCGACGCGGTCCGGTCCCGGTCCGTATCGGATGCCCGCATATTGGGGTCATATGCCATCGTGCACTCCCCCCGCGCTTGCCGCGGTCGCCTGTCCCGCCATTGTCGCCTGCCCGGACCGTAGCGCGGCGAACCCCGCCGCGCCGCCGTCCTCCGCTGTCAGGACCCAGGGCCCGTCGTCGGTAACGGCCACCGTGTGCTCAAAGTGGGCGGCCCAGCTGCCGTCCTGCGTCACGACCGTCCACCCGTCGTCAAGCAGTCGGGTCTGCGGCGCACCGAGCACGAGCATCGGCTCGATAGCCAGCGCCATGCCGGGCGTCAGAATCGGGCCGCGCCCGGCCCGGCCGTGGTTCGGCACGGTCGGCGCCATGTGCATCTGGGAGCCGATGCCATGGCCGGTGTACTCCCGGACGATCCCGTACCGGCCAGCGGACCTGGCTGCCTGCTCCACTGCGTGTGAGATGTCGGTCAGCCGCCTGCCGGGCACGGCCTGCGCTAGGCCGTGCCACATGGACAGCTCGCAGGCGCGCAGCAGGCCGGCTAGATCGTCCGGGCCTCCAGCGGCGCCAGGCACCGCCACGGCGACCGTAACGGCGGAGTCGCCGTGCCAGCCGTCGACAATGGCGCCGCAGTCGATGGAAATAACGTCGCCCTCACGCAGCACCTGAGCCGAACTCGGGATGCCGTGCACAATCTGGTCGTTGACCGAGGTGCAGATCGCAGCGGGATAGCCGTGGTAGCCCTTGAACGACGGGACAGCGCCAGCCGAGCGGATCTCGCGCTCCGCGATTGCGTCGAGCTCGGCCGTGCTGATGCCGGGCTGAACCGCCGCGGCTGCGGCGCGCAGGGCTGCCGCTGTCACCAGCCCGGCCTCACGCATGATCGCGAGCTGAGCTGGGGACTTTACCTGGATCGGCTCGTCCCTTCTTAGTCGCATAACGCCTCCCGTGCCATGACTTTCACCGTACCCGGTCACCGGTGGCGCGGGATTCAGGTCATGAACCTGCGCAGTGCTACCAGCGCGCGGGCGGTGATCTCCTCCACCGGTCCGGTCGCGTCGATGCCCAGCAGGATGCCGTCGTCAGCGTAAAAGGCGATCAGCGGGCGGGTCTGCTCCGCATAGACATCGAGCCGGTGCCTGATCGTGAGCTCCCGGTCATCGTCGCGCTGGAACAGCTCACCGCCGCAATCGTCGCAGAGACCTGCCCTGGCAGGTGGCTCGAACAGCACGTGCCAGATGCGGCCGCAAACCCGGCAGGTCCGGCGGCCCGATAGGCGCCGGACGACCTCGTCATCGTCGACCACCAGTTCCAGCACGACGTCCAGCTTGGTGTCCCAGTCGGCGAGCAGCTTGCGCAGCGTCTCGGCCTGCGGGACGTTGCGCGGGAAGCCATCGAGCAGGAACCCGCTCTGGGCGTCATCTTCAGCCAGCCGCGCCACGACCATGGCAATGGTGACCTCGTCCGGGACGAGGTCACCACGGTCCATGAATGCCTTGGCCTGGCGGCCGAGATCGGTGCCGGTACTGACGTTGTGCCGGAAGATGTCGCCTGTCGAGATCTTCGGGATCGACAGGTGGGAGGCGATGAACTGGGCCTGTGTCCCCTTGCCCGCACCGGGGGGCCCGACGAGGACGAGTCGCACTACCGCAGGAAGCCCTCATAGTTACGCTGCTGCAGCTGGCTTTCGATCTGCTTCACCGTGTCGAGCCCGACACCCACCATGATCAGGATGCTGGTGCCGCCGAGCGGGAACTGCGCGGTCGCGTCGAGAAGTCCGATGGCTACCAGCGGGATCAGAGCGACGAGTGCCAGGTACAGCGATCCGGCCGCCGTCAGCCGGCTGAGCACGTAGCTCAGGTAGCCCGCTGTCGGGCCGCCCGGTCTGATGCCAGGGATGAACCCGCCGCTCTTCTTCATGTTGTCGGCCACCTCTGTGGGATTAAAGGTGATCGACACATAGAAGTACGTAAAGAAGAGAATAAGGACAAAGTATGCGATGACATACGCCGGCTTGTCGCCGAAGACCAGGTTGGTATCCACCCAGCCGGCCCAGCCAGTCGTCACGACCTGTGTGTTCACCTTCTGCCCGAACAGCTGGGCCGCCAGCTGCGGTATGTACAGCAGGGACGAGGCGAAGATGACCGGGATCACGCCCGCGATGTTGATCTTCAGCGGGATATAGGTTGACGTGCCGCCGTACATCCGGCGGCCGACCATCCGCTTGGCGTACTGGATGGGGATGCGGCGCTGCGCCTGTTCCATCAGCGCGACGAACGCGATAACGGCCACGCCCATGATCAGCACAAGCACGAAGACGTACTTGGGCTTGTTCTCCCAGATGAGCTGCAGCTGGCCGGGAACGACGGCGATGATCTGGGTGAAGATCATGACGGACATGCCGTTGCCGACGCCCTTGTCAGTGATCAGCTCGCCGAGCCACATGATTACCGCAGTGCCCGCCGTCATGATGATGACCATCGTGGTGATGGTGAACACCGACGGGTTGGGGATCAGCGTCGAGGAGCAGCCAGGAATCAGCTCGTGAGCGCGGGCCAGCGCGATGATGCCGGTCGATTGCAGGATCGCCAGCCCCACCGTCAGGTACCGGGTGTACTGGGTGATCTTGGCCTGGCCGGTCTGGCCCTCCTGCCGCAGCGTCTCCAGCCGTGGAATGACGACGGCGAGCAGCTGCAGGATGATGCTGGCCGTGATGTAGGGCATGATGCCGAGCGCGAAGACTGTCAGCTTGGTGATGCCGTTGCCGCTGAACAGGTTGAGCAGCTGGAACAGGTTGCTCTTCGTCGAAACGGCGAGGCAGGCCTGAACCGCCTTCTGCGAGACGCCCGGCGTGGGAAGCTGCTGGCCGAGCCGGAACACGGCGATGATAAAAACGCTGAAGAGCAGCTTCTTGCGCAGGTCGGGCGTTCGGAACGCCCGGATGAACGCGGTCAGCATGCGCCGTCCCCTACTCGATAGTCGAACATCGTCTGCCGCTCCTGCTGCGGGACAGCACCGCTACTCGCCAGCTGAGCCCGCGACTCGTGCGCCCGTACTCCGGCAGCAGTGTGCTCGCCGAAGTCTAACGTGCCGGACGGACTCCGACGGCCACGGAGCGTGCGGCCTGCGACCGCACGCAGGTCCGGGCCAGCGGAGTCTAAGCTGGCCCGGACCTGCGTTTGGGCGGCAGTCATCTCACAGTTCAGTAACGGTTCCGCCGGCTGCGGTGATCTTGGCACGGGCGGTGGCCGAGAAGGCGTGCGCACTGATCCGCAGCGCCGAGCTGAGCTCGCCCTGGCCGAGTACCTTAACCAGCTCGCCGGACCTGACGGCACCCTTTGCCGCGAGGTCCTGCGGCGTCACCTCGCCGCCAGCAGGGTAGAGCGCAGCCAGCCGGTCCAGGTTGACGACCTGGTAGGTAGTCGTGAACCGCGCGTTGGAGAAGCCCTTCAGCTTGGGCAGCCGCCGGGTCAGCGGCATCTGGCCGCCCTCGAAAGCCTCTGGCACCTGCGTGCGTGCCTTACTGCCTTTCGTGCCGCGGCCTGCCGTCTTGCCCTTGGACGCCTCGCCACGCCCAACGCGGGTGCGCGCTGTCCGCGCCCCGGGGGCCGGCCGCAGGTGGTGGATCTTCAGCCCGGCCCGCCCGCCCGGCTCAGCGGCAGCGCCGTGCGCGCTGGTGTCGGTGTCTGCCATCGTTTAGTCAACCTCCTCGACGGTGACCAGGTGACGCACCGCATTGATCATGCCGCGGATCTCAGGCCGGTCTTGCTTGATAACCACGTCGCCGATGCGGTGCAAGCCGAGCGACCGCAGCGAGTCGCGATGCTCTTTCTTGCCGCCGATCTTCGACTTGATCTGTGTGACCTTAAGCTCTGCCATCGTCTTCTGCTCCGCTGTCTCGCCCGGCTCAGCTGTTCTCTGGCGCATTGGCAGTGCCCGCAGTAGTCGCCGCGGCGGCGCGCGCCCGGAGCATGGCGGCAGGCGCCACGTGCTCGATCGGCAGGCCCCGTCGCGCCGCGATCTCCTCGGGCCGGTTCAGGCTCTTCAGCGCCGTGACGGTGGCGTGCACGACGTTGATCGGGTTCGATGAGCCCAGCGACCGCGACAGCACGTCGTGGATGCCGGCGCACTCCAGCACGGCACGGACCGGGCCACCGGCGATTACGCCGGTACCGGGGCTGGCCGGCTTCAGCAGCACGACGCCGGCCGACTCCTCGCCCTGCACGGTGTGCGGGATGGTGCCGGCGATGCGCGGCACTCGGAAGAAGGCCTTCTTCGCCGCCTCGACGCCCTTGGCGATCGCGGCCGGGACCTCCTTAGCCTTGCCGTAGCCGACACCAACCATGCCGTTACCGTCACCCACCACGACAAGCGCGGTGAAGCTGAACCGGCGGCCGCCCTGGACCACCTTGGCGACCCGGTTGATGGTGACCACCCGCTCGAGGTAAGCGGTGCCCTTCTCGGGCCCGGCCCCGCGGCGGTCGTCGCGGCGCTCGCGCCGTTCGCCGCCGCCTCCGGCGCCGCGCCGCGGTGTTGCTGCCATCAGATA
>Ga0335073_10017163_pt1 | contig 10131 bp, 7 predicted proteins | sample Lox_Sample_22_FD_207093 | JGI IMG/M metagenome (GOLD analysis project Ga0335073, IMG submission 207093) | Soil microbial communities from Loxahatchee National Wildlife Refuge, Florida, United States - Lox_Sample_2.2 | ecosystem: Environmental > Terrestrial > Soil > Wetlands | place: USA: Florida... | reverse complement strand
CTCCGCGGATATCGATCACTCGCGAGTGGTTTGGGCGCGCGATCTGGGGCTGGCGGAGAATCGGAGGCTTTTGCGTTATTACCCGGATCGAAAAGTGTGGCTGTTTGAGGCGGATGCCCATCCGCCGAGTTTGCGGCCCTATGAAGAGCCGAAATTGGAGCCGGCTCCGACGCTAACCAAAGATTCGCCAGGCCGGCTGAAATTTGAAGAAGTGAAATAAATGCCGCCGGATCGTCCATTTGGGTTTTCGGGAAGCGACTTTCTTGAGCTGCTGCTCGCGTTGTTTTTTGTAGTGATCCTGTGGCGGCCGTGGCTTGAATCTCTCGCCCGGAAATTCGCGCTGAAGACCGGGTGGTGCATGATTATTCTGGCGCTGCTTCCGATCGTTTTGCGGCTGGCCATCTTAAATCATCATCCGGCGCCGGTTCCCGATATTTATGACGAGTTCGGGCACTTGCTGGTCGCCGATACGCTTCGGCATGGGAGATTGGCGAACCCTCCGCACCCCTTCGCCCGTTTTTTTGAAACCTTCTTTGTTTTGCAGCAGCCGACTTACAGTTCGATCTATCCGCTGGGGCAGGGCATCGCTTTGGCGATTGGCTGGACGATCTTCGGCCATCCATGGGCGGGGGTTTTACTGTCCACTGCGGCGCTGTGTTCGCTGTGTTACTGGATGTTGCGCGGATGGACTACTCCTGGTTGGGCGCTGGCGGGGGGAATGCTCGCAGTGATGGAGTTTGGACCGCTTTCCCAATGGATGAACAGTTACTGGGGCGGATCGTTCGCGGCGGCCGGAGGGTGTCTGGTATTTGGTGCGCTGCCCAGGTTGCGAGTGAGTCCGTCGGTGCGCGACGCATCGCTGCTTGGAGTCGGATTTGCGATCAACTTTCTAACGCGGCCTTATGAGTCGATATTTTTGGCGATCGCGGTCGGTGTGTTTCTGGTGTTGTGCCCTCCGAAGGGGAATTGGCTGCGGCTCGGGGCGGTGAGTGCGGCTGTCATTATTCCCGCGCTTGGATTGACGGCATTGCAAAACAAGCGTGTGACGGGAACTTTCGCTGAGTTGCCGTACTCACTGAGTCAGTATCAATACGGCGTGCCGGCGGCGTTGACTTTCGAGAAAGACCCGATTCCACATCGCGAGCTGACTCCGCAACAGGAGATGGAATACAAGTCACAGATGGCGTTTCTCGGCGGACAAAAGGAAACACTAATCAGCTATCTGCTGCGGCTGGAATATCGAGCGCGATATTACCGGTTTTTCTTTCTGGCTCCGCTCTATGTAGCCCTGCCGTTTTTTTTTGCCGCATTTCGCGAACGGAGATATCTATGGGTGGCGGGTACGCTGTTGTTGTTTGCGCTCGGGATTAATTGTTTTCCCGCGTTTCAGTTGCATTATCTGGCCGGAGTAACCTGCCTGTTTGTTCTAGTGAGCGTGGTCGCGCTGGAACGGCTGGGACGACTGTCGGCAGAAGCGCCGCGTTTTTTATTGATCTTATGCGCCGCTCAGTTTCTGTTCTGGTATAGCCTGCACGTGTTCGAGAATCGGCCGTTTTCCTCTGATTTGAGGGCCTATGAAACCTGGGACGAGATTCATCAGCCGGGCGAGGAACGGCGGAGAACGGTCGCGGATCAGCTGGCGCAAATTCCCGGCAAGCTTCTGGTGTTTGTCAGTTACTGGCCTCACCATATGTTTCAGGACGAGTGGGTGTATAACTCGGCCGATATCGATGGTTCGAGAATCGTATGGGCAAGAGACTTGGGCGCCGCGGAGGATGCAAAGCTGCGCGCTTATTATCCCGGCCGCAGCGTGTGGCTTCTGGAGCCTGACGCTTCACCGCCTAAGTTGAGCCGTTACGATGGCGCGGCTGCTCAAAATACCGCGGCACATTGATGACGGCGACGCGTTCGCCTCCGTCGAGCATCAAGAGCTTTATGATCAGGCTCTTTCGGGCGTGAAAGCCGGGCCGTTTGCGCCACTGCGCGACCATTCCGGCTTGCGACATCGTGAAGGCGAGAAACGCACCAATGGCGAAGAGCGGAATGAGACGGCCGGTGACTCCGCCGAAGATGACCAGCAGGAGCCCGGAAAGAATCGCGAGCGGCCAGATTCCGAAAGTGTAGACGAGGCGCGGGTTTTCAACGTTACGCGATTTTTCTTGACGGAGTTTACGGCGGTCTGTTATATCTGATTTGTCCCCATGGTGCTCGCTTTTTGAAGGGCGAGTGAAAAGGGAAGCGGGTGAAAATCCCGCACGGTCGCGCCACTGTAAGCAGCGAGCGATCCGGCAGAGTGAGGGCCACTGGAAACGGGAAGGCCGCCGGAGCGCGATGACCTGCAAGTCAGGAGACCTGCCTGGGGCGGATTTGAGCCGGCCACGCTTCGCGAGAGAGCGGTGGATGTTTCGCCGTTCTTCGAAACGTGAGCCGCGGGAAAGCTGGAGGCGCGGGTCCTCACGTGAAAATTCTAAAGAACATTTCGTTCATTTTTGTGCTTTTGGCGGGTGGACTCGCCGGACAGACGATTTCCGGCGTGGTGACGGATCCGCAGGCCAGGGCCGTTGCCGGAGCGTCGGTTTCGATGATCGCGCAGGATGGCGACGCGCGGCGCGATACCACTTCGGACGCAACGGGCGCGTATCGTTTCGAACATGTAGCGGCGGGCGAGTACGTGATTCAGGCACAGGCGCCGGGATTCAGCCGGTTCGTCGCGGCGCACGTGCGAATCGCGCGGGAACAAAATTTCCGGCTCGATTTACCGTTGCAAATCGCGTCGGCGGCCCAGCAGGTGGTCGTGACAGCGTCGACGACGCCGCAAACCGCGGACGAAACCTCGAAGGCGATCAGCGTCGTCGACATGAATGAAATCGAGCAGCGCGATGACGCTCAGCTTTCCGAAGCCTTGCTTCCGCTGGCCGGTGTTCGCGTGGAACAGCTTGGCGGGCCGGGCGCGTTTACCAGCATCAATCTTCGCGGATTGCCGGAATACGACACCTCGATTCTGATCGACGGCATGCGTTTTCGCGACGCGTCGGCAACGCAGGCCGATGCTTCGGCATTCGTCGAAGACATGATGGTGACCGATGTGAATCGCGTGGAGGTTCTGGGCGGGTCGGGATCGTCACTGTATGGGTCGAACGCCATCGGCGGGGTGGTCAACGTGATCACCGATGAAGGCGGCGGACGCACGCGCGGCAGCGTGCTGATGGAAGGAGGGTCGCTCGGCGAGATGCACGGGCGCGCGAACATCGCCGGTGGGTTTCGGCACGACCGCATCGAATACAGCGCGGGACTGAGTGAGCTGGACGTGACGCGCGGCATCGATAACGATTCTCCGGTGCGCACGCTGGACGGGCAGGGGCGGGTGACGTTTCATCTGAACTCTTCGACGCAGATTGTCGCGCGATTTTTCGGCGGCAATTCGTTTTCGAAGGTGCAAACCGGGCCGCAGTTGATCGGCGATACGGCGAGTCTGAACGTGGTGACGGCGATTCCGCTGGCTCCCTCGCAGTTGAGCTTGTATGAAGCGGGCGTGCCGCTGTCGCAGCTTGCCCTCGGCAACGCGAATTTTATTCCCTCTGCCGACGATCCGGACAGCACGCGCGTGGCTCGATTTTTGGATGGCGCGCTGAAACTGGAGGGTCATCCGACGGCTCGGTTCGGATACACGGTGAGTTACCAGGGGCTTTCAACCACGCGAAGCTACGGCGACGGCCCCGCAGGCGTCGGGTATCAGCCGCCAGGCAGCACGCGATCGGATTATGACGGCGAAATTCACACCGTGGATGCGCGCGCGGATTATCAGCTCGGCTTCAATCTGCTGACCGGCGGCTATGAGTTTGAGAACGAAGATTACGGAGGCTATTCGTTTGCGGCCTACGATCCGGGGTCGACTTCGTGGGCCAATGTGAGGGAGCGCAGCAATTCGGCTTACGCGCAGGACCAGGTGCGGCTGATGCACGGACGGCTATTGATTTCCGCGTCGTTTCGCGCGCAGGCGTTTTCGCTTCAGACGCCGGAGTTCACTCCCGCGGCCTCGTCGCCCTATCAGGGGATTGCGTTTATGGCTCCGCCGGCGGCGTTTACCGGCGACGGGTCGATCGCCTATTTTTTCCGGCGATCGGGAACTAAAATTCGCGCGCATGCGGGGCGCGGGTATCGCGCGCCATCGCTCTATGAACGGTTCGGCGCTGGGTTCGATGAAGATTTCGGATATACGGTGTACGGCGATCCGCTGCTGCGGCCGGAACGGTCGATTGGAATTGATGGAGGGTTCGATCAGTCGTTCTGGAAACAGCGGGCGCGAATTTCGGCGACGTATTTCTATACGCGGTTGCAAGACACGATTATTTTTAACGACACGCTTCCGGCGGACGATCCTTATGGCCGTTATTACGGTTACCAGAATTCCAAAGGCGGATTGTCGCGCGGCGTGGAGATGAGCGCGCGCGTCACGCCGACCGCGTCGCTGAGTCTGACGGGCTCGTACACCTATATCAATGCGATCGAACGCACGCCGCTGGTGGGTAACGTGCTGCGCAGTTTTTTGTCGCCCCACAACCAGGTTTCTCTCGTCGTGGCGCAGCGGATCGGTCCGCGGCTGCTGATTTCGGCTGAGGTGATCGCGGCGAGCAGCTACGCCGGCGAGATTTTCGGTGACGTGGTAAACGGGGCGATGCTGTTTCCGGGGATCAAGAAAATCGATTTGGGCGTGAGTTACCGGATACCGCTGTCGGAATATCGCGCGCTGCGGCTTTTCGCGAAGGGATCGAATTTATTGGATCAGAATTATTTCGAAAGCGGCTATGTGACGCCGGGAATCACGGGGATCGGCGGCGTGCAGCTGGAGTTCTAGTGTGCTGTGGTCCCCAGTGGGGCGGGCTCGCAGCCTGCGGCGGATTCTCAATCCGCCCGTTCGGTTGCACGGAAATGGGCGCTGGTTCGGAAGCGGCGCGCAGGCTGAGGGGGTGCCCCACACGGCGCGAATTGGCCTGGGGAGCTCATTGCCTGTTTACAGCGCCGCTTGCGTTTTTTCGATGGTGACCTTCGCGCGCAGATTCGCGACGCCCGCGGTGGGTCGCTCGCCGGTGACGGTGAACGCGATCGCGTCGTCCAGCCAGTCGTGCGAGGTGCCATCCGGATCGTGCGAGGCGAGCGTGATGGTGTAGGCGTGCGGGCACAAATCGCACAGGAAGCTGAACGCCAGCGTCACCGATTCGCCGGCTTTACGCGGGCCGATTTGCACGCGCTCCTGTTCGGTGTTGGTGCCGTAAACCTCAAATCCGATCTGGGTGCGAATAAGCACGCCCAGCACCGGATCGGCGACGTCCTCGTGAAAACGCAGCGTCGTGCGGATGGTCATCATTTCACCGGTCTTCAGCACGATGGTGGGCTGGCCGTTGGCGCCGAAGGTTTCAACCGAGATCACTTCGGCGCGTCCGTTGCCACGACGCGAGGTGGGCGAAAGACGCGGCGCGATCGATTCGCCCCAGCTTCGAATGCGCTCCGCCACGAAGCGGCGATAACGGTCCAGCGTTTCTTTGGGATCGCCTTTCGCGGCGAAATGCCCCTGGTCCAGCCACCACACTTCATCGCACAGGGTTTCAAGCAGCCGATCCTCGTGCGAGGCCAGCAGGATGGTGCTGCCGGAGCGCCGCAGACGATCGAGCGCGGTGAGTGTGCGCGCGCGCACGAAGGCGTCCTGCGTGGCCAGCGCCTGATCGAGCGCCACTACCGCCGCCGGCGCCAGATTCAGCGTATCGCCGAGCGTAACGTAGCGGCGCTCGGGCGGCGCGATCATTTCGCCGGACGACGGCTGCTCCACGCCTCCGGCGATTTTCAGCAGATCGGAGATGCCGGAATTTTTTTCGCCGATGACGCCGATGATCGCTCCAGCCGGCGCAACCGCGCTGAAATCGGCCAGAGGCCCGGCGTGGATATTACGAAATTCGATGGACATTTAAGGTTTCTTCACCCACTCGCCGATCCATTCCAGAAATTGGTTGTACCACAGGATACTGTTCTGCGGCTTCAGAACCCAGTGGCCTTCGTCCGGGAAAACGACCAGCTTCGACGGCACTTTCTGCATCTGCAAGGCGGTGAATAACTGTAATCCCTGGCTCAGCGGGACGCGATAATCGAGCTGGCCATGAAACACCAGCGTCGGCGTTTTGAAATTCTGCACGAAATAACTGGGCGACCATTTCGCGTACATGTCGGGATTCTCCCACGGCATGCCTTTGAACTCCCACAGCGGGAACCACAGCTCCTCGGTCGAGCCGGCCATGCTGCGCAGATCGAAAACGCCGTCGTGTGAAACCATCGCTTTGAAACGCGTGGTGTGGCCGAGCATCCAGTCGATCATGTAGCCGCCAAAAGAGCCGCCGGCCGCGGCCATGCGGTCGGGATCGGCGTAGGGCAGCGCGGCGACGTAATCGGCGACGGCCATGATGTCGTCGTAGGCTTTGCCGCCCCAGTCGCCATTGATGTCGTCGATGAATTTCTGGCCGTAGCCGGTGGACCCGCGCGGATTGGGCATTTCCACCAGATAGCCGGCATTGGCGAACACCTGCGCGTTCCAGCGATAGCTCCAGGTTTCGCCCCACGCGCCTTGCGGTCCGCCATGGATCAAAAACAGCACCGGATATTTTTTCGTTGCCGAAAAGTCCGGAGGTTTCAGCTCGAAGGCGTGGATGCGGGTTTTATCCGGGCTGTCGACGGTGAACTCCTCGATCGGGCGCAGCGCGCTGGCGGAAAGCACTGCATCATTTATATGCGTGAGCGGCACGCCCAAACCGCCGCTGGAGGAGGCGCGAAAAATCTCCGCCGGCCGCGAGCCCGCTTCTTCGGTGTAAATCAAAAAACTGCCGTCGGAGTTGAACTGCACGTCGTCGAGGCTCGAATCGCCCGAAATAATGTTGCGCGCGCCGCCGCCGGTCACCGGGATCATCTGCAAACCCGTTCGCCCGCGATCTTCCACCGTGAAAAAAAGCCGCGTCGAATCGGGCGACCAGGTCATGTTTTCCACCCAGCGATCGAGATTGTCGGTAAGTCCGGTGATTTTGCCGGTGCCGCGTTCGTAGATCATCAGCCGCCAGCGGTCGCTTTCGTAACCGGCGCGCGCCTGCTCGCGAAACGCGAGATATTTTCCATCGGGCGAATAAACCGGAGTCAGATCGCCGCCCGGACTGGTGCTGATTTTTTTCGCATCGCCGCCAGCGAGCGGAACCGTGTAGATATCGGAGTTGGTGCTGGTGGCGAGATTGGTGTCGGTGTTTTCGGCGAAAGCCAGCTCGGTCGAATCGGGCGAGATGGCGTAATCGTCGGGACCGCCGAGCGTGAACGGCGGAACATCGCGCAGGCCCGGCGTCAGGTCGACCGCGCCGGTGCCGTCAATATTCATCGCCAGGATGTGCTGGCGCCGCCGGCTTTGCCATTCGTTCCAATGGCGGTAGAGCAGGGAAGTGTAACTGCGCGCTTTGACTTTGCTTTCGCCGTCGACCCTCCGTTCACGTTGGTTGCAGATGTCGTCGGAGCCGCAATCGGGGTACAGGTTCGACAACAGAACGATTTTTTTGCCGTCGGGCGAAAGGAGAATTCCGGACGCCTCGGTGGAAAGGTGCGTGATCTGGCGGGCGCCGGAGCCGTCGGGGTTCATCGTCCAGACTTGAGACGAGCCGTCGCGATTGGAGACGTAGTAAATTGTTTTCGAATCGGGCGACCAGCGCGGGCGTTCGTTATCGGTGCCGTCGTGCGTCAGCTGGCGCGGGAAACCGCCGTCGACGGAAACGACGTAAACCTGTTTCGGCTTGCTGTTTTTATCGAGGTCGACGGTCTGCACCGTGAAGGCCACCAGTTTGCCGTCGGGCGAAAGCCGCGGCTCTTCAATGCGCGACAGGCGCATCATGGTTTGGACATCGAACGGCTGGGGCTGCCCGAAAACGCAGGCGGCCAGGGCCAGCGCCGGAAAAATACGCATAACTTATTATTTTACCCGGCGGCGCGAAAGTGGCGTAAGCCGCCAGGCTGGCGCTGGCGATCGGGATGATCGAGGCGCGAAGAGCGCAAGCCTGGCGGCTCATGCCATTGCATCTTTCACGGAATTTTCGCCGCCAGCGTCGCGACATAACCGGGCGCGGGCGAAAACGATTCGAATGACCATCCGGATGGATCCATGCTTACGTCGAAACTCTCCGGCGCCAGCGAAAATCCGAGGCCGAGCGCTTTCACATAAGCTTCCTTGCGCGTCCAGATGCGGAAAAACTCCTCCGCGGATTCGGCCGCCACGGAAATCTCGCCGCCGCAAAAGAAATGACGCGCGACAGCTTCGCGATCGAATGCCGGATCGATCCGCTCCACGTCGACTCCGATTTCGAATGTCCGCGAAACCGCGATCAGCGCCAATCCCGCGGAGTGCGAAGCGCTAAAGTGCAGCGCGGCGCTTTTCACCTGCGGCTTGCCGAATTCACCGCGCACAAACTCGATCGCCGCCGGATCGGCGCCCACATAGCCGCACAGGATTTCGCGAAGAAAGACGCGGCGGGCGATGAAGGCGAGGCGATCGCGGTCGCGGCGGAACTGCGCCGCGCGTTCGCGCTCGGAGGGGGACAGAAAATCCGCGCGGCAATCGTCCGCCAGAACGCGGCAATGAAGGTCGACCTCGCGCACGGTGTGCTAACAGGGTGCTGAAAAAAGGGGGACAGACTACTCTGTCCCCGCCTGTAAGTTCTTCATGCCGCGTGCGGCCATGGCCGTGGGCAGAGCGGTCTGTCCCCTTTTTTGAGCACCCTGCTAAGCGTACCACCAGCCGTCCTGATTCTGCGACAATTTCTGCCGCGCTTCCTTGACCATCAGCAGAAAGCGGCGAGCCAGTTCATGAATCCATTCCGCCCGGTGATCGCGAATGGCTTCGTGCGGGATCAGGTCCGCGCCGATGCCCAGCGCGTCCGCGCCGGCGAGGATAAATTCGGCCGCGGTCTGCTGCGTGACGCCGCCGCTGGCCACGAAGCGCACGTCCGGAAACGGCGCCTTCAGCATCTTTAGATACGGTGCGCCGCCCACTTGCGAGCAGGGGAAAATCTTCACCATGTCCGCGCCCGACATCCACGCGCTGGCGACTTCGGTCGGCGTAAGCGCGCCGGGCAGAACCGGAATTTTTTCGCGCACGGCGTAAGCGACAATCTCCGGAACCACGCCGGTAGTGGTCAGGAAACGCGCGCCGGCTTCGAGCGCCAGGCGGGCGATATCGGTACGCCACACGGTGCCCGCGCCGATCATCATTTCCGGAAGCTCATGCCGCAGCGTACTGATTACGTCCAGCGCGCCGGGGATGGTCATGGTAATTTCGGCGACGAAAATCCCGCCGTGAAAGACCGCGCGCGCGGCAAACAACGCATCCGCGCCGGAAGGCACGCGGATGGCGGGAATGATGCCGGTCTCCTGGATTTGCGCCAGAATTTCCTGCTTGTCCATTTTTTCCGTGGGCATAGTTTTTTAGATAGCACGGCGGTCCGGAACTCTTTCCATTAGTCTCTTAGGTTAATGCAAAGGACGCCTCAGAAAATGATCCGCAGCCCCACCTGCAAATGCCGCGCGTTATCGCCCCACAGGAAACCGGCCGCGCTGTTGCCCAAACCCAGATCCCGCACCGGGCTCAGAACGCCGGAATTGGCGAGAAAAGCGATGTTGTTCACGCTGGTGTTGAATTGCGTGTTGAAGGCGTTGAATGCTTCAAACAACAACGTCGCGCTGATGCGTTCGTTCACCGGGATCTGCCGGGAAAGCCGCATATCGACGTTATACTCCGCGCCGGTGGGCAAAAGGGACGGGATTCCCAGCTTTGCCGCGCTTACGTTCATCTGCACCGGAACCAGGTTGGACGGCACCAGCCCCCATCCGCCGGAGCCGTTGATGGTCGTGGCGTAAATCATGCTGGTGCCCCCGAACTGCTGGCCGTTGGTCGAGATCACCGGCCGTTCCGCCAATCCCGAGGCCAGCGTGGCCGCGCCGGAAAGAGTCCATCCGTTGATCAGGTAACGCGCGCTGAACGAATCATTGTTGACCAGGCGCGGCTGCCAGGTCCAGAGGATGGTCGCGCGCTGCGGCTGATTGAAAGTGGAATCGCCACGGTCG
>Ga0335073_10017162_pt1 | contig 10131 bp, 14 predicted proteins | sample Lox_Sample_22_FD_207093 | JGI IMG/M metagenome (GOLD analysis project Ga0335073, IMG submission 207093) | Soil microbial communities from Loxahatchee National Wildlife Refuge, Florida, United States - Lox_Sample_2.2 | ecosystem: Environmental > Terrestrial > Soil > Wetlands | place: USA... | reverse complement strand
TTATTGGCATTGGCTACGTTGTTGGCCACCACGTTCAACGCCGCCTGGTCGGCATCGAGAGCGCCCGTGGTCAGGCTCAGCGCGGAGTTAATGGTGCCCATACCGCTCCTCCACGCCGCCACGCCATCGGCCCTGGCTCTGGCCGCCGCTCGATCCGGCGCCCGCGCCGCTGCGCGCCTGGCCCTCGCTATACTCCACGCGCCCCATGCGCAGCTCGCGCAGCCGGTTCATCACATTCAGATTGGCGCGCGTGGCTGCCAGCACCCGCGCAAAAACTTCCATATCGCCCTTGGCCTCGCGCGCCTCGGCGGCCAGCAGCCGTCGCGCCTTCGCATCGCCCGGATGCAGCCGCCGGGTCAGCGCCTGGCACGAGAGGGCAAGTTCTTCCAGCCGAGCCGCGTCTAAACGCGCCAGGGCTCGCGATGCCTCTACAACAAGCGCCTTCAGCTCCGAATTCGCCGGACGTACCTCAGGTTCCTGCATCAAAAGCTTTCCTATCCCTCGATCACTGGCCGCCGGCAAACCCGCCCGCGAGCATCGAGTCAACCAGCTTCGAGGCTACCGCCGACGCCGGCACACTGTAGGTCCCCGCAGCCAGGGCCGCCTGCACGGCAGCCACTTTGTCGGTGCGAATGCTCTCACCCGAGACCGCCTGCGAAACCTCGCTGCCTGCGCTGGAAAATGTCGCCCGGTCGCTATCGAAACTGCTCCCCGCCGCAGCCGTGCTGCCCTTGCCCTGGGTCCCCGATGAAGGTGTCGAATTCACCCCCAAAAGCGACCTCAATCCGTCCATGCTGCTGCGAATATCCATAAAGTTACTCTCCCCGATTTGAACTCTTTGCTGGGCCTATCGTCAGGATCTCCTAATCACTCTAGTCATTGAGAAGCTCTCATACCATGCAATTGGTGTCCATTTTTGGTTACTTTCCCGCTTTCGACCTGGTTACCTGGCTGGTGACCGGAATGGGAAAGCTCATGGACAATGCGATTCGCCATGCCAAAGCCGCCATGCTGGCTCAGCGATTGGCCAAGCGCCTGCGAGGCAAATTCACCCAAGGCCCCCTCCGAGCCTGCGCCCGAGTCAGAGTCATCGTCGGTGCCGGTCAGCCCATCGCCATCGGTCATCGGTTTCAACAACTCCTTCATCATCTGCCCTTCAAACTCCTGCGCCGCGCGGACCAGCCGCGGCGAGGCGGCGGCATCGCTCTTTTGGCCCAACGAACTCACCGCATTCCCTGCGATCCCTATGGTCTGCATTCCCCGCTCCCCGGCCATTCCAACCTTCGCTCTGGCGATTCGGATCTTCTCGTTTCCATGTTCTTCCGGTCCCTGTCCCCTTGTTCCCTCGGCCCTTGTCCCCCTCGGCCCTTGTCCCCTGCCCCGTTGCCCCCTCGGCCCCTGTCTCATTGCCCCCTCGGCCCCCTGCCTCCCGGGTCCCTGTTTTCAGAGCACCACGAGATCGGCTTCGAGAGCGCCGGCTTCTTTCATCGCCTGCAGAATGGAGATGACGTCGCGCGCCCCTGCTCCGGTACGCTGCAATTGCTGGACCAAATCCTCGACTGTCGCGCCTTCTTTGAGGTTGATCTCGTTGACCGGCTTATCCTGCGCCTGCACGGTGGTCTGCTGCACCACCTCGGTGGTTCCTGAAGAGAGAGCGTTCGGCTGCGAGACTTCGATACGCGAGATCACGTTGATGCTCAAGCCGCCGTGCAAGATCGAAACCGGCTGCAGCCGCACTGTGCCGCCGATCACTACGGTTCCCGTGCGCTCGTTGACCACCACGCGGGCCCGCGGATAGACGCTGATCTCCACCTGCTCCACCTTGTCGAGCAGCGCCGCCGGGTCTTCTTTAGGATCGAGAGCCACCTCCACCAAGCGGCTGTCGACGGCATGCGCCCGCGCCGCGCCCAGTTCGCGATCGATGGCCGCAGCCATGCCCTCGGCGGTATGAAAATCGGCATCGTTCAACACAATGCTTACGGTGTGCATCTGCCCCAGATCGAAGGGGACGCTGCGTTCCACAAGCGCGCCGCCAGGAATGCGGGCCGTGGTGGGATGGTTCACCTGCTTGGCATTGCCGCCGCCAGTGGCCGTGTAGCCGCCCAGCACCAGGGCGCCCTGCGCCTGGGCGTAGATCTGTCCGTCGACACCATAGAGGGGCGTCATCAGCAGAATGCCGCCCTCGATCGAGCGCGCATCGCCGGCCGAGGAGACCGTGACGTCGATCTTGTAGCCGGGCCGGCTGAACGGCGGAAGCGTGGCCACCAGAAAGACGGCGGCCATGTTCTTCACCTGCATATTGCTCGCACTTTGCGATCCGCTCTGGGGTACGGTGATGCCCATGCGTTCGAGCGCCGAAACCAGAGTCTGCGTGGGAAATACCGTCTGCGAACTGTCTCCGGTCCCCTTCAGGCCCACCACCAGCCCGTAGCCCACCAGCTGGTTGTCGCGAATGCCTTCGATGCTGGCCACGTCCTTGACGCGCGTGCGCCGTTCGGCCTCTTGCGGCCGCACCACGGCAATCGACAGCAGCCACGCCGCGGCCAGCGTCAGCCACCACCAGAAGGCGCGCCGGGCTCGTGCTCTGGCCTGCATCTGGGCCATCCGCAGCGCCATCGTCGAATCCCCGGTCAGCGCATGCTCTCTCAACTCTCGACCGGCGAGATAGCGCATCGCGCTCCTCTCGACCGTCCCGCTCCGCTTTGCCCATCCACCCTTACGCATCTGCCCTTACCCGTTTCCCCTTGAGCCTCTGCCCTTACCCTTCGCCCTTGCCCATCCACCTTGCGCCACTGCCCCTACCCATTCACCCTTGCCCATCGAGCCTTGCCTGCTTCCCCGTTTTGTCTCCCGGCATGGCCATCTCCGGTGAACCGCACTTCAGAACACCAGCAGTTTTTCGAGAAAGCGCGCCACGGGACTCTGCCGGTACGTCGAGTCGTTTACGATGCCTTTGCCCGTCACCTCGAGCTCCAGATCGGTCATCGCGGTCGAAAGCACCTGGTTCTGGTTGCTGACATCCTCAGGCCGCACCAGGCCGCGCAGCGTGATCAGCTGTGTCTGCTGGGAGAAGGTCAGCTGCCGCGTCGCCTGCACCACCAGCATGCCGTTGGGCAAGACGTCCACCACTTCGGCGCCAAAGGTCGTCGTCAGGCTCGAATCGGTGGTGCTCTGCCCCTGCGCCGTCAGCCCGGAAGAGGCGTTGGCGCCCAGCAGGTTCTGCAGGCTGTTCGAACTCTTGAGGGCTCCAAAGAGCGAAGTGACGGACGAGGCCGCGCTCGAAGCGCGCGAGTTCTTGACCTGACCGTCGGTCGAGGCGCTCAGGCTCTCGCCCACCACAATCATGACCACGTCGTGGAGGCGAAAGGCTTTGACGTCGGTGCCCAGCCGCACCAGTTGCCCCTGCGCGCTCCAGATCGAGCCCGGCGCTCGCACCTCCGATGCCTGCTGCGCGCGCACTTTGGTGATGTAGCTGCGCAGCGCCTCCTCGGGAGGCGTGGCCTTGCTGGCTGGCGCAACGGCATCGTGCTTTTTGCCGATTGCGCCCGCCGGCGGAGCCAGCCAGGCGCAGAGAGCGATCGCAGCGGCCATCCACTTCATCGCACGCGGGTTCATGGTTCGACCTCGGTTTCCGGGCCAAAGACGGCGTGACCGGGCGAGACCGCTTCGACACGCACCACGCGGCCCCCGATCTCCAAGCGCGCCCGAAAATAGGCTCCTCGGACCGCGGACCCTAGCGCCACAGCCTCCAGGCAGGTATCGACCGCGGGCGAATGCTCTTCGACCCGGAGCCGGTCTCCGCTCTCGATGACGGGCCGTTCCCGGGCCGGGCCGGGGTGCGCGGCGGCCGCGGCAGTTGCTCCCGGAGCGCGGCTTCCCCGACCGGCCAGCACCAGACGATCCGGTCCGGCGGGCCGGTCCGGATCGCGCAGCAGCAACCAGCGGTCGCCGGTGGCCGGGTCCACGATCTCGCGAACGATGCCCGGTTGCGGCCCAAAAGTCTCCAGGCTCGCGCTCCGGTCGCGCATTGCCTCCGCGGAAGGGGCGGCCTCTGCGGCCGGTTGCGCACTCGCGCCTCCAACCCATGCCAGCGCCAGCCCTGCTACGATTGCCTGCCGTCTCAACCTCATCTCCCGCCTCGCTCCGGTATCGGCTCTCATCCCGATGCAATACATGAAGTTAGTGCGTCATATTATTGACTTGCGAGTACATATCGTCGGCCGCCTTAATGACCTTGGAGTTCGATTCGTACGCTCTCTGCGCCAGCACCATCTGCACAAACTCCGTGACCACATCGACATTCGAGTTCTCGAGATACCCCTGCTGCAGCGTGCCCAGGCCTTCGGTGCCGCCCGGGTTTCCGAGCACAGGATCGCCTGAGCTTAGCGTGGCCGTGAGCAGGTTATTGCCCATGCTCTCCATGCCGCCGGGGTTGGGAAAGGTGGCCAGTTGAATCTGTCCGAGCTGCGAGGGGTTCTGCTGGCCGGCCAGCGTGGCGTTGACCACGCCGTATTCGGTGATGGTGACGGCGGTGGCATTCGAGGGAATGGTGATGGTGGGAATCAGCGGATCGCCGTCGGTTGTGACAATGGTTCCCTGGTTGTTCAGGTGGAACTGGCCGGCGCGCGTGTAGGCGATGGTGCCGTCGGGCCGCTGCACCTGAAAGAAGCCGGAGCCCTGGATGGCGACATCGAGGGGATTGTCGGTTTCATTCAACTCGCCCTGCGTGTTGATGACCTCGGTCGCCGCGGGCTTCGTGCCCAGGCCGATCTGCAACCCGGCCGAGACCGTGTTCTGGCTCTGCGCCGCGCCCGGGGTAATCATGTTTTGGTACACCATGTCCTGGAACTGAAGGCGCAACTGCCGGAAACCCGTGGTCGACGAGTTGGCCAGATTGTTGGCGATGGTGTCCAGGTTCATCTGCTGCGCGCTCATGCCGCTGGCGGCGGTATACAAGGCTCGAATCATTGGTTCTCCCCGTTTTTTCCTGGTTTTGGACTGGATTGTTGCCAGCCCTCAACCGCAAAGTTGCTCTCTGGTCTCGGACTAGACCTTAGGAAGGTCTTCGGTCGCAAACTTGTTGAACTCGGTGTGGAAGACGGTCAACGCCCGCTGCATCATCTCGGCCTGGCGCTGCATCATGATCAGGTCGAGGGTGCCTTCGACAACATCCTGATTGGCAGCCTCGAGCGCGCCCTGGTGGATCGACGACCCGGTCGCCGCCGCCGGAGTTGCGCCCTTCGGCGCGACATAGCGGTTGGCGCCCTCCGGCGTCAGCTCGGTTCCGGCGGGAAAGTCGAAGATGCCGACCCGCGCCACCACCCCGCCGGCGACGGAAACCGCTCCGTCGGCGCCCACCGTCACCTCGCCCGGGGGAATCATGATCGGCTGGCCCGTCACCGACAGCACAGGTTCGTTGGCCCCGGTCACCAGCTGCCCGCTCGGCGCGCGGTGAAAGCTGCCGTCGCGCGTGTAGCGCGGGCCATTCGCAGTCTGCACGGTGAAGAATCCCTGGCCTTCTATGGCCAGATCCAGCGGATTGCCGGTCTCGGTCAGCGCGCCCTGGGCCATGCTCAGGCGGTCACCGCCCAGCAGGCCATAGTTGTTCACGGTCTGGCCCAGTTCGGAGTCTTCCGCGCCGGGGCCCAGCAGCACCGAGCGGAAAAACTCGCGTTGGGCGCGAAATCCGGGGGTCTGCGCGTTGGCCAGGTTGGCAGCCGCCGTATCGAGCGCCTGGGTGCGCGCCACCAGGCCGGTCATCGCTGCGTAGTAACCACTGTCCATCCGGAATCTCCTCGCGGGAGACCCTGCAGATGGAGGACCGAAAGGAGAATGGGCAGATTAGGAAATTTAAGGAGAAGGCGACGTCAGCCAACCGATGGTAGCCAACGGCCGACTGATCGTAGCCAATAGCCAGCCGCTCGTAGCCAAGGGCCAACCGCTCGTAGCCAAGGGCCAACCGATCGTAGCCAACAGCCAACGGATAGTGCCAACAGCCAATGGTCGGTAGCTCTCCTTCATGGGCTACTCCCCGCTGGCTATTGGCAGTCTTACTGCAGACCGTCGCAGACGATCGTGACCTCGAAGAGCTGGGACTCAAAGCGGTAGACATGATGCAGCTGGAATTCAGGCGACTGCACGTGCAGGTTATAGTCCCTGCCGGTAATGACGGCGGGAACCGAGAGGCCGCAGTTGGCCGACAGTTCCGGCACCTTGCCCTTCCATGCGCCGGCCAGCATGTTGCAGATCTCGCCGATGCCGTCCTTGACCGTATCGTCGATGGCATCGAACTCCATGCCTGTCATATGGGCAGCAATCTTGACGGCCGTCGTGGCTCCGCAGCGGAAGACGCAGGCGCCGCTCAGCAGGCCGCCAAAGCCGACCACCGAGGTCACCGACTCCTTCTCCGCCGGAGGCGACGCCGACTCGCGCTTGCACTCGATGCCGAGCATAAGCCGGAAGACCTCTTCCACACTGCTATCCAGGTTTCGCGGATCGGCAACCCGCTGCACGGATTCACGCAACGATACAGCCATCGTCTGTTTCCTTTCCTCTGTGGTAGGCGGCTCGGCCTTGCCCGTCTTCCGCGTCCCGACAACTCCACGTACGCCGTTCAACAGCACAGGACCCTCCTGGTCAGGCCGCCTTCAGCAGCGGCAGTACCCGTTCCTTGACCTGTTCAGCCGTGAACGGTTTCCGAATGTATCCCTGGGCTCCGGACTGGATCGCCTCCTTCACGTGCTCTTCGCTCGATTCGGTGGTGATCATCACGACGGGAACCCCGTTGGCTAAATTTTGCGCGCGGATCTGGCGCAGAAACTCCAGACCGTCCATCGCCGGCATATTGATATCGGAAAGGATCAGATCCACCGGCTTTGCCTTCAACAGTTCCAATCCCTCGGCGCCCGTTCCGGCCTCATGCACTACCAGCGCATCCAGTCCGGCCTGGCGCAGCGCACGCTCCACAATCTTGCGCATTACAGAAGAGTCGTCCACAATCAGCGCTCGAATCTCGCTCATGCCCAAGCCCCCTCACTTTGCCTATCGGCGTTGTCGCCGGAATCATGAGCCTTCCGTCTGCGGAAAAACCTTCCGCCATCCGGCCCTATTCCGGCGCATCTGCATGCGGCCGCCGGCCTGGCTCGAGATCGCGTTGATCGAGATCGCGTTAATCGAGATCACGTTTCTCGATGTCACGCTTCTCGGGGCCACGCTCACTTCGGCGTCCATGCTCACTCCGGCGTCCATGCTCACTCCGGCGTCCATGCCTGCCCGGCCCGGTTCCCACCGGCCGCGTTTCAGTGCGCCCGGGCGGTGGCGATCAGGTCCCGGATCGCGCCCGCGGCAGGCAAAGGCCCGGTCTGCGGGCGGCGCCAGAGGCGCAACCAGAAGCAATCGTGAACCCGCACCAGGCGCGCCTCGACGGCGTGCGACTCTTCAAGGGCTTTGGCCAGGGCCGCGGCCAGGGCCTGCTCGGTGGCGGCCTCGATCAGCTCGGCGGAGGGGAAGCGCGCCTCGAGAGCCCGCCCATGCGCGGCACGAAAGAGCGAACCCTGCACCAGGCCGGCTTCGACCCGCAATCCGGTCATGCGCTCGGCGGCCAGCGCCAGCGCCGGATCGACGCGGTCCTCAAAGCCCAGATAGAAGATCTTGCCCGCGGCCAGGCGCAGCGGCAAGGCCCCAAAGGCATCGACAAACAGCCGCGGCAACAGGCAGGTCAGCTCCTCGGGGTTGTGGAACTCCATGCTGAGCACGGGACAGCTCCACTGCATGCCCAGGGCCCGGGTGACCATCTCTTCGCTCGAACTCCTTTGCCGTACCAGCCACTCGCCCAGCCTGCCGCTGCCGGCCGCGCGCTGCGCGGCCAGAGCCGCCCGCAGGTGCTGGGGCGTGATCCAGCCCTGCTCGAGCATGGTCAGACCCAGAGGAATGCGGTGACGGTGCGACTCGCGCGCCGCGCCCCGCGCCTCCATCTCGCGCCGGAGCGCCGCTTCAAGCCGCGCCTCGGTGCAGGCCGGCGAGCACGACCAGCCGCTCTCGAAGATCGGCGTCTCGCGGCTGCGCCAGAGACGCAGCCAGCCCGAGGCGCAATGGGGATTGGCGCAGGTGCGCAGTACTCCCTGGGTTCCGTGGCGCGTGGCCTGGCCCGGCCAGAGACCGGCGGCAACGGCCGCGGCCGGCGGCGCCGGGGGCGCGCCTTTGCCGCCGGAGTTTTCTTCCGCCTTTTCCGTACGCCGTTTCAAAAGAGGCATCGCACGCTCTCCAAACGCTTCCTTGGGGCCGCAACCTCGGTCACGCGCAACCCGAAGTTGCCGTTGACCAGGATCACCTCACCGCGCGCCACAATCTTGTCGCCCACGATCAGATCCACGGGATCGGCCACATGGCGGTCCAGTTCCACCACGTCGCCCGGCCCCAGATCGAGGATCTCGCCCAGGGGCATCTCGCGCGCGCCAAAGCGCAGCGAAGCCTCGAGTTCGACATCGAGCAGCAGCTCCAGGCCCGGAGGCAGCGCCGTGCTGACCGGCGGGGCCGCGGCCCGCAGATCGCGATCGTCGGCCTTGGCCTGGGCCCGCGCCATCTCTGCCTTCTCCTGGGCTTCGACGATATGCGACTCGTCGCGCACCAGCAGGGTCCAGGCGCGGCCGCCGGCGCGCAACTGAAAGGCGTGCGACACCTGGGTCAGCGCCGGCAGCGGTTCGACGCTGGCAACCTGGCACTTTTTGCCGGTGCGGGCCAGCAATTCTCCGGCTGCGGCGTCGAAGCTCTCGCGCACCAGCTCCGACCACCCCGCCTTCTGATCCATGCCGTCGCCGAGCAGAGGCGTATCGAGAGCCGTGCCATCGATCACGAGTGCGAACCGTCCTTCGACGTCGCCCTTGAGCGTGGCTGCCCAGCCGAACGATCCCTCGCCCACCGGCTTCGGCAACGACTCGGAGAGCTCCGGCTCGCCCGCCAATGCCTGCGAAAACAGTGCCGCGGCCACGCCGGCCCAGCATTCAAAGTAGCTCTTCATTCCTCACCCCCGGCGATCGGCCGTTCCACCCGCGCGGCGCGGTGGTCGCCGTGACGCATGGCCCGCGCCAGCATGAGCGGCAATCCCGCCACGCGCCACTCGGACAAAGTGCTGGCGCCCACGTCGAGGCGCAGGATGTCGCCCGGCTCAAGCGCTTCGAGCGCACTGGCGGCCAGGCGCACGGTGGGCAGCTGCAGGTTGCAGCCGAAACGGATGCGCCGCGCCACCGATTCGATGCGCGTGCGGGTTTCGCTGGTATGGCGGCAGCGCCGGCCCCAGTCCGAGGTCAGGCGGCGCAGGATGGTGTTGGCCACCACGGCGGGAAAGGCCAGGTTCAGCAGCCCCGAGCTGTGCGGCATGCGGATTTCGAAGCTCAGACAGAGGGCCTTCTCGGTGACCGAGATGATGCGCGCCACCTGGGTCTGCATCTGGCGGCGCTCGAAGTTGAAGCTCAATCCCACCTGCTGCCAGGCGATGGTCAGCTCGCGGCAGATGATCTCGACCACGCTGCCCAGAATCGATTCTTCGATATCGGTCAACTCGCGCAACGGGCCGTCCTTGCCGTCGCCGCCCAATAAAAGATCGATAATCGGCGGCGCCAGCCCCAGATCGAGCTGCAGCACCGAGAGCGCGCCCAGCGGCTCCAGCCGCACCGAGGCCACGTAGCTGATCTCGGGAATTCTTAGCAAAAACTCATTGAACTGGATCTGTTCGGCCGAGACCAGGTTGACCTGAAAGCGGGTGCGCAGCCAGGCGGCCAGATTGTGCGTCAGGTTGCGCGCGAACAGGTCGTTCAGCATGCTGATGGCGCGCAGCTGATCGGTCGAGATCTGTCCGGCGGAGGAGAAGTTATAGGGCACGATGCGGGCCCTCACCTCGGGGCGGGAGGCATCGGGCGAGGTGCTGCGCGCAGCCTCGAATAGCGCATCAATTTCATCCTGTTTGAGTGTCTTTTCCGTCAATTTCCTGCTCCCTCTGTCCCTTCGTCCCTCGTTGTTAGTCCCTCTGTCCCTAGTCCCTTGTTCCTAGTCCCTCGTTCCTAGTCCCTTGTTCCTAGTCCCTCGTTCCTAGTCCCTAGCTTCTTAGTCCCTTAGTCCCCAGTCCCTGATCCCTAG
>Ga0335073_10017161_pt1 | contig 10132 bp, 6 predicted proteins | sample Lox_Sample_22_FD_207093 | JGI IMG/M metagenome (GOLD analysis project Ga0335073, IMG submission 207093) | Soil microbial communities from Loxahatchee National Wildlife Refuge, Florida, United States - Lox_Sample_2.2 | ecosystem: Environmental > Terrestrial > Soil > Wetlands | place: USA: Florida... | reverse complement strand
GCGCCGACGGCGCCGAAGTTCCCCGGAGACGATCCAAATTCGCAGGCGGCGACGGCTCAGTCCGGGCAGGCGGGGACGGCGCCATCGATCACGGAGGGCTCCAGTTCCGGTGGAGGGGGCTCGAGTCCAGCTGCGCCTCCGCCACCACCGCCCCCGCCGGCAACTCCAGCCGCTGCCGCCGCGGGCGGCGCTGCAGGGAACGCGGCCAGCCAGGCTGCGGATCAAGCCGCGCAAGGCGCGCAACAAGCCGCTCAGCAGGCCCAGCAGGCTGCCAACCAGGCGCAGCAGGCCGCGCAGCAAGCCGACCAGCAAGCCCAGCAAGCGTTGAATCAGGCGGTGCAGCAGGCGCGCGGAGCCTACAACCAGGCCCAGCAGGCCGCGGCGCAGGCGCAGCAGGCCGCCAACCAGGCCGTGGGCCAGGCCAAGGCTGCGGCGCAGCAGGCCGCCAACCAGGCCGAGCAGCAGGCCCAGCAAGCCGCGCAGCAGGCGGCTGCAGCGGTGCAGGCGGCGCAGCAACAAGCGCAGCAGGTGCAGCAGCAGGCCCAGGCTGCGGCGGCGCAGGCGCAGGCTGCCGCGAAACAGGCGCAGCAGCAGGCTCAGGCTGCCGCCGCTCAGGCGCAGCAGGCGGCGAACGCGGCCAAGCAGCAAGGCCAGCAAGCCGCGCAGCAGGCCCAGCAGGCCGCGCAACAGGCCGAACAGCAGGCGCAGCAAGCAGCGAATCAAGCAAAACAGGCGGCGGGCCAGGCGCAGCAGCAGGCGCAGCAGGCTGCCGGTCAGGTGACGCAGGCAGCCAGCGGAGCGCAACAGCAGGCCCAGCAGGCCGCGCAGGGTGCGCAGCAGTCGGCCCAGCAGGCCATGAGCGGGTTGGGAGGGCTATAGCGCCATGGGAATGCCTGCCGCCACCATCACCAGCCTCACCGAGCACGGCGGAACCGTGATCCTCGGTTTCCCGATGGTCATGATCAACTTCATGCCCGCGTCGCGCATCACCGACATGCACGTCTGCCCCATGGTCACCGGCATCGTGCCTCACGTCGGCGGGCCGTTCGTCATGGGTTCGACGACCGTGATCACCGGCATGATGCCGCAGTCGCGCGTGACCGACCAGTTGGTCTGCGTGGGCCCGCCCGATATGTGCGCCATGGGCGCTGAGACAGTTCTGGTGGGCATGGCCGGCGGAGCCGGAGCGGCAGCGGTCGTGGTTGGAATCTCGGCCATGGGCGCGTCCGTCCCTACGCAGCCGCCGGCCACGCAGACTTCGCCCCAGCCCACCGCCGAGCTGCAGCAGAACGGCACCATCAAGACGTCCGCCCCGCCGGGCGGCAGCCTGCCCGCCATCACGCTGTCGTCGCCGGGATTTCCTGACTTGCCGGCCGCACAGACGCCGAACTTCGAGTCGGTTCAGCCCGTCGATGTGCCCCCCGCAACGACTCTCTACCGCGTGGTCGACGATCCAGCCAAAGCCGCCGGCGGGTATTGGACGCCCGATCCTCCCACCACTGAGACGGCATGGCGCACAGCCAGCGCGGTCGGCAACTGGAACGCTGGTGGACTGGTCGCCATTGCGCAGGCGCCCGCAACCGGCTTGAAAGCCTGGGTGGGCACGGCATCGGCGCAGGCCGGCGGCTTGCTCGGGGGCGGAACGCAGCTTTGGACGCCGCCCGGCTCGCTGGTGCCCGGCGCCCTTGCCCAGGCGCCCTGGGCCGGACCGGCTCAGCAGGCGCAGCAGGCTGCGCAGCAAGCCGTTCAGGGAGCGCAGCAGGCCGCCAACCAGGCGCAGCAGGCCGCAGGCCAGGCCGAGCAGCAGGCCCAGCAGGCAGCGCAGGATGCCCAGCAGGGAGCCACGCAGGCGGCGCAACAGGCCGCCCAGCAGGCGCAGCAGGCGGCGGGCCAGGCCCAGCAGGCCGCGCAACAGGCCCAGCAGCAGGCGCAGCAAGCAGTTCAGCAAAGCCAGCAGGCGGTTCAGCAGGCCCAGCAACAGGCGCAGCAAGCCACGGCGCAGGGCAAGGCCGCCGCGCAGCAGGCCGTGACTCAGGCTCAGCAGCAGGCGCAGCAAGTGCAGCAGCAGGCCCAGCAGGCGACGCAACAAGCCCAGCAGGCGGCCCAACAGGCCCAGCAGGCCGCGCAGCAGGCGCAACAGGCCGCGCAGCAGGCCGGACAGCAGGCTCAGCAGGCCACTAAGGGCTTGCCAAAGGGCTTACCATGACGCCTGACTCTCCCCGCGTTGTCCCGCCACTCTACGCCGAGCGCCTGGCGAAGGCTTTTGCCGCCTTCGTCGACGCGGTGCGCGCGGCAATCGACGAGAATGTCGCCAATCCCGTGATCGCCAACACACCGGCCTTTCTGGCATGGCAAACCCAGGCCCTGCCCATGCTGGAGCAGGAGAATGCGACCGTTCAGAACGCGCATGCACGATTTCTCATTGGTGAGGAACGCACCATCGTTGCGGTTGCCGCGGACGAGCGCCACCTGGCCAAAAAGCTGGACGGTTTTGCAATGGACTTTGCCGGCGCGGAGCGGGCGAAGCTTCTCGACCGGCTGGAGACCGGCATCGTGATTGCCGCCAGTCAGATTTGTCAGGCGGCTGGAGTTCCCTGAGTTGACGTAAAGCAGCATCCAACTCTGATGTGCCTGGTGCTGGAATCGCCGGAAGGAAAGGAACTGCGCTACCCCCATCGCGTATGAGCACTTATCCGGGACAAACCGCGGCCCACGCCAACGCCGCCCGCATCGGACGATGGATTGTTCCGGCCATTCCGTTTGGGTGGACCTGGGTCCCGGACTTCGGCATTCAGCAACGCAGCGAAGGCGTCATTCCCAGCAACGTCTATCTCCGCGAAGATCAACTGCTTGCGGGGAACGAACTCAAGCTTTACATTCAGGCGCAGGTCACCATGATGAAGCAGGCGTTTCTCGATCCGGTGATCGCCGGCCCGGCGCCCCTCGAGTTTCCCGACGCCACCGAAGCCGCCATGCTGATGCTCAAGCACAAGGCCATGCACCAGGTCTCGGTCTTCCAGGTGCAACACTACGTGCGCAGCGGCAGATGGATCGGCATCGCCACGCTCACCACGCTTGAATCGGAGCTGCTCAAGGTTCGCCCCGACTTCGATCAGTTCATGAAGATCCTGCGCATTGAACCCGAGCCGGCGTGACTGGCCGTCGGTAATGTCCTGATTTGGGACACTACCCGTCCGCCGGCGGATTTTGCCCGGCGCCGAGTCTTGTGTTATCTTCTCGGTGTGATGGTTATATGCGGCGGTTCTCCGGTCAGCTTGAGCGTTTCCCTGGCGCTCGCGGCCTGTTGTTGCTGCTGAAGCTGAATTAATCCTCTATCGACGGCCCGGTCGATACTCTCGTTTATCCAGTTTCTCAGCTTCAGGAGTTTTGCTATCGTGATCTTATATTTACCCATCCACAGACCCTCCGCACGTGCCTTCCTCCCCGTGCGCGACCCGGCTTGTTGTTGTCGCCCGCTGACCCGCCTTTCACATATTTTTCTTGAAATCAATCGCGGTTTATTCGTTTACGGAGGCAAGTCATGCAGCACCTTCGCATCTCTATACTCATTCGCGTCTATTCGCTCTTGATCGCATTCATCGCATCGTCACTTTTCGCTCACTCCCAATTGGTCGGCGGCACCATCGCCGGCACCGTCGTTGACCCTTCTAACGCCACCGTCGAGCAGGCCAAGGTCGTGATCCGCAACGACGAGACCGGCACCGAACGCAGCCTGATCACCAGCGCGGACGGCGCATTTTCCGCGCCGTCCATTCCGGTTGGCACATACACCGTCATCGTTACGCACGACGGTTTTGCGCCGCTTACGCAGACAGCCATTGCGCTCACTGTCGGCCAGCGCATCGAACTTCACCTGGCGCTCGCCCTCGGCACGGTGAACGACGCGGTGACGGTTGTCGACAACCCTCCAGGCGTCGATACTTCCACGCTGCAAACGCAGGGGCTGGTCGATGAGCGCCAGGTCAAGCAACTGCCGCTCAACGGCCGCAGCTTCGATCAGCTTCTTCAATTGAATCCGGCGTCGATCAGTTACACCACGCAGCGCTCCGGCGGCGTGGGCACATCGAATTCCTCGGTCGGCAACATGTACTCGGTCTCCGGCCGCCGCCCGCAGGACAATCTCTTCCTCCTGAATGGAATCGAGTACACCGGCGCGTCGCTCATCAACGTCACTCCCGGCGGCACCAGCGGCCAGTTGCTCGGCGTGGAAGCGGTGCGCGAGTTTAACGTAGTGAGCGACACCTATGGCGCCAACTACGGCAAGCGAGCCGGCGCGCAGGTTTCCATCATCACCGCATCGGGCGGCAATCAACTGCACGGCTCGGCGTATGAGTTTTTCCGCAACAGCGCGCTCGACGCGCGCAATTATTTCGACCAGGCGCAGATTGCGCCCTTCCAGCGCAACGACTACGGTCTTGCCCTCGGAGGCCCCATCCGCCACGACAAGCTCTTTGCATTCGGCAACTACGAGGGCTATCGCCAGCGCCTGGGCCTGAGCGACCTGACGTTCGTTCCCGATGCGGCGGCGCGAGCCGCGGCAATTCCCAGCGTTCAGCCCCTGCTGGCCCTTTGGCCTGTCGGGACCAGGGAACTGGGGCAGGGAATCGCCGAAGCCTTCTCCAATCCGCTGCAGCACGTCCGCGAGGATTTCGGCACCACGCGCATCGACTGGAATCTCTCGCAAAAGGATCTGCTCTTCGGCGTCTACACCATCGACGACAGCGATGCGACCTCGCCGTCGGCGAATCCGTACTCCTCCATCTACGAGAGGCTGCGCGAGCAGGTAGCGAGCTTGCAGGAGCAGCACATCTTTTCACCCAACCTGCTCAACACCTTCCGTTTCGGCCTTTCACGCGCCGATTTTTACTTCAACAGCATCGTGTCAGGCGATGTCCCGGCCTGGACCGCAGGCGGGCCGGTGGGCGCCATCGTGATCTCCGGCAGCACCGCCTCGAACGGCGCTTCGCAGATCACGCTGGCAGGAGCCAACACCGGCAGCAACAATGCGACAGCGCGCAATCTCTTCACCGTCGACGATCACATTTACTGGACACGCGGCCATCACCAGCTTGAAACCGGTCTTTGGCTGCAGAGAATGCAGTCGAACGACTCCCTGGCCCAGGATCAATACGGCCAGGCATCTTTCTCGACACTCGCGACCTTCGAGCAGGGCGAAGTTGCAAAATACACCGTCGTACCCTCGCCAACAGAGCTCAACTGGCGATCGCTTTTCGGCGCCGGATTTGTTGAAGACACGTGGAAGGCAACACCCCGGCTCGAAGTCCGTGCCGGCCTGCGAGTCGAGTCTTCGAATGGCTGGAATGAAGCGCATGGACGCGCGTCGAACTATGACTTCACCAACGGCGTGATCGATACCGATCCGGCCATCGGCGGCTCCGCCCTGTCGGACAATCGCGCCCAATTCATGCCCGAGCCGCGCTTGGGAGTTGCCTACGATCTCTTCGGCAACGGCAAAACGGCGCTCAAAGGCAGTTTCGGGGTGCACCGCGCTCTGCTCGATACGCTCGATTACCGTCTCGACCAGACGGCACCCTTCAATAGCACGCTCTCCTATAGCAACACAACGGTGAGCGAACTCCAGGAGCTTTCAACCGCCGCATCGACCGGCGGAAAGATCTCGCCAAGCAGTGTGCAACGCGATATTGAAACTCCGGCCGTGGTCGCGTGGACGGCGCGAATCGAGCAGGCGATCGCTCCTCACACCCTGCTTGCCGTCGCCTACATCGGCTCGCACGCCTATCACCAGATTCTGTCGGAAGACGAAAACACGCCGGCATCGGTGGTTTGCCCTGCCGCGGCATGCCCCGCTTCGCTGCCGGCCGGCACCGTTTACTATCCCACTTCGACGCTCGCCAACCCGAAGCTCGCCAACTCCACTTCGTGGTCGTCTGACGGTGTGGCCAATTACAACGCGCTCGAAGTGGATGTGCGCCGCCAGTATGCCAACGGATTTCAGTTGCGCGGCGTCTACACCTGGTCGAAAAATCTCGACGACGGCTCGGCCTGGAACACCAGCGTGTCTTCGAACACGCCGGCTTACGTGTCTTTTCCCGGCAATCCCAAGCTCGATTACGGACCGGCGGCTACAAACATCGCCAATGCCGCCGCCATCAACGCATCCTGGGATCTGCCCTTCGGCAAGGGTCACGCGGTGCTCGCACACGCTTCACCGGTCACACGCGGGGTTGTCGAAGGATGGAGCCTGAGCGGCATTGCGACGCTGCAAAGCGGATTTCCGTTTTCGCCGCAACTCGGCTACAACCCCACCGGCAACGGAGACTCGCGCAATCCGGTTCGGCCCGAGCTCAATCCCAACTTCAAAGGCACGCTCTATCCGCACACCGCGTCGCAGTGGTTCAGTCCCGACGCATTTCTTGCTCCCTATCCCGGCACGTTCGGCAACGCCAGCCGCGACTCGCTCGAAGGGCCGGGACTCGACGACCTCGATCTCTCGCTGGCCAAGAACGCCAGCATTCACGAGCGCCTGCGCGCGCAGTTTCGCGTGGAATACTTCAACGTGCTCAACCACACCAACTTCACCACTCCGAACGCCATCGTCTTCAGCAACGGACCGACGCCGGCCAAGGCCACATCTGCCGCGGCAGTCTCGCCCACGGCAGGAGCCATGACCGCGACGGCAACCACATCGCGCCAGCTGCAATTTGCGTTAAAGTTTCTCTTTTGACCGGCGGGCGGACGTGATTATGATGATCCGGACGAGCGCTTCATTGCGTCGGAAAGGAGGCGCGCCGGCAGAGCCATTGTGCTTCCGCGCGCATTTTGCTATTCTGAACGTGCACATGAGCCGCGCCTCCCAAAGCCGCTTCTGTTGTCGCTCGTCGAACATCTTCGACGGGTGTTGTCGCTAATTTACGATTATCCAGTACAAGCGATACTGAAGACGCACCCGTAGCTGAACAGCCGGGCATCTCTTTATATCGCTCCGGCATTCAGCATCACCCTTTCGAAGAAGAGGTCCTTGATGCCGGTCGCCGAACGCGAACCCCCCTCCCCCACCCCTGCGGTTGCTTCCCCTCCGCGGCGATTGAGCCATCTGCGCCTGCTTGAAGCCGAGAGCATCCACATCCTGCGCGAAGTCGCATCGGAGTTCGAGCGGCCGGTGATGCTGTATTCGATCGGCAAGGACTCATCGGTGATGCTGCGCCTGGCGCAAAAGGCCTTCTATCCAGGCCCGATTCCGTTTCCGCTGCTGCACATCGATACCGGTTTCAAATTCCGCGAGATGCTCACGTTTCGCGACGAGACGGCGCGCAAAGTCGGTGCGAAGCTGCTGGTCTGGCGCAATGAGCCGGCCATCGCCGCGGGAACCAATCCCATTGTGCTCGACACCAAGCGTTGCTGCGGGCTGCTCAAGACGCAGGCGTTACTCGATGCGCTGCGCCACTACAACTTCGACGCGGCGTTTGGCGGCGCGCGTCGCGACGAAGAAAAATCGCGCGCCAAAGAGCGTATCTATTCGTTCCGCGACCATGCAGGGCAGTGGGACCCGAAGAACCAGCGGCCGGAGCTCTGGAATCTCTACAACGCGCGCATTCATCCGGGCGAAAGCATTCGCGTCTTTCCGCTCTCCAACTGGACCGAGCTCGACGTATGGCACTACATCCACGAGGAGAAGATTCCGGTCGTCGATCTCTATTTTGCCAAAGAGCGGCCCATGTACGTGCGCCCCATCGGTCCGGGGCAGGACGCACTGCTGCCCATCGAGCAGGAGTTCGTCGCATTGCCCGGCGAGCGTCCGCAACTTGTCAAATCGCGCCTGCGCTCACTCGGATGCAGCCCCTGCACGGGAGCCATCCGCTCCGATGCGGCCACAATTCCCGACATCATTTCCGAGCTGATCTCGTTCCGAAACTCCGAGCGCGCCAACCGCGCTATCGATCACGACCAGGAGGGCTCGATGGAGATCAAGAAGCGGGAGGGCTACTTCTAAAATGTCCGCGCTCTCTACGCCCGCGTTCTCCATCGATGAGTTCCTGCAACAGGAGCGCGAGAAAGACCTGTTGCGCTTTTCCACGGCGGGCAGCGTCGACGACGGAAAGTCAACGCTGATCGGCCGGCTGCTCTACGACACGCAATCGGTCTACGACGACCAGGTACGGGCCATCGAAGGGAAGGGAACAACGGCGCCAGGCCAGATCGATTTCGCGCTGCTGACCGACGGCCTGCGCGCCGAGCGCGAACAGGGAATCACTATCGATGTCGCTTACCGATATTTTTCGACGGTCAAGCGCAAGTTCATCATTGCGGACACGCCGGGCCACGAGCAGTACACGCGCAATATGGCCACGGGGGCCTCTACCGCCGACGCTGCCGTGGTGCTGATCGACGCCACCAAGGGCGTGCTGCCGCAGTCGCGCCGCCACGCCTATATTGCGTCGCTGCTGCGCGTGCGCAACGTAATCGTCGCCGTCAACAAGATGGACCTGGTGGAGTACGACGAGCCGGTTTTTCGCGCCATCGAAGACGACTTTCGATTCGTGCTCGACCAGATCGCCGCCGATACCGGTGCGGGCGTCGAATCTACTTTTGTTCCGGTCAGTGCGCTGGCCGGCGACAACGTGGTCCATCGTTCGCGCAACCTGCGCTGGTACAAAGGCGCATCGCTGCTGGAGCTGCTCGAATCGCTGCCTTCGTCGCTCGATACACGCAATGAGCCTTTTCGCTTTCCTGTGCAGCGCGTTCTCAGGCCCGACCCCACATTTCGCGGGTTTGCGGGCCGGATTGCTTCCGGTACGGTACGCGCCGGCGATTCGATCGCAGTGCTTCCTTCGGGGAGAAACGCTATGGTGGAGCGCATTGTTACTTTCGACGGCGATCTGGCGGAAGCGCACGCGCCCCTGTCTGTAACGCTGGTCCTCGACCGGGAGCTCGACATCAGCCGCGGCGATCTGATTGCCTCAACAGACGCGCCGGCGGTTATCGCGAACGACGCGAAGGCCTCGCTGGTGTGGATGGACCAGCGGCCGCTGTCGCTGGAGCGGCGCTATCTGCTCAAGCAAACCAGCCAGACCGTTCCCGCATTCGTCACGTCGATTCAGCATCGCACCAATGTTTCAACGCTCGCACACGAGCCCGCGGAGACACTGGAGATGAACGGCATTGGCCAGGTTTCTCTTCACCTGGTGCTGCCGATCGCAATTGATCTTTATCGCGACAATCGGTCGACCGGCGCGTTCATCCTGATCGACCCGGAAGCAAACAGCACTGTTGCCGCGGGCATGATCGTATCGGCCTCAGAGCACATGGGAGCGAGCCCGCACTTCGCAGCGCTTTCTCGCGCGCGGGTTACCGCCGATGACAGAGCGGCTCGCACCGGCCATCGCGGAGGAGTGCTCAACCTCCGCTGCCCTGAGCAGCTCATCGACAGCATCGAACGATCGCTTTTCAATCTTGGAGCGATGACCCTCCGCATCGAAAGCGGCGATCCGCTTCGCGAGTTTCATTCCGATGTACTCGATGCCGTGACAGAGGCTGCGCTTCGATCCGGTTTGATCGTTCTCCTTGCAGACCGGATTGACACCGGCACGCTGATGGCGCGGGCCGGGGGCCACGAAATCTCGCTCGATGCGGAAGACCCGCGCAGCGCAACGATCGCGGTGCACCGCCTTCTGACGCAGGCCGGCATTCTTAACGCGCAGGGAAGGACAGGCCGTCAATGACGATTGCTGAAATCCAGATTGGGGTCGATGCCAAGCTCGATGGCGTTCGCGAGGTGCTGGCCGGCGAGCTGAGCGGCAACGGCGATGTTTGCCTGACTTGCAGCTTTCAGGCCGAGGACGTGCTGCTGACGAAACTCGCGCAGGAGCGTGACGCCGATATCCCGATTCTGTTTCTCGATACCGGCTATCACTTTCGCGAAACCTATGAGTATCGCGACCGCATCGCTCGCGAATGGCGGCTCAATCTCATTAACCTGCTGCCCGAGAAGACGGTCGCCGAGCAGGAAGCCGAACGCGGGCTGCTCTATCTTTCCGAGCCCGACCAATGCTGCAAACTACGCAAGGTCGAACCGCTCTTCAAGGCGGTTGCGGAATATCGCGTGTGGCTCACCGGCCTGCGCCGCGAACAG
>Ga0335073_10017158_pt1 | contig 10132 bp, 8 predicted proteins | sample Lox_Sample_22_FD_207093 | JGI IMG/M metagenome (GOLD analysis project Ga0335073, IMG submission 207093) | Soil microbial communities from Loxahatchee National Wildlife Refuge, Florida, United States - Lox_Sample_2.2 | ecosystem: Environmental > Terrestrial > Soil > Wetlands | place: USA: Florida... | reverse complement strand
ATTCTGAACCATCTCAGCGCTTTCCGTCTGACTCAGTTCTCTACATAAATCAGAACTCCTTCACATCTCTCGTTGAACTTCACGGGCAGTCATTCTCTCTTCTATCATCAACTACTCACCGACATGACGCGTCAGGCTCAAAGGGTTCGGACGAAGACGAAGATTTCCACAACCAAACAGACTGAAGCGGTGAAGCATACAACCGCAGCAGCCACAAAATCTACACAAGAAACATCTTCTGCTCAAATTGTCGATCAGCAACAGAGCCAAGAACTAGCTCAGACATTGCTTCATTGCTCAGTCCGTCTGCTATTAAACCTCGCCATCGTCTAACTAACGCATAGTCCCAGATTAGTTCCATCACTTATCTGAGGTTCATATCCGCACCTAGCCTACAGGCATTGCATTGACTAGTCGGCTTGTAGAAATCTTTTTCCTGATCGATGCTTCGACGAGCAGGCATACGCTGTCTCGAACCACTTCTGTAGCTATGAACAATACGCAAACGGTAGCATTTCACACGATGACGGGTTCAAGGACACGTGTAGGGTCCTGAGAAAGGGCCGTCACGCAGTAGCCGACAAATTACTCGAGATGCTGGTGAATTTTGAAGGGCTCAATGATTGTTACCTGTCACTGACTTATGCACGTTAGGAGCTTGGAATCTTTGACGCTCTGAAGAGAAAAGTCGTTAGAGCAATTCAACTCACAATATCGGAAGACCCTAACCATCCTGAGGAGGTTATCGAATCGTGGACCTTCTCTATCGACTACACTCACCCCGGGAACGGCGTTGTACTGAGTGAGCTCTCGGTACAAAGCAATGGCAACACTCCGATCACTGTTAAGCGCGCCAAGCACGCGATGCAGACATTCCAAAGACTACTTGTCACACTCTGCAGCGGTTTGCCAACCTTACCTGGTAAGTTTCACCTCAAAAGAAGATCAGCGTATATGGTTGACAGGGTATCTTTCAGATCAGAGGTACTTGAACGTAGTACTATATTATACTGAGGACTGTAACAAAGACTATGAGCCCCCGGGATTCAAATCTGTAGAAGATCAGAGACAACTATGGCCGAACGACAAAAATTGGAGAAAGGAAACCTCATCTTGCGGTTCTTCCGACATGGGCTTCCACTCGTTAGTTACCATCAAGATTGATGTACGTTCATTGACTTGGACAGGGTCAAGCTGAAGGCATCATACCTAGTGCCTGCTAGCGATACGGCCATTACCGACGGTGAATCGATGACAGGTGCCATACCTTCCGGAATGAAAAAAACTCGCCCCTGTCTTGGACAAGACGATGTGCAGGTAAAGCTATCTGCTCTATCTATTCAAGAACCACGCGAATTTGAGGGTTCTCAAGGAGAGGCTCATGACTTAGATGAGACTGAGTGTTCCTTAGCTAACGCTATGGAGCTTGACCTCAATGATGATTTGTATACAGCACAGACTCCTAGGAAATGCTTGAACCCAACTACAACGAAGCGAAAACATTTAAATCCAACAGCAATGAAACTGCACCATGATGGTTCAAAGTATAGCACGCAACGATCGAAGTTAGGTCATGAAGATAAGGACATGCTCCTGTCACTACAAAACATGGTTAGTAGTAGTTACTTTTGCCGACTCTGCTACATTCAACAAGTTTAATTCTCTTTAGCTCTCTCGCACTCCGCAACCGGAAAGCATCGAACCAACGCAGTTGCTGGAATCGCAGACGACGCAGAGTCATAACTATCGGGAGAATTCTGAACTTTCAGACAGTTTCTTGAAGCTTCGGCTGTCTCCACGAAAAGTTGTGGAACTAGAATCGCGCGTGAATGCTATGGCATCAGCTCCCAAGAAAGAATCACAACCGCGAAAGAATGCGGCAGAAGGTCAAAGCGACGACATTGTGGACTGTCAATGCGGCTATCAAGAGGAAGAGGATCATATGGTAATACTGCTTCCGAGTGATACGTTCACCTGACTAATTATGACTAGATTCAATGTCATTTCTGCCGTCGTTGGCAACACCTCCCATGTTACGGCTATCGAAGCTCAGAAGATCCACGCATCCCTGAGGTTCATGCTTGCTACAAGTGTCTGCTTCTAGATAGGGAACCAGACGTGTATCGGAAGCTGGAAGGGTTTGTTCTCCTCCGCAAAGGTGCACACATTCTCCTTAAGTGTGGCTACAACAGTGACAAACAATTTGCTGAAGCCATCCATTGCAACGTCCAGGACGCGGCCCGTATTCAGAAGCGTCTAAGAAGACAAGGCTTTGTTGAAAGCACTCCTGGCTCTCATAAGGCTGGCTTTCCACAGATGGGGAAACCAAGGTTCACTGCCGTCAAAGGCGGTGAGAATCGTGCGAAGCTCTACAAGACATACTTTGAGCCGACTTTCGAGATCGCTCACCATTTTGCTTTGCCGGAAAGGCAGTTGCCGGACGCAACATTGAATTCGCAATTCCTGCCTTTATCACTCGGATCCCAACAGAGCCTAAGTTCCTTACGTGACTTTAAATCCAAATTCAATGACAAGGCTGAGCGACCCATCACTAGGACGCAAGACCCAGCCATCACGCCGCTGTCGATGGACGAAGAATTTCTTCAACGTCTTCCCCGAGGCAACTATAATCTTCGGAATATATCACCTACCCCGCCGGCATCCTGCCAAGAGCTTCAACCAGTCGTCGTCAAATCTACATCAAAACGCTCTCGAAGCTCCTTGGACAAAGGAGAAGATGAAGCCCGATCTGAACATAAAAGGCTTCGTAGCAGCCGCAGCCAAATTTCCCTTAATGTCGCCTTGAGATCACCGTCTCCTATGCAATGAGCCGTTCGTATTGTGAACCTAAGTGGGCTTGTCCTAGGATAAGCTACCGCTTGTTTGAAACTCTTCAGTACAGGAGCTTTCAAACACTGTCGCTTTAAGTCCAGTCATTCAAATCCGCCGAAGTTGTTGAATGCTGCTCGACAAATAGCTTTAGCCTATTACTCGGTTTTGCTTTGTGGTTTCGTCGTATCAGCTATCGAAGCTTCCAACGACAGCTATGCTTGTATGCACATTAGATGTAAGTGGAAGGTCGGCTTTGCAACAATCCCTGCTCATTCGTCGATCACCGATCAAGACATCTTCTGTGGGAAACACGTATATGGTATTTCATATTTGCTTCAAAGCATGATATTTAAATGGCTAGAATCTGCGAAAATGACTGTCAGCGAAAGTCTCTCCTCTCAGCTAGTATGCGCGCTGATTGGAAATCCTTTAAATAGATGCTTTGAGCCTTTGCCGTGAAGTAGCTACTTCGTACTACCATCCAAAGCTTCTTCTCTTGTTTCTTAACTCATTTCTTAACCTCCAAACAATTCGAAATGGCAGAGAAGGTGGACGAGGAGCAGGAGCAGATACCCGTGACAAGTTCTGATGTCGAAGGCAATGGCATCGCCTCAAACGGCGTCAACGAATCGGCTCTCGTTCGCAAGCTCGACCTCCGTCTTCTTCCATCTATAACCATACTCTACTTACTGAGCTTCCTCGATCGAGCCAACGTCGCCAACGCTCGCCTTGAAGGGCTAACCACAGATCTGCACATGACAGGCGACCAGTACCTGACCGGGTTGACGCTGTACTTCATCGGCTACGTAATCTTCGAGATCCCTAGCAACATCGTCTTGAAGCGGACGTCCCCGCGGCTATGGCTGCCGTCGTTGACGCTTGGATGGGGCATCGTTGCTACGCTGATGGGAGTGACGCAGAACATGGCAAGCTTCTTCGTCGTCCGTTTCTTCCTCGGCGCCACCGAGGCCGGCCTCTTCCCTAGTGCCGTTTATTATATGTCGATGTGGTATAAGCGCCGAGAGCGGCAGTATCGCATCGCTCTGTTCTTCTCCGCCGCGTCTTTGGCGGGCGCTGCGGGTGGCATCCTCGCATACGGTATTGCCTTCATGAATGGCGTCGGGCATTATCACGGATGGAGATGGATTTTCATTATTGAGGGCTTAGCAACGGTTGTTGTATCGGTGCTGGCATACTTCTTCATCATTAATTATCCAAATACAGCCAAGTTTATCACCGACGACGAGAAGGATGTCATTCAGGCAAGGTTGAAGGCGGACAGCGACGCCACAAGGCATGAGGAATTCAATTGGGTAAACGTGAAGAGTGCGCTGTTCGATTATAAGCCATGGCTCTATGGATTGGCATTTCACACGATGTCGTTGCCTCTTTATACTCTGAGCCTGTTTCTCGTGAGTCATTTTGGTTCTACGCTTTGCACACCGTACTGACGACGTCCAGCCTACGATCATTGCTAGCTTGGGATACAAAGCTGCGGATGCTCAACTCATGACTATTCCACCATATGCTATAGCTACCGTGCTGACAGTGCTGTGGGCATATCTATCGTAGCGGACCGGACGGAGAGCGCCTTTCGTTCTGGGGTCGTCCTCGCTTGGGATCCTGGGCTACATCATCCTCTTGTCGGATCACAAACCCAACATCAGCTATGGGGGCACGATTCTCGCGGCCGCTGGCATCTACCCGTCAGTGGCGCTCTCCCTGGCGTGGCCGGCGGCCAACGTGTCGGGGTAAACGAAACGTGCTGTTGCGTGCGCGCTACAGATCACGGTTGGGAACTTGGGAGCTGTGATCGGCACGCAGCTGTATCGACCGAAGACAAGCCCGCACTACCGCCTTGGGCATAGCTTTGCGTGTGGCTATCTGATTGCGAATCTGATCGTCACAAGTGTCATATGGTTTGCGCTGAGTCGGGAGAACAAGCGTAGAGATGCGGCTGAAAACGGATAGTGGGACGGTGGACTTCAGAATTTTGAAAATGAGAATTGGGAGGCGATTGGGATCCAAGGTGGAGATTCAGCACGTAGCCAGCTTGTCGAGGTTCATACAAAAGATCTGGTGATCCGTTGTCGATACCGTCTTAACCGCAGTCCTAAGTACTAGTTAAGCAGGGTTGAAAGTCTTTGATGCTTTTTATGATACCAAATGGTCCGACACGTACATGTAGTAATTATTAAGTCGGCAGCAAATCACAGGTTGAATTCCATCAGTAATTCCGGTTGCGCGCCTCTTTGCTCGGCAGCGAAACTTTGCTTTGTTTGGGCGATAAGGCTGTGTACCCTTGGGCATCAGAACAAAAGAAAGTCGCAAAGTACGGGGATCAGGTCCAGCGTTCGCTACCAAAACGCCAACGATCCACGATCGGAATAATGGATCGGGGCTGTACCAGCAGTTATCGTTCCACCAGTTTAAGGGGAAACTTTCCGAATCGATCTTTGATATATGCGCGTTGAGGAGTACCGTGCTGCAGTATGGGCACTGCGGCCTTGGGAAGGAGCGTTACACGAGGTACAAACGAGAATCATGTATTCAACGCACGCGGCTTGCATGTGCTTCCCGGAAGACGAAAACGCGAAACATTAAGGAGTGAGACTCGAGCAATCGGTGGATATTTGTTTGTGATACGTTCACGAGGGCTTTACCGATCAGGATCTTGGAATGGGCGTTTTAAAGCACACAGCCAATGCTGTGACGAGTGGAGAGAAGATCTTCAGATCGAGTGTTTGGCGCCTGCGGAAATGCGCCAGATCTGCTACTGTTCACTTCTAATTTGCTGGGAGCCTTGAAAGAGGATAGCCGTGGGCTTGCAAAAGAAAGCAAAGGAAGCGATGCAAGGGACAGGAGCTGGCCCATGAAGGTCAGCTTTGGGTGCGCCCAGCGAGGAGCCACGTTGGAGCGGTAAGCTGCAGGTACGCGCAGGTCATAGCAGCCGGAGAGGGACGGAGGAGCCTATGCACAACTTCGGTACCTGCATATTCCTCTGCATCGAATCAGAGAGGAATCCAAAGGCACTACAGTACAACACGCTGCAGGCCCGAAAAGCTGGCCATCGGAGCTCCACGACGGGACTATGGTGATTGCCCATCGGGACAGGAGACCGGCCGTATGGGTGCCAACGGGCCGGGTTTTGACAAATACAGCTAACGGTCAATGAATTAAATTAATGGCGAAATCATGGCACGTGGAAAAGATTTTCATGAGGGCTTGTTTTACCATTGCGCCTTCCCTGAACTCGTGTACGGGCTTCGTCTGAAATTGGGACCGCTTTTGCTGCCACCTAAGGTAGGTGTTGTATAGGTGCCCCATTCTATTGACAGCGGTTGTTAATGTTTTCCGGCGCACATGACATATGGTGCGGCCTGGAACTTTGTAGGCTTTTGACGGTGTGAAGATGGTCGGAGTACCATACTCGAACTCTGTTCACGGTGTCAAGCACATACTAGTGCACGCCGGCTCCGCTTACTCCGTACTCACAGGTACATACCTACCCACTACGCAGCAGGCGGGGCGTTTGGCCCACCAGCTGGACCACGCCCGCTTCGAAAGCCCTTGTGGTGATAACACACCACGAACGGCAACTAGGGCAGACTCGATTAGACTTGCTTCTTTTCGTCTTTCCTTTTGCGCCCTCCTCGCCCGACTCAGGCCATGGCATCCAATCACCAAACCCCCACTGTTTCTCGAGACTCGTTCTCCTTTGCACACGAAAAAGCAATCGGTTCTCGCAACGCAGCCCTCATTAAGGTCGTGCAACATCGGGTTGCTGGCTTTGTCGCCGTGCCATGAGGCTACGCAAAAGCTCGGACGGCTTGATGTTTCATGTTTCATGTGCTTTGTGACAGTTGTAACTTGTGAGAGCTCAGGGAAGCGCGCCGGAAAACTCAGGGCTAATTTTGCTTCACGCAAGGACGTGGTCGGACTTTGCCGGCATACCACACCAGTTTCACGTTTAGTGAGCAAAAAGGAGGGCCCAGGATAGGCGAAAGGCACTGATCAATCACAGGGTTCGTGTGTTCGCTACCCTCGAAAGCAGCGGGATCGTCTCCGTGCAGATGGCGCTAATCTAATCGCCCAGCCTTGAGTTTGGGTGGCTTCTTTCTGGCGTTCCGTATCGTCGCCCATAGGAGGACCGCAATCCTGCCCCTGATGCCACCATCCTTCCTCCAGCTGACCATCCTGAAGGAACTGAGTACTCGTTATGCCCGGGCCGTCATCGTGCCAGGCGAAGCTGTAGCGCGCGTTCTCATATTGTTGTTTTGTCAGGCCATGCTTCCATTTCTGCTGCTTTTCCACGTCAATGCAACCTGCCAGACTCATCTCCATCATCCGACACTCCGGATTCGTGTCGTCCCTGAACCGTCTATTCATTTCGATCCCATGCTCTCTCAACTTCGGGTAGTGCCGTGGTAGTCGACCATTTCTCAAAGCCCTGGCCTCGGCCGTCTCTCACTCCGGCTTTGCCTGGCAATCCGGGATAGCACGGTCTGCCATCCCATCGGGTTACGAATTGAACCTGGCTCAAATCGCATCGAAACCACCCGCTGTCTCCTGGTTCTTAAGCGCTCCAAACCTGTCCGTCCTCCATCTGCAGGAACTCAACAACTCCACATTCCTTCTTGCTTTTCCTGTCCTTTACGACCAACTGCTCTACCGAACCAGGCCAGGATTACGCGCCACACCTGAGTAGCGTCACGATTCCCAGTTTACGGGAACGCCCTTAAGATCCATATGGTCGTAGTCCTCCTCTAATATTGGCTCACGGCCGACTTCCACCACCAAGTCCTTTCAATTTTTTTTCTCCCATCGCCCATTGCTTTTGCAAATGGAACCTACCCATTGCGCCGTAATCACTTAAAAACAATCTAGATCCTGGATTCCAAGCAACCATGGGTGGCTCTTCCAAATTCTCACTCCCCTTACCGGGGAGGAAAGCTCGCCCACAAAAGGTTGAGGAGGTCGCTGTCGAAATCCCACCTCCATTGACATCTCACTCGACTTTGAGCAAAGCTGAACGTCTCCTCGGAACATCTGGTCTACCAGGACAGTCTCCACAGTTGAAATCGCAGCCATCTTTGCCTCTTCTACCGCGTCCTAGCTTCGCGAGTCTTGCCATCTCTGATATCAGCATCGCGAACATATCTGAATCGGATAAGAGGTCGAATTCCACTCTCAGACAAGTGTCCAACTCCAGAACCCATACTTTGCGAAATCAAACGTCAGTCGACATGCTTGGTGCGCAAGGCGAAGATTCAGGTCGAGCGGAATCCGTTGGCAGTCGGACCGCATGGCAACTTCGGTCTAGAGAGTCATCTTCGACTTTGAAGTCTTATTATGACCCCACGAAATCGCCACCGACTATTTCTCAGCAAACGTCAGACTCTGCGATCAGAGACATGGCTCTGCGCAAAGGCAAGCCACCTGTGATCCGAACGATACCAAATGCGTATGTCAACGCGCCAATTCATAGCACGACGGAGGACAACGGTGCGGAGGATATTGCACCAACCGTGCCAACCAGCCGGAAACGGAAACCCGCGCGATTGGACTTTTCGAAGATGTTCCAGAAGTCAAAATCACCAGCTGTCCAGCCTCCTTCAACAGACCACCGCCCCGCAATATCTGATCCTGTTTCTCGTGGTATCCCTTCACTCCGTAATAAAGCCTCTACCACGTCGATTTCTCGAGGTCCCAAATCGGAAAGAGCGGCGTTGGACATGTATCAGTCGGATGCTAAAGATCTGGATAATCGAGTTACCAACAAACCCAGAGCTCCATCAATTAGAGATGAAGTGGGAATTTTTAAGAGCAATGTTAGACGGCCTCCACGTGGAATGAAGCATTGGGCCGATGGGTTGCTGGAAGAAGACGACGAAGAGGGCCCTGAGGATGATGTGCCAGCACTTCCCACCGTTCCTACTGTGGACCATCAACCCAAAACTGAGTCGATAGAAGAATCTAGCGAAGCTCAGATGCAACACATTACTAATTCCTTGGCTCGTCAACATCCTCCGCGGAGTCCAGTATTCCCACCTGATGCGCCAGACTGGACAGCACTCAGTGTCCACCCACGGTCTCCGATAAGCCTTTCGAGCCGCAACACTTCTCGTTCAAAGTCAAGCAAAATGGCGAACTCGAACTTGAGGGACGTCAGTGTCATCTCTTCATCCTCTGATGACGACAGTGGAGACGATGGAGACGATAACTACATGTCGCGTGGACGTGACAGCTTTCCAATATCTGACGTCGGCGAAACTATTCTCATTGGCAGAGCCCACGCATTTGAAGTCAAAGCACGCACTATGCCGTCTACCAATCAAGCCGCTGAGCGAAGAGCATCTGTTTCGAGTAGCATACTGTCCAGCCATACGACCAGCAGCAAGATGTCTTCTGGTGGAAGCAGTACCTACCTTGCCGTTCCAAGGACACGAAACGGACCCCGACCGGAGTCGATCCCAGAGGTTACCAACGAGAATTACAAGTTGGCGCCTCTCTCATCACACCCAGTGAACAATAATTCCGGAAAGGCTTTCCGAAGTGAGAGCCACAAGCTCATGGCCGTAACTGCTGAGGAGGAGGCTTTACTTGAAATGATGCGCCGAAAGCGAGCTGCAATGGCGAAGCATAGTTATGCGGAGGGTTACAGAGCCGGCTCCAAGCAGGACGTTAGAACCGTCAGCACACCTACGAAGACCAGGTATCCTCCAAGTCAGACATCGGTTTCTCAGCCACTGGCGCTGCGAAGGGCAAAGAGCCCGCCATCTCTTATTGACAGCTTTCCCATTGCGCACTCTCAAAGATCGTCTTTGATTCTTGCCGCAGCCCTTCCCTCACCACCACCGATGGCTGCTCTTCCTGACCCTCCTGTCGAACCTCCATCTAAACGATTCAGCCGTCTCTCTGAGGGTGCAGCAGCGTCTGTGTATTCCGTAAATTCAATTCCCAGAAGGCGACACTCACAACTGAGCTCTGTCTCGACCTTATCTACTGAGCAGCCTCCTGAGAAGAGTGTACCACCACCCTTAAGCATGCCGGTGAAGCTGGTACCACTGGAAGTCGTCACATCTTCGGCCAACAACCCAGTCAAGCACAATCACAGCCCAACACCATCCTCTGGAAGCCAAGTTTCTCCTCTGCCAAGTCCCATGACACCGCAGACGGGAGGGAGCAGCGATGATGTCACTGTCCTCATTAAACCTTCAAGCAGCACACGTGAGAGCACCTCGAGCTCGGCCGCGCTCGACGCCACGGAACGTAGTCTCCTTGAAGAGGCTCATATGCA
>Ga0335073_10017157_pt1 | contig 10133 bp, 14 predicted proteins | sample Lox_Sample_22_FD_207093 | JGI IMG/M metagenome (GOLD analysis project Ga0335073, IMG submission 207093) | Soil microbial communities from Loxahatchee National Wildlife Refuge, Florida, United States - Lox_Sample_2.2 | ecosystem: Environmental > Terrestrial > Soil > Wetlands | place: USA... | reverse complement strand
CTTTAGCTCCGAATCAGATGATATTACCAGCCGCACATCCTCTATTATATCACCACCTGCCTCTCGAAAGATCTCCATGAGATCATTCTCATGAAACCCAGTACTCGGATCATTCAACCAAAAACTAACGTCTTTGTAACATTCCGGAAACTTGGAGAAAGGTTTAAAAGATGAAACTGTTCCCGGCGAGAATTGGGATAAAAAGCGTTCGTCTTCTGACCAAAATAATCGAATATCAGGGATATCGAAAAGCAGCATTGCGAGTCTATCCAAACCGATTCCAAATGCCCAACCAACTTTATCCTCAACACCTGCGTAAGTGACAATTAATAAGGGGACTACCTGCGTTGCGGAAGACGCGTTGTGAGACGACTCCACAACCAAGTAATTCCAACCATTGATCCTGCCAAAACACTTCGAGTTCATAGGACGGTGAAGTGAATGGGAAGTATGCATCGATCCAACGAACAACCAATTTCTCCGGGGACGTTTGTCCCATTGCAAGTTGTGCTCTGCCAAATATCTCTTGCACAACACCTTCAAGGGTTCTTTTCAAATGCTTGCTAATAGCGTCTGCTTCTCTTTCGCTAGTCGTTTGTTGCGGCAGGTTGGGATCTCTTAAAGATGTAGTATCCTCCATTACCGATAAATCTGTCTTTCGCAATGAAACAAGATCTTTTACAATTTCAGACGATAAATCCGCTTTTCCATTTCGTGTCCATACTCTCGCCCCTTCCATTTGATGAAATGCTGGATAGTGACTCTTGTCAATTGCATCTCGACGGAATACGTCCCCGCTAATTAAAAATCCTGGAGTAGGACAGGAGCGAAAGATTTCAGCTTGGTGTGCGGAAGTATGTGTTCTCAGGACAGTATCAGCATTGACGTAGTAAGTATCCGTTCTACTTCGGCTTGGATGCTCTTGTGGAATATTCAACGAATCGAAATTTTGTTGGACAGTCACGACCGGAGGGATATCTGAATAGTGTGTGTATTGGTCTTCCGGAAATCGTGTTTCGATGATAGAACGAAGAATGCCAATTGGGTGAGAGGGGTTAAGATGTAGCTTCCTTGGGAGTTTCTTGGCTATTGAGTTAGTGACATTCGTCCAGTTATCGGTCGGGTAGGATTGTCCGAGGAGGAGTAAGTCTTCCTGCCTTTGGGGTTGTGACGTTGCAACTGAACTGTACAAATAACAAAATATATTGGCTTTCCTTGTTATGATACAATTGAGCGGCCGAGAGAGAATGGTGCGCATTCTCGACCGTTGGCCGGCTTGCGAGAGGTCCCCTGTCCCAAGCTCGATGGACAAGAGCTCCAGTCTCGAAAAAAGAAAAGCCGAGGACCATATTCAGTCCGACGATCCCTTTTCAATCTCACCGAAGTTACGCTACCACGGGCAACTGTCAGACTAGTCTTCGGGTTTGCAACTTTTGTTTTTTCGAAGATATTACACATCATCCCGGAGACGAATTTGCTAGTTAATCTGTGAGATATACATTGGCCCAAAAAAGCACATCTCGGAACATAATGAGCTCGAGGATAGTCAAGAAAATCTCAAGCTGTTAGATACGATGCCAAGGCAACATGGCACACCTAGGGAATATGATATAGATATGTAACACCAATTTAGTTATCTTCCAACTTCTTATTCGATGCTGTGCTATGCAAGGGTATCCACTACACTCTAGAGCTTCGACTTTAAGATATGATACAACGCCATCCTGATCTCGTAGGCTCCGATTCCTCATCCGTTGACGGTGACGTTTCTTCAGAACCCTCTGAAGTGTCCTTTCTAGATGGCAACGGTGGTGCTGAGAAAATGTTCTTAGACGACGGAGGAGGAAGTGACAATAATTTCCTATTTTCTGCGATCCTATCATCAATCTCCGTCAACTACATATTAGTCTCTCAAGTTTTCAAGAAATGTGTTACCATATCAGTTTGTTCATTAAGCTTTCGTCTTGCGTGTCCTACTCGGTCCCGAATGTCCTCCATCGTTCTAATTTGTTCTTGTATTTCCGGTAGAATCGCTTTCATGCGTGCGGCAGCATCCTTGTCTAATGAGGTTTTTGCATCATCAATTTGTTTTAGGAGGTCCCGATATTGTTGTTCTAGTTCGACGTATTGTTTTTCATAGGACTTGAGAGCAGCTGCATGTTGCGTAAACGAATTCGTAACCCTGTTTAACCTGGCGAGGTTATCGGTATATGTTGAATCATTTATCCTATAAATCAGAATGGGATTAGAGAGATGCTACTTTTGAGATACAACGTCGTCAAAGTTCTCAAATGTAAGTGTAGTATTATCAGGTTCTTTGATATTTGGAGGACTCAGCAGGTTGACATTTGTACTGCTTCGAGAACGAACATCTCGAGGAGTAGACGGCGGGGCAGACTTGAGAGTAGGAAATGTTGGCACTGAATTTGGAGAAGTCCGAGAATGGATTAAAGGAGGAGGAGAAAGGGACCCAGTTGGGGTCTGGCGGTTTCTCATGACGATTCGATGTCTGATTTCCGGTGGAACTCGATTGTGACGTTCAGGAACAGCGAGGTGTTGGATTGATTGCGGACTGGCTGCTGGCTGACCACGGTTATCGGGTCACGTTCTTCGCTTCGCCAAGGCAGTCAACTCACCCGCAGCTTGCAAGAAACCCTTCTGCAGTGATTATTCTCCCATTTTTTGCAGACGAATTTGACAATGAACATCATCGAATGGTATCAAGTCACGTTCTAGTGGTACAACTATACTGACAGTTTCCTGTAGGGCGTTTGGGAGACGGTTGACTCCTCAGGAGCGGTTACGGCAACACCAACGATCGCTTGAGAAGGCACAACGGGAACTCGATCGCGAGCGCGTTAAACTAGAACAACAAGAAAAGAAACTCATAAGTGACATCAAGAAATCTGCAAAAGCAGGACAAATGCCTGCTTGTAAAATCATGGCCAAAGACCTCGTGCGAACACGACGTCACATTCAGAAATTCTATCAAATGAAGACGCAACTGCAGGGCATTTCATTACGAATACAAGTATCACGCTAGACAGGGGTATTGTCTAATGGTAGACTGTGAGGAGTAATGATCAAATGGTTCAAGCTATGAGAGGGGCTACTAAGGTATGTGCTGTCTTGTTCATGGGGTTGACGTTTCAGTTACTTGGAAGTATGAATCGGAATATGAATCTTCCTGCTATACAGCGAATAATGATGGATTTTGAGCGCGAAAATGATATGATGGATCAGCGACAGGAGATGATGTCCGATGCCATTGATGATACCTTTGAAGATGAAGAAGAAGAGACTGACGAGATTGTCGATCAAGTACTTGATGAGATTGGCATCGATCTCAGTCAATCGGTATGCAACTCCTCCATTGCAGCAGAATTTAATGTATCTAGCTTGGAGAAGCTCCACAAACGAGTCTCAATAAGCAACTCGCTGCTGCTAATCCAGTCCCTGAGGCCATTGGTGCGGATGACGATCTACAAGCTCGACTCGATAGTTTGAGGAAATGAAATGATGAGGGAATGGCATCGACGATATATTACTTTAGGAAGTTATTCGTTTGCATAAGGCATGCATGCAGCACATTAGGCTCCCCGCCAAAGACTCGAATGATAAGAGCCGCTGTTATGGCAATTAATCAACTCGTCTCCGCTTAACAGTGGATAGTATTCTAGTGGTGAGACTGTGCTTCATGCTATCTGTGAGATATCAATTCAGGTCATGAGCTATTCGTATAATATAGTGTTGTCTACATGGACATTTCAAAGCTTGCTTGCTCCGGCTGATAGGCCCTAACCCTAACCCTCTCCGAGCTCGCCAAAGGACTTGTAAGCCAATAGGAATCAGGGTAGCACGTAAGCAGATCGTGACTGCTTTTGAGATTCTTTTTCAGCTTCACGATCAACAACTCTACTTGGGACCACATATTCTGCCAGGTATGTCTTTCTCTACCCTCATCAACCCCCTTCATTCAAGTCACCATGACATTCCCATTCATTGTCTATGTAGTAGTGGATGGTTATCACGGCACGACATGATGGACTCATTGATGATTTTTTCCAACCCTTTTCAAGAAATTGTTACTGACAATTCTACGTGTAGTCATGTCAAACTCAGAACTTGCAGTTGGCTACGCAGCCCTCATCCTCGCAGACGAAGGTCTCGACATTACCTCTGATAAATTAATAACCCTCACCAAATCAGCTGGCATCGAAGTAGAAGCTATCTGGGCTCAATTATTTGCAAAAGCTCTAGAAGGCAAAGATGTCAAGGACATGCTACTGAATGTTGGAGGTACGCGTCCCTCTCCCCTGCATTCCCGCTTGGTGTTTTGTGAGTATTCTGACTGTTAGGCGGTGGTGCTCCGTCTGCCGCTGCTGCTGGTACTGGTGCTGCCGCTGCTGCTGGAGGTGCAGGTGCTCCGGCTGAGGAAGAAAAGGAGGAGGAGAAGGAGGAGGAGAAAGAAGAGTCAGACGAAGACATGGGTTTCGGTCTGTTCGATTAGAGTGTTTGTATGGAATTGACTACGGGTGGTGTATGAAGGTAGCCTTTTGAGCAAGCAAAAGTCCAGAATTACGAATCATTCTTCCGACCGAAATCCGAAGAGATACCCAAAGCCCAAAGCCTTCAACTTTTGAAAACGTATCTGTAACTTATCCTGAGCCATACGCGCCTTGTAGTCCATATGACTCCTATTACTGCTCACTTGTTTCTGCAGCGTTGTGAACAGCGAGGCGTCGACCAAAGATTCGATTGGTTGGAGCGGTGCCTGGTTTGACCCGCGAGTCCCCGCAAATGAAAGCAACCTTGAACCTTACATATATCATGTCTCCAACTCTGTCTTCGATCCCTTGACTTCCCCAACACCATGTCTACTAAGCCTTTTGGAACTCATCCCCACACAAACGAGTCTCTCACTCTAACCACAATCTCCTCAAAGCCCAGTGGAATCATAGACGTTTCATTCACCAATGTCGGCGCCTCAATTGTGTCCTGGAAGCTAGGCGGGTTATCAACGAGAAAGGAGCTCGTTCTCGGTTTCAATGATGGAGCTTCGTACTTTTCCAAAGACAATCCCTTCTTCGGTTGCAATTCATCGCTATGTATGGCTTACAATTAGGAGCAACCATAGGCAGAATTGGGAATCGCATTGATCACGCTAAAATCAAGGGTCTGAATGGACAAGATTATCAACTTACTCCGAATGAAGGGGAGAATGTATGTCATTCCGGCCCTGAGGGATTTCACCATCGAATTTTTGAAGGGCCGGTTATAAGCCATGAAGGCAATAAACAAACTGTTGAATATACGTCGACGGTGAAACACCTTGAGGATAAGTTTCCTGGCACCATCAAGGTCTCTGTGAAATACCACGTTGAAGAGGAGGAACATCCCGGCGGAGTAATTGCGGGAAAGTTGGGAATTGAGTATCAGGTCGACTTACTTGGTGATGCAGAAGAAACAGCAATCGCTATGACGAACCACAGGTTTGTAGTGCTTAACATGCCACTAACTTGGTTCTAGTTACTTCAATATCGGAGATGGGCCGACTATAGCTGGAACCACTATACAACTTAACTCAGCAATCAAACAAGACGTGGATAAAGACAAAATTCCTACTGGAACTACTAGTGTTCATCCCAATCTCAGACTTTTCACTTCCGCGATACCTTTGGCAGTTACTTTGGGAGAGACTTCACCCGTTTTCGACGAGTGTTTTATTCTTCCTGAGATGTCTGAAGCACAGATTGATACGAGAAATCTTCCAGTGAGAGAATTTGCTCATGTATTCAATGAAGAGTCTCGAGTAAATTTATCGGCCGCCTCGACTGAACCCACTTTCCAATTTTACACTGGCGACGGAGTTAATATACCTTCGAGCGGCGAAGCCAACGGATTCGGATCAAGGGCAGGATTATGTCTGGAAGCAGGACGCCCTATCAACGCTGTCAACGATCCCAATGCCAGAAAGTGGGTGGTATTGAAAAAAGGAGAAGTATATGGAAGTTATACATCTTATACAGTATGGACGAGTACATAAATTATTTATTAATAATGACAATCTACCTCGACTCTGTCGAGAGATGCATTTTTATATCAATTTGTGCCGTTTTGTAATAACTTTTTTGTTTGACTACGTTTCCAATGCAATGCTCCTGTGATTCCATTTAATATAAGAGCGTAACCACTTAAAACAAACATTGCCTTGACATTCGAAACTTCCAGAGTATTAATCGTTAAGTTTATGAGTCCTGTTAAAACATTTCCCTGACACAAGTTAGAAATTGTAATTGAAAGACTGAGGAGGATCCTTACTAGTAAAAATACAGTGAGCCCGTTTCGATTGATGGCTTCGAGTGTCCAAGGAACGCATTCGGCGTATGGAGTTTGCTGGTTCGGAAAGAAGATGATTTGAACAATAAAGAAGCCTAACAGGAAGACAACATTGTAACTAACCGTCCATAATACATACGGAACATTTGCCTGGGTTAGTTACTTTTCACTTGTTAGAGTACCAATCGTCTTGACACTTGGAGATGGAAACCTTGAGATGCCAACTGATAGGCCAAGATCGACAGGATGGAGGTGATTGAGAGATAAATGAGCTTAGTCTTTCGTGATGATGGCGATGTGGAAGAAACTATTATGTTACCAACATCTAATCCAACAAGAAATATCGACAGATAGCCTTTGGTTAGTGGCGATCTCAAGGGAACTACCGAGGAAAGAGAAAATGCCTTCCCTATTTTGACTGAAGAGATCACTGCGTTGACCGGAGACAATGAACGTGAGAATGTTATCATAACTCCGAAATGGAACATGATATAAAGCCCATTCATATGCCAACATAGTCAAGAGGGCGAACGTAGAATATGGCACTGCCTTGGGTTTCGATACTCGCAGGATCGTCACAAATGGCGGCAGTAATCCCAAAGTAATGAAGAAGTTCCAATGTACTCCATATTCCGTAACATGTTCCTTCATTCAGATCCAACGCAAAGAGGAGTAATTGTACCTGATAGTCTACAGCTTTGGTTACTACCATTCGAATTATACCCAGAGACAATATGACAGCGCTCGATCGAAAGGCAGTTAAAAGTTGTTTACCTACTGACGTATTCGGCTGGCGTGACGACACCAGACCGCTTGAAAATACAAAGGATCCAACTCCCAAATCCATCTGCAATTACCAAAAAAGTCAAATTGGAAGGTACAAGTGAAGTCCCCCATGTTTCAGTCTTTGCGAAACGACGTGGAAATATTTTGAAGTCCACGGCAAGAATGGCAAGACATGTTATAACCATCATACCTCCTCTGTAGACCGTTACAAATGGGTTATGAGTGGATGACGGCGTCTGTTGAGTTTCACTGGGCCCCTTTTTCGGTTTCTTCTCCTTCCCTGTGACTCGTAGGGATTTCTCTTTCGCACCGACTGGAGGTTGAAAGTAGAGAAATATTGCAGGTGTAAGAAGTAGGATGTTGAGTAACAGTGGATGAGAAGAGTACGTTGTTATTGAGAAGAGGAGACATATTGAATTGAGAGCTGCGTCGAGTAGGAACGCAGGGATACCGAATTGAGGAACATCTGTCGAGCGTGTTCGTGTCTGTATGGCTGCCCATAAACAGTAGGCGGACTAAGGAATTAGCAACAGATTCTGAGGGAGGAGATGGACTAGAGCTACTGATGTGACTGCATTTACTTCGGATATCGACCCGCCTGCAAGTCCGCTGACGAATTTCTCTTTTTCTAACTTCAATGCCTGTCTGTCCATCTTGGGGGGGAGGATCAGGGCAGAGAATTTCCTGATGCGTGGCCAATCGAGATGGCCGATCGACGACACCGCCTTTTGTCAACTCGGGACCCGGGCGAAAGATTCACTCCGGAATAGTATCGAAGCAGCATCGGATGGAAAGAACTGTCATTCTGTCGCTACTTATGAAGGCATGAGCACAGGACTTATCGGATCTCAAATGGATTCTCCGTGGTTTAAGACGCTTCGTTAGTTGTGTACAATTAAATTGCAAAAGTTGTCTAATGAACTTTTTGAATCAAAGACGATACATAGCTATATCAGAGAGAGTCGGATAGACTCAATGATTTGAATAGTACATGAGCAAAAGTAGTTCCGCTCGTATATCTCTCAATTGTCTTTCCCATCATCATACTTGATAGCCCTTGATGCTTCTCCTCCCGATCATCTCTCCGATGACGAAAAAGCCAAACAATTCGAATCCTCTCAGTCCACCACGAACAATGGGTTGCCATCCAACCTCGGCCAATTTCGCCAAGTTCGTATACTGCATGGCCTGCCTGAAAAGCACGTCAGGCTTCGAAACTTGTTTCCAAACAGCATTGAAAGTTTCTTGAAACTGTGCACTCGATGGAGGCGACATTTTCTCTTTCAGATAGACTATCCATCAACAAAGCCATCAATTAAGGTGTACCTTGCTTGGCAACTTCACCTGTCACTTGGCTCCAGTAGACAATTGGCTTTTGTAGTGCTGCGAGCCGACTGACAATTCCGTTAACCCTTGGACCAGCATTCTCTAAAAGCCGTCCACTCACATTCCCTATCGACTGAGCAAACTTTTGACTTTGCTCAAGTGCCTTGGATGCATATTCCTGTGCGGTAGCAGTAGCCTTATTGGCCGTAGCTGAAGCATTTGACACAGCAGAACTAGCAGCTTTCCCGCTTGGCTCTTTGACATCTGCAAAACTCCATCGGGAGGAATGAAACGAACGTCCTAGCTGTCTAGAACGAATGTTTGGACGGAACATGGAAGGGACAGGAAGGGAAGGGGGAATTGGGTGATGGATAGGGAGATTGGCCTTCCTGGGAATGATGATGGATTCAAGTTTGGATTTTTTTTCGTTTGCCGGGATCGAGGCTGGTTGACTGGAATGAGGAGATTACGTGAGCTCTCGGTCGTCATTCCAGCAAATTGTGGCTGCAGATTTTTTTTGGGATCTGGTCAGGTGGTCGTCGTCTGCTTCTCAACCGTCACAGGCATAGATCGCGTAGACTGAACAAGGATGAATGGGTATACTGTCTAACGGGTGACACTACTAACAGTTTCAGATGGACTGTAGTGTTTGTAGCAATCGTTATTGCAATTCTCAGCGTCACTGGGTACATTTTCGCTCCTAAAGGCGACAACCAAACGTATCTCTCATCTCTGATCTAGAAGCTCATGTGTCGCAGAGTCTGGAGATATACGATAATTCTAACGCTTGTCTCCTGCTATTTATTGTATGATTCGTATTGAAATATGCTCACTCGTAGATGGGCCATCACTTTTCTTGCACAACTGCATCCGTTGATAGAGCCTCGCTCTAGCAAGCTCCGACCTGACATGATCCACGGAGAATCTTTCTAAAAGGCAGGAGAAAAACCATGTTGTATACCATGTATTGGACGTACCAAGAAAAGAAATAGGGATTGGGACTGGGATAGAGGTGAAACGAGAGGGTGCGACAGGGATATCATATTGTTAAGAGCTATGGTTTGAGTGCGCCGTTTTATTGAAAAAGTTTCGAGTCTTCTCTTTGAATAAAGGCTCTTTTTGTCAAATACTTTTCCTGAATTAATATTGACCAGCCTGGCCGTATCTCTAGACTCCAGTTTACACGAGAAAATGTCGCTATCACATTCCGTGGGTATCATTCTTTGGGAATCGCACAAATCAATGCCATCATGATGCCTGTGAAGTCATCTCCAGCTCCTGCATTGGATCTGCTTCCTGTCCAGTTCCATTCCCATCGGCATCGGCATTCGCTTTGATCCATTCCTCTTGTCTCCAAACTATCAATTAGCACACTCAACGAACCCCTCATACCAGGCAACGAAGGATCCAATCCAGCAGCTCCTTTATGCGGCTTAGCAACATCCACCTTAATCACCCTCCCATACAACTCTGAATCGTTCATATTGAAAACAGCCTCTTCCGCATCTGCAGCTTCTTCAAATTCAATATATGCAAACCCTCGTAGTGAGTTGTCTACAATGTCAGTTTTGAAGTTCAAAGGGAGATACCATCTTCGTTAAGAGGGATTTGGATGTCGACTATTGTCGTTTTAGTAATTCTGTACGATTAGGTAACAAATCAACAAACCACAAAAAACACGC
>Ga0335073_10017156_pt1 | contig 10133 bp, 5 predicted proteins | sample Lox_Sample_22_FD_207093 | JGI IMG/M metagenome (GOLD analysis project Ga0335073, IMG submission 207093) | Soil microbial communities from Loxahatchee National Wildlife Refuge, Florida, United States - Lox_Sample_2.2 | ecosystem: Environmental > Terrestrial > Soil > Wetlands | place: USA: Florida... | reverse complement strand
ACATGTCACGGTGCACGCCGAACGCGGCGAGCGCCAGGCCCTCGATCAGGACCTGCATGCCGAGGTAGGGCAGGTCCCAGCGGGAGTCGCTGAGCGCGTCGGCGAGCAGCTGGGCCAGGTCCTTGTTCACCGGGTAGTACAGGCCGATCTTCTCCCGCATGAACGTGGAGTAGAGCTCCACGTGCCGCGCCTCGTCCATCGCCTGGGTGGCGGCGTAGAACTTGGAGTCCATGTCGGGCACCGACTCCACGATCCGCGCCGCGACCGTCAGCGCGCCCTGCTCGCCGTGCAGGAACTGGCTGAACAGCCACGCGGACAGGTGATGCCCGAGCTCGTCGCGTTCCTTCTGGGACAAGACCTCCCACTGGCGCGACCCGTAGATCGGGCAGAACTCCTCGGAGACCTCCATCACGTTGGCCGGGTCGACCGGGATCGACCAGTCGATCCGCTTGGTCGCGTCCCACTGCTTGTCCTTGCCGCGCTGATACAGGTCCAGCAGGCGGCCCCGGCCGTTGTCGTACTCCCAGCTGAATCGGGTGGCCCCGGCGGCCGGCACGTCCCAGGTCCCGGCCGGGACGGGCGTGGTGTAGTGGTCGTAGGTGCTCACGGCAGCCTCCGCTTAACGGCGATAACATCGACGCTACCCGCTGGTAGGCGAAGACTCCAGGCCCCTACTCGTGCATCGGGCGCTCGTGGGCGGCGTGCCCGGCGGGCTCGAGCTGGAACGTGGAGTGCTCGACGTCGAAGTGCCCGCGCAGGCAGTCCTGCAGCAGGTCCAGCATGCTGAAGCAGCGGCCGTCCTCGAACATGTCCGGATCCACCACGACGTGCGCGGACAGCACCGGCAGGCCCGACGTGATCGTCCAGGCGTGCAGGTCATGGACGTCGCGGACGCCGTTCAGGTTGGTCATGTGCCGCCGGATCTCGGTCAGGTCCATGTCCCGCGGGCTGGCCTCGAGCAGCACGTCGATGGTCTCCCGCAGCAGCCGCCAGGTCCGGGGCAGGATCAGCACGCCGACCGCGAGCGAGGCGATCGGGTCGGCGCGGTTGAACCCGGTCGTGTAGATCACGATCCCGGTGACGATCACCGCCGCGGCCCCGAACGTGTCCGAGGCGACCTCGAGGAACGCGCCGCGCAGGTTCAGGCTCTCGGCCTGGCCCCGGCGCAGCAGCAGCAGGGACACGAGGTTGACGCCCAGCGCGATCACGCCGAACACGATGAGCAGGCCCGAGGTCACCGCGGGCGGGGACATCAGCCGCCGGATCGCGTCCGCGATGATGAACGTCGCCATGCCCAGCAGCAGCACGGCGTTCGCCATCGCCGCCAGGATCTCGGCCCGGGCGTAGCCGAACGTGCGCCGGCCGGTGGCCGGCCGGCCGGCCATGACCACGGCCAGCAGGGACAGGCCGAGACCTGCCGCGTCGGCGGCCATGTGCGCCGCGTCGGCGAGCAGCACCAGCGAGCCCGTGATCACCGCCCCGACGACCTCGGCCACCGCGATCAGGGCGGTCAGCGCCAGGACCGTGATCAGCGCCCGGCGGTGCCGTCCGGTGACGGTAACGCCGTGCGAGTGCCCGGTCATGTGTCCTTGCGCCGCCTGGGTCCGCGCCGCTTCGGCGGGTCGCCCGGTGCCTGGTCGTCGCCGGGCGGCGGTGCCGGGATCGGCCTTGTCGCGGTCATGCCCGGGGCGAGCAGCTCATACGCAGGATTGATCATGACCGGGCCGCCCGCGCGGATGCCGACCTGGCCGCGGAACCTGACTCGCGAGCCGCACTCCAGGCCGGGGATGTGCGACCGCCCGTAGAACAGCGCGGTCATCTGCCCGGTCGAGTCGGCCACCTCGGCGGCGAGCACGGTGTTGCGCTCGACCGGCCGGATTTCGACCGCGTACACCCGGCCCTCGACCGTGGCCCGGCCCGGGCGGGTGAGCGACCCCATCGGCCGGACCTCGGGCGGCGGGACCGGCCGGTCGTAGAGGCCGCCGTCGCGGCCGCGGTCGGCGTCAGCCGCGGTGGCGTCGGCCACGGCGGCCTCGGGCCCGGCCATCGCCGCGGCGTCGGCCGCCTGGTCCTGGCCGTCGGAGCCGTCGGCGCGGTCGCCACCGCTGGCCGCCCCGGCGTCTGCGTGGCCGTCTGCCCTGCCGTCCCCGCTGCCGTGGCCGGCGCTGGGTGCCCGGGATGCCGCGGCGGACTCGGCGGGCTCGACGGCGGCCTCGACCGCGGCCCGCTCGGCGTGCTCGGGCGCCGTGGCGCCGCCGGCGGCGGCCGCGGCCCGCCGCTGGTCGATGGTTTCCAGCCGGTTGCGGACGTCGAAGGGCACGATCGTGGCCGCCGCGTGCGGGATGCGGCTCACCACCGCGGCGATCTTGTCAGCCGTGCGGTCGTGCAGCAGCCGGCCCAGCAGCGGCGAGTAGCCGCGCCGGGGCAGGATCGCGGTGACCCCGACCCCGGGCAGCGCGGCCTCGGCGCTGACCAGTTCGGCCGCGCACCGGGCCAGCCTGCGGTCGGCGCAGTCCACGAAGTCGAGGACGATGCCGGTGTTCGAGCGCACCCAGTCCTGGCGCAGTATCTCGGCCTGCACGTTGTCGATCACGAAGTGGACGGCGTGCAGCGTGGTGGGACGCAGGCTGCGCGCGTACCGCAGCGCGGCGATCGTGGCCAGGTCGAGGTCGTCGACGAACACGAACACCGTGCGCCGCGAGTACGTGGGCGGCTCCGGCGGCTCGGGCCGGGTGCCGATCCGGGCCAGCACCCCGGCCTCCCTGCGGTACTCCCGGTTGAGCCGGATCAGGGTCGGCACCCCGACCGCGAACAGGATCACCACCAGCCACGCGCCCTCGGTGAACTTGACCACGGCAAAGATGATCACCACGATCGCCGAGGTCACGCCCGCCGAGAAGTTGATCACCAGGCGGCGCCGCCAGCCCTGCTCCCTGGTCTTGTGGTGGTATTTCGCCATACCGAAGCCGGCCATGGTGAACGCGGTGAACACGCCGATCGCGTAGAACGGCACCAGGTTGTTGACGTTGGCCCCGACGGCCGCGAGCAGGGCGCACGACAGCACGGCCAGCACCACGATGCCGTTGGAGAACACCAGCCGGTGGCCGCGCTTGGTCAGCCAGCGGGGCAGGAACGCGTCCTCGGCCACGAAGCTGGCCAGGAACGGGAAGCCGTTGAAGCTGGTGTTGCCCCCGGTATAGAGGATCAGCGCGGTGGCGGCCTGGACAAAGATGTACATCACGGTGCCAAAGGGCGTGTGCCCGAAGACGATCTTCGTCTCCTGCGAGATCACCGTGGGAACGCCGGAGACGTACGGTGCAGCGTGGGTCGCATGCGCGAGCCAGGAGATGCCGGCCACCAGCGTGCCCAGGATCAGGCCCTCGGTTACCAGCACCTTCCGGGCGTTGCGGCCCTCGGGCGGGCGGAACGCGCTGACCGCGTTCGACACCGCCTCGATGCCGGTCAGGGATGAGCCGCCGTTGGCGAACGCCCGTAGCAGCACGAAGACCATGCCGAACGCGATCAGGCCGGTGGTGGGCGAGTGGCCGGTGTACTGCCCGGGCAACGGGTAGTGCTGGCGTGGCAGGTTACCGAGTATCTCGCGGACCAGCCCCGTGGCGATCATGACGATCACCGAACCGGAGAAAAGGTAGGTGGGCACCGCGAACGACCGCCCGGCCTCCCGGATTCCGCGCAGGTTGCCGTAGAGCATCAGCAGCACGACGGCGATCGAGACGAGCGTGATCTTCAGCGGGCTGTCGAGCGGCTTCCAGGCCGAGGCGACGGCGGCCGTGCCCGCGGCTATCTGTACCGCGACCGTGACGACATAATCGATGAGCAGCGCGACCGCGGCGATCTGCGCCCACTTGGGACCGAAATTGTCCCGTGCGACCACGTATGACCCGCCGGCCCTGGTGTAGACCGTGACGACCTCGCGGTAGGACAAAACCACCAGGGCCATGACGAACAGCACGACCCCGGTCAGCGGGAGGATGAGCGTGAACGCCGTGACGGCCAGGCCGGCCCTGAGCAGCTCGATCAGGATCTCCTCGGTGCCGTAGGCCGAGGAGGAGATCCCGTCCGGCGCCAGCACGCCGAGCGCGAGCGGCTTGGACAGGCGTTGCTCGCCGAGCTGCTCGTTAATCAGCGGCCGCCCCAGCAGCCGCCGCTTCAGCGTGTACCCAAGCCCCTCGGCCAGGTCGCCCTGTCCGCCGAGGAGGCCTACCGCCCTCCGCATGGCCACGCTGCCGCGTCCTCCGCTTGATAACAACCCTGACGTGGCCTTCATACCATCGCGATGGCCTGCCGTGGGAGCCAGGACCGGCCCGCAATCGGGGCCGTTCCAGGCGACTTACCAGGTTAACCGGCTGTTCACCCGGAACGGACACACTACCCGGGACCGGGTGGGCATGATCCGGACGGCGGGCGGGCTCGGCGCGCATGGCAGGGTGAATCGGGTAAGGACCGTGATCCTGGTAAGGACCGTGATCCTGGTAAGGACCGTGATCCTGGTAAGGACCGTGATCCTGGTAGGACCACGGCTCCGGGCGACCCGATCAGGAAGGCAAGCCCATGACGACCACACCGGCGGCCCCGGCACCGCAGGCCGGTCACGCCAGAACGCTGCACCTGTCGGAACTGCTCCGGCGCCCGCTCACCCGCGGCGGTGAGTCGATCGGGCGGCTGTCCGACGTCATCGTGAGGCTGCGCGGGGCCGGCAACCCGCTGGTGACCGGCCTGGTCGCCACGGTGGGCGGCCGCGAGGTCTACGTGCCGATCGAGCAGGTGGTCTCGTTCGAGAACGACCAGATCACGCTCACCAGCGCCAAGGTCGACCTGCGGGCGTTCGAGCGCCGGGAGGGCGAGGTGCTGCTCCGGGCCGACGTGCTCGGCCACCGGCTGATCGACGTGGAGAGCGCTCACCTGATCAAGGCCGGCGACCTGGAGCTCGAGCAGCGGGGCGAGGACTGGGTGGTGGCCGGGGTGGACACCCGGCGCCAGACGCGGTGGCTGCCGCGCCGCGGGCACCCGGCGGGATCGGGCGACCATGCGTTCCGCGAGTGGAACAAGTTCGAGCCGCTGATCGGCCACACCGGCAGCGCGCTGCTGCGCGGGCCGTTCGCAAGGATCCGCCGGCTGAAGCCGGCGCAGATCGCCGACCTGATCGAGGACGCGTCCAAGGAGGAAGAGACCGAGATCCTGGACCACGTGCACGCGGACCCCGAGCTCGAGGCCGACGTGTTCGAGGAGCTCGACGAGGATCTGGCCACCCGGCTGCTCGGCGCGCGGACCGACGCCGAGATCGCCGAGGTGCTGTCCCGGATGCGCGCCGACGACGCGGCGGACGCGATCGCCGAGCTCCCGCAGGCCCGGCGCCAGCCGGTGCTGGACCTGCTGCCGCCGGGCCAGCGCACCAAGGTGCTCACGCTGATGGGCTTCAACCCGACCAGTGCGGGCGGCCTGATGGGCGTCGACTTCCTCGCGGTGGCCGGGGACGCCACGGTCCGCGAGGCGCTGGATGAGGTTGCGCGGTCCGCCAGCCTGCAGCCGGAGGCTCTGACCAGCGTGCACTGCATCGACGCGCGCGGCCGGCTGTGCGGGGTGGCCAAGCTGGTCTCCCTGGTCCAGGCCGCTCCGGATACGCCGATGAGCCAGGTCTACGACGACGACCCGGTCCGGGTCGGCGCGGACACCGACGTGGTCGACGTCGCCGTGCTGATGAGCGACTACAACCTGATCACGATCCCGGTCGTGGATGAGCGCCGAAAGATGATCGGCGTGATCACGGTCGACGACGTGCTCGAGGTGACGCTGCCGGACGACTGGCGGCGCCGCGAGGCCGCTCAACCGCCCGACGCCCACCGCGGAGACTCTGAGTGAGCGAAGCGAGCGACGTCCCGCGCCAGCCTGCCCCGCGGCAGGCCGGCGCGCAGCAGCCCGCCGGGCCGCGCGGGGACGGCCCGCATCGGGCGGGTGCGGAGCAGCCCGCCGCGCCGGACAACGGCGAGCCGGACAAGGCCGCGCCGGACAAGGCCGCGCCGGACAAGGCCGCGCCGGACAAGGCCGCGCCGGACAAGGCCGCGCCGGACAAGGCCGCGCCGGACAAGGCCGAGCCGCAGCGGGACGGGCCGCAGCCCGCCCGGCCGCACCGGAATGCGGGGCCGGGCCCATCGCCGCCCGGCAGCCCGCGCCAGGCCGCGGGCCCCGCTGCCGGGCAGCCAGCCCGGCAGCTCGTCAGCCCCGGCCCGGCCCGCGGCGCGGGTCAGCAGAGCGCCGTCCTGGATACCGCGCACCTCGGCGACATCGAGGGAGCGCTCGGCCGGATCAGGCTCGACGACGAGCAGCGCAGCGGCTGGAAGCGGCAGCTGATCACCTTCCTGGCCATCGTGGGCCCGGGCCTGATCGTGATGGTCGGTGACAACGACGCCGGCGGCGTCGCCACCTACGCGCAGGCCGGGCAGAACTACGGCTACAGCATGCTCTGGGTCCTGCTGCTGCTGATCCCGGTGCTGATCGTCAACCAGGAGATGGTGGTCAGGCTCGGCGCCGTCACCGGCGTCGGCCACGCCAGGCTGATCAACGAGCGGTTCGGCCGGTTCTGGGGCTGGTTCAGCGTCGGTGACCTGTTCCTGCTCAACTTCCTGACGATCGTCACCGAGTTCATCGGGGTCTCACTGGCGCTGCGCTATTTCGGCGTCAGTCCCTACATCTCGGTGCCGGTCGCCGCGGCGATCCTGATCGGCATCACCATGAGCGGCAGCTTCCGGCGCTGGGAGCGCTCGATGTTCGCGTTCATCGCGATCAGCCTGGTGCTGGTGCCGTTGCTGATCCTTTCGCACCCGCACTGGGGGCAGATCGGCTATCACTTCGTCGTGCCCGGCATCCAGGGCGGCGTCAACTCGACCGCCGTGCTGCTGATCATCGCGATCGTTGGCACGACGGTCGCGCCCTGGCAGCTGTTCTTCCAGCAGTCGAACGTCATCGACAAGCGGATCACGCCCCGGTTCATCAAGTACGAGCGGGGCGACACCAGCATGGGCGCGTTCGTCGTGGTCCTCGGGGCCGCCGCCGTTCTCATCGTCGCGGTGTACGCCGCGGTCAGCACCGGGCTGAGCGGGCATTTCACCGACGCCCTCGGGGTGGCCGACGCGCTCAAGGCCAAGAGCTATGCTCTCGGCGCGCTGTTCGCGATCGTGCTGCTTGACGCCTCGATCATCGGCGCGGCGGCGGTCACGCTCTCTACCAGCTACGCGTTCGGCGACGTGTTCAACCTCAAGCACTCGCTGCACCGCAGCTTCCGTGACGCCAAGGCGTTCTATGCGACCTACGCCGCGATGATCGCGGCGGCGGCCGGCATCGTCTTGATCCCCCACGCCCCGCTCGGGCTGCTGACCGAGGCCGTGCAGGCCCTGGCCGGGGTACTGCTGCCCAGCGCCAGCGTGTTCCTGCTGCTGCTCTGCAACGACGTCGAGGTCCTTGGTCCCTGGATGAACGCGCGCTGGCTGAACATCCTGGCCGGCGTGATCATCTCGGTGCTTCTCGTGCTGTCCGGCACGCTGGTGATCACCACGCTGTTCTCCAGCTTCAACGCCGCGCAGACCGCTATCTGGCTCGTCATCGCGATGGTTGTCGGCGGCATCCTGGCCCTGCTGTACCTGCGGATCACCCGGTCCCGCCGCCCGCCGCCAACCGTTCACCCGCGCAAGACCATGACCCCGGCCGAGCGCCTCAACTGGCGCATGCCGCCGCTGGCCCTGCTCAAGCCGGTGCAGTGGTCCACCGGGACCAAGCTGGCGGTGCTGACGCTACGCGCCTACCTGGTGATATCGGTCCTGCTGCTGATCGTGAAGGCCGTCCAGCTGGGTACCGGCTGAAGTCCCCGCCTCTCTCCTGCCCAGCGTGCAGCGCCGGACCCGGCACGACGACCCCGAAGACCCGATCTACTTCGTGGTCTTGCACGACCCGGAAGGCAACGAGTTCTGCGTCGCCTGAACCTAACCGCGTGACACAGGCCCCGGCCCGGTCGCGCGACCGGGTCTCGAACCCCGGCCCGTCCCGGCGCCCCGTCAGTGGGCGATCGCGAGCTGAACGATCTTCACGGCGACCAGGACCGTGGCCACTGCCAGGTACGACCGCAGGATTGTCATCCCGATCTTCCGGCCGAGCGGCACCGCCGGCCGCCGCAGCAGGGCCAGGGGCGGCATCCGCCAGTTCTCCCGGCCGCTGCGGTCGATAGCCGCGGGGGCCAGGGTGCCCGACCGCAGCCGCCAGGCCGCGACCCCGGCCAGCCCCAGCAGCGCAAGACCGCAGCTGCCGCACAGGATGAACCCGATCTGGCGGGCGGTCAGGCCCGGGTCGAGCACCGAGGCGGTCAGGATCAGCGACAGCGCGATGAGGACCGTCACCACCGTGCCGGTGAACAGGTTGGTCCGCCGCCCGTTGACCCACGGGCCGAGCACCTCGCGGTCGTTGCACAGCAGCAGCAGGTACACGGCGGCCGACGGCAGCAACACCCCGGCCAGCGCCTGCACGCCCTCGGTGAGCAGCCCCAGCGGCGAGCCGGGGATCAGCACCACGGCCGCCGCGGCCAGGACCACGCCGCCGTAGATCGCGTAGAAGCCCTTGGCGCCGTTCACGCCCCGGTGCAGCGAGTGCTTGAGCCCGAACACGTCGCCCAGCGCGTAGGCGGTGGACAGCGAGACCGCGAACGCTCCGATGATCGAGGCGTCGAGCAGCGCGACGGCGAACAGCACCCCGGCGATCCGGCCCGCGTGCGCCTGCAGCCCGGCGGCCAGGCCGGCCGCGTTGGTGAAGCCCCCGGCGTGGCCCGCGAACGCGGCGGCGGTAAAGCCCATGATCGCGCCGGCCCCGAGCACGACCACGACGATGCCGATCCACAGGTCGGCCTTCTCGTACCGGATGAACCGCGGGGTGATCCGCTTGTCGATCACGTAGCTCTGCTGGAAGAACAGCTGCCAGGGGGCGACGGTGGTCCCGACGATGCCGATGACCAGCAGCATCACCGTGGCCAGCTGACCGGAGCCGCCGGGCAGGGCAGGCGTGGCGAAGCCGTGCGCCATCTGCGAGGCGGCGGGGTGCGCCAGGAAGTACAGCGGGATCAGCAGCAGCGACCCGCCGCACAGTCCGATGGCCATCCGCTCGAAGCGGCGGAAGCTGCCGGTGAACGCCGCCCCGATGATCACCATGGCGGCCAGGGCCACGGCCACGATCTTGGGCACGCCGAGGTACCCCGCGGCCAGAGTTATCCCGATGAACTCGGTGATGAGAGTCAGAGCGTTCAAAATAAAAAGGTCAATAACACTGAAAGCACCCCAGAATTTGCCGAACCGCTCCAGGATCAGCCTCGCGTGACCGACGCCGGTCACCGCGCCGAGGCGCAGGACCATCTCCTGGTTCACGTAGAGCACCGGGACCAGCAGCAGCAACGTCCACAGCAGCCGCGTGCCGTAGTCCTGGCCGGCCTGGCCGTAGGTGGCGAAGGCTCCCGCGTCGTTGTCCCCGCACATGACGATCAGCCCGGGGCCGATGATCGCGAGCAGCGTCTTCAGGTACGCCGAGCCGCGGCGGGACGAGGTGTCGTCGAGCCGGATCGTGCCGAGCGCGCCGCGGATGTCGCCGACGTGCTCGGTGTCGAGTACCGCGCTGCGGCGCTCCAGGGTGGCGGTCATGTGATCCTCCCAGGGTTCAGGAGGCACGCAGCAGCCGGCCGGAAGAGGCCGGCAAAAGATCTTTAGCGGTGGTTACCGCGTGCCGGGGGACAGCGAGATTGCCTGGAAGCGGGGCCGTTGATGGCCCGGTCTACTATCCATGTCTCGCCTCCTCCGGTCGTGACACACGGGGGTGTCCGCTGGCGCGCGGCACTGTGTCCATGGGCAAGGACCCACGCGACACACAAGGGGAAACGCGCACCCCTTCTCGTCAGAGCTTTGGCACGGCACGACGTAGCGCCCGGAAGCCTCCGAGCGCAGCCACTTCGGGTCACCCCTTAAGCCGGGGAGACCTGTCCTGACCCTGGGCGTCTCTCGACGTCGTCGGATCAGTGGCCTGTGTTCGTGTCGACGCCTCACCGAACGAGGTGCCTTGCAAACGTTCAACATCATAGCCGGGCCGGC
>Ga0335073_10017155_pt1 | contig 10133 bp, 8 predicted proteins | sample Lox_Sample_22_FD_207093 | JGI IMG/M metagenome (GOLD analysis project Ga0335073, IMG submission 207093) | Soil microbial communities from Loxahatchee National Wildlife Refuge, Florida, United States - Lox_Sample_2.2 | ecosystem: Environmental > Terrestrial > Soil > Wetlands | place: USA: Florida... | reverse complement strand
GCAGGGCGGCCGCATCCTCGGCGAGGTGTGCCACTTCGTGGACACCGCCCAGGCGCTGATCGGCGCAGAGATCGAGGAGACCGTGTCCGTGCTGGCCGGCGACCATCACGGCCGGGGCGGCGGCGACGGCCGGGTCGTGCCCGGCAACGACGCGGTCGTGTCGCTGCGCTTCGCCGACGGCTCGCTGGCCACGATCTGCTACGGCAGCGCCCAGCCCAAGAGAGGCAAGGAATGGATCGAGGTCACGTCCGGCACCCACCGGCTGGTCATCGACGACTTCCGCTCGGCGAAGCTGGACGGCAAGACGCTCTGGCGGGGCCGCCAGGACAAGGGCCACCGGGCCTGCGCCGCCGCATTCCGCCGCGCCGTTACCGGCGGCAAACCCGTGCCGACCAAGACCATGCTCGCCACCACCCACGCAACCATTCAGGCCGCTTATTTCGGAAACCACAGCTGAGACTGGGCGACCTGCTCTTGTCCCGCCATCAGAAAGGATCGGATCGCACATGCCCCCCGCGGTGGTTGTAGACGCAGCCGGAGGTCAAATTGGGGGGGCCGCGCGTTTCAAGGTCGAGCTGCAACGCTACTTGGCGCGCACCGGACGCCAGGACGTGCACATCATCGGGGCCAAGCGTCAGGTCGATCCGGGCTGGCTGCTTCGGCGGGAGGTCGCCCGCCCGACCGGCGGCCGGAGGATCGCGCTCAATAACGTCAGCTTCGTCGGCCCCGGCGGGGAGCGGTGGGCACTGCTGCGCAACCCCCTGGACTTCCTGACCGAGGACGAGAAAGCGGCGCTCGAACCGGCCCAGCGCCCGGCGAACCAGCGCCGCGCATCGATCGTGCACCTTGCGGCGCGGCGGGCTGATGTCCTCGTGGTGCCGTCCATGGGCATGGCCAGGCGCGTCACCCGCACACTGCCCGGCCTCACCGATCGGGTCGTCATCCGCCACCACCCGGTCTCGGCGGACGCGATCCCGCGCCTGCCTCGCGAGCCGGGCATCCTCTGCCCCGTGCTGTTCTCACCGCACAAGGGCATGCTGGAGCGGATCACGGACCTGCTCATGGCGATAGACGACGTTGCCGACGCAACCGTGCGGCTGCGCGTGACGGCCGACCAGGAGGAGATACCTGCCTTTCTGACCGACCACCCCAGGCTCGACGTGGTCGGGCGGCTCAGTCACGAAGCGCTGCGCCAACTGTGGGCCCGGAGCCAGGCCATCTACTTTCCCACCGAGATCGAGTCCTTTGGCTACCCCCTAGCCGAGGCGCGGGTGCACGGCCAGCCGGTCATCGCGCTGGACACCGAGCAGAACCGGGAGGTGGCGGGCGCGGCTCTATGCGGGTTCACCGCGGACAGCCCGGACACGCTGCGGCGCGCCATCGAGCGAGCACTTACCTCAGAGGTCGCGCCCGATCCTGCGCCGTTTGATCCTCGAGCCTACTTCGAATGGCTGCTGGGACCCCAGCTGTGACGAGGCTCGGCCTTCGACCGTACCGCGCGGGCGACCAGCCCGATGAACGAAGCGTGCCGGTCAGCGTCGCGGTCCTGACCAAGGACGAGGAGCTGAACATCCGCCGCTGCTTGACGTCCGTGGCCTGGGCAGAGCAGGTAGTGGTTGTCGACTCAGGCTCGGTCGACGACACCGTGCCGATCGCGCGGCAACTGGGGGCTGAGGTGGTGCAGCAGCGATGGCTCGGGTTCTCCGGGCAGCGCGAGTTCGCCCTCCGGCATCCTTCGCTCAGACACGACTGGGTGTACTTCGTCGACGCCGATGAGTGGGTATCCCCAGAGCTCGCCCGCGAAATAGCCGGGTTCCTGCGGGCACCGGCTTACGCGGCGTTCGCGCACCGGCGTCGCCTGGTGTTCCAGGGAAGCTGGATCCGCCACTGCGGCTGGTACTCCGGATCATGGCTGGTCCGGCTCGTCGATAGGCGATACGCGAAGTTCGACGGCAGCATCGTGGGCGAGACGGCATGCGTCGACGGAGCCGTCGGCCGCCTCACGCACGACCTTGTCGACGACGACCAAAAGGGCCTCGCGGCCTGGCTGCGAAAACACGTGGGGTACGCGGAGCTGGAAGCGCAGCGCCGCGCCAAGCGCCAGCGTTTCGGCATCCGCCTGCGGGTACTCCGGTCCGGGGACAGCAGCCGGCCCTTGGCCAGGGCCGTGCTCAAAGATCTGATCTTCCCGTCTATTCCAGCTAAGCCCGCGGCGCTGTTCTTCTACATGTACGTTGTGCGGCTCGGCTTGCTGGATCGGCGTGCCGGGCTTCGCTTCTGCCTGTTGCACGCCTGGCATGAGGCCGTTGTGGAGGCCATGCAGGCAAATGCGATCGACAAATGAGGAGCTGGATCGGCCAGCGAGCCTTCGAGATTCGTGTTCTCATACCGAGCATGAACGCTGCTACAGACATTTGAAGATCCGGTTCACGGCGGGATGAAAGTGGGTGAGCATGAACATAACGCTCCCGGCTCAAAGACGTGCGCTAGTTACGGAGAAGTTTCCCGTTACTATTCTGTTCGCGCTGCAGTACGGAGCGCTTGTTATATTTCCCGCCATTACTCATGATACTCAACCGCTAAGTCTTATCATCACGATATGCACGGTGGGCGTGGGGGTCGCGCTTCTTGTTGAAGCACTGCGGGCTCCGCTGGGACGTCGCAGTAGCAAGCCGATTGCCATCGCCCCCAAGGCCACAATGTGGATCGTGGGTGTCGGCTGGCTAGCGTCCATTGGCCAGGGCATCACCGGCGGCGTCGCGTATGCGAATCAAACGTCACAAGCGGCCCCCTCCCATCTCGCAGCCGTATTCACCCCCCTGTCTGGCTGGACCATCATCGGCACTGTTCTCGTCATGGCCCAGGCCGCGCAGGGAACCGTGAGCCGCACACGAGCCTGGTGGGTCGTTCTGGTGGGCTTCATCCTAGAATTGGCACTGAGCCTGAAGGCCGCTCTTCTCAGCGACGTGGTCATCTATTTCTTCGTAGTAACGTTCCTGGCTGTTCTGCTGGGCATTATTAGGTGGCGATGGGTCGTAGTGGCACTCTTTGCAATACCAATCGTCCTTCCGGCGCTTTACAATCTCAAGACACAAGAGCGCTCCGCTATAACCGCGGTTGCCGTGCCTGGCCAGCAGCCGAATTACGGCGACCGGCTGAGGCTGGACCGCGAGATGGCCCAAGTTGAGGATTTCTCGACAATTCCTGCACGGAATATCACGACGCCAAGCCTGCCCACTCTGCTGCTGTTCGGGCTTGTTCCGCGCGTATTTGACCAGAGTCGGGGAACGCTGAACACGGGCGAAAATCTCAGCGTTGCCGTTGGAGGGTCGCCGACAAGTTCAGATACCGCGACGTCATTCGGGGACGCATACATATTTGAAGGATGGCGAGGCGTCATTATCTACTCAGGGCTTTCCGCCCTGGCGACCGGAATGGCAATCCGCCGTCGCGGCCCCTGGGCATTCGCCCTGCTTGGCGTGATTGCACAGTGCTGCTTGCTCATCGAAGAGCCTTATCCCGACATGCTGGCTGGGCTGCTTCAAGGCTGCGTGTCCTGGGCAGTGGCCATAGGGTTCGCTCAATTGCTCACCAGGAAATCCGCCCGCGCTGCTGAAGGCGAGCAGTGGGAGCCCGCGTCCGAACCGGGCCATAGGCTGCTCGACCGCGTTGTCAGGTGGTGGCGGATTAGGCCGACTCCGGTCAGGCAGAGCATCCGGTGAGCCGCAGGTGCTCGCCTTATCCGAGTACTACGCTTGCCAGTCAATCCAGCGAGAAGGAATCGGCTCCCCCGAGAGTGGTTCCTTCGTATTGGGAAGCGGGCCCCATCCAGCGACAAGGCCGCGGAACATCAGAAGGGTATGAGGTGGTCGACGCTTGACAGCATCGGCCAGCGCCACCCGAGGTGCCTTGCGAATTACATACAGAGTTGTGGCAACACTGCCCAGAAAAGAACTGTGCCTCCGTGAAAACCATATCGGGTTGCGTATACCGTAGTAGATAGGGCGTACACCATTTAGGGTGGTTCTCGAAGGGTGCGTGGCAGTAGCCCCAGAGACGACCGCGACCTTCCAGCCAGCCAATTTCGCACGATACGCGATATCAAGATCTTCATAGCCCAAGAAGTAACTCCCGTCAAAGCCGACCGAATCAAGCACCTCGGCCCTGCAGAAAAGGCTGGCGCCGGTCACCCAATCACATTCGCTTATAGGTTGACTTGGCCGTGCATCCGACCTCGGGATCTTCATGCGCTTGGACACGGCGCCGCAGCCCGACTGGAGGTCCCCGTTAGGAAAGAGAAGCGTGGGCGCAGAAATGCCAACCTGCGGGATATCTAAAGCTTCCATGCACATAGTGATAGCGTCCGCATGAAAAGTAACATCCGCATTCAAGAAAGCATACTTCTCGGCGGGAAACCGGCATGCACCAAAGCTGCATCCTCCACCGAATCCAAGATTGCGGGGTGGGACAAGCCATGAAATGCGGGAGCCTCGCAGACCACTCGGGCACTGCTGGAGATCGTTCGCAACGATAACGACTTTCGAGAAGCATTCCTCGCGATCATAGCGCAAAGCAGCTTCAACTGTCAGGCGCGGATCGCCCCAGTGCACAATGACTGCAGTGCTGTAGCGCTGTCGCAAATTACGAGACAACCCCTCATTACCAGGAACCATGATTGAACAAGCTCTTTGAAAAGCCTACCTGCACAGGTCACCACCCCGTACGCCGTAAATTATAACGGCGCCGTTGCCCTCGCTGCCTGATCTGGCACATGCCAATTATTGTGAAAGCAGCCCATTGTCAGGAAACAGCATCAGTGCCGCAGATGGAGGCAATCCTTCCCAGCACAGCCGATGCCGGCCTGAAGCAACTGCGTAGCTCCTGTGCCTGCTTCGCGAAAAGAACCCTCCTCACGATCGGTGACTGAATAGTATCGCCACGTGACTTCGCCGCGATCTCGCCAGGTGAGCCACGCGGAGAGCGCAGCCACGCAAAGCGCTCGGGCGGGGTCACATCGGGCCGCAACCCGCGACCGCCACAAACGGGACAGGCCTCGGCCACGCCTTGCTATGCGCGCGTCCGCGGCAAATGCCATCCACGTCACCAGTTTTTCCAGCGCCGGTCTGAGTCGGATAAACCAGGCGCTTCGTCAGCCTGGGTTCGCCAGGACGGTCATGCGCACCGCCGGGTACAACACAGCGGCCACTCTCGCCTCAGGTCTCGGCGGCGTCATTATCGCCCGTGCGGTCGGCCCCACGGTGCGCGGCGAATATGCCGCGATCACGGCGTGGTTTGGCGTGGCTCTCATGGTAGGCGGAATGGGCCAGCCGGCGGCGCTGTGCTTTTATGTGGCACGAGACCCATCGCGCGCTCGCGAGTATGTGGCGACCTCACGCGCCATGATGCTGATGACCGGGACAGTCGTGCTCGTGGCGGGCATGCTGGCTGCGCCACTGCTGGCGCATGGAAACGTCGACGTATCCTCGGGCTACCGCATTGCCTTTGGTGTGTCGATCTTCGCCCTGGTAGGTTTTAGCTATACATACTCGCTGCAAGCACGAGACATTGCGCGGTGGAATAGATCGTGCACCGTTCAGCCAGCAGTGGCCCTTGCTGCCATCGTAGTGTTGTGGCGGATTGGGCTGCTCACACTGGATACAGCGATCATCGTTATCGCCGCATCTCTCCTGCTGCAGCTGGGATGGGCGTATTGGTCGTGCCGAAGAATTGACCTCGTGCCTGGTCACGCACGCACAGCATTGGTGCGGCCGCTCGCTACCTACGGTGCGGCTCAGATTGCCGCCCTCACGCCCGCGGCTTTGAACGAGCGGCTTGACCAGCTTGTTTTGTCTCTGACCGTGCCGCCGGCTGACCTCGGCCGGTATGCGATAGCAGTGTCTGTCACCATGCTTCCGCTCTCGGCCGTGTCCGCCATCGGCTACGTCGCATTTCCGCGACTAGCCTCAGAGCGTGGGGTAACTGCCACGACGCGCCGTCTGCAGCAGATGTCGATACTGGGCAGCGTCGGCCTTACCATAGCCATGCTCGTGCCGTTGGGGATCGCCGCGCCCTGGCTAGTGCCGGCGGTGTTCGGTGCGGCCTATCGAGGCGCTGTTCCGCTCATCTGGATCCTGATCCCGGGGGCTGTCTTCTTGAACAGCGGCCAAGTCATCGGGAATCTGCTGCGGGGCCGGAGCCACCCAGCTGTCGTGGCGTGGGCCCAGGGCATCGCTGTTTTCTTCACTGTTGCCTTGCTGTTCGGACTCTTGCCCTTCTTCGGTGTCTATGCCGCGGCAATAGCTTCGACGGTCTCCTATGGGGTGACCACGACTATCATGCTTCGTCGATTGCTGCATTTGCCGGCGCATGCTCGCGGCAGCACACCGATAGACCCGAGTACGTCGCGCTCATAGCAGTTTTCTTGCGACGAGCTGAGCATAATGCTCGGGAGCAAATGACTCCCGCGCCCACTCCGCAGCACGCTTCCCCATCCAGCTCAGCCGAGCCGGGTCCCCTAGCATCTCGTCGAGAACTCTGGCCAGCGCCCCTGCTGTCTCGTCCACGGGAGAGATCCCGGTAATTCCCTCCACGTACGCATCCTTAGACCCGCCGTACGCAGGAGCGATTACCGGAGTACCGGCAACCTGTGCTTCCAGCAGCACCAGACCGAAGCCCTCGCCCGAGAACCTTCGACCAGACCTGGTGCGCGTCGCCAGGACGAAAATGTCCGCCGTGGCAAGCTGCCGAGCCAGTTCGCTGTCGCTCAATCCGACCCGGAGGGTGCACCAGGCATGGTCGGCAACTACGCGCAGCAGGTCTGCAGACGGCTCACCACCACCGCAAACGATGAGTTGGATGTCTTCCCGGCCCATCGAAGCGATGGCGTCGATCAGCTCGAGAAGCCCCTTTTCACGCCAGGCCGCAAGGCGAAACGCGGTAGCCAGCTGCACGCCGGATGTCGTGGGCTCACCAGAGGCGGCGACTAGCTTCTCAAACCATGGCTGAGCTAGCGCGGGAGGCAGAGTCACTGAGTGGCAATCGAGGGCGAGCGCTCCGGCGGTGAAGCTGCTGACGGCGATCACGTGGACGTCCGGTCGCTGCATCAGCGCGCGTTCGAGCCTTCTGCGAGGCCGGAAACGGGCACTCCATACCTCGCAACCGTGACACACCACCCAGACGCCGCAGACGTTCGGCTCAGAGGCAAGAAGCGTAGCTACCGGCAGCAGCGCCATATGACCGACCACGAGGCGGACGGGACCCGGGATCGCGCGCAACGCCGACCGCCCGTCAGCCAGCATCGCCATATGACCTCGGAGTCCTGTGTGGGGCAGGTCAACACGACCGCAGGCCGCTCCGTTCTTGGCTATGGCCCATTCCAGGGTTTCCAGATAGCGCTCGATTCCGCCACCAAGCCCTCGTGATGGAGCCAACAGCAACACTCGGCCAGGCGTGGCCGACCCTTGTTCGGCAGTGAGCCTATTCCAGCATGAAGCGGTCATAGAATCCTTAATTGCCGATTGTCTCAAGCCAAGCATTTAAGGCTACTATTATCCATGCTTCGGCCCACCGTTCCCGTGCTATCAATGGAATCAGCCCGCTTCGCTGTGCAGCCAGCCGGTCTATTGTCGACCAAACGGGCGCATCGGGATCTTCAGCATTCCTGGCTACTGGAGCCAGCACACCATGCATCCATTGGCGCATTGGCAGGCCAAAGCCGCTCTTGCGACGGATGGCTAACCGCTCTAGATAAGGGTCATGAAGCGATGCGCCTATACTCGCTTTACCTGGACTTCTCACATTGCCTGCGGCCAGCGCAAGTGAGGCCGAGAACACATGAGTGTCTACAAAGGGGACACGCAACTCTACAGAGGATGCCATCGAGAAAGCGTCGGCGTCAGGCAGCAGTGTGGCCTGCAGATAGATTGCGACCTCCGAGGCGGCCAGTGCGCCAAAGGACATGGGGGAACTGCATGCCCCGTCAATCACGGAGGTCGTGTCATCATCGATGTTCAGCCCTGTTAGCTCACTGACCGTTGCCTTTGGCAGAACCTCGCGTTGCAGCAGTGACAGACCCCAGCCATCACGAGGTCCGCTCGCGCTCAGCAGCCTTTTCGCCTTGTCCTCTGCGGCAATACCAAGCCGGCCCATCATCCATGCGCTGGCCGCGACGAGTGGGCTCGGCATCTTTCCGGTAGCTCTCAGGATAGGCAGAAATCTCGCCAGGCGAAGATTCTTGTAGCCTCCGACGGCTTCATCTCCGCCCAGGCCTGACAGCGCAACCTTGTATCCTGCCTCATGAACTGCCTTGGAGACTAGATAGGTGTTCAAGCCGTCGATGGTTGGACGCTGCATTGCCGTAAAGAACCTGGCGATATCGTGGCTCCTCAGTATTGCGGGAATCCGCTGAAAGCTATGCCCGTAGTGACGCGCCGTCTCCGCCGCCTTAACGCTCTCGTCGGCGGCGTCCTCTGTTGCAATAGTGAGGCAGTGCAAATCTCGGCCAAGGCTCTTGCCAATAGCGGCAATGGCGGCGGAGTCAACACCAGCGGACAGTAGCAGCGCGGTCGGCACATCAGCGGCGAGATGCAGCTCGATGGACTCGATGAGCGCTGATCCCAGACCCTCGGGAGGATCCGTCGCGGTCAGTGGGCCGTCGAGCAGGATTGGACGGATTGCTGCTCGCCCGCTCAGATCGAACGAGGCGACGCTGTTCGGGGGTACAGCCATGATTTCCCCGAATGGCGATTGAGTCGCTGCCATTGCCCCAAGCCAAAGGTATCGGGCAATGGCCTTTTCGTTAATGTTTACCCCTGGCGCCACTCGCACAAGTGGCTTTACTTCGGACGCGAATATCATCGGCCCGTCAGCCAGCACTCGCCAGTAAAGCGGCTTAATCCCGAAAGGATCACGAACGAGGTGCAGGCGCTCCTCAAGGGAATCCACGATGGCTATAGCGAACATACCTCGCAACTCCGCCAGGAACGCAGGCCCAAGTTTGCTCCACAGATGCGGGATGATCTCCCCGTCGCATGTTGTGCGGACGGGTATCTGGTAACGCTCGACAAGGCGGCGATGATTATAGATCTCCCCATTAAAGACAACGTGGTATCGGCCGTCAGGGGAGCTGAATGGCTGATTCCCGGCTGGGCCGGGATCCTGAACCGCGAGCCGTGTATTCCCGAGAGTGAAGACGCCGACGCGAGTCAAGACACTGTGGTCGGGCCCGCGGTGCCCCTGCAACTGGTTGAGCATGATGACTCGCGCTTGTGCTCTATCTTCAGCCGCATCGATTGTTCCGACGATACCGCACATTACCGCTTCTCCCTGGGGCAGACGCGGCAAAACGCGAAGCCACGTGTTCTGGTCTGCTGGCGTTTCAAGGATCGTGTGCATCAGCAGGGGCGCCGCCCATGTGCCTAACTGTGATGCTCGCACGATTATTCGCGAGTAGCATACGCTCTTACAGCCCCTGGTCACCTTGTCTTCACAATACTTTCAGATGCCGGTCAGGATGCCACGGACCTCAAGCGCATTTTTCAGAAATCAGGCATTTCGCGCTAGAGTATCTCGGCTGCAGGACGCTTTGGCTCGCGCTAATGACACATCGTGGCCATAAGCTGTTGCAGGAAGTAAAGCGTTCGTGGAAATATGAGGAGACGTTTAAAATGTGTGGATTCAGCGGCCACATAGGGCCCCGCCCGGCCCCGGCCCTCGGCGACGACGTGGTGGAAGCTCTTCGGCATCGCGGACCCGACGCGCAGTGTACCGAGCGTTGCGTGCGGGACAGTGTGATCGCTGATTTCGCCTTCGCCCGGCTTGCGATCGTTGACCTGTCCGATGCCGGGCAACAGCCCATGAGTTCCGAAGACGGCCGGCTGACCATGGTGTTCAACGGGGAGATTTACAACTACCCGGCGCTTCGACACGAGTGCGAACGGGCAGGTCACCGATTTCGCTCGGATATGGACGGTGAAGTCATCCTCCATCTGTGGGAAACGCAGGGGCCCGCTGCTCTCAAACGCCTCAACGGCATCTTCGCCGTCGCCCTATTAGACTCGGCCACCGGGTGCCTCTTCCTGGCCCGCGACCCACTCGGCGTCAAGCCCCTGGTGTACACGGAGACCGATGGGGAG
>Ga0335073_10017153_pt1 | contig 10134 bp, 10 predicted proteins | sample Lox_Sample_22_FD_207093 | JGI IMG/M metagenome (GOLD analysis project Ga0335073, IMG submission 207093) | Soil microbial communities from Loxahatchee National Wildlife Refuge, Florida, United States - Lox_Sample_2.2 | ecosystem: Environmental > Terrestrial > Soil > Wetlands | place: USA... | reverse complement strand
CGACAGACGGCAAGAAGCTTGGTGAGTGGGGCAGAGCAGGCTCAGGCCCCGGAGAATTCGACTTGCCGCACTGCGTCGTTGTGGACCAGAAGGGCGGCGTGCTTTACGTTGCCGACCGGGAGAACGGGCGTATCGAAAAATTCGATCTCAGCGGAAAGCATCTGGGAACAATTGGCGGACTCGGGAGAGTCTATTCGCTCCAACTCGGTGCCAAGGGGATACTCTGGGCGTCGATGTCGCAACTTAATCAGCCGCCAGGGTCTGCCGGCTGGATCGTCAAACTGGATGCGACAAGCGGTAGAATTCTGGGCCATATATCTGTGCACGACACGCCAGCCCTTCATTGTCTGGCAATGCACGGCGACGGCCAGCCCATGATCGACATAGGAAACAAGGCGGTCTGGTTCAAACCTCGCTAGCAGGTCCCTTCTCAAGCGCAAAGATTTCGGCCATTCGTGTACCTTATGGATAGTAAAAATTAAATAACTTTGCCTTATACCGCTCTCTCACCCGAAACTGGTTTTCGGAGGCCGATGTGACTCAGACCTGGGATCCCCAAACCTACGGAAAGAACGGCGCCTTTGTGCCTGGACTCGCGGGAGGTGTGCTGGAATGGCTCGCTGCACAGCCTGGCGAACGCATCCTCGATCTCGGCTGCGGTGACGGCCAGCTGACCGAGCGTCTCGCTGCCGCCGGCGCGCTGGTCCGCGGTGTGGATACTTCACCCCAGATGGTCGCCGCGACGCGGGCCCGAGGTGTCGCGGCCGACGAAGCCAGTGCCGAAGCCTTGCCGTTCGCCGATGCTGAATTCGACGCCGTTTTCTCCAATGCTGTTCTGCACTGGGTGCGCGATCAGGACGCGATGATGCGTGAGGTACACCGCGTGTTGCGGCCGGCTGGCCGCTTTGTGGCTGAAATGGGCGGCCATGGAAACGTCGCGGCGATCCACGTCGCTCTCCGGGCGGTTCTGGCGCGTTACGGCCATGGCAACCTCGAAAACGACGTGAACTACTATCCCACACCGGCTGCCTACACGCGCCGTCTTGAACAAGCTGGATTTCGTGTCGAGCGTGTCGCGCTCATCCCGCGCCCGACTCCGCTCGACAGAGACGGAATGGCGGGATGGCTGCGCACGTTCCGCCGGGGCGTCCTCGAACGGCTTCCGGCTGATCTGCGCGAGCCGATTGTGGAAGAGACTGCGGCTCTGCTGGCGCACGCTCTGCGCGACGAGGAAGGGAACTGGACTGCCGACTATATCCGCCTGCGCTTCATTGCGCGAGCCTGAAGCGCAGGAGCCCCGCCCGCAAAGAGGCTCCTACGTTACGCAGTGAGCACTTCTCCGCTATACCGCGAGTTCGTTCTCCACATTGCGGCGGTTCTTGATCTCCGGCATGGGCTCTTCTGCTTCCAGGACTTTGGTGCGGAAAAGCAGACCTGCGACGATGCCCGCGATGCTCGGCACAAGAAGAAAGAGCCACACTTGCGACAGCGCGTGACCGCCGACAATGAGCGCAGGCCCGAAGCTGCGCGCGGGGTTCACGCTGACCCCTGTGATGCGGATCCCGAAGATGTGAATCACCACGAGGGTGACCCCGATACCGAGGCCGGCAAAGCCAGCCGGGGCGGCTTTCTGCGTCGCACCCAGGATGACAATGACGAAGATCAGCGTCGCGACAAACTCGAAAGCGATCGCGGCGACCAGGTTGTACTCACCCTGATAGCCGGGACCCCAGCCATTCTGGCCCAACCCGCTGGTGGCCACGTTGTAGCCGCCCCCTACGCCGCCAACAATGTAGAACGAGAGAACCCACGCGGCCAGAACTGCGCCAACAAACTGTCCAATCCAGTAGCCGAGCAGGTCTTTCACACACATCCGTCCTGCCGTCCAGACCCCCAGGCTCACCGCCGGATTGATGTGGCAGCCGGAGATGGGGCCGATTCCGTAGGCTGCGCCGATCAGTGCAAAGCCGAAGGCAAAGGCGATGCCGACAACTCCCACTTTGTCGCCTGCGACAACTGCTGTTCCGCATCCAAACAACACCAGGATGAACGTGCCAACAAGTTCCGCGATGTACTTCTTCATGTTCCCTCCTCGTTTTAATCACAAGCCGGGGGAGGACGCGCTATCCATCTGAAAGCTTCGTCGCGAGGGTATCTTCTTAGAGCTGGATACGCGTGGGGAGTCTCGCAGAGTGTAGTGCGCCGCGTCAAGCAAAAGTCCAGAAACAACGCTTGCTCATTGAGTGCCAGAAATCCTCGCATCCGAACGATCGCGCCCAGCCGGAAAATCGTCTAATAATTATGTCGTAGGCTCTTTCGAGCCGCTTTCCCCGGCGCCGACGTAGAAAGCAACGATGGTGCACAAGCTCGAACGCCGTCCCGAACTCGATGCATTGCGTGGGCTCTTCCTGGTGTGGATGACGCTCACTCACCTTCCTACGCGCTTCAGCGACTTCGTGAACCAGCCCATCGGGTTCATCTCCTCTGCGGAGGGCTTTGTCTTCATCTCTGCGCTTCTGGTGGGCCGGCTCTATATCCGAGAATTCGTTCAGGACCCTGCCAACGTGCGCGCCAGACTCTGGAAACGGTCCTTTAAGATCTACGGCTATCACGTAGCGATGCTGGCGTTTGCCTTCACGGTTGTCGCCGCCTACGCGCAGCATACGCACAAAGCCGCGCTCATCAATCTTCTCGATTTCTATCTGGCCCGGCCCAAGGCAGCGATCGTCGGTTCGCTGTTGTTGATTTACTGCCCGCCCCTGCTCGACATCCTTCCCATGTACGTCGCATTCCTCTTCTTGACGCCGATGGTTCTGTCGGCCGCCCTGCGCTTCGGTTGGCGTTTCATCCTGGCGACCAGCGCCCTGCTCTGGATATTGGCGCAGTTCGGGTTGCGCGACATCGTGCACAACTGGGTTGTCCACCTGACCCACTTGCGCATCCCTCTGCAGGAGACCGGAGCATTCAACCTGTTCGCCTGGCAGGGGGTCTGGGCTGTCGGACTCTGGATTGGCGCTCGCACCGCCACGACTCCCGAGCCATTTCCCCAAGTCCCGCGATGGCTTGCGGCGGGTTCAGCTGCCGTGTGCCTTTTCTTCATCTGCATTCGCTATGGTTGGCTCGGCCCGCATCTCTCCGCTCAAGCCCTTGCCCTTCCGCTCGACAAATGGCAGATCGGCCCGCTCCGCGTCGTCAATCTCATCGCGCTTTCGATCTTCTTTTTTTGGCTGCGCAAATACGTTCTCCGTATTGTCGCGCTCGAGCCATTTCCCACACTTGGCAAGGCCTCCTTGAGAGTGTTCTGCGCCCATCTCTTTTTCGTGGTTGTGGGCCTGGCACTCCTCTATGGAGACTTCAACGCCGACGGGCTCGATCAACTCCACGGTTTGCCGGCAGTTATTCTACTCGCCGTCACCTTCACCGCGCTCATTCTGGTGGCTCTCGACGAGGTACGCAAAAAGCACCGCAGATCCCGCCAGGCGCAAACCCCGGCTGCCGTCTCGGCAGAGAAACGCCCTCCCAATGTCCAGGCCCTCAACGATGCAGCCCCCGCAGTCGCCCCGGATTAACTCCCGCGCTTTCATTGCGCCACGGTCAAATTAACCATACGTTTGCATTCTGTTTGCTTCCCTGCATTAGTCTGTTAACGGTTCCGTGCGGCCGCCTTTACGGGAATTCACAGGCCGCCGAGCGAGGGCAAACCGGTTGAGCCAGACCGTATTTGTACTGGAAGACGATACAGACATCGCAAGACTGGTGCAGCATCATCTGGAAGCTGCCGGTTTTGCAGCCCGCCTTTTTCACACCCCAACCAATCTGATTCCAGACGCCGAGCGCCAGCCGCCATCCCTCTTTCTCCTCGACATCATGGTCCCGGGTGGCGATGGTCTGGATGTGTGCCGGCGCTTGCGCAGCCACACCGGGTTATCGACCATCCCGATCATCTTCCTGACCGCTCGGGCTGGCGAGAATGACCGCGTCCTGGGATTGGAACTCGGAGCAGATGACTACATCACCAAGCCCTTTGCGACGCGCGAGCTTGTGGCCCGCGTCAAGGCGGTACTGCGCCGCTTTGAGCGTCCGACGACGCCATCGGTCATTAGCTTCGAAGAAGTCATCATCGACGCCAACGCAATGCAGTTGAAGGTGCGCGGCGAGCTGACTACCACGACTGCGACGGAATTCCGTCTGCTGGACTATCTTGCGAGGCATCCCGGCCGGGTCTTTAGCCGCGATCACTTGCTGGATGCTGTCTGGGGCGATGCACGCTTTGTTACGCCGCGTTCGGTGGATGTCTATGTGCGCCGCATCCGTGAGAAAATCGAAATCGATCCGGAGAATCCGCGTTATCTCAAGACCGTGCGCGGCGCCGGCTACCGCTTCGAAATCCCCAAAACCGACTAAGGCCGGCCAGGCCATCGGAGCAGGCCTCTCGTGACCCGCAGAGTATTCGTCAAATTGATGGGACTGTTCGTCCTGCTGCTGGTATTTCAAACGGTAGCCATGGAACTGGTCCTGCGTCGCTTCGTGGAGCACAGTGCAGGTTCCGGATTCCATTTCCTTGACCGCGAGTTGCTATGGGCCGGCCTCATCGCAATCGCTGTTGCCCTGCCGCTGGCCGCATGGGCAGCCAGTGGAGTAACCGCGCGTTTGCAGCGCGTGGTTGCCTTTGCACGCCGCATAGCGCAGGGCGACTTGAGTGCTCGTCTCGACGTTTCGGGGCGGGACGAACTGTCGGCGATGGAGAGCGCGCTCAATCAGACCGCTGAACGGCTCGGCCAGAGTTTTGCCGAAATCGAGAGTCGCCGCCACGAACTAGCCACCATGCTCGATTCCATGCAGGAGGCGGTTGTCGCAATCACCGCAGAAGGCCAGGTCCGATGGTCCAATGCCGTGATGCAAAAGATCGCTGGTACACAGATTCGCGCCGGCAGGCCGCTCATCCACTCGGTCCGCGACCCTGAATTGCTCGCCTGTGTGCGGGCCGCCCTCGAGGAGGGCGAGGTGCGCTCCGGTCGCGCCAGTTCGCTGGCTCCGGGACGGATCTTCGAGATCAGCGCTGCGCCTCTGCCGTCCGGCGGCGCCATCGCGGTGCTGCACGACGTCACTCAAATCGAAGCCGCTGAGAAATCGCGTCGCGATTTCATTGCCAATGTGAGCCATGAGCTCCGTACGCCGCTCACCTCGATTCAGGGCTACGTGGAAACGCTGGTCGAGGAACAAACGCCGAACCCGGAGACCACGCGCGAGTTTTTGGGGATCATTCACAAAAATGCCAGCCGCATGAATCGCCTCACAGAGGACCTGCTTGCCCTGGCCAGCATCGAGAGTCCGGACTACAAACTGGCGCTGCAACCGATGAAGGCGTGTGCGCTTGTGCAAGATGCAATCGAATCGCTGGGAGGAATCGTCGTTGACGGCGAGCTCGATCTCGATTCTGCCGGCGCGCCCGACGTTTCGGTCATGGCCGATCCCGACGCGATGAATCAGGTCTTTGGAAATCTGATTGAAAACGCGGTGAAATACGGAAAAGAAGGAAAGAGAATACTTGTCGGTGCCCGGCCTCTCGAAAATGAAGTCGAGTTTTTCGTTCAGGACTTTGGTCCCGGCATCGCATCGGAGCACCTTGAGCGGATCTTCGAGCGTTTTTATCGCGTCGACAAGGCCCGATCCCGTGAGTCCGGCGGTACTGGCCTCGGGTTAGCCATCGTGAAGCACATCGTGCTCGCCCACGGCGGGCGCGCCTGGGTCGAGAGCGAGCTGGGTTCAGGGTCGATCTTCCGTTTCACTCTGCCTCCGGCGCCACCGAGACACAGCCACGAAGAGCCCATGCCAGCGCCGGTCCAGGCTGCGATCGCCGACGAGAACTGAGGTGGCCGCCTGACGCGTAAGAACGCCAAGGCGGAGCAAACCAATCGCGCCGTCGCGTGAAACTTCTGTGTGTCCCGGGCTACCTATTGAAAGCCCAGCACAGGATGCGGTGCGTACGGCTCCTCAAGCGACGCAACTTCCTCGCCAGACAGTTGCAAAGACACCGCCGCTACGGCATCTTCCAGATGATGCGGCTTGGTTGCGCCCACAATCGGCGAGGTGATGACCGGCTTGCTCAACATCCATGCCAAAGCCACCTGCGCGGGCGGGACGCCCCGTCGTTTCGCAACCTCGACCAGACGGTCAATGACGCGACGATCAACCTCCTCGGTGCGTGAGTACATGCTTTTGCCGAATTGATCTGTCTCCAGCCGCTTGGTTGATTCATTCTGCCACGGGCGTGTCAGCCGTCCCCGTGCCAGCGGGCTCCAGGGGATTACGCCAACCCCTTCTTCCTTGCAAAGTCCGAGCATCTCCCGCTCTTCCTCGCGATAGAGCAGGTTGTAGTGATTCTGCATCGACACAAAGCGGGTCCACCCATGCAGATCGGCCAGATAGAGCGCCTTGGCGAACTGCCAGGAATACATCGAAGAAGCGCCGATGTAGCGCACTTTGCCGGCTTTCACTACATCGTGCAGCGCTTCCAGCGTCTCTTCAATCGGCGTCTGAGAGTCCCAGCGATGGATCTGGTACAGATCGACATAGTCGGTTTGCAGGCGTCGCAGACTCTCGTCCAGTTCGAACAGGATCGCTTTGCGCGACAAACCGGAGCCGTTGGGTTCGCTCCGCATAAGCCCCTGAACCTTCGTTGCCAGAATCACGGCTTCACGGCGGGTGTGGCTCTTGAGAAACCGCCCCAGCACCTCTTCGCTGGCGCCGCTCGAATAAACATTCGCGCTGTCAAAGAAGTTGATACCCAGGTCGAGGGCCTGGCGGAAATAGGGCTGGCTCTCCTCTTCGTTCAGGGCCCATGCGTGTCGTCCCGGCTGCGGAACGCCCTGCGCCGGTTCCCCGTAGGTCATGCAGCCAAGGCAGATGCGCGAAACACGAAGCCCCGTGCGACCAAGCTTCACATAGTCCATGTGTCCTCCGTCTCTACACACGATACAAGGCGCTTGCGCGCCCACTTGCCCTCCAATCCCGCCTCGGGCATTTCGTCAGCCCGAATTTAACTGAGCCCCGTTCAAATCCCCGTAACAATCGCGGTAGACAATCGGTTCCGGCACAAATTGCGTAAGGGAGTTCTCTGTGAAAAAAACTTTGTTCGCCGTTGGACTGTTGGTGTTGGCTCTCAGTTCTGCCCAGGCCCAGAAGCTGACCGGGGCGGGTGCGACTTTTCCGTATCCCATCTACTCCAAGTGGTTCAGTGAATACAGCGCTGCGCATCCGGGCGTCGAGGTTAATTACCAGTCGATTGGGTCCGGCGGCGGCATTCGCCAGGTCACCAGCGGTCTGGTCGACTTCGGCGCATCGGATATGCCGATGACCGATGACATGCTGGCCTCCTCGAAGGTCAAACTGATCCACTTGCCCACCGTTCTTGGCGCGGTGGTCCCGGTCTATAACGTTCCCGGCGCGACCGATCTTCGCTTCAGCGGAGATGTACTCGCCGACATCTACCTGGGCAAAATCTCCAACTGGAACGACGCGCGCATCGCCAAAGACAACCCCGGGGTGCATCTACCCGACCAGAAGATCATTGTGGTCCATCGCTCCGATGGCTCTGGCACGAGCTTCATCTTCACCGACTATCTCAGCAAGGTCAGCTCGGAATGGGCCGGCGGACCCGGAAAAGGCACCTCACCCAGTTGGCCCGTGGGTGTGGGCGGCAAGGGCAACGAAGGCGTCGCCGGTTTGGTCCGACAAATGCCCGGCGCCATCGGCTATGTCGAGCTCATCTATGCGCTCCAGAACCACATCAGCTTTGGGGAGATCAAGAACGCAGCCGGCAACTGGGTGAAGGCTTCTATCGAAGGTGTGACCGAAGCAGCCGCAAGCGTCAAATCGATGCCGGCCGACTATCGCGTATCAATCACCAACGCACCCGGAGCCAACGCTTATCCGATCTCGAGCTTTACCTACCTGTTGATTCCAGCCAGCGGTTCTAACGACGCCAACCGCAAGGTCCTCAAAGATATGCTGAGCTGGATCGTGAAATCCGGCGAAAGCCAGGTCTCGGCGCTGTCTTATGCTCCGCTGCCCGACGCCCTGGCGGAGAAGGAACTGCAGACGATCTATTCATTGAAGTAGTCTGTGCAAACGCATGAGCGCGGGTTCGGCAATCTGCCGGGCCCGCTTTCTTTTTTGATCAAGCTGCGGGCTGCGGCCGAACTCAGGCCTGCGCCTGCTGGGCCACCAGGCGATCGACGAGTGGCTGCAGTTTCTCGCCTGTCTTCGGCAGCACGAAGGCCTGCGCCTTCCCATCCCAATCCAGCTTGAAGCTGGTCGACAACGCCGAAATCCAAATCTGGCGGACCGGTGTGTTCGGGGTGATGACGAACTTGGCTGGAGGCTCCTCGAATACAACGTTGAGCACGCCGTTCTGTTCCTCGACCTCAAAGCCCGCTTCTTCTTCTTCTTCGCGTGCGATCAGATGCTTCTTCAGCTCTTCGAGAGCTCGGTCCGCGGCGCGCCGGAACTCCAGTTCGTCCTGCATGGCCCCAGTGTAGCAAGGCGCCTGGTGGCGAACCTTGTTGCGCAAGCTGGTTCGTCTTTGTCCTGCAATTCTCCCTGTTTCCCCTATATTCTTCCCTTTTTCATCAGTCGACAGCAAACCCTTCATCGGTGTATCGTCATACTTCCCTCAAGTTCCTCACTCAGACGTTTCGGAGACAAACATGATGCGTGTGCATTGGATCATTCCAGTGATTCTCGTCTGCGCTCCGTTTGCCGTCCACGCCCAGTTGGAGAGGCCTGAGTCGCCTGGCCAGCTGGTGCGCGAAGTCGTTTACAACGAACTGCACGACCATCAGCTGCACGGCTACTGGCGCTACTGGATCGAGAAGCAGGCCCAACAGCAGACCACGACCATCGAACAAGTCGAGACGCCCGAAGGGCCGTTGACCATGCTCGTGTCAGCCGGCGGACATCCCCTCGACGCAGCCGACCAGCAGGAGGAGCAGAGCCGGCTGAACCGCCTGTTGCATTCTCCAGCCGAGCAGGCCCGTCATCGTCAGGACTACGCCGACGACGAAAAGCGCATCGGCCGTATCCTCGCTCTTCTCCCCGACGCATTCCTTTTCGAAGACGGCGGCATGCAGGATGGCTGCTACCATCTGCGCTTCCGCCCCAATCCTGACTATCCGCCCCACTCGATCGAAGCGCGCATCTTCCATGCGATGCGCGGCGAGTTGTGGATCGATGCACGGTACAAGCACCTCGCACGCCTCGATGGCCACCTTGAAGACAACGTCGATTTCGGATACGGCATCTTGGGGCGCCTCTACAAAGGCGGATGGTTCCGCCTGCAGCGGACCCAGGTGAGCCCTACAGACTGGAAGACTGAACGACTCGAAATTCACATGAATGGCCGCGCGCTGTTTCTAAAGACAGTCTCGCGCGAGACCAGCGAAGTGCGAGGAGGCTTTGCTCCCGTGCCCGCGGGTTTGACCGTCGAGCAGGCCATGAAGCTGCTCGAGCCACCGCAAACAGCGGCGATGATGAAGCCTGTGTCGTTTCGCGCTTCCCACTGAAAAGCCTCCTAGACCGTGGCAGGGTAAGGCGACATGGTCCGCGCCTTGTTCAGCGCCGTGGCCCACCAGTGGAGCCGCGCCAGCATCCGGCTCATCGACCGTTCCGCTCGCTCCGGCTCAACGAGAGCTCCCGCGCTATCGAACTGTTCCCAGGCTCCGGCAAAGCTCACGCTATCGCGAATCGTGACCGCGTGGAGTTCGGCGAACACCTGGCGTAGCTGCTCCACCGCGCGCAGACCGCCGGAGATTCCTCCATACGAGACGAAGGCCACCGGCTTGGCCTGCCACTCGGCGCCTACCGAATCAATTAGCGCCTTGAGGGGGGCAGGGTACCCGTGGTTGTACTCCGGCGTCACCACCACAAACCCGTCGCAGGTCCCGATCTTTCTTTGCAGGTCGCCGTCGGAGGACTTCGCGGGGTCGATCGCTTCCACTTCGAATCCAGCGCGCGCCGTCATCTGGCCTGCCCACTGTGCCACCCGGTCGCAGAACCGGCCTGTCCGCGTAGACCCGTAGATCAGGCCGATCTTGATCAATGTGCTCATAGAATCTCCGCTCCTTTTCTCACCTC
>Ga0335073_10017152_pt1 | contig 10135 bp, 8 predicted proteins | sample Lox_Sample_22_FD_207093 | JGI IMG/M metagenome (GOLD analysis project Ga0335073, IMG submission 207093) | Soil microbial communities from Loxahatchee National Wildlife Refuge, Florida, United States - Lox_Sample_2.2 | ecosystem: Environmental > Terrestrial > Soil > Wetlands | place: USA: Florida... | reverse complement strand
CAGCCGGCAAGCCCGCTGCGCGCTCGCTCTCTTCCCGCACATCGATCAGCAGCGCACCTTGCGCCTGCTGAGCGAGGGCCTCGGCAGGTGAGATTTCAGCTACGCGTTGACGAAGACTGGCCAGCCAGGAATCACGGTCGAGAGGACGGTTCATGGCGGCAGTTTAGCGCGTCGGAGCCATCACCTATCCAGGAAGCATGAAGGCGGTGAGGCGGCGAACCTTGCCCCACGCCATTCCTGCGCTCGAAAATTGACGGAGAGCCGAATAATCCATCAGCACCACGATCCAGTTGCTCCATGAAAAGCCGGAGAACGCCTCAACGCTTGCGTCGCTTCATCTCGCGAATCATGCGCTGGCGCTTGCGCTGCTGCGCTTCGCTCAGCACGTTTTTCTTGCCTGCGAAAGGATTCTCGCCTTCACGGAACTCGATCTTGATCGGCGTCCCTTCCAGCTTGTAACGCTGACGGAAGAAGTTTTCCAAGTAGCGCCGATAAGCCGGCGCAATATGCTTGGTGCGGCTGCCGTGGATCACGATTGTCGGCGGATTGGTGCCGCCAGGATGGGCAAAGCGCAACTTCGGTGCATGACCGCGCACCAGCGGCGGCTGGTAGCTTTCATAGGCACGTTCAAGTGTGCGCGTAAGATCCGACGTGCCGAGTTCGCGCATGGCGGCCGTATGGGCGCGCACGATGGCGCGCATCAGCTCGCGCAGGCCGGAGCCATGCAGGGCTGAAATAAAGACCTGCTTGGCCCAGTCAACGAAACCCAGCCTGCGCTCAAGTGCACGCTGGCATTGCTCGCGCTGGTACGCATCCATGCCATCCCACTTGTTGACGGCAATCACTAGCGCCCTGCCCTCATCCAGCACGTGCCCGATCAAGGTGAGATCCTGATCGGCAAGGTTTTCACGCGCGTCGATCATCACCACCACAACCTGGGCGGCCGCCATCGATTGCAGCGTCTTGATCACACTGAACTTCTCGACGGCCTCCTCGACGCGTGCCTTGCGCCGCACGCCGGCGGTGTCGATCAGGGTGTAGCGCCTGCCATCGCGCTCAAGCGGCACGCGGATCGGATCGCGCGTGGTGCCGGCGACATCCGAGACAATCAGGCGATCCTCGCCGAGCAGCCGGTTGATCAGGGTCGATTTGCCGGCATTGGGGCGACCGACGATGGCGACACGAATACTGTCGTTATCGTCTGGCGCCAGCTCTTCGTGCGCATCTTCCGGCAGCAGCGGCAGCACGGCGGCAATGAGTTCTTCGGTACCGCGGTTATGTGCAGCGGAAAGCGGCAAGGTCTGGGCAATACCGAACACGGCGAATTCCGCCAGCGCGTCCTGTATGTCCAGGCCATCCGTCTTGTTGACGGCAGCGATGATGGGCTTGCCGCTGCGTCGCAGTTCGCCAAGGATGCTGCGGTCCTGCGGCAACAATCCATCACGCGCGTCGACCACGAATACCAACACCTGCGCCTCTTCGATCGCGAGGCGCACTTGCTGCGCGGTAAGGGCATCGAGACCTTCGTCGACACCCGATAAACCGCCGGTGTCGACGACCACAAACGGGCGCTCGCCCGTACGGCATACACCGTAGTGACGATCGCGGGTGACGCCCGGCATGTCGGCGACCAGGGCGTCACGGCTACGCGTCAGCGCATTGAAAAGGGTCGATTTACCGACGTTGGGACGACCGACCAGGGCGATGACAGGCAGCACGAATCATGGTTCCAGGTATTACTTAGCGCCGAGGCGGTAAGCAGCGAGGTGGCCCTGCACATCTTCGATGTACACCAGATCACCCGCCACGACCGGTTGCGCGCGGATCGCCTTCTTGGACAGGCGCTCGCGGCCGGCCAAAGCGCCATCGCCCACCTGCAGCCAGTGCACATAGCCTTCGATGTCACCGACCACCACGTAATCGCCCTGCACGGCGGGAGCCGTGATCCAGCGATACTTGAGGTTGATGTTTTTCCACATGTCGGCGCCACTGCTCTTGTCGAACGCCCAGACCTGCGAGTCGGTGTCCGCGCCGAACAGGCTGTTGCCACTGACGGCCATCGAGGTATAGGTGGAGAATGGACGCGCCCACATCGGGCGGCCACTGGGGCCGTCGATGGCGGTCAGGTTGCCGTGGTACGCAGCGGCATAGAGCGTGCTGCCGTCAAGCAGGACACTGCCATCGGCATCGTTCATGCGCTCGATATCGGTGCGGCCTTCGCCGCTCGCCAGCTTCTGTTCCCAGAGCTTCTCGCCATTATCCAGGCGCAAGGCGATCAGCTTGCCGTCGTCGCTACCGAAGAACACCACGCCGTTGGCTACCAGCAGCGGGCCGTTGCCGCGCAGGCTGAGTAGCGGCACGTTGCCCTGGTCATTCACCCACCGGCGCTCGCCGGTGTTGCTATCGAGACCGTACACACGGCCGTCCTGGGTGCGCACGATAGTGAGCGGACCGGCAATGGTCGGCGAATCGATGACTTCGGAGGGCAGCGTGGCATCCCAGCGCTGGCTGCCATCCTTTACGTTCAAGCCGTAGACGTGGCCGTTAAGCGTGCCGATGACCAGCAGATCCCCGGAAACCGCCGGACCGCCGGAGTAGAAAGCGTCTTTGCGCTTCTTGTCACCCCAGCCGAACCAGCCTTTGACGCGCGACTTGTTTTCCCAGATGGTCTTGCCGGTGGCTGCGTCGAAAGCGCCAATCGCGCCATCGGTGCTGGCGGCATACAGGACGTCGCCAACGACCGTGGGCTGCATGCGCACGCCGCTCTCGCCGGCACCATGGCCGATGCGAGTCTTCCACACCCGCGTCACCTGAACGGTGGGTTTGAAATTCTTGTCCAGCGGCGTCGGCGGCTGGATGTTTTCTTTTTTGAAGGAATGACAGCCCGCGAGAGCCACCAGTGAAGCGGTCAATACGATCAGCCCAAAACGTTTCATGCACCCTGCTTCCCGGCCGTGGCCAGATCGTCGATTTTCAATTGCACTTCATTGCCCTGCTGAACACTCGGGCCCATGGCCTTCACGGCTGCCTGATAGGCCTTGAGGGCATCGCCACGCCGTCCAAGCTTGACCAGCGCATCGCCACGTAGTTCCTGGCTTACGATGGCATAGCTGTCAGCGGGCATCCGGTCCAGGGTGCTAAGCGCATCCTGGGCATTGCCCTTGGCCAGCTGCACATGCGCCATGCGCACTTCCACCAGGGCCTTGAGTTCCGGGCTGACGGCGTGCTGTTCCGCCCACGAGAGCGATTCAAGCGCCTTGTCGTATTGCTTGGCCTCGACCTGGTGGCGTGCACGATCGCTGACGGCGAACATCGCGTAGGGGGTGTCGGCATAATTGCTCATCAGCTGCTGGATCAGCACATCGCCGGCATTGGTATTGCCGCTGTCGATGACCGATTGCAGCTCTTGATAAAGACCTGATGCAGCCAGTTGATGCGTAGCCTGATGATTACGCCACTGCTGATAGCCAAAAATGGCGATCAGGCCGATGACCACACCCACAGCGATCGACAGGCCGTTCTGTCGCAGCCACTTTTGTACGCGTTCGCTCTGTTCGTAGTCGTCGTATGCATCAAATGCCATGCAATCACCGTATCGCAGAAGACGCCACGAGGCGCCAGAAAGGGTGTCCCAGGAGCCGCCGCGACCCGGCGGCAGCCGGCATTGCCCGCCTGGCGGCGGACAATGCGCAAGCATAACCGATCGAGGATGTTCGAGGGGCGCTAGCGCTTCGCCATCAGGCGCCCGTCGGGGCGGCCTTGCCATCCTGAATATCGACGCGGAAATGCGCCACGTTGGATCGACGGTACGGATCGAGCGTCACCGGCTGACCATCGACGCTGACCTGCGCACCGGTTGCGTTACCGATGCGCACTTCCAGCGGCTGATCGCTATGGTAGGTCTTGGACGTACCGGCCGGCAGCAGACCGTATTCCAGACGCGAACCATCCTTGCCGGTCACCTCGACCCAGCTGCTGTTCGGTAGATTGAGCGTCAGGCTGTGGCTGCCGCTGCCGACATTAACGGCATCAGCAACGTTGGCTGGGGGCGGCGTCACGCTGGCGTCCCCGTCGAGATTCGGCACCGGCACCATCGAAGCAAGCAGAGGCTGCTGCTCGGCCGTGCGCGCCACCGAAGCCGCGGGGGCCGGCACAGGCGTGGCCGTCTGCGCCAATGTTGCCGCGTTGCTCGCGATGGCTTTCGCCGCGCTGCTTGAAGAGGCCGGCATCGGCGGCGCGTCTTGTTGCGCGACCGGCGTAGCATCCAGCGGTGCCAGATGACTCATGTCGCGCGAGAGTGTGCCGCGCATGCCCAGCCACACGATCGGCACTGCGATCACCAGGGTCAGCACCACATAGGTAGCCGCCGTGGCATAGCGATCCAGCAGATAGCGCGAATGCGAAACCCCGCCCGTCGCCACCAGCGGAGGCTGGCTCGGTTTCAGCCGTGCAACAGCCGTTTCGGCTTCGGCGTCATCCATCTCCAGATAACGCGCGTACTTGCGGATGTAACCGCCGAGATAAACCTGGTAGTCGATGCCGTCAAGCTCGTTGTTCTCGAGCTGACGCAGCACACGCACCGGCAGACGCAGGGCGTGGCCGCAGGTTTCCAGGTCCAGACCACGTGACTCACGTACGGCACGCAGACGCGAACCAAAACCGGGGGCTTCGTTGAAACGGAATTCGGCAGCGCTTTCATCCATGTTCACTGCGGTCGTGGCGGGTGCGGCGGAGATGCTCTCCTCCTGCCCGTCCGGATTGGACTGCTCGGAAATCATGGGCGTACGGTTTGATTGAGGGCTTGTGCCTGTTCCGAATCCGGGAACTGGCTGAGTAGCCGTTTGGTGTAATTTTGGGCAGCTTCCATGTTGCCCAAGCGAGATTCGATTTCGTAGCCAAGCTTCAGCGAATCGGGAGTGACACGACCCAGTGCATCGAAGCGCTGCAGGAAGGCACTCGCATCGAAATAGCGCCGATTGAGGTAAAGCAGATTGGTGATCTGCAGCAACGCCGTGGCGTTGTTCGGATTGCGCTTCACTGCTTCTCGGAAACTGGTTTCAGCATTCACGCGATCATTGATCTGCAACTGGCAAACGCCCTGATTGGTAAGGGCCACATCGGGCGTCTGGTAGAACGGATCAGCGACCGCCTTGGCAAAATAGGACAGGGATTCCTGCACCTTGCCTTCACGGCACAGGAACTGGCCCAGGTTGTTATTGGTATCGCCCTTGTCCGGCTGCAATTCGGCGGCGCGGCGATAATGGATTTCCGCATTCGGCAGATCGTTGATGCGCTCGTAGATATAGGCCATCACCGTCTGGGCCGGCACGTACGTCGGGTCCTCGGAGACAGCAATCTTCACCTTCTCCAGTGCGCCCTGCAGATTGCCGATTTCGATGTAGTGTTGCGCCAGACGCGTATGCACGTCCGCTGCGCTCTGCGCCTTCTCCGCCTTGGTTTCAGCGGGCAGCTTGGGATCAGACGGCGGCAGGGGGATCGTCGGAGACGTGTGGCAGCCCGCCAGGGCCAGGACCATGATGCACAGACAAGGCAACAGGCGATCACGCCGCATGGGCTGCATCCTCGGCCAGTCGTTTCTGGAATTCAGCCTGACGGCGTGTGCGATCGAGTACCTGGCCTTTCAACTGGCCACAGGCGGCGTCGATGTCATCGCCGCGCGTGCGCCGTAGCATGGTCAGGATGTTCGCATTGAGCAGTTGCGTCTGGAAGGCGCGAATCACATCCGGCTCCGAGCGCTCGAAGCGCGTACCCGGGAACGGGTTGAACGGAATCAGATTGACCTTGCAGGTAGGCAGGCGGCGCATGAACTTGATCAGCTGGCGTGCATGCTCAGGCTGATCGTTCACACCCTTCATCAGAGTGTATTCGAAGGTAATCGACGTGCGCGGCTTGCGTGCAATCCAGCGTTGGCAGGCGGCCGTGAGTTCGGCTATCGGATAACGCTTGTTGAGCGGCACCAGTTCGGTGCGCAGCTCGTCGTTCGCCGCATGCAGCGACACGGCCAGCGATACGTCGATGGCTTCGGACAGCTTGTCGATCATCGGCACGAGGCCGGCAGTCGATAGCGTGACGCGCTTGGAGGCAAGACCGAAGCCAAGGTCATCGCGCATCAGGCTCATCGCATGCACGACGTTGTCGAAGTTCAGCAGCGGCTCGCCCATGCCCATCATCACCACGTTGGTGATGCGGCGGTTCTGGTGCGTGACGTTGCCGAGGTATTTGGCGGCGACCCACATCTGGCCAATGATCTCGGAGGTGGCCAGATTGCGGTTGAAGCCCTGGGTGGCGGTGGAACAGAACTGGCAGTTCAGGCCGCAGCCCACCTGCGAGGACACGCACAACGTGCCGCGGGTCGGCTCCGGGATATACACCGCTTCGACGGCGTTGCCGCCATCCATGCCGAGCAGCCACTTGTGCGTGCCGTCGGCAGCACCCTTGTCAAACATTGTCTTGGGCGGACCGATGTAGCACGAAGCCTCGAGCTTGACGCGCAGCGCCTTGCCCACATCGGTCATGTTCTCGAAGTTGTCTTCCAGATGGTGATAGATCCATTTCATCACCTGCTCGGCACGATACGGCTTCTCGCCGAGCTGCGCGAAAAACTCACGCAGCCCCTGGCGATCGAAATCGAGCAGATTGACTTTTTCCATCTGGTTCACAACATCACATCTCAGCGCGGGAAGACTTCAGTCGCAGCGAAGAAATAGGCGATTTCCACAGCAGCCGTTTCGGCAGCATCCGAACCGTGCACGGCATTCGCATCGATCGAATCAGCGAAGTCGGCGCGGATCGTGCCCTTGGCAGCGTCCTTCGGATTGGTGGCGCCCATCAGTTCGCGATTCTTGAGAATCGCATTGTCGCCCTGCAGCACCTGGATCATGACCGGACCGGAAATCATGAATTCCACCAGCGCATTGAAGAACGGCCGCTCGCGGTGTACCGCGTAGAAACCTTCAGCCTCTTTACGCGAAAGATGCTTCATCTTTGCTGCGACGACCTTCAGCCCGGACTTCTCGAAGCGGGCGTAGATTTCACCGACAACATTCTTGGCAACGGCATCGGGCTTGATAATGGAAAGGGTGCGCTCCAGCGCCATACGGTCTGCTCCGGGTATACGGATTATTTTTAATGGGCGGCCTGACTTAGGACGTCAGCTGAATTTAGAACTAAATGCGCCGCGAAATGCGGATTTAGCGCACGAAAGTTTGACAGATTCTAGCCCATAAGCAACCCCGCCCGGTGGCCGCCGAACCCAGTCCGGGCGCCATGTGGAGCCCAGCGACCGCACCAAACAAAACGATCGTTTGACTCCCCCCAAGCCGGGCGCGTATGCTCAAACGATCGTTTGATTCGATCGGATGGGCGCTACCCGTGAACAGCTCCGCTTCCACCAAGGAACGCATCCTGACCGCCGCCGAGGCCCTGTTTGCCCAGCGCGGCTTCGAAGGCGCCTCGCTCCGCCAGCTCACGGCCGCCGCCGGCGTGAATCTCGCCGCGGTCAATTACCACTTCGGCTCCAAGGACAACCTGGTCGAAGAGGTCTTCAAGCGCCGCCTGGACCAGCTCAATGCCCGCCGTATGGCTGCCCTGAAACAAGTCGCCGGCCAGCCCGGAACGACCCTGGAGGACGTGCTCTCGGCCTTCATCCGGCCCGCCCTTGACCTGTCCCACGACGGTGGCGGGGGCCTGTTCATGCGCGTGCTGGCCCGAGCCTTTGCCGATCACGACGACAGCCTGCGCAAGTTCCTGTCGGAGAACTACGGCCATGTCATGCGTCAATTCACCGCCGAATTTGCCCGCCTGCTGCCGCATCTCAGCAAGGAGGAGCTGTACTGGCGCATCGACCTGGTAACTGGCGCCCTGACCCACGCCATGTCCGGCTTCGGCATCATCCAGCGCAAGAGCGATGTCAGCGAAACGACTCATCGCGAACAGACCGCCGCTCACCTGATCCGCTTTGCCGCCGCGGGCCTAAGCGCTCCCTGATACCCCTGAATTTTTGTCACCGGCCAGCCATGGCCGTCCCCTCAGCCTTGTTCCCTACCCGTTTCGTTCGTACCCGGAGAAGCCAATGACCGCTCCATCTTCATCCCAGTCAGCGCTACGCATCCGCAAAGCTGCGGTGCTTGGTGCCGGCGTCATGGGCGCGCAGATTGCCGCGCACCTGACCAACGCCAACGTCGAAACCGTGCTGTTTGATCTACCGGCCAAGGAGGGCCCGAAGAGCGGCATTGCCTTGAAGGCCATTGAGAACCTGAAGAAGCTCTCCCCGGCCCCGTTGGCCGATAGCACACGCGCGGCCGCCATCATTCCGGCCAATTACGACGATGACCTGGAGCACCTGAAGGACGTTGACCTGGTGATCGAGGCGATCGCCGAACGCATGGACTGGAAACTGGATCTCTACAAGAAGATCGCGCCCTACGTATCCAAGACCGCCGTGCTGGCCAGCAACACCTCGGGCCTGTCGATCAACGGCCTGGCCGACGCATTGCCGGAAGAACTGCGGCATCGCTTTACCGGCGTGCATTTCTTCAATCCGCCGCGCTACATGCAACTGGTCGAGCTGATTCCGACCAGGCTCACTGACAAGAACGTGCTCGAAGGCCTGGAAGCCTTCCTTACCACCACGGTCGGCAAGGGCGTCGTCTATGCCAAGGACACCCCGAACTTCATCGGCAATCGCATCGGCGTGTTCTCGATGCTGGCCACCATGCATCACACCGAGCAGTTCAAGCTCGGCTTCGATACCGTGGACGCGTTGACCGGCCCCGCCATCGGCCGCCCCAAGAGCGCCACCTATCGCACTGCCGACGTGGTGGGCCTGGACACCATGGCGCACGTGATCAAGACCATGGCCGACACCCTGGCCAACGATCCGTGGCATGAATACTTCAAAGCGCCGGCCTGGCTAAGCGGCCTGATCGAACAAGGTGCGCTGGGCCAGAAGACCGGCGCAGGCTTCTATAAGAAGGCCGGCAAGGACATCGTGGTTCTGGATGTTGCCAAGCGTGACTATCGCCCGTCAGAGCAGAAGGCCTCGGACGAAGTGACCGCCATCCTCGCCATCAAGGATCCAGCCGAAAAGTTCGGAAAGCTGCGTGGATCCGGCGATCCGCAGGCGCAGTTCCTGTGGGCGACGTTCCGCGACCTGTTCCATTACACCGCCTATCACTTGGCTGACATTGCCGACACCGCCCGCGACGTCGACTTCGCCATCCGCTGGGGCTATGGCTGGAAGCTGGGCCCGTTCGAAACCTGGCAGGCCGCCGGCTGGCAGCAGGTCGCAGGCTGGATTGCCGAGGACATCGCTGCCGGCAAGGCCATGAGCAAGGCACCGCTCCCTGCGTGGGTCACTGATGGTCGCACCGGCGTGCATGGCAAGAGCGGCTCCTACTCTGCCGCCGGCAACGCCGACAAGCCGCGCTCGCAGCACCCGGTCTATCAGCGCCAACTGTTCCCCGATCCGATCCTGGGCGAGAAGTTCGACCAGGGCAGCACCGTGTGGGAGAACGACGGTATCCGCCTGTGGACCTTGGGCGACGATGGCGTTGGCATCATCTCGTTCAAGACCAAGATGAATACGGTCAACGACCAGGTGCTCGATGGCATCCAACACGCAATCGGCATTGCTGAAGAAAAGCTCAAGGCGGTGGTGATCTGGCAGACCAGCGAGCCGTTCTCGGCAGGTGCGGACCTGAAGGGTGCGCTGGGCTTGCTGCAGGCCGGCAAGATCGACGACTTCAAGGCCATGGTCGCCAACTTCCAGCGCACCAGCATGCGCATCAAGCATTCGCTGGTACCGGTGGTGGCGGCGGTGCGCGGCCTTGCCCTCGGTGGCGGCTGCGAATTCCAGATGCATTCGGCACGCACGGTAGCGGCGCTGGAAAGCTACATCGGCCTGGTTGAAGCAGGCGTGGGTCTGCTGCCGGCCGGCGGCGGCCTGCATGAACTTGCCGTGCGCGCGGCGCAGGTCAATCCGACCGATCCGTTCGAATACCTGAAGAAGGTGTTCGAGACGGTGGCCATGGCCAAGGTATCCGCCAGCGCGCTGGAAGCCAAGCAGCTGGGCCTGCTGCGCGACAGCGATGTGGTGGTGTTCAACGCCTATGAA
>Ga0335073_10017151_pt1 | contig 10135 bp, 9 predicted proteins | sample Lox_Sample_22_FD_207093 | JGI IMG/M metagenome (GOLD analysis project Ga0335073, IMG submission 207093) | Soil microbial communities from Loxahatchee National Wildlife Refuge, Florida, United States - Lox_Sample_2.2 | ecosystem: Environmental > Terrestrial > Soil > Wetlands | place: USA: Florida... | reverse complement strand
ACCCCGACCGGCTGCTTAGAAGCTATCCCCGCCCGAACGCAATGGCCACCAGCAGAAACGCAGGCCGCAGCCGAGCGTCATAGCCCGAGTTATCTGCTCACCCGGCACGGTCGGCTGAACTGGTCCGTTCCGTCAGGCCGGCCCCCGCTCGCACCTGGTGCAGCATACCGCGCGCGACGATGCGAACACCAGCAGCGTGGGCAGCAACAGTAGACAGCGGATGGCTCGATCGTTCGCTGACATGGGAGTATCGTTCCGTTGGGGGTGGCAGATATGGCGGCTAGCGAACCGGATCATGTCTGGGTTCAGGTTGTGGAACTCGATTCGCAGAGACAGATCGGGTGGGGCTCCAACCTGGCACAGCATCTGCATGAACGGATCGGCGACATCAGAGATGCAGTCGTCTCGGGCTCATCCGCCGTGGCGGAAAGCATCGGCTCTCTGGCTTCTCCCGAAGGATGGGAGCTCGCTGTGGTCACTGCGTCCTTCGGGGTGGCTTTGACCGCCGAGGCTGGGGCCATTCTCACGAAGGCGTCCGGCGAGGCTACATTTGAAGTTTCGGTCGCCTTCAAGAGGAAGGATGGCCATGATGCTAAGTCCGCGGGCTCCTGACTCGCCCTTATGGCGATGCGGCGGGCGTGTCCTTGTCGGTGGCAGTGACAAGGGTGCGGGCGTTGCGGTGGGTTCGCGGCTTGTCCTCACCGCGCGTCATGTGGCCGGGAGCGAGCAGCCTGAGACGCTCGTCGTGTTCAAGACCTGGGACGGGCAGGAGGTCCATGTCACCTCTCCGATCCGATTCGCCGAAGGAATGGACGCGGCTGCGCTCGACCTTGCTGAAGACGTCGTCGCGTCGCGGGCGGCCAACGCGAGGACAGATGAACGCTGGTTCGTCAATCCGACGGGCGCATCCAACGATCCCATTCTGACCGGTACTATCACCACAACCGGCTTTCCGCTCATCGACGTCAAAGGTAACCAAGTCACGGCTCTGCAACTGCAAGTGGAGCAGGATCTCGGGGGATTCAGGGGCTACTCGGGCAGTGCAGTTCTCAACGAGCAAGGCCAGGTTATCGGCCTACTCATCGAGCAGAAGCTTCAGCGCCTGAATACCCCGCGGCCTCCGGCCTCGAATGTGCTGTTCGCGCTGCCAATCGCCGATGTCGCCGAGAGCCTCCGGCTTGATATCGCGCCAATCCTCGAGGGCGTTTCCAGAAACCCTGAAGTACCCGGTTCGCCACTCCCAACTACCAACGTCAGTGTCGAAGTCAACGTCGTCAGTACTGCAGAGCGTCTTGCAGCGCCTATCCAGGCTCAGCCTTCGCCACCGGGGCTTCCGGACGAGGCGATGCAGCCCCAGCCTTTCGTGGGACCGGCGCTTCCAGTGCCGACCTTGTCGGCGGGCCTTCGGCGGATTATTGGACGCAGGGCAGAGATCCGCACAGTGGCCGGACTCCTCCAGCGGGGTGACAGGCGGCTGGTTACCCTGTGGGGGCCTCCGGGAGTGGGCAAGTCTCGGCTATCTATCGAAATAGCCGCACAGTCGGCAAACGCATTCCCGGAAAGGATTTGGAACGTAAAGTTGGAGGCTGTCCCGGTAAGGGCTGAGGCCAAAACCGTCGTCCAGTACATAATGGAGATGCTGCGAATGGCCTACGTCCAGTCAGAGGACATGTTGGACGTGCTGAGCAGATCCCTTCGGCAGCGCCCGGCACTTCTAATACTTGATAATTGTGAGCATGTCATCAGCGCGGTCGCCGAGATTGCCGACCGGTTGCTGACCGAGGTCGGCGAGCTTCGCGTGCTGACGACCAGTCAGAAACCATTGGGGGTCGACGGCGAGCTCGAGTTTGAAGTCAAGCCGCTCGATCTGGACGATGCGGTGCGCCTGTTCGTGGATCTGGCCTGGGAGGGGCGAACGCCACCGGCGCAGAGGCCGGACGCCGTAATCCGCGACATCTGCAAGAAGGTGGACAGGATCCCCCTCGCGATCAGGCTCGCCGCGGCCCGTATTCGCGACGGCGATGCGATTGGCGAGGTACGAGACGGGCTGGGCCGGAGCCTTCGCGTCCTGGTGGACTCGGGCCAGCACAGTAACCCTCGGCATCAAGCAATGGAGACCGCCCTCGACTGGAGCTACGGGCTCTTGGACGAGGATGGGCAGCGGATGCTCCGGGTGGCCTCCATCTTCGCCGCGCCCTTCGACCGGCGGGCTGCCGGATACTTGTTTGGTGAATCAAAGACCGGGCTAGGTTCCAAGACTGACATCGTGATGCGAACGCTGAAAAGGTGCGCCCTCATTCAGGGCGAGGAAGGCAGGCTGACCTGGCTGGAGACTATCAGGCAATACGGCGAGAAGAAACTACAGCGGAGCGGCGAGGCTGCGTCAGTTAGCGAAAGGTTCGCCCGGTATTTCCTCGAAATGGCCGAGGCCGCCGCCGACCACGCCAATGACCGCGAAGCACTTGACTGGCTGGCACGGCTCGACGCGAACAGGGACCATTTGCGTGCCGCGCTGACGATCCTAGCGAAACGGCCGCCGGATGTTGAGCTCCACCTGCGGCTAGCGGTTGCGCTGGAAACTTTCTGGCGGAGGCGTGGCTTCCTAGAGTGGGGTAGCGACGAGTTGCGCCAAGTGCTCGCATCCAGCCAGGCACAAGGGCGCCCGCGAGCGCTGGCGCTCGCAGCGGCGGGGCGTATTGCCACTCGACAGGGAGATCTGGTGGAAGCCCGCGCGCTGCTGGACGAGGCGCTGGCCATCGCCAGGACGCTTCAAGATACTGGCCTGGAGGCTTCCGCGCTGGTGGCAAGCGGGGATCTGATGCACCAGGCGGGCGAGAACGCCACTGCCCGCCAGGGCTTGGAGCAGGCGCTGCAGAAGGCGCGCACGGCCGGTATGCGTTGGCTCGAACGAGGAGCGCTTACTGAGCTTGGCCTGGTGGCCCGGAGCCTAGGGGAGCTCCCCGAGGCCGAGCGCTTCTTCGCCGAAAGCTTGGAGATCGCAGAAGAACTCGGTGATGTCCTTGCCAAGGGAGCGGTACTGAACAATATCGGCCTCATCAGGCAGGACCAGGGGGACGATTCGGAAGCTCGCGAGGCGTTCGAGGCGGCCCTCCGGATCCTCAGTGATGCGGGCGAGGTCTATGCCGTCGCCGTCATCCGGCTGAATCTTGCGCGGATCGCGATTCGCGAGCGCCAGTACGACGACGCCAGCGCGATCCTGGACGAGGGCATCGCTGAGGCTCGGCGGATTGGCGCCCGCCGGCAGGTGGCCCGGGCGCAAGACCTGATGGGATGGCTAGAGGATACAAAAGCCGCTGATCCTCTGCTCGAGCTGCCCGTAGAGGAGTGGCGTGCGGCACTCACCAGCGCTCTCGGCCACTATGAGCTTGCCAGCGATATGTACCGGGAGCTTGGCGACGGGCCGAGCGCTGCATCGAGCTTGGAAATGGTCGGATGGGTCGCCGACTCCTTGGCCGACCAAGAGAAGGCGCTACGGTACTTCGAGGAGGCGGCCAGGCTCTACCGGCAGGCCGATCGTGAAAATGACGCGCAGAGGATTGACTCCGTGATCGCTGGTGCAGCTGCCCTCGAGCCACCAGAGGTAGAGCAGCCCCCTTCCGAGGGCCTGCTTCGTTTGGAAGCCGCCCTTGAGCCCAACGGCGGGCGTGGCCGCGAGCTGGTTCGCGAAGCGATTCGAGGCACCGAGGTATACGTCTTGGGTCAACCCGTTGATGAGGTGGGCGAGGCCCCGAGTTCCGACCTGCTCCATTTCACGATCGACAGCGACGAGGGCCAGGAACTAACCCTGCTGCCAATCTTCACGCGAGTCGATACAATGCGTATAGCGTTGCTCCGCAATCCGGACTGGCGGACACTTTCAGTGCTCGAGATCAATGGTCGCGCGCTGCTCGACAATATCGATACCGACGTCAGCGTGGTCGTGAATCCCTGGACGCCATCAGAGTTCGTGCTCGAACGCGGCCAAGACCAGGACGGTTTCATGGACGACCAGCCACGCACGGATTTTGCTCGTTGAGGACCAGGCCCTGGTCAGTGAGTGTTTTACATCCGGCGATCTCGCGGGTTTGCAGGACGTGGATGGCTTTGGCGATCTGCCCGGCGCGGGCGACCCTGGCTACGGCCGATTGCCGCCGTGACGATCTCCCCGCTGAGCCTGCTCGGCTTCTGGTTGTTCGTGTCGGTGGGGCTGCGGTATCCGGGCGGCTGGCCCGCGGCGGAGTCGGCTTCGGGGCAACGCATCGACTGGGGCGTCAGCACGTGGCATGCCGTGCTCGAAACCCTGAGCGCGCCGAAGGCATTCGGCCTGCTGTTCGTGCTCGCGGTCCTCGCGGCGACCGGGCTGGCGGCGTGGACCCTCACCGGCTCATCCCGCTGATCACCGTGCTGGCCGCGGCGTCGGCCTGGTTCACCCTGATCCAGACGACGGCAGGCCACGCACCGTGAACCGACCCGGCGACGCGCTCCCGGTCCAGGGCGAGGGCTGATGGAAGGTCGCCCGCTGCCGGGCGCATGCCGCTCGCCCCGCGGGGCATATTGAGCACAGCAGGCGGTGCCCTTGGGGGGAGGGAATTCGAATGGCTGCGCGATCTGGTCTTGCCGCATCCCCCGCTTGCCCGCCGCAGCCCGCGGCCGTTCCCGGACGGCGGGGCCGGTAGGGGTTGTCCACCTCGAGCGCCACGGCGACGGCCCTCGCCTCGGCGCTGGCGCTCGGGATCTCCGCCGTCGCCGACCGGCGCAGTACGAAGCGGGTCAGGAGGCGCAAGGGGCTGTCGCCAGCGATCTTCGCCGACCTGGTCCGGCAGCCGCTCTGGCTGGTCGCGATCGCCGCGAACGTCGTGGGCTTTGTCCTGCAGGTGGTCGCGCTCAAGCTGGGGAGCCTGGCGCTGGTGCAGCCGCTCCTGGTGTTCGACCTGGTCTTCGCCGTCCTGATCTCCTGGCTCCTGGACAGGAGGGCCAAGGTCCGGCGCCCGGGCGGGAGCCGGCCGACTGTGCTGCTGTTCGCGGGAGTCGGCGCGACCACGGCCGGCGTCGCCGCGTTCCTGGCCGTCGGGCGGCCATCCGCCGGCACGGCGAACGCCGGCGCCAGCGTCGTTGTGCCGCTGGTCATCGGGCTCGCAGTGGTAGTGGGCGGCTGCCTCGCCGTGGCCGCGCGGCAGCCGAAGCTGCGCCCGCTGGCGATCGCACTGGCATGCGGCGTTAACTACGGCGTCGCCGCCTTCGCGGTCAAGCTCGTGACGTCAGAGTTCGGCGGCGGGGCCGCGAAGGTGCTCACCAACTGGCCGATCTATGTGCTCGCCGTCGCCGGCCCGCTCGGCTACCTGTTCAACCAGTACGCCTTCCAGCAGGGCAGGTCGCTGGCTCCGGTCCAGTCGATCATCACCTCGGCCGACCCGATCATCTCCGTCGCCCTGAGCATCCTGTGGCTGGACGTGGTGCTGCGCGACAGCCCGGCCGCCGTCTTCGGCGAGGTCGCATCGCTAGCGGTGATGGTCGGCGGGATCGTGCTCACCGCCCACAACTCTTCCCAGGTCGCCGGGCGTGCGGAACAGACGCCGGTCCGGGGAAGGCCGATCTTGCCGCGGGCTTAGGGCCGGGCCAGCGCGCGGGACAGTATCGCGTCCACCACCTGGTCGACGGGCTGCCTGGCGTCGACGGGGATCGCCCCGGATGCGCGCAAGCGGGACTGCAGTTCCGGCAGCTTGCGGCGCAGGTACTCGCGGGTGTCCCCGATGCGGCCCCAGTCGTGGTACTCCCGGCGGGCGTCCAGCCGTGCCAGCATCGTCGGCTCGTCGATCTCCAGCAGGAACACCTGGGTGAAGCGGCCGGCCAGTTCCAGCTCGTTGTCCGCGCCGCCGCAGACGTACAGCGTGGCCGGCGCGGCGGCCTGGATCAGCTCGTCCAGGCGGGCCGGATCCCATGCCCAGCGATGCCGGGAAAGCCACGCGAAGTCCGGCTCATCCGGGTCTTCCACCACGTTGCCGGCGGCGTCAACCATCCGCGCCAGCAGCGGGTCGTCGTCGGCGTCGATGACTGCCAGCCCCCGGCGGGCCAGCACGGCCGCGACCGTGGTCTTCCCGGCGGCGGAACAGCCTGTGATCTGGACGGCGCTCATCGGTGACCATCGTCGGCCGGCCCCGGCAGGCCGCGCAAACGAGTTTCGCGCCCGGCGATGAGCGCGGCGACCTGGGCTCTGGTGGTGCACCCGAGCTTGGCCAGGATCCGCCCGACGTGGGTGTCCACGGTCCGCTCGGCGATGAACAGCCGCGCGCCGATCTGCCGGTTGGTCAGCCCGAAGGCCTCGGCGAGCAGGCCAGCTGCTCGCAGCAGCGCCCAGCGTTCCGGGAGAGCCTCGAAAAAGGCAAGCGCGTCACGCAGAATGTCGACGGCTTCGGCGGCGCTGCCTTCCCGCGTCAGGCAGTCGGCGAGCACCATCTGGCCATAACCGCGGAGTCTGCGGTCCCCCGTCCGGGGGAAGACGCCGATGCTCGCGGCGGCCAGGAGTTTGGCACCGGCGATGTCGCCCGTCAGGGCCTTGGCGATCCCGAACCTGAACAGGGCGCTGCCCTCCACCCAGGCGTCATCGGCCTGGCGGGCCACCGCCAGCGCACGCTGGCAGGAGTCGGCCGCTCCCTGTAGGTCCCCGGACAGGGCCCGGGCCTGGCTGAGATTGGTCAGTGCGCGTCCCTCGCTGTGCCGGTCGCCGCAGCTCTGTGCGCATTCGATGCGGGCGGTGAGCAAGTCCACTGCCCGTTCCTGGTCGCCCTGGAAGCTGGCAATCAAGCCCAGCGCGCCCAGCGCCGCCGCTCGCGCGCGCTCCGGCCGGCCGGCGCGCTCGAGCGCGTCCTTCAGCCAGTCGGCAGCCTCACCCAGCTGGCCGCTCGGGTGCCAGTAGCTCCACAATCCCGCCGCGAGGCGCAAGCCCAGACCGCCCCGATCGGGTCTTCCGCGCACCAGGAGCGTGCCGCCCGCAGGTTCCCTGTCGCCTGGTCGAGCCGGTGAGCCCAGGCCCAGGCCGACGTCTACCCGGCGGTCGACGACCCGAAGTTCGCCGGCTCCGGCCTGGACCCGGGATACCTGACCACCCGGCCCGGCACCCGCGAATCGCTGTTCTACGACCCGGCCACCGCCGACCCGGCCGTGGTCGCCACCGACGAGGCAGACAAGGACACCAGCACCGTCGGCGAACTGGACGGCCTGCTGTCGCTGGAGAGCGAGCCGGCCGCCGAGCAGCCGTCCCTCCAGATCACCGTGCCCGTCCTGGTCGTCGTCGGTGCGGACGACAACATCTTCTGCGCCGGGGTGACCGCCTACAACTGCGACAGCGCCGCATCGGTGCTCGGCTACGAGTCACAGTTCTATTCCCCCAGCGCCCACCTGAAGGTGGCCGTGGTCCCCGGCACCGGTCACGACCTAGCCCTGTCCACCACGGCCCCGATCACCGACGCGATCATGATCGGCTGGTCGCTCTTGGTCCTCGCGCCCTGAGGCCCGCGCGGCCGGATCAGCTTGCCTTGCGGTAGCGGTCGAGGATCGCGGCGCGAAGCGACGTGGCCGGTGCGCCGATGGCCGACAGGATCACCGGCGCCACGCCGTCCTTCACGCCGAGCAGGGCCAGGGTGATGTGCTGGATGCCGATGTAGTTGTCGTGCAGCGTCTCCGCCTCGCGCAGCGAGAGTTGCAGGATCTTCTTTGCGCGCGGCGTGAACGGGATATGCCCGCGGGGAGCGGCCCCGGGAGAAGCCAGACGTTGCCGGAACGGCCTCGCGGGCAGCGGACCGCCGCGACGGGCGCGGCGGCGGCGAGGACGCGTCAGCCCGGCCAGCGGCCCGCTCCGCCAGGCCGGCCGTCTGCCCCGGCGGGCACCAGGGAGGGGGCGGGTGAGCGCGCCCGGGCCGAACGCCGCCTCGATCCGGGCGCGGACCACGTCGACGTCGATGCCGATGAACTCAAGCGCCTGGCGGTCGAGCCCGCCAACCGGGTCGGCCGCCCGGCCCCGCCCGATGATGCGCAGCAGTTCCGCCTCGACGCGTTCGGGCGTGACGCCCTGCTCGCGCAGGACCACGCTGGCGGGCTCGCCGGCCGCGGCCGCCGCCAGCAGCAGGTGCTCGGTCCCGATGTAGCCGTGCCCGAGCCGGCGGGCATTTTCCTGGGCCAGGACGACAACGCCCCGAGCACTGTCGGTGAAGCGCTCGAACATCATCGCCTCCCGGTGAGGCGGCCGTACTTGCGGTGGACGGTCTGCTTGGTGACGCCGAGACGGCCGGCGATGTCCTGCCAGGACCAGCCGAGCTCTCGTGCCTGCTGGACCTGGAGCAGCTCCAGCCGCTCGGCCAGCGCGCGAAGGGCGGCGACCGCGCGCAGCCCGACGTCGGGGTCGTTGCTGGCGGCGCCTTCTGCGATCTGAAGAGTCGATTCCATGCCCGTCAGCATATGCTGACGAGTACTGCACCGTCAACATGTGCTGACGACGGCGAAGCGTGGCGGTGCCCGGTCCGACGCGCCCGGCTTATATCGACAGAGCCACCCGGGCTCATACGTAGCTGAATTTTCCGGTGAAACTGTCGGGGCAGAGCGATATGAATATTTAATGGCAGCAACTTATTTGTGCGAGACAGCTTCCGCGCGCGCCTGCTACGGTTATTGCCGTCAGCCAGGGGATCATTATATACGGAGGCTTTACCATGCTGCCCGCGACCGCGATCTCTTCGACCGCATTTCCTGCCGCGGTAGCGGCCGACAACCCGGTCCTGTGGTACGAGCTGAACGAGACATCGGGGACCGTCGCGTACGACTCCTCGTCATCGTCCCACAACGGCGTCTACCAGGGCGGAGTCGCCCTCGGCAAGCCCGGCCCGATCACCGACTGCGTCACGCTCGACGGATCGAGCGCCTATATATCCAATGCCAATGTCGATACCAGCCCGTCGTCATTCTCGATCGATATCTGGTTCAAGACCACGACGATCGACGGAGGGCTGATTATCGGTTTCGGCAACAGCGTCACGGGCGCCAGCACGAACTGCGACCGGCATATTTACATGGGAACGTCTGGACAACTCTACTTCGGCGTCGCTTTCAATCAGAGCATTCATTCGACCGAGGCCTACAATGACGGTCTATGGCATGAGGCGACAGCCACGATCGGCTCCGCCGGGATGTTCCTGTACGTCGACGGCTCGCTGGTCGCCTCCAGCATGTCGACCACGGCCTCCGCGCAGACCTACTCCGGAAGCTGGCGGGTGGGCTATAACAGCATCGGCGGCTGGTCCGCGCACGTGAACTGCAACTACTTCGCCGGCTCGGTGTCCCAGGCCTCGGTATACGACTACCAGCTCACCGCCACGCAGGTGGCGGCGCACTACGCGGCGGCGGTCAAGCCGCTGGCCCTGACCGGCGCCGTGGTACCCGCCGGCGAGGTCGGCGCCGACTACCGCTACCCGCTCACCGCGGCCGGCGGTACCGTCCCGTACACCTGGTCGGTCGGCTACGGCACGCTGCCGGCCGGGATCACCCTGGACGCCACCACCGGGGAGCTTTCCGGTACCCCGGCCGCGGCCGGGACCTTCGCCTTCACGATCAGGGTCACCGACGCGGCGGGCCAGGCCGCGGCCAGGGCCACCAGCCTGCTGATCGTCTCGGGCCTGGCGCTGAGCTCGGACGCCCCGCCGGCCGCCGAGGTCGGCCGCGCCTATCGCTGCGCACTGGCCACGGCGGGCGGCACCGCGCCGTTTCGCTGGGAGGTGAGCGACGGCGACCTGCCCGACGGCATCGCCCTCGACCCGGCGACCGGGGTCCTGTCCGGCGCGCCGGCGACCGCGGGAACCGCCGCCTTCACCGTCCGGGTCAGCGACGCCAAGGACCGAACCGCCAGCCAGGCCGCAAGCCTGACCGTCGCCCCGCCCGCCCTCGGCTTCCCGGTGCCCCCTGGCGAGGCCGGCGCCGCCTACCGCCACGAACTGAGCGTGGCCGGCGGCACCGCGCCCTACGCATGGCACGTCACCGGCGGCGACCTGCCCGACGGCATCACGCTCGACCCGGCGACAGGCTCCCTGGCAGGCACCCCGGCGGTCGCGGGCAGCTACCACTTCACGGTCCTGGTCACCGACGCCGAGGG
>Ga0335073_10017149_pt1 | contig 10135 bp, 11 predicted proteins | sample Lox_Sample_22_FD_207093 | JGI IMG/M metagenome (GOLD analysis project Ga0335073, IMG submission 207093) | Soil microbial communities from Loxahatchee National Wildlife Refuge, Florida, United States - Lox_Sample_2.2 | ecosystem: Environmental > Terrestrial > Soil > Wetlands | place: USA... | reverse complement strand
GCACTTGGAATGGATGCGGGTGTCGGGTTACTCCGAGGACACGGTGCGCACGCGGCGCGTGGCGATCCGCCGCTTCATCGCCTGGTGCGCCGAGCGCGCCCTCAGCACGCCGGGCGAGATCACCAAACCCATCCTCGAGCGCTACCAGCGGCATCTCTACTACCATCGAAAGAGCGATGGGCGGCCGATGACGTTGGGATCGCAGCACGCGTGTCTTGCGCCCTTGAAGACCTTCTTCAAGTGGCTCACCAAGGAGAACCACATCCCCTACAACCCGGCCTCCGAGTTGACGCTCCCGCAGACGCCGAAGCATCTGCCGCGGGTGATCCTCTCAGTGGAGGAGGTCGAGGCGATCTTGCGGGAAGCGGAGCCAAAGAGCGCCCCGGGGCTGCGCGATCGGGCGATGCTCGAGACACTGTACTCGTGTGGGCTGCGGCGCATGGAGCTGCCGCACCTCGCGCTCTATGACATCGACTTGAGGCGCCGCTGGGTGCTGGTGCGCGAGGGCAAGGGGAGGCGCGATCGGGTGATCCCGATCGGGGAGCGTGCCGCCGCCTGGGTCGAGAAATACCTCCTCGAGGCCCGTCCGCAGCTCTTGATCGCCGCGAACGAGGCGCTCTTCCTCACCGACTACGGGGAGCCGGTTACCCCGGAGTACGTCGCCGAGCGGGTGCACCGCTACATGGCCTTTGCCGGGATCGACAAGCCTGGCGCCTGTCATCTCTTCCGCCATGCCTGCGCGACGCATATGTTGGAAAATGGCGCCGACACGCGCTTCATCCAAGCGCTCCTTGGCCATGCGAGCCTCGCCACCACGCAGATCTACACGCGCGTCTCAATCGAGAAGCTGCGCGAGATCCACGATGCTACGCATCCGGCACGGCTCAGTCGCAAGAGCGATCTTGTACCATCCCAACAGCCTAATGCGGAAGCCGACACGCTGCTTGCCGCTTTAGCCGCCGAGGCGGCCGAGGAAGGAGGCGGGGAGAGTCCTGGTGCGGTACATCCGGAGCGAGATCGCTGATGAGGCGACATCGAAATCCAGCCGTCAGCCCCCCATCCCCCTGGAAGGGGGCTTTGGGCGGTCACCCAAACATAACGCAGAGATTATGCGCAGTCGGCTTGGCTGCGATGAGGTGCGGAACGAGCTCGAGCAGTGTTGTGATCTTGCGCCGACGAGCATGCAGATCGCCGACTGTCCGGGCCTGCGGCCTGGCGGCCGCTGGCCCCGCATAATCTGCGCTATGTTCAAGTGACCGCCGCAGCGTGCGGAGCGCGTTCGCTGCGCGTTGCAAACTGACTCCTGTTGACTAATCCGGGTTGCTCAACAGTTGGCCCGGCACGCTGAAAGGTGCGGCTGACGCCGCATCGTCCGACCGCTCGCCTCTCAATCCTCGCGCACTACCTCTTGGGCTCGCGCTGCGTGAGCGTGCTGCCCGCAAGAGCAACGCTCGCGCCCGTCGCCGAAGACGGCGCCGGTCACGCGCGTTGCAATCCCGAGCACTCATCCTCGGACGCCTCTCGTGCTGGCGTTCTCCGGTGGATGGGGGCCAGAGCGGGCGAGCCCCCATCCACCGGAGAACGAAGATGCGAACCGTCGAGATCCAAGTCACTCTCACCGACGCTCAGGCGTGGGAATTTGCCCAGTTCCTGAAGCGCGTCTGCTTCAACGACTACCGCCAGCACGCCACCTCGGAGGCGGAAGCCTACCGCATGGTCGAGGCCGGCGAGCGCATCCGCGAGGCGCTGGCGGATGCCGGCTATGCGCCCCGGTAGCCCCACCGTCGGAGAAGCCATGACCACTTCCCCGATCCGGTTCGCCCTGACCGAGACCGCCGTCGCCGAGATCATGGACGCCATCACCGCCAGGAGCGCATCGCTGATCGCCAGCACGCCCGATGCGCCCCACACCGCCCTCGAGCGCCGCTGGCGCGAGATCGGCGGCATGCTCGAGCTCGCCCGCCGGCTCGACGCCTGGCGCCTGGTGCGGGCTCTGGAGGCCCACAAGGACGCCCTGCGCCGGCAAATGGACGCGTAGGCCGGGCCTCCGTCGCTTATCGACTCCCTGGGCTGGCGGGAGTGGTGATGCTCTGAGCTGCGGCGGAGAGCACGGGGCAGGATAGCCGTCGCGGCAGCTCGTGTCAGACACCCCCGCCGATACCGGAGCGCTGCGTCCACAGCCGGACCGTTCGCCACGGAACTGCACCTTGACCAACCCGCCCAGTTAGCCGGAAACTCGCTTCTGGGCTTTGGGCCCTCACGGCTGCCTCGCGCAGCCAGGCTCTTTGACAGTTAACCCGCGGATCGCGCTGGGGAAATCCCCTTCGCTTACGGCGAGTGCGCGTCGGGTCTGGATGTTTACCTATACTTGGCAATACAGCGCGACAACGGGATTGCTTAATACCCTGACCTATCCTGTGGGCGCGTCTGGGCAGTCGCTCGAGCTGCAGTACGGCTACCAGAACGGAATCCTGCAGTCCATTACGGACGTGCGCGACTCTCCGAACGTGACGGTCTGGCAGGCAGATGCGGAAAATCCGGCGGGGCAGATCACTCAGGAGACGCTCGGTAACGGGCTCGAGACGAACCGTGCCTATGACGGCGTGACGGGTTGGCTTTCTTCCGTGCAATCCGGGCCGGGTGGCGGGGCGTCGATTCAGAACCTGAGCTTTCTATATGATGAGGTGGGCAATGTCACCCAACGCCAGGACGGGATTCATAACCTCTCGGAGGATATTTACTACGATAGCGACTATCGCTTGAGTTATACCACGCTCGGCGGGACGCAGAATTTGTCGATGGGCTACGACGCTATGGGAGACATCACCAAGAAAAGCACCGTGTCAAATAATGCCAGTTGGACCTATGACTCCGTTCACTTGCATCAACTGCGCGAGGCGGGCAGTACATCGTACGAATACACTTACGATGCAAACGGAAATATGACGTCCTGGGCGGGTGAACCTATTACCTGGAGCAGCTATAACTATCCGACAAAAATCACTGGCGGATCTGATAGCTTCACCTATTCCTACGCGCCGGATCGGTCGGTTTGGCTTGAAGTTCAAACTGGAGGTGCAGGTGCCAGCACCTACCGCTTGGGCTCGCCGCTGATGAGCATCGTGGTGGGCGGTAGCGGTACAACGGACCGGAACTACATTTATGCCGGTAACGAACCGGTTGCCATCGATGAGCGCACGAGCGCGGGCAACACATTCTACTATTTGCTGACCGACCATCAGGGAAGCATCTCGGGTATCACCAATTCGAGCGGCCAGGTCGTTGTGAATGAAAGCTTTCACCCTGATGGACAACGACGAAACCCCTCTACCTGGACTGATCCAGTGTCCACTTCAGACGTCAACACGATTCAGGGAATATCCGCACGAGGATATACCTTCAAGGAAACGCTGGAGTACATGAATCTCGTGAACTTCGGGGGTAGAGTTGGAGATGTCTACACAGGCAGATTCTTGTCGGCGGACCCAAACATCACAGACGAGAGCGACCCGCAGAGTTACAATCGGTACAGCTACACCGTCAACAATCCGCTGACGTACACTGACCCAACGGGGTTTCTCTACACTGAGGAGTGTTGGGATGACGACTGCGAATCGGGTGGCGAACTTTTCGGAGACCCCGGAAACTATGCTCCCCCCTCTCCATCGAATTCTGGCGGGAGCGATGGTAGCGGTGGTAGTGAGGGCGATGGCGGCAATGGCGGGAGTGGTAGTGGCGGCAGCAGCAACGGCGGAAGTAGTAATGGAGGCGCCGGGCCTTTGCCTGAAGGTTGGCAGGATTTGAACACTACATGGCAGACTTGCATTGGAGATCAATGCGAGTCTCAAGATGACGATCTGCAGCAAAGTGATCCGGACCAAAGTGATCCGACGCTGCCACAGCTGCAGCAGGTCACCGTAAGCGGTACATCTGAAAACGACACGTCAGTTAGTGATGAGGCGACGGGAGGGAGTCCGGAAACCGCCGATACCCTGAGCACGCTTAACGAAATTGTAGTCCAAGGCTACCGGGCACGATCTTTCGGGGGCGTAAAGATCGATTTCAGCATTCCCTATCCGGAAGAGCAGCTATGGGCTGTATATGGTAACAGTCGCATCATCTATTTGGGCTCAAACAACGGGACAGCAAAGGGAAATACTGGTGAGAACCGGGTGCGGATTCCGGGCGGCTTTATAGCGATTGTCCACACGCATCCCTCGTGGGCTGAGTATGAGCCTGGTCCCGAGGATTACGGGCAAAGCTTCCCGCTATACGGAATGGCCCCTGATGGCGTATGGCTGATCTTGCCGGGATCAAAGTCGCCTATAGTGCTATACGGCGCGCCCATAGAATAGGCAATACTAGAGAGCCCACATGAGAGTACGATTATTTACTGTCATCATTGGTGTGTTGGTGGCATGCATTATGATGCACGAGGCTGTTTCCGCTACTTTTGCAGACAAAATTCGTGGCAACGGCACGGTTACGCTGACGGGTTGGGCGAAATTACGAGGCGAACTCATGATTTACCAGGATCGTGAATCAATGGATCACAATGCAAAATTTCCGCACTGCATAAGTGGAGTGTTTCGTAATCAGGCCGGGATGAAGCTTTCTGAATACGACGGTAGGTTAGTTACCATAACCGGAATGCTCTATAAATATTCTGATTTACCTGACGAGCAAAGGCCTGTGCTCCCCCGAAAGATACTTGCCAATTCGGTTGTTCCCAATTTTTGCTTCGGTACGAATGTGCTCCTGATCGAGACGATCAAGTTGACACCCGATTCGCATACCGCGAAGACACAGTAGCGGAGTTAGGAGGTGGAGTTGCCCCTATCCGACCGGACAGGCTGCAGGTTGCTGAAGGCTGCGGATGAACTCGCGGGGTGACTTCAGGCGCAGGGCTTTGTGGGGATGGATTTCGTTGTAGTCCTAGAACCATCGGGGTAACTGGGAGAGCACGGTCCGAGCGTCCGGGCGGTCATGAACGTAGACGTAGTCGCGTTTGAAGGTCAGAGGTGGACCCGCAAAACGAGACAGTTTTTCGCGGTCGGATAAGTGGAGCTCTGCGGTTTAAGCAGCCGCCGCGAGCGGCATGGCATCGAAGTACACGGCATCAGGCGTGCGCCGGTCAAGAGCGGTGTGCGGGCGTCGGGTGTTGAAGAACTGGATATAGCGAGCGAGGCCGCTGCGCGCCTCGCTGACGGTGTTATAGGCGTGCAGATAAACCTCCTCGTATTTGACCGAGCGCCACAGCCGCTCCACGAAGACGTTGTCGCGCCACCGGCCGCGGCCGTCCATGCTGATGCGCACCCTCGTGAGCCTTCAGGGTTGCGATGAACTCGACACTGGTAAATTGTGCGTCCTGATCGGTATTAAAGATCTGAGGGCGGCCAAAGCGAGCCAGCGCCGCCCGCAGAGCGTCAACGCAGAAGTCCGCCGTAGGCGTGTTGGAGAGTCTCCAGGAGAGCACCTTCCGGGTGAACCAGTCAATGACGGCGACGAGGTACACAAAGCCGCGAGCCATCGGGAGTGGAGTGAGAGGCCGGCCGTAGTCGAACTATTTGCCGGCCTCTCCTCCCCGAACCGGACTTGCACCTTTCAGCGCATCCGGCTCTCCATTTAAGTGTTGCTGAAAGCAAAGACCAGATCAGCGTAACGCGATTCGAAGGTATTACGCTCCTCCTCACGCAAGATATAGGGGTTACCTTCCGGTACCCGCCATCTGAATTGACCCTTCCGGCTCGTCACGAGACGCCGCAGTGCGACGCGACCGGCGGCTCCCCGACTATTACGACCCCGAAGAACCCACGTCGTGGCCCGTCCCGTCTCCGGGGCTCGCACCCAGCGGCGACAAAGCGCCTTGAGCGAGGCTCGATGCTTGCGCGCGAGCCAGTAACCGAGCTTCCAGAAGACGAGGCGATCCAGCCGCTGGAACACCATTGCCGTATAGTCAGTGAATTGGTAGAAGTTAGCCCAACCCGCAAGGATGCGGTTCAGGTGCTCCACCAGGTCAATACTGTTTTCGCTGTAGTTGCACGACAGCTCTTGAACAAGCTTTTGCGCCAGACCCCGGTACTTCGCCCAGGGGATCGTAGTGACCGGACGCATCCGGCCGCGGGGACCTCGTTTACGGATGATCCGGTGGCCCAAGAAGAGAAACCCGTCGTTCACATGGGTAATATGGGTCTTCCCCATATTCAATGTGAGCTTGAGCTCGCCTTCCAGAAAGGTGCGACAGGCTTCACGCACTTCCTGCGCATGCGCCAGTGTCCCTTTCACGACCAGTACAAAATCATCCGCGTAACGACAGTACGCCACCGCTGGCTGCCACTGTCGATTTTCTCGCACGGCGATCGGTCGACGTTTGAGAATTCCGAAGTTCCACGCCCACCGATCCTTGCGTACCTTCTTGCTCAGGTAGTTCCTTTCCATCCATTGATCAAACTCATTGAGCATGATGTTGGATAGCAGAGGAGATAGGACTCCCCCCTGAGGAACGCCTTCGCTGGCGGCACAAAAGAGACCGCGATCAATGCACCCGGCCTTGAGGAGTTTCCACAACAAAGCCAAGACGATGATGGACAGTGTCAAAGTAGCTGGCCAGATCGCCTTCAATGATCCAGCGGCCGACCACACTCTGCTCGTCCCCATCCTGCAGTTGAAACTTGACCGTTCGTATCGCATGGTGAACGCTGCGCTCGGGCCTGAAGCCGTAGGAAAGCCGGTGAAAATCGCTCTCCCAGATCGGCTGCATCGCCATCAGCATCGCCCGTTCCACGATTCGATCCCGAAGACTCGGGATTCCTAAAGGTCTTCGCTTGGTCTTGTCACTCGCTTTGGGAATATACACACGCCGTGCCGGTAGCGGCCCGTAGGTGCCCGCCAACAGCTCCGCGCGTATCCTCGACAGCTCTTCCGGGAGGCAGGCCTCCAAGCGCTGCTTATCGATTCCGTCTACCCCAGCCGTTCGTGCTCCCCTGGAGGCCAAGGTTACACGTGCGGCTTCTGCGAGCCAAGTTCTGTCGGCAATCAGTCGCAGGAGTCGATCGAACTTGCGTTCTTTGTTCTCCGTTGACCATCTTGCCAGCTTGTCTTGCATTTCGCCGATTATCAAAGGTCTTCACCTCATTGCAGTCGGTTAATCCGTCGAACAAGCCACTTAAACTGTCCCCCTTCGCCTTGTGACAGGTTTTCCCTGTCGCTGACTACTACGGGGACTCCGCCAACTTGCACAGCCTCGGGGAACACACTCCCTTAGCATCTGTTACAAGCCTTCCCTAGTTCACATGTCCGGACTCAAACACACGGGCGAGGTTGCCTATCGCAGTCTTTTCCCTTGCTTGCCGCAAGTTGTCGCGGGTGATGGAGTCTAGCGACGCTCTCTCTCCATCGCCAACAGGGCGCCATACGTGTGAGCCCTGTGTTCGCCGACGGGCCCATACATATAGCCCGCCAGTACCCGCGTCCGGCCTATTAAGTCGTGTAGGCCGGGGTGACGTTTCAACCCTCAGATGCGTTTCAATAGGTTCGTATTCCTCAACCGTCCCATGCTCAGCCTAGAGACTCATCTTGGCGTAACGACTTCGCCTCAAGCCCCGTTTCCCACGGACTACGTTACCTTGTCAGTGTTCGACAAGTCACCGCCGCTTCGGCTCACTCTCTCTCGTAGCAGAGAGAGGGCATGTTACTAACTTCATGCATTCCAGACATGCTCAAGCGCTGCTTCCCCCTAATGCGGCGGGGATCGACAGCGTCTAGGCGTACTGTAAGTCACGTCAGCGGCCCAAACCTGGTTCGGTCGATCGATGGTCAGGCGGCGCAACAGGTAGGGAAAGACGGCATGCTCGGGATGGGGCCGGCTGGTGTTTTTCCTGCGGTATATCGCCTCGATTCCCATCCGCCGCATGAGCGTCGTGACGTGCTTGCGGCCGATCTGCCAGCCCTCGAGCACGAGTAGGTCGCGCAGCATCCTGGCGCCGGCGAACGGCAGCTCGAGATGCAGCTCGTCAATCCGGCGCATCGTACGCAGCTCCAGATCCGTCGGCGGCACCGCACGGTAGTACACGCTCGATCGCGACAGGCTCAGCAGCTGGGCCTGTCGTGTGATCGGCAGTCGATGGGTGCAGTCCATCAGCGCTTTCCGCTCGGCCCTTCCACTTTGCCGAGCGCGGAGGCTAAAAAATCGATCTCCAGAGCCTGCTGGCCGATCTTCGCGTGCAACTCCTTCAGGCTCGGTCCTTCCTGCTTCGGCGGATTGCCCGAAGAGAAGACCTCCTCAGCGCCAGAGAGCAGCTGGGATTTCCACTGGGTGATCTGGTTCGGATGCACGTCGAAGCGCTCGGCCAGCTCAGCGAGCGTCGCCTCCCCTTTGAGCGCGGCCAACGCCACCTTCGCCTTGAACGCCGGTGAGTGGTTACGTCGAGATCTGCGGGTCATTTCTGCTCCAGGTTCCAGGCGATATCTTCGCCTTCCAGAGCAGAGCAATCCACTTATCCGGCTGTCCAGCTTCCCGGGGCCATCTCAGTATGCGCCCGCGCGAAGTAATCTCAGGAAGCCACAATTGAAGGAATGCCTGCTCACAGTAGGTGTGACCACCCGACTGTCTCCGCAACTACGCCTGCGGGGTCCGTTGTACGGCGTCTATTGGTTGCGCTTGCGATGATGTAGCCTCGCATCGTATAGACTCTATTGATGAGATATTGGCTGGTGATGCCCGCCGCAGGGATAGGCCGCCGCTTCGGCACCGACCGTCCGAAGCAGTACGCACCCCTCTGCGGCCGGACGGTGATCGAATGGGCACTTGCTCTTTTCCTTGCGGATTTGCGCTGTGCTGGTGCGGTCGTGGCACTGGCTCCGGACGACCCTTACTGGGCGGCCGTCGCACCTGCCACGATCATCACGGCGGCCGGTGGACAGGAGCGCAGCCAGTCGGTCCGTAATGGCCTCGCGGCGCTTGCGGGCCGCGCAGAGCCGGAGGATTGGGTTCTGGTCCACGACGCCGCACGGCCGTGCATGCCTCATCAGGATTTGGACCGTTTGCTCTCAGTCCTCGAAGCTCATTCGGTAGGTGGCCTCCTGGCGACACCGGCGGCTGACACGCTGAAGCGTGCCGACGGCTCCGGAGACGTGCAGCAGACCGTAGACCGCGCTAGCCTCTGGCGTGCCCTGACGCCGCAGATGTTTCGCTATGGGCGTCTCTGCGAGGCGCTCGATCGCGCGCATGCGGCAGGCCGTATCCCGACGGACGAATCGCAGGCGATCGAGTGGCTTGGCGATCGTCCCAGGGTCGTCGAGGGCGCGGCCACGAATCTCAAGATCACCAGCGCCGCCGATCTCGCGATCGCGGAAGCACTCCTGAAGGAGACCGGCTCATGAGAATAGGCTCCGGAGTGGACGTGCATGCATTCGGCACAGGCGATTTCGTCATGCTGGGCGGAGTGCGCGTTCCGCATACACGCGGTGTCGTAGCCCACTCCGACGGCGACGTGGTGTTGCATGCGCTCACCGACGCGCTGCTCGGAGCGGCAGGGCTCGGGGATATCGGTCAGCACTTCAAGGACACCGACCCGCAGTGGAAGGGCGTCGACAGCAAGCGCTTCGTCCGCGCGGTGATGGAGATGCTGCGCGCCCGCAAGTTACGGGTGGGCAATGCCGACGTGACCGTGCTCGCAGAGCGCCCGAAGCTCTCGCCCGTGCGGGACGACATCCGTCGCCAGGTGGCGGAGCTTCTGGAGGTGGGTGTCGAGTACGTGAACGTGAAAGCGACGACCACCGAGAAGCTCGGCTTTCTCGGGCGCGCTGAGGGAATCGCCGCGCAGGCCGTGGTGCTCCTGCTCGATGTCGAGTGACGCTGCGGCGAGTGAGGCCGCGGCGAGTGTAGCCGCGGCGCTCGATCCGCCGCGCGCCCACGGCGCGCCGCTCGGTCGGGGAAGGCTGCGTGTCGAGCCTGAGGACTTTATCGTCGAGGAGCTGCTTGGATTCGAGCCGGCAGGGACGGGGCAGCACGTCCTGCTCAGGGTGCGCAAGCGCGACGCCAATACGCAGTGGATCGCTCGCGAGCTTGCGCGCGTGTGCGGTTGCTCCGAGCGGGATGTGGGATACGCGGGCATGAAGGACCGTCGCGCGGTCG
>Ga0335073_10017147_pt1 | contig 10135 bp, 10 predicted proteins | sample Lox_Sample_22_FD_207093 | JGI IMG/M metagenome (GOLD analysis project Ga0335073, IMG submission 207093) | Soil microbial communities from Loxahatchee National Wildlife Refuge, Florida, United States - Lox_Sample_2.2 | ecosystem: Environmental > Terrestrial > Soil > Wetlands | place: USA... | reverse complement strand
GGCAACCTGCTCGTGGGTTTTGCAGGTCACATAAGTCTCTTCGGTCGGCAACTTCGTCTGATCGAGGAAGTGCACGCCGTGGTCCGTCCATTCGAGAGTTTGAATCATGGGTTGGGTGAGTCCTGACTCGTGAGCCCTAGGTCCTAGCCGTTTGCTATCTGGACTACGCGTGCAACGTGTTCTCCGCGAACATCGTTCGCCGTGAAAATCGAAACAAACGGCGCTGGCGCTGCAGCTTTCTCAACATTGGCGCGGCCTTTGGCTTCCTCGCGTTCCACCAGGCACATCGCGCCAACGATTTCGAATCCAAATTCGCGAGCGGCTTCAATGGCCTGAATCGTTGATGCGCCCGTCGTGCAGACATCATCGACGATGACCACTCCCGCGCCCTTTTCGCGGAAGCCTTCGATGCGCTGTCCAGTACCGTGCTGTTTATCCGTCTTGCGAACCAGAAATCCGCTAAGCTCGCCGCTGACCACCGAAACCGCGACCACGATCGGATCGGCTCCCATGGTCAATCCGCCGATGGCGCGCGGCTTCCATCCACGGCGGCGAATCTCCTCGAGAAAGACTTCTCCTGTGAGACGCGAGCCCTTCGCATCGAGCGTGGTTGTGCGGCAGTCGATGTAGTAATCGCTCGTGCCGCCGGATGAAAGCTTGAACTCTCCCAGCCGAAACGATTTTTCGGCTAGGAGCGTGAGTAATTGTTCCCGCGTGGCCGCCATGAAAAACTACGATACCACGCGGGTGGCGGCAGCTGCCCCAACCGCAGGTTGGATGCTTCCAAACCCCGCTTCCGGCAAGGAGTTTGCCTCCATGCTCGCGCGAAAGACCGCCGGACCGTGTTACCCTGATCGTTCGGGTTCAGAGCCCCATTCCAGACAGTCAGTCGAGGTTACACATTGGCTAGTTGTCGTAATGCTTTTCGTTTCACGCCTATTTTTCCCTTTGCAGTGATCGTGGTTTGCAGTCTCGCAATAAGCGCGTTCGCCGATGGCACACGCACGTGGGAGCAGTCGAATTTCGACGATCTATCAAAGGGCACGGCCACCGGAGTAGCGATCCGCAGCGTCGGCGGATTGGAACTGGCTCCCGCGTTCAAGCTCCTCTACGCCACGCCCTCGACGTACATCTGGGCCGTCGCGGCGGATGATCAAGGAAATGTGTACGCCGCTACTGGAGCGCCGGCGCGCGTGTATCGCATTACTCCCGATGGCAAGGCGAGCATCATTTTTGAGCCGCAGGAGCTGCAGGTACAGACGCTCGAAGTTGCGCCCGGCGGCGTGATCTACGCGGCAACTGCCCCCGACGGGAAGGTGTACAAGCTCGCGCACAAGCCCGGAGAAAAGGCATCCGCGAAGAAAAGCGGTGAGAAGAACGGGCCCGAGGAGTCGAATGACACCGCCAAACCCGCGCTCGATCGTTCGTGGACATCGTCCGTGTATTTCGCACCGGGAACAAAATACATATGGGACCTCGCGCTCGACAAGGCAGGGAACCTGTTTGTCGCGACCGGAGATCACGGGGAAATCTACAAGGTCGCTGCGAATGGCGATCATTCGTTATTTTTCAAGAGCGATGAAACACACATTCGCGTGCTGGCCCTCGATGCGCGAGGAAATCTGATCGCTGGCACGGATGGAAGCGGGCTAATCTATCGCATCGCGCCGTCCGGAGAAGCCTTTGTGTTGTACAGCGCGCCAAAAAAAGAGATTACCGCTTTGGCGATCGATCGCCAAGGCGATATTTACGCTGCCGGAGTGGGCGAAAAAAAAGGAGGGGCGACCGCCTCGTTTGGCAGCAGCACGGCACTCATCACGGTAACTCCGACCGCTCCGATGGCTGCCGCACCCCAAGCGCCCGGGCTTTCCGTGACGCCATCGCCGAGTCCGACTCCGGTCGCCCAATTTCCTTTTGCTTCCGCTGAAAACACCGGCGGCTCGGATGTATACCGCATCGCGACCGATGGTTCTCCTTCGACCCTGTGGAGTTCGCATGACGACCTCGTTTATACACTCGCCTTCGATTCGCAGGGACAATTGCTGGCAGGAACGGGAAATCGCGGCCACATTTTCGCAATCACCGGGCCCGATCAGTTTTCCGATTTGCTGAAAGCGCCGGCATCACAGATCACTAGCTTTGCGAAAGCGCCCGGCGGCGGCCTGTACGCAGCCAGCAGCAATCTTGGGAAGGTTTTCTTGTTGGGGCCCGGTCCAGAGAGTGAAGGCACGTACGAGAGCGATGTCTTTGACGCCAAGATTTTTTCGCGCTGGGGGCGAGCCGACTTTCGAGGCATGGGCCATGTCGAATTGCTGGCGCGCAGCGGCAACGTCGACAATCCCGACCGCAACTGGAGCGCCTGGAAGCAGATCGATCTCGCCGGGAACCACGAGACCGGAGTTCCTTCCGCGCGTTACGCGCAGTGGAAAGCGGTGCTACACGCGGGAAGCAGCAAGCCAGCCGTTGACAGCGTCACGCTCTATTACCTGCCCAAAAATGTGGCGCCGGTCATTGACGATGTCTCGGTGCAGGTGGGCGTGCGCTATCAGCCGGTCAAGACTTCTCCTCTTATGCTTGGTACGGACGTCAACGGATCTTCGGGCGCGCATTTCGAGTCCCCCGTGCCCAGCATGCACGACCGCGATTCGATTGGGGTGAAGTGGAGCGCCCATGATGAGAACGACGATCAGCTCGTCTACTCGCTTTATTACCGCAGCGATGGCCAGAGCCGCTGGCTGCTGCTGAAAGACAATATTGCCGATAAGGCATATTCTTTCGACGCCAGCCTGCTTCCGGATGGCGGCTACGAGGTGAAGGTGGTTGCCTCCGACGCGCCGTCGCACTCGCCGGGTGAGGCGCTGACTACGGAACGAGTGAGCCGGCGATTCGAAGTGGATACAACGCCTCCGCAGATTCAGAATCTGACGGGATCGCCGGAAGGAAAGGAAATTCATGTCCGCTTTCGTGCGGAAGATGGATTTTCTACCATCAAGCGCGCGGAATATTCGATCGATGCCGGCGACTGGAAGTACGTCGAGCCGGTTGGGCAATTGTCGGACGCTAAGACCGAAAACTATGATTTCAAAATTCCGCTCGAGCATCCGAACGATGAAGCGGCGGAGCATGTAGTTGTAGTCCGCGTCTACGACAAGTACGACAATATGGATACAGCTAAAACCGTGCTTCACGGCCGGTAACGAACGGCGGGATTCTCTGGGCTTGTTTGGCACGATGCAGTCGAGCATCCGCATTCCCCGAATCGTATGAAGATCGGCTTGTTCGGTGGAACATTCGATCCCGTTCATCTCGGCCATATAGCGCTGGCCCGGGCGGCGATGGAGCAATGCAAGCTGCAGAAGATTCTGTTCGTACCGGCGAGCGTTCCTCCGCATAAGCAAGGTCAACCGCTTTCGCCGTTCGTTCATCGTTTCGCCATGCTGTCGCTCGCCACCGCGGAGCAGAAAGCCTTCGTTCTCTCGTTGCTGGAAGCGCCAGGCGATGAAACCAACAATCGGCGCCAAGCCAAGCCCAATTACAGCATCGACACCGTGAGGCGGCTCAAGCAATCGCTCAAGCCGACCGATACCGTTTTCTTCCTGATCGGAATCGACGCCTTCTCTGATATTTCGAAATGGCACGCCGCCCAGCAATTGTTTCGCGAGTGCGCGTTCATTGTGGCAGGACGTCCGGGATATTCTCTGGCCGATGTCGCCCAGGCTTTACCCGAAAAACTGCGCCCTCGCGAGGAAGTGATGAAGCCGTTTCAAAAGCATCCCGCCGCAGGAGATCTCGTGCTGCCTGGAGTGACGATCCATCTACTGGCCGATCTGCGCCAGCCGGCGTCCGCCACTGCAATCCGCGAAGCCGTCGCCACAGGAAAGTCGCTGGGACGATTCCTCGATCCACGCGTGGCCGAGTACATCCGCAAGATGGGACTGTACAAATCGCCGATTTAGCCAGCCTCTGCGTTCAGGGGGCTGCCCTCAAGCCCAAAGAGGGTCATGGGAATTTCGTCAACCACCCCCAACAGCACTGGGTCTCATTGACGCGAACGATTGCCTAGCCCCGCATAGGCTGCGGATCGGCGAGTTCTCCAGACGTTCCTTAGGGCACGGTGAAGGCCCCACCCGTAACGACGTACTGCCCCGACATAGGCGAAGTAAAAGCCTCAACTCCCGACTGCTGCACCGGATTGAATTGCAGAGGCGTGCCTGCGGTGGAGTAAAGGTTCCAGAATTCCAACCCGCCGCTGGACGGAGCGGGGGCAAACCCAGCGAGCGTCGAAAGATCGGGTACCGTAAACGTGGTGTTCGTGCCCAGCCATGTCTCCGTGACATACGTATAGGTGTTGTAGACGGTGGAGGACGTCTGGAACTGGGTCCAGGACGAATTGACCAGAGTTCCTGCAACCGTGAAGCCGGCGGCAATCGCATTGAATGTCGGAAAAGCGGCAGCCGTCGGCGGGGTAACCGAACTTGCAGGCGAAGGTAGCGTCGCCGTCACCGCGCTTGCAGCGCTGGAGGATACCAGCGCAAACAGTGATTCAGACGGAGCAGCGAGATTTGCGCCCGCCTGGATAAGGTAGAAATCTCCTGATTGGCTTTGACTGCTGGGGACCGTGGGATAGGTCGATTGCGGGACTCCAGTGGTATATGACACGGGAAGAAGCGCCGACAAGCCGCCAGACGTTTGGTATGTGGTTTCAAAATCGGCGGCCGCGCCAGAAGGTACGTTTGTTATGCTGGCTGGCGCAGACCCTAACTCATCTGCCGCTGTCATTGGCGGAAATGCGATAGAGGTGGAACTGGTTACATTGACCCCGCGCTGAATTTGCATAGCGAGAGCGGCGTTGTTGTCGCCCACTGCCACCAGCGCAACGTCAAACGTCCCCGTCGGAACGCCGGGAAGAAACAGCGCCCCGGATGTTCCGTACATTTGATCTATCCAGTAGCCTTCACATAACCACGTTTGCGTGGCGCCGGGAATCGCCGAGACATCAAACGTCGCGCTTACGTTGCCGGACAGCGAGGGACACGCTAACGAGAGAGAGGTCGTGTCCGTTGTCGTCGCTTGGATGATCGATTCGTTCGAATAGGCATTTACCGCAACAAAGGTTGGACATATATAGGCGAAACCGTAGGCACTGGTTCCGGAGGGCAACGTGAATGAAACGCTAGACTCGGAGAGCGCGAGCGCCTTAAAGGTGCCGGTCGTCTCAGACTGGTACGCGACGGCGCTGGGCATCGTCGCCCCGGCAAACGAGGCAGTGACGGTGGTTCCCATCGCGCCGCCGCCTTCCATCGCGCCGCCGCCGCAGGCCGTCAGGGATGTCAGCGCCATTGCCGCCAGGAGCGCAAATGCGATCCAGGTTCCCGGAATATCAATTTCTTTGTTACACAATTGCTATCTCCTGCTTTCAAGCGCCTGGGGCGATGCATGAACGCGGCGACATCGGAACCGCCCGTAACGGCGGGGTGCAGGCGACAAGAACGATTGCCCGCCGCGCTGGGTTGGTTCAGCCGCGAACTTTGTGCGGCAGTATAGTGCGCCTCAACTAACCCTGTCCGTGACCAGCGTCACGGTGCCTCAACCGAGGCTATCAAACTGAGGCTAACAGCGTTAGCGCAAAACGCGATCTATCAACCTGGGTTTGCTCGGCCGCATTTTTTAAAATTGCTCACGAGCCCGGATCTTGACCTGTTCCGTCACCCAGTCTGTCCAATAAGAACTTTCCCCACTCGCCAGCAGAGGAGTTTTTCCGAGCACCGCATCCACAAAATTCTCGATCATCGGATAGTGCAGGTTGGAATGCGGCGGCAGTATTTCGCGTCCGCCCGGATAGACCAGATCCGGCCCGTTCAGCGGAGTTAAATCCAACTCGCCGTCGGTGCCGCGGATGCGGCACTCGTCGCGATCAACTTTCGAATGCCAGCGAACATCCACGATGCCCCGCACGCCGCCGGTATATTCGATCAGTACCGTCGCGTTGTCCTCGACCGGGTAGCGATGCACGACATTCGAGAGCCGCCCCATGGCCCGCTGCGGCTGGCCAAAAAGAAAATTGAGAACGTCGATGCGATGCGACGCGATGTCGTACAGCGGACCGCCTCCTGACTTGGCTGGATCAACCAGCCAGCTCCGGCTACCCGTTCCGTCGAACCAGCCGTGGGACGTGAGTTCAGCCAGCACGGGTTTGCCGATGATCCCTGATTCGAGCAGTTGCTTCGCCCGTTGCACTTTCGGGTAAGTGCGTCGATAGTACGCGACACCAAGAAGTTTGCCGCTTTTCCCGGCGGCCTCGAGCATCGTACGCGCTTCGGCCTCATTCATCGCCATAGGCTTTTCGCACACGACATGTTTGCCTGCACGCAAAGATCGAATCGTTTGCGGCGCATGGAGAACCACCGGCGTGGCGACATACACGGCATCAACTTTCGGATCGGCAAGCGCCTCATCGAGGCTCGTCCAGATGTGCGCGCTAAATGGATTCGCCTTTTCGGGATTGCGCGTGACGATGCCGTGAAGCCGGCTGCGAGGCTCGGCTTGAATCGCTGGAATGACACGGCGTGTAGTGATATCGCCAATTCCGATGACGGTCCAGTTGAGCATGGGCGAACCTATCTACCGATGCTGTCGAGTTTTCGCTCGACCGGACAGCCGAGGGCGGCCGTCCCTGTAAATTTCCTTCCGAAAAACAAAGGCCGGCGCAATGCCGGCCCTCGGAATTCATGCTTGAAAAGCTACTTTTTGGGTGCGATCGCGTCTTTCGCGGCCTTCGCCAGGTAGAACTTGGCAGTGGTCTTGGCCTTGATCTGGATCGGTTCGCCCGTCTGCGGATTCCGGCCCACGCGCGCTTTGCGATGAACTTTCTTCAACCGGCCTAATCCGGGTACGACGAAGAGCCCGTTCTTCTTGGTCTCTTTAATCGCGGTGTCGGCCAGAGCTTCCAAAAATGCCGCCGCAGTCTTGTTGGGGATCTCAGTCTTTTCCGCCAAATGGCGAATCAGCTGTGTCTTGGTAAAACCAGCAGCCATATATTTTTCTCCTCGCCAAAAATCGATTTAATACCAGTGGGCGTAATCTTATACCCACTGGCTGTGGAAATCACCATATTTTACGCGGGTTTTCCAATTTATGCCTACGCTAATGCGCATTGTTACAGGGTTTTCCGTGGATGCCTATTCTCAAGCCACCGGATTTCGCGAACCGTTCTGGTAAAAGCAATTTCCGGTTCCGCGTTCGATGCCATAATGGATGAGGGACTTTTCCTTGGCCTGCGCCATTTGTGAAATTCGCAAAGAGAAACGCTTTTGCCCCGCCGTGCATGGGCGCATCTGCCCGCAATGCTGTGGCGAGCAGCGTGAAGTCACGCTCGATTGCCCGAGCGATTGCCCGTATCTGATCCAGGCGCGCGAACATGAAAAGCCGCGCCCGGCTTACCAACTCGATGCAGCAGCATTGTTGCTGAACGTCGAAGTTCCCGATCAGTTCATGTACGAGCACGAGCACCTGCTCATGGGATTGACTTTTGCTCTGGCCAAGGCCGCGCGCGGAGACCGCAACCTGAATGATCGCGACTTGATCGCCGGCATCTCGGCTCTGGCGACCCGCCACGAACGGCTGGTGAACTCCGGCTTGCATTACGAGCAACCGCTGACGAGCGATTCGCAGCGCCGCGTAGCTATCGAGATCGAGACCATGCTGAAGGAGTATCGCGAGGCCGAGCAGAAGCACATGGGATATTCCAGTCTGCGCGAATCCGAGGTGCTGAAAGCCCTCGTATTTCTAGTTCGGCTGGCCCATGGCCGGACTTCGGGGCGGCCGAAGTCGCGGGCGTTCGTCGATTTTCTGTTCGCGCAATTTCCCGAAAAAGAATCCGCCGTGCTGACGCCGCAGGAAGCCGGCAGCCGCATCATTCTGCCGTAGGTCCGTCGTTTCCAGGCTCAATCCGGCAGACGACCTGGCTGTTGCGCAATTCCGCGAGTAATTCTTTGACCGTCTTCTTTAGTAGTGGATGTCGCACTTCCGGTGCTATCTCGGCCAGCGGTTCGAGCACAAATCGTCGCTGATGCATAGCCGGATGAGGAATCGTCAGTTGCGGCGAGTGAATGATCTGGTCGCCAAAGAGCACAATATCGATATCGATCTTCCGTGGCCCTTTTGTGCGAGTGCGCTCGCGTCCCATGTCACGCTCGACTGCGAGGATCGCGTTGAGCAGTTGCTCCGGAGAGCGGGTCGTCTCCAAAGCCACCGCACAATTCAAGAACCACGGTTGATCGGTCACCTCTACCGGCTGCGTCTCGTAGTACGACGAAATCGAGACTACTCGGCCCACGGCGCCCAGACGTTCGATCGCGGCACGCAGTTGCTTCTCGCGCTGCCCAAGGTTCGACCCGAGCGATAGATATACGAAGCCAAGCATGAACATGATTTTAGTTGTTGCTTGGCCCTTTCTGCGCGTCGACAGCAGGGCATGCCGCAATCTCTTTGCCTTGAGCGGGCGCATTTTGGCGGATTGACTCTGGCGGGTACGCAATTAGTACCGACGGCCAGTACCTACCATTAATACCGACCATTAGTACCAATAATTAGTACTGATTTGGTACCGATTGGGGTACCGCTTTGAACCTTTACGCGCGACACACATAAATGAAAGACTGGCGCATCTAGGAGTGGACCGTGCAAAAAATAAGGGTCCTCGTAGCCAATCGGCCGCGTCTGATGCGAGAACTCGTGCTCGCTACCATGGCGGAACAGCCAGACATTGAAGTTGTCGGCGAAGCGCATAGCGACAGCGAGATCACCGAACTTGTGGACAAGACCCGCCCCGACTTCCTGATCATTGCGCTCGAAGATCGTGAGCAACATCCGAGCCTCTGCGGGTTCTTACTAGGGAGGTATCCCGGGATGCGGATTCTTGCGGTTTCCTCCGGGCACGAGGAGAGCACTTATTATTGGGCGTTCGTAGATATTCGGTCGCGTGCAGTTCCCACGTCCGAGGCAGGAATTCTCGGCGCAATGCGCGACTTTGCTGGGCATTCATTTGTTTCTAACTGAGTATGGCTGGGATGCGTTGGGTGATGTGTCGAGCGATTCTCCCTTCAGATCGGCGGTTCTCGTTGTGTAGGGGACGGGTTGTTCGCGGAACAGCTGTAGTCTGCTGTCTTTGTCGCTAAGTATATCGTTATCTGTCGCTTACACGGAAAATGTCCTGTAAGTAAGGTGGCGAAGCTGTAGGTAGACCCTGAAAATGCATACGGCAGAGCTGGAGGAAGTCAGAGACACGGCGCGGTTTCCGGGGCAGTGTGATCTTATCTACTCCGATGCCCCTTGGTATGCCGCTTATACGTGTCCGAGACATGAGAAGTATGTCGCCAAGCAGCTAATTAAGCGCCAGATTGGATCGTTTCTCCCGTTGTATTCGTCGGTTCGGCGTTGGAAGGACCGGCGCAAACGCATCGACCTGCCGTTGTTTCCTGGCTATGTATTTGTGCAGATGACCGAGCGCAATCGTCTCGACATTCTGCGCCTTCCCGGTGTTGTGCAGTTGGTGTGTTTCCAGGGAAAGCCTGCGGCGATCGCGCCGGCAGAGATCGAAGCATTGCGCCGCGGTACAACTGGCTCGCTTGTAGTTCAGCCCCATCCTTATCTCAAAGAAGGACGAAAAGTACGCATCATTAGTGGTCCTATGGCAGGGACGGAAGGTATCTTCGTGCGCCGAAAGCACCAGACGCGTTTAGTAGTTTCCATTTCTTTGATTCAGCGCTCTGTAGCAATGGAAATCGACGAGGACGATGTTGAGCCCGTGTCCTGACTACTCATGTTCCACTTCAAGGTCCTGAACGATCTGAAGGCGTATTGGCCCGAATAGAAGGCATTGTGCGAAGTCTCATTCACGTCTGTCGTATGCGTAGCAATATTGTAGCCGCTTCGGTTGCGCTGATACTTGGGTGTTCCGCTCCGCTCTGGAGCCAGCAACAGCGCCTTTCCTACACGCCAAGAACTGCAATCGATCAGGCCAATTCCCGCGCCGAGCAAGAAGCGGAGCAGATGGTTGCGCTGTCGGCCGAAAAGATCATTCAAATTCTGCGCGATGAAACGGGCCTGCTATTGCAGGTGAAAAAAGCCCTGGTGC
>Ga0335073_10017145_pt1 | contig 10136 bp, 8 predicted proteins | sample Lox_Sample_22_FD_207093 | JGI IMG/M metagenome (GOLD analysis project Ga0335073, IMG submission 207093) | Soil microbial communities from Loxahatchee National Wildlife Refuge, Florida, United States - Lox_Sample_2.2 | ecosystem: Environmental > Terrestrial > Soil > Wetlands | place: USA: Florida... | reverse complement strand
GGGAGCCATCGACGATCACGTCCGCAACGCGCTCACCAAGCTCGCGCATATCCATTTCACCTCGACTGAAACAGCGCGGCTGCGCGTCATCAGCATGGGAGAAGAACCCGGCCGCGTCCACTGTGCCGGCGCACCCTCCATCGACCACCTCGCCAGGTCAAGCCTGCTCGATCGCGGCGGCGTCGAGGCTGCGCTCGGCATCCAGCTGGCGTCGCCTGCCACCCTGGTTGCCTGGCACCCCGTAACCATCCTGCGTGACACCAACGCCGAGGCCGACGCGTTCTTCTCAGCAATGGCCCAGGTTCCCGGCCAGCTCGTTTTTGTCTACCCGAACGCCGATGCGGGCAGCTACGCTCTGATCGAACGCACACGTGCTCTCGCTGGAAGCAGGCCCGACACCCACGTCTTCGTGAATCTTGAACCGGTCACCTACTGGAGCCTGCTTGGCCAGGTGGACGCCATGGTGGGCAACTCCTCGAGCGGCATCATGGAGGCCGCGTCGTTCGCTCTGCCTGTCGTGAATGTCGGCGTGCGCCAGCAGGGCCGCGAACGAGGACGCAACGTGATTGACGCGCCGGCGGACGCCGGGAAGATTGTTCATGCCGTCAAGAAAGCGCTCGATACTGCATTCCGCGGGAGCTTGCGTGGGATGGCCAACCCCTACGGTGACGGAAGCGCGGCCAAGACCATCGCAAGCGTGCTCACCTCCATCGAACTCGGCGGAATCCTGATCAAGAAGCCCGCGCCGGTGCGCGGCGCAAACGCGCTCGAACGGCAGGGCTGACCAGAAGTGAACTCCATCTCGTCAAAATGTAAACGTTGCTAACTCGCTTCCTTATTCACAAAATCGATTTTGTAACTCGCGGCTAACTCGCTGGAATAGCAAAGAGTCTTTCCTGCTTCTGCTCACTTGTCGAGCACAAGCCAATCTAAGATAATAAAGAGAGATCAACGAGCTTCCCGAAGAGCAACCATCGTTTCCCGGCCACGCATCTTAATCCAACGTTCAGCGGTAAAAAGTCGAATCAGCGGAGTTGGGGTGAGACACGCAGCACACATTGAATCCAAAACGGTCACGAACAGATAGCCGTGCCGGAACGGGAACCTTTTGCCTGGTTTTTTAAGAATCATTTTTGTTTCTGTCGAAGTTCACCCCTAGACTGAACCCATCCGTTGAAGAGCAGGTAATTTATGGTTGTCAAGACTCAATGCAAGGGGCCCGGTGTCACCGGTCTCCATGTCGGAACGAGCAACGTTCGACGTTATTTCCCGAAAGGGACTTCCTATATTGATCTGGAATTGGACCATCTCCATATACGGTGTGGGCTGAAGCCTGATTTCTGGCAGGACGAGCCCGATATTTTTGATCCTCGCCTCGGCGCCTGGCTTGAATCGAAGCATCTCCACCGGGAACCCGGCCGCACCTCGGTGCCGCTCGCTTTGATTCCCGCCGGAAAAGATTCCTACCGCGTCCTCGTGGATCGCACCAAGGTGCACTAGGGCCGGCCGCGCCGACGCGCTTCGGGCTGCGTCGCGCCTTCCGGGTTAGACCCAACCTGCATCCCTGCACTTGGTAAACTCAACACAGTATGACCATCACGCAGCTACAGGAAGCTGTGGAGCGCTGTGCCGCAGTGGGTCCCGATGCGTTTGGCGATCGCGCCGCAATGGACGTTTTTCTGGAATTGCGCGCGGCCCTGGAAAAGGGTGAAGCGCGCGCCGCTTCTCCGGACCCGGCTTCGCCCACCGGCTGGCGCGTCAATTCCTGGGTGAAGCAGGGCATTCTGCTGGGATTCAGGCTGGGCGTCCTCACCGATTCTTCCGGAGCTCCCTTGTCTTTCGTCGACAAGCACACGTTTCCGCCCCGGCTTTTCACCGCCGAGAACGGCATTCGGCTGATTCCGGGCGGCTCTGCGGTGCGCTCGGGAGCGTACGTGGCTCGCGGAGTGATCTGCGTGCCGCCGATGTACATCAACACCGGCGCCTGGGTGGATGAAGCCACGCTGGTGGATTCGCATGCGCTGGTCGGCTCGTGCGCCCAGATCGGCAAACGGGTCCACCTGAGCGCCGCGGCGCAGATTGGCGGCGTGCTCGAGCCGGTAAACGCCAGCCCAGTGGTGATCGAGGACGATGTGCTGGTGGGCGGCAATGCCGGGGTGTATGAAGGCACGATCGTGCGCAAAGGCGCGGTCCTGGCTGCCGGGACGATCCTCACGCGCGGAACTCCGCTGTTCGATCTGCCCAACGGCGTCATGTTGCGCGCCACCGAAGACCGTCCGCTCATCGTGCCGGAAAATGCAGTTGTTGTTCCGGGCTCACGCGCGGTGACGAAAGGCAAAGGCCAGGAGTGGGGGCTCTCACTGTATGCTCCCGTCATCGCCAAATACCGCGATGCCAAGACCGATATCAGCGCGGCGCTTGAGGATCTTATTCGCTGACGTCCATGTCTCCAGAATGGGCCCGCCCGTACGATGAACATTCTGCAGGAAAAAAGCGAGCAAGCGATTCGATGGGGCGTGATCGGTCCCGGCCGGGCTGCCTCCCGTTTCGCCGAGGGATTGACGGCTGTGGCCGGCGCGACATTGACCGCGGTGAAGGGCCGCAGCGATGACCGCGCCAAGGCGTATGCGGCAAGATTTGGCGTCGCATCGGTGTGCGATTCTCTGGATGCCCTGCTGGCGGGCGCGATTGACGCGGTCTACGTGGCGACGCATCCTGACAGCCACGCCGAGCTTTGTATCCGGGTGCTCGAAGCAGGCAAGCATGTGCTGTGTGAAAAGCCCGCGGCGTTGAACGAGCGCCAGGTCGCCGCAATCCTTGACGCGGCCCGGCGTCGCGGGCTTCTCTTCATGGAAGCGATGAAGCCGCCGTTTTTCCCGCTTTACAGGCGGCTACGCGCGCATCTCGAGGCCGAGCCGATCGGCCCGGTTGGTTTCGTCCGGGCCGGCCATTGCGACTCTAGCCGCGCGCCCGACTACCCCCTGCATTTTCCTGAGCTGGGTGGGGGCGGCATCATGGGCATCGGGCCGTATGAGGCCTTCCTTGCAATTGACTGGCTGGGGCCGTTCCAGCGCGCGCAGACCATGGGACGCGTGACGGCGTCCGGCGTCGACTCGTTCGCGCTGTTTCAAACCGAGCACGAGCGCGGAATGGCCCAGCTGCATGCGGGCCTCGATCTGCTCAGCCGCGGCGACGCGCTGTTGTCCGCGCCGCATGGCTTTGTCACGATCCATGAGAACTGGTGGAATCCCGTGCGCGCCACCATTCACTACAAGGACGAGCGCGTGGTGGAACTCGATGAGCCGTACGTTGCCGGAGGATTCAATTACGAGACGGCGCATTTTTGCGATCTCATCCGGCAGGGTCTGCTCGAAAGCCCGATTGTCACCCGGGAACTGTCGCTCGGAATGGCGCGACTGCTTGAGGCTGCGCGCGCAGCGCTGGGCGTGCGCTTTGCCGGCGAATAGATTTCATTGGGCCGGGGTCGCGGCCGTTTGGCCTGCGCCGGGCCCGGCGTCTGCCTGCAGCCCTTGATCGATCACCTTGAGCAGTGTGCCCTGCGCGTCGTTGAAGTAGCTCCAGAACATGATGCCGCCCAGTTTGTGCGTCTCGACATATTTGCATTTCAGCGCCAATGACTCGGGATCCTCGTAGGAAACGAAGATCTGCTTGTCCGCGTTGTAAAGGTAGGGAACGTTCGCGGCAACATCCCAGTAACGGGTATAGCCGTGATCCAGCATGGTGCCTGCAATGGCGGAGTAGGGCGCGTAGCCATTGGGGATGGGTTTGCCTGTCTGGAACAGTCCGTGATGGACGTCGGCGACCTGGCCCCACATGTGGCCGTAGAACGGGACGCCGAGAAATATCTTCGCGGAGGGCACGCCGGCAGCTTCGTATGCCTTCACGGACGCATCGGCGGATGCCTTCTTCGGGTCATCGGGATCGGTGAAGAGCGGCGCATGGTTGCCGGTGATTGGGTCCGATCCGGGTTCGTAGTAGTCGTAGCACATCAGGTTCACGGCATCGAGGTAGCCCTGGACCTTCTTCATCTCGGTGTGATCCAGGAAGCTCTCGTCGGACCCCGCGGCGATCGTCAGGTAAAGGTGCCGGTGCGTGTTCTTTGACTCGCGGTCGAACCTCTCCCGCAATCCCTTCAGCAGCAAAGTGAAATTCCTCTTGTCCTCGGCACGGAAGTGATTGGTCGATCCGGCCTGCCCCGGGTACTCCCAGTCCACATCGAGGCCATCAAGATCATGGGCCTTGATGAAATCCATCGCGCTGTCGATGAAGACGTGGCGGCTTTGCGCTGTCAATGCTGCATCGGAGAAGTTGCCCGACCAGAGCCATCCACCGACCGAGATCAGAACCGCGAGGGCAGGATTTGCTTTCTTGAGGGCGACAAGCTGCGACAGGTTTTCGCTGTCGTTCGCCGAACCGGCCACCAGCTTTCCGTTTTCTATGTTCGCGAAGGCGTAGTTGATGCGGTCAACGCGGTGCGGATCGACTGCTTCGGCCTGCATCACGCCATTTTGCGGAAACACGTAAGCCGTGACGACGGGGCGGGCGCCAGCGGCCTGCGCAAGCTGTGCACTGGGCAGCGTGGCGAGCAGAAGTGCAATCAGAGTGTGAGTCCTGTTCATTGGAATTCGTCCTTATGCGACTCGGCGGCGCCGGCAGGCGCTCCGCTTCGCTTCCGGATCAGAATAACTTCAGGGGGCGGGGCGGCAAAGGTTTCTGAGGGTCGAGATGGCTTGCCGCATGAGGCATGCAATGGTCGGTTGAGGCCACCGGTATGGCAAACGATCGGGTCACGTGCAGCCGGTCCATCACGATATACCGCGTTCTCACTCCATCAATCACCTGGGGCAACGCGGGCGGAATGCGATTGCGATCGACGAAGAGAATCAAGGCCGCTTCCCTGGGTTGATCGAGACTCTGTCCGACACCGATGCCGAAGAAAGCCGGATTCCCCCGCATCAATCCACGCGCCACGCGATCCTTCACGCGCACTGCCTGCGCCACAACGTCTGCGGACAGCGGCGTCCCGGCGAGAGTATTCGCAGCGGGAGCCGATCCCGACGCCACCGCTCTTGCATCCGCCGCAATCACTTCGGTACGCAGGCCGTCGATGGTTTGCGGCACCGCCGGCTGTTGGCTTCCATTTACATAGACAAGAATGGCCGCTTCGCCGGGAGCATCCGAACTTTTGCCCAAGGCAACGCCAAGCACGCCGGATGCCGGATTCACGAACTGTCGCGCCGCGGTCAGCGTCTGCTGCGCACGGGAGCTTTCTTCGTCGCTCAAGGCGCGCGCCTGCGCCGCGGCAATCGTGCTGTCGCCATAGCTGAGGCAGCTGACGGGATGGTCGTTCGTGCCGACAAAGGTGTAGCTGGTGCCGTTGCCGACTTGCGAGCTGAGTTCGGCGAGCACATCGCCCACCGGACTTGCTACACCCTGGCCGACCCCCGAAAGGTCATCCCCGCCCGCAAAATAGAGCCCGATCGGCTCGGCATCCGCGGCATTGACGACCAGCGCGCCCGAATCGCCTGCATCGCTGAACCGGTTGCCGCTGATGCCTATTTGATTCGTGAACACTTTGGTGAGATAAGGCCTGGTCTCGGCGCAGTCGCGGTAGTAGTCAACCGAAATATCCAGGTCGATCGCAGACACGCCGCCGCATGTCAGTCCGGTCGTACGGCCGCTCTTGGCTACGCGGAGGTCAAGGGTTGCGGCTTCTCCTTTGCCGTGGGTCGATGAGACTCCGGGAGGCGCGGCCGCCAACGTGCCGTCAGCCTGCCGCGCCCCCAATTCCAGAATGCTGCCGCCGGGATCGACGGTGCGCGAATCCACCTGCGCAATCGCGGCGTCGGCATTGGTCTGGCGGGAACTGAGCGCAAGCCATCCGGTCAAAGATCCCACGGGAACGGTGCCGGCGCCGTCGCCGCTCGGGGTGCAGTTGTTGTCGATCAATCCGGGCTGCACAATCGCATCGCCCACGCTGGCCTGGTCGCTCCGCGCCAGAACGTGGTTGTTGCTCAACAGATATTGGCGGCCGCTCGCATCCTGAATCAGCGAGCCCAGCGTTCCGCTGCAGCAGTCGACGACGGTATTGCCGTTCACGTCGAAATCATTGTTGTTTCCGCCGGAACTGCCCAGCAGGGCCGGACCTAGAAGTTCACCCTGGTGGTTCGCGGGATTGCTCTGAACTCCTGCAGTATTGAGCAACACCTCCACGTGGGCTTTGCTCGCCGCGCTGCCCGCGGTTGCCACCACGTAGGTCACGCCGGTCGAGGCAATGGCCGCGGGAGCCGTATAGGTCACCGTGCACTGGGTAAAGGCTCTCTCGAAACGATCGCAGCTTGCCCCGCTCAGTGTTCCCTGACCGCCGCTCGCGCCGCCGGGCGTATCGGCCAGAGTGAACGAAATGCCGGTGCTGCCACCCGCTTCGGCCAGATAGCCCGTCACGGTCATCACGCCATTCGCACCCAGCGCGACATTCTCCGGCGTGAGCGGCTGCAGGAATCCGGGGGTAACCGTCAGCAAAGACGACGCCTTCACGTTTGGATCGGCGGCAAGCGACGCCGTCACCGCCACCTCCGCACGATCGGCTGTGAGATAGCTGGGTGGAGTGTATTCGCCGGCCGGGGTGATTGTGCCGGGACCTGCGCTTGCGTCGCCGCCGGAAACGGACCAGGTAACCTGCACTGGCACTCCATCCGCTGAGGTTGCAGCGAACCGGTCAATGGGGCTGCCGTGTGTGTTGCGCGCATTGCATCCGGTGCAATTGGTATCGATAGAGCCGCCGCCGGGCGAAATGGAGAAATAGGCGTTGGTTGAACGCGCGGTCACCGGCCCGGCGCCGCAGCCGTAGAAGGCTAGAGTTCCTAAGAGCAGGCATGCGGGATTGAGAAACACCCGCAGTCGGCGCGCGGCTGCCATTTGGCTTCCGGCTCTATCAAGCCGTTGATTATGCGCGAGTTGGAGAACAGAAAACACGCTTATGAGAAACTCGGCCGATCTGAAGGGATCCGTCACGCAATCAAGAACCCGGAAATTCCAGAGTAACCGATTCCAACGGCAATCCTTCGCGAAATGAGGGTAAGGAGTTGATTCGATCATTCTCGGGGAAGCCGGGAGCTGAATCGAGAGATCCCAACAAAGTAATCACACCCACGTAACAGGTAGTCAACCTGAGTAGTGCCATAGGTCACTGATGAAAGTTACGAATGGACTAAGATTTATCTAATGACCACTTGGGGAGCGGTCAGATTCTGAGCGGCTGCGATGCACGAACAGCAGCCAGCCGGCGCGAGATCTCGCGGTCATTCTTTTCATTCATCTTGGGGGACATCATGTCATTCTTCCGCGATCAGCGCGGCCAATCGACAATACTCCTCGCTGTGTTTCTTGGAATCGTTTCCGTTGCCTTCCTGGCTCTTGCGGTGGACGTCGGTTACCTGCTGCATGCGAAGAGAATGGCCCAGGCAGCAGCCGATGCGGCTGCGGTTGCCGCCGCTGAAGAGCAAATGGCGGGTAACACCGCCAATGAGCAAACCGTTGCCAACGCGATGGCCAAGCTCAACGGGTTTGATCCGGGAGCCACGACAAACCCGGCAACCGTGACGCTTTCGATTCCATCGGGTGGAAGTTACGCGGGATCGACCAGCTACATTGAAGCCGATGTTTCCAAGCCGGTTTCGACCATCTTCCTAAACGTATTCCGAGGCCAGGCGACGTCGCTCACGGTCGGAGCCCGAGCCGTTGCCGGCGGAGGGTTGAGCAGCCCGACGTGTATCTGCCTCGAAGCTCCCACGGGGGCCGGCCTGAGCATGAGCAACGATGCCGGGATCTCGGCTCCGCAATGCGGAGTGACGGTAGACTCGAGCAGCAGCAATGCGGTGGGGATTACGGGAAGCGCCGATCTGAATGCCCTTTCTCTTGGCACGGTTTCCAATAGCTGGGACAATTCCGGAAATATCAACAATAACGGCACCATTTCGTCGACCACCAAAGTGGTCCAGGGCATTACGAATCAGTGCAAGCCCAGCATCACGGTTCCCACCTTGCCGCAGGGTCTTCCCTGTTACAGCAATCCGATCCAGGGATGGACTGCGGCGAACAACTACACGGGGCAGTACACCCTGCCCCTCTCCGGGGAGTCAACCTCAGGAGGGGTGGTGTGCTACAGCAGCCTGGACACCAGCCAGTCCTCGTCGGTGACCTTTTCTCCGGGTTACACCTACTACATTCAGGGGAACTTCACGACCGGCGGTGGTTCGCCGCTGAGCGGCAGTGGAGTGACCTTCTACGTTGGCGGGACGGTCAACATCGCCAACGGGGTGACAGTGAATCTCTCCGCGCCGACCGTCGGCTCAAATCCGGCGGTTCCTCAAACCTTGCTTTATGCGATGGGGAACACGGTGACGATTCAGGGTGGATCGAATTCGACATTGTCCGGCCTTGTTTATGCTCCCAATGCGGCGGTCACGCTGAACAACGGAACCGGAACGACGTTGAACATGGATTTTGTATCGCAGACGCTCTCGATGAGCGGCGGCGCGGTCTTGAACAGTTATGCCACGTCGAACCTGGGAACCCTCAACCTTTCTGTTGCGAAGTTAGCCGAGTAACAAGGAGATCATCATGCTGAGCTTACTGGTGAACCATCTCAAACAGTTTCAGAAAGGATTTGTGCGCGGCTCCCGGGCGCTGGGCCGGAGCGATGGTGGTGCGTTCGTCGAACTAGCCCTTTTAATGTCGTTCTTTGGAGCACCTCTCATGGCTGGAACGGCGGAGATCGCCTTCATGCTCTACGACTCGATTGAGGTGGCGAACGCAGCGCATACGGGCGCTCTGTACGGCATGATGAGTTCTACGTTTGCTGCTGACTCCTCGGGCATTCAGGCGGCAGCGAAGGAAGAAGCGGCGGATCTCGGCAGCAGCCTGACCGTGACACCGACAGCCTACTATGCGTGCTCCTCCGCGGTGGACGGAACGCAATACACAACCCAGGCTGCCGCGACGACGGCCTGCACCGGCACGGGAAATCACAGCCTCGAGTTTGTACAGGTGGTTGCCACTGCCAACGTTTCGCTTCCGATCAGCGTCCCTGGTCTGTTGCCGAGCCCGATCACGCTTTCCAACACTTCGGTCATGGAAGTGGAGGAATAGCATGGTTGTGCTTGATCCACTTGAGCGAGGTTTCACGCCTCGTGACGCCCGGAAACAGGTCGGTGCCGCGACGGCAATGCAATGGCTCCGGTTTCCGGCTTGGGTGCGAAGCCAGCGGCTGAAGAGCTGCGCGGCTCTCGAGGATGGCCAGGCGCTGGTGGAGTGTGCGCTTACCTTCACAGTTCTTATGTCTTTCTTTTTCGTGTTTCTCGAGATCTGCCTGATTTTCTATACCTATTGCATGACTGCAGAGCTGGCCAGAGAAGGAACCCGCTACGCGGCTCTGCACGGATCAACTTGCACGACCGCATCGCAGGCGTCGTGTACGGCTTCGGTGTCTGCCATCAACTCCTATGTTTCGGGAATTTCCTGGCCGAACCTCGGCGGAGGCGCGCTGACCCCGTCCGCTTCATTCCCCGATGGAAACGAGACTCCGGGCAGCCGCGTGAAGATCACGGTATCGTATGTGTTTCCGATCGGCGTACCGTTTGTGCCGGCGCAGTCCGTGTCGATGGCGAGCACCTCGGAAACCTACATTCTTCAGTAATTGTTCCACCGGCCCGCTTGTCTGAATTGAAGTGAACCAGGTTGACTCATGGGCGAAGGTGCGCGCCGTTTGTCGATCTCGCCTGTATCTCGACGCAGTAGCTTATCGAATCTGAGATTCCAATTCCTACCCCATTTGGGTCATTCGGATTGACGCTTTGGTCAACCCGGGTGTCGCGCATGCGCATCGCGCGTAACTCCTTTTGGTCATTGAGCCGCGCTAAGTCCGGTGCTACAACAGTCAAAGCCGAATAAGACCTGAAAACGCGACCCGGTTCTGATCAGCAAAATTGTTCAGGAGGAAAGAATGCAAGACGACAAAAACACCGCAAACGGGCCCACGCAAATGAGGACGCCTGGCGGAAACGTCTTCTCCACGTTTCTCAGGTCTTTTGTAAAAGCCAAGGGGCCGGTGCATG
>Ga0335073_10017143_pt1 | contig 10136 bp, 11 predicted proteins | sample Lox_Sample_22_FD_207093 | JGI IMG/M metagenome (GOLD analysis project Ga0335073, IMG submission 207093) | Soil microbial communities from Loxahatchee National Wildlife Refuge, Florida, United States - Lox_Sample_2.2 | ecosystem: Environmental > Terrestrial > Soil > Wetlands | place: USA... | reverse complement strand
CGGTCCGGATCGGGCAGCAGGCAACGCGGTCACGGGCGGCGCGGGAACTTGGCGAAGTCAGGCGCGCGCTTGCCTACGTATGCGTCCCGGCCTTCCTGCGCCTCCTCGCTCATGTAATAGAGCATCGTCGCGTCGCCGGCGAACTGCTGAAGGCCGGCAGCGCCGTCGGTCACCGCGTTGAGCGCGCCCTTGAGCATCCGCAGCGCGAGCGGCGACTTGGCCAGCATCTCGCGCGCCCAGCTGACCGTCTCCTCCTCCAGCTGGTCGAGTGGCACCACGGTGTTAACAAGGCCCATCTGCAGCGCTTCCTGCGCGCTGTACTGGCGGCAGAGGTACCAGATCTCGCGCGCCTTCTTCAGGCCGACGGTAGCGGCCAGCAGCGAGGAGCCATAGCCAGCGTCGAAGGAGCCCACCTTGGGACCGGTCTGGCCGAAGATGGCGTTGTCGGCGGCGATCGTCAGATCACAGCAGACGTGCAGGACATGACCGCCGCCGATGGCGTAGCCCGCCACCATCGCGATCACGGGCTTAGGCGTGCGGCGGATCTGCACCTGCAGGTCGAGCACGTTAAGCCGGCCGACGCCCGCCAGGTCCTTGTAGCCGTCGTCGCCGCGGACGCGCTGGTCCCCGCCGGAGCAGAAAGCCTTGTCGCCCTCGCCGGTGAGAATGATCACGCCGATCTCCGCATCGTCCCTGGCCACGTTGAACGCGTGGGACAGCTCGAACAGAGTGGTCGGCCGGAAGGCGTTGCGCACCTCAGGCCGGTTGATAGTGATCTTGGCGATCCCCTCGGCGGTCTCGTACCGGATGTCGGTGTACTCCTGACCGTCCGCCGGTCCCGAAGCCTTCCAGTTGATCACCGCGCGCCCTCCTGATGTTGCCCTGATCTGCCCGATTAACCTTACGACCGTGACAACCCGGCCATTGCACGCGGTCCAGCTCCCGCCCTCGGCCGGCGAGCGGATGCTCGCTGCACTGGCCGCTGCGCTCGACGGCTCGGGCCCGGCGATCTTGCCGGTCGATCCGGACTTGCCGGATGCTGCCCTGGCGCGCATGCTCGAGGCCTTCAGGCCGGAGGCGATCCAGACCATGACGGGAACGCGCACGCTGACGGCATCGGCTGCCGGCCCGGCCGCGCTTGATCGGGCCGATGACATCGCCATCGTGATCGCGACGTCCGGCTCGACCGGCGTGCCGAAGGGCGTGCAGCTCAGTGCTGCCGCGCTGACGGCTTCGGCGGCTGCGTCGCTGCGGCGGATCGGGGCCGGCCCGGGCGAGCGCTGGCTGTGCTGCCTGCCCACCTTTCACATCTCCGGCATCGGCGTCCTCGTCCGGTCGCTGCTGACTGGCACTGACCCGGTCATGGTGCCGTCAGTGCGCCCCGAGGTGCTGGCCGCCAGCGGCTGCGCGCACGTGTCGCTGGTGCCCACTCAGCTGCGCCGCCTGCTCGATGCCGGTGTCGGACCTGGCACCGTCCGGACCGTCCTGCTCGGCGGCGCTGGCGCGGCTGACGCGCTGCTCGCTGAGGCTCGCGGGTCGGGCTGGCATGTGGTGACCACCTACGGCATGAGCGAGACGTGCGGCGGCTGCGTCTATGACGGCGTTCCCCTCGACAATGTGCAGGTGCGCGTCGGCCCGGAGCACGGGCAGATCGACATTCGCGGACCGGTCGTCTTCGCTGGCTACCTTGGCCAGCCAGACCTGACGAAAGCGGCACTAGCTGACGGGTGGTTTCATACCTCTGATCTCGGGCAGTGGCGCGGGGACGGTCGCCTTGCTGTCCGCGGCCGGTCGGACGACATCATCAATACCGGTGGCGAGAAGGTCGTGCCAGGCGAGGTTGAGGCAGTGCTGGGAACGTGCGACGGCGTTGCCGACGTTGTAGTGGTGGGACTGCCGGACCCGGAATGGGGCGAGGCGGTGACGGCATTCGTAGTGCCGACGAACCCGGAAGATCCTCCTGGGCTCGACCAGCTCCGGTCTGATGTGCGGCTCGCCATTTCTGCGCATGCAGCACCCAAGAGATTGGTATTTGTGTCAGAATTTCCGCTACTGCCGTCCGGCAAGCCGGACAAAGCGGCTTTGCGGCGGATCGGAGTCACGTGAGCCTGAGCGGGCCCGCAGCACTTGTGAGCAGGCGTACAGAAGCCAGACGGGAACATTTAGCCGCCTCGTGCGTTACAAGATAGTGCCCGCGGCGCTCACTGCCAAGTCCGCCAAGGGTCCCCGCCGAACAAGATGAGTGACGCGCCTGCTCAGGGCGTGTTGACCAGCGCATGCCTGTTATGCGCCCACGAAGGGAGGTGCCTCATGCCGAGGACTGCGAGCGTGCTTGCCGCCCGAGCGGATGAGGAGACCACGACCCACGTGGACGAGCTGATCCAGCGCGGCCGTGGCCAGGGCTATCTGTCCCTGCCCGAACTTCGCGATGCCTTTGACCAGGCGCGCGTGTCCCCGACGGAGGCCCGTTCCATTATCCGCGAGCTGACCGAGGCCGGCGTGGTTCTCGGCAACGAGCCAGCCGATGCAGCCGAGGCTGCCGGGGACGGTCCCGCCCCGGCCGATGTGCCCGCCGACATTGACGCGGAGCTCGCCCCGGTGGAAGCCGACCTGGCTCAGCTGGCGGAGACGGAAGCACCGGACGCCCTGGCGGAGGATGCCAGCGCGAGCACGCCCGAGTCCGACCTGGATGACCAGACATCGGTCATGGGTGACTCCGTCCACACCTACCTGAAGTCCATCGGCCGACGGCAGCTGCTGACCGCCGAGGAAGAGGTTGAGCTGGCCAAGCGGATCGAGGCCGGCCTGTTCGCCGAGTACAAGCTGGAGACCGAGCGGCGGCTGTCCAAGCAGCTGCGTGCCGATCTTGAGGCTGTCGCCGAGGACGGCAGGCGAGCCAAGGCGCACATGCTCGAGGCTAACCTCCGGCTGGTGGTCTCGGTCGCCAAGAAGTACTCCGACCGCGGCCTGTCGCTGCTCGACGTCGTCCAGGAAGGCAACCTGGGCCTGATCCGCGCCGTGGAGAAGTTCGACTACACCAAGGGCTACAAGTTCTCGACGTACGCGATGTGGTGGATCCGGCAGGCGATCCAGCGCGGCTTCGCCGACTCGGCCCGGACGATCCGGCTGCCGGTGCACGTCCTGGAGATGCTCAGCAAGCTGAGCCGGGTTGAGCGGGATATGCACCAGCGGCTTGGCCGTGAGCCGACCCCGGAGGAGCTGGCCGTCGAACTGGACCGGACGCCGGACCAGATCGAGGAGCTGCTGCGCACGAGCCGGCAGCCGATCAGCCTGGATTCCACGATCGGCGAGGACGGCGAGACCAGCATCGGTGACCTGATCGAGGACGTCGATGCGCCCGAGGCCGGCGAGCTGGTGGACCGTCAGCTGATGGCCGACCAGCTGCGGCACGCGCTGGATGCGCTGACGCCGCGCGAGGCCACGATCATGTCGATGCGGTTCGGCCTGTACGACGGCAACCCGCACACGCTGGATGAGATCGGCAAGGCGCTGGGGCTGACCAGGGAGCGCATCAGGCAGCTCGAGAAGCAGTCGCTCTCCAAGCTGCGGCACCCAAGCCGTGCTCAGCCGCTGCTGGATTACGCCAGCTGAGCACCCCGGACCAGTGAGGCCGGGCCCGACCCCCCGCCGGGCCCGGCCTCACTGCATGATGGTGGAGCCATGGAGCAGGTGCCTTCGATCCGGACAGCTGCGGCGGCCGACTATGACCTCATCGCCCCGGTCGTCGACCGGTGGTGGGGCCGTCCGATCCTGGGGTCGCTCCCCCGGCTGTTCCTTGACCTGTTCTACGGAACCAGCCTGGTGATCGATGGCGACGACGGCGTGGACGCCTTCCTCATCGGGATCTTCTCGCCGTCCGACGCTGATCGCGCCTACATCCACTTCGTCGGCGTCGCCCCGCATGTCCGTCGCCGCGGCTACGGGCGCCTGCTCTACGAGGAATTCTTCCTGCGGGCCAGGGCCGACGGCCGGAGCGTGGTGTCAGCGATCACCGCGCCGGTCAATCTCCGCTCGGCTGAGTTCCACCGCGCCCTGGAATTCAGCGTCGCGGGCCCGGTCGGCGCTTACAACGGTCCTGGCCACGAGATGCTCGTCTTCGACCGGAGGCTGTAGCCGGGTCAGAACACGTGCCGGGTATGGCAGAACCTGCCATCGCCCTTCGCGAAGGCGAGCACCTTTGCTGGTTTCACCGCGTAAACCAGCGCCTCGCCGCCTCCGGGATGGCGGAAGACCCCGTTCCCGGCTTCAAATTGCCAGCTGCCGTTCCACTTGGCGCGCCAGGCGTCGGCGAGGCGCGCCAGCGTGGCGTGATCGGTCACCTGGGCCGCATAGCCCTCGACGACCACATCGACGCCGTCCTGCCAGGTGTTGCATCCGGTAGTGAGCGCCACGTGCGGGTTCGCGGTGAGGTTGAGGGCCTTCTGCTCCTGCGCGCCGGTGCTGAAGTGCAGTGCTCCGTCGAGCCAGACAGCCACGAGCGGCGTGACGTGCGGGCGGCCGTCGGCGCGGACCGTGGAGATCCAGAACAGCTCGGCATCGGAGATGATCCGCAGGGTCTCGCTCCACTCGGACGCGGCCGAGTCCGGGTCGCTGAATCGCGGGTCGATCTCGGTCACCGGAGTGCTCATCAGGTGCCTCCCTGCTACGGCTGACAGTCTGTCATCTCGCACCAGACCACTTTGCCGCGCCCAGCCGGGCGGTGGCCCCAGGCATCGCTGAGGAAGTCCACGAGCACCAGTCCGCGCCCCCGGTCGCCGGTGAGGTCAGCCTCCTTCAGCACGGGCACGGCGGGGTTCGCGTCCCAGACCTCGATCCGCAGGCCGTCGCCGGTGGCCTTCAGGGTGAGCTCGACGGTCTCGCGATCGAACCGGGCAGTGCCGGGCGACCTCTGGACGGCGTTGGTGACAAGTTCTGAAACCGCGAGCAGCGCGCAGTCGCCGAGCGACTCCAGCTCCCACTCTTCAAGCACGTGCTTCAGGATCCGCCTGGCCCACGGCACCGCGGACGGCACGGCGGCCAGCCGGACATGCCGGGTCCGTGAGGACCGGCTAGCTGCGAGGCCCACGATGGCGGCGGCCCCGGCGCCAGAGCCCGGGATCGGTGCTTTGAGCTGCTGCATCTTGATGTCTCCTGACTGCATTCCGCGAGCTGACGGGGCCTACAGCCCGGCGAGCGCGAGCTCAGCAAGCTGAGCACGCTCGCAGGGCCAGATCGAGCCGCAGCAAGCGCAGTGGCCGTGGTCATTGAGGTGCTGGTCGATGACCCGCCGGGCGCTGCCGAGCATGCGCAGCAGCTCCGGCGGGAAGACGTCGCCAGTGCAGGGGGTGGGGGTGTCCATCTGTCTCACTTCTCTTCAGTCCGGCGCCGCTGTTCATGTCATCGGCTTCCATGCTTGCGCGCAGGGCCGGTGCCGTCTGCGCAGCTAGCGTCCAACCTGGGTGCATGCTGTCGGTGCACCCGACATTCCAGGTAGCCGCAATGCCGCGGGTGCGCCCGGTGATGCACGCTGGGAGCATGGCCGTGCGCTGCCTGATCGTCGACGACAACCGCGAGTTCCTGCACGCCGCCAGCGAGCTGCTCGAGCGCGAGGGGCTCAGCGTCGTAGGCGTAGCCTCGACCGCGGCGCAAGCCGTCAGCACCTGTCGTGACCTGCAGCCAGACGTGGTGCTGCTGGACATCGACCTGGGCGGCGGAGAGACGGGCTTTGACATCGCCCGTCAGCTCGCAGCGGCGCCCGGGACCCGGCAGTCGCCCGTCATCCTGATCTCTGCGTACTCCGGCGACGACTTCCAGGAAATGATTGTCGAGAGCCATGCGGTCTCGTTCCTGGCCAAAGCCGACCTTTCTGGACAGCAGATCTGCCGCATTCTTGCCGGGCATCAGCACGGCCTCGCCTGAGCATGCGCGCGTTATGAGCGCGACTCGAGGTAGGCAAGTACGGCCAGGACCCGCCGGTGATCGTCCTCGGTCTCTGGCAGCTGCATCCGGCCGAGGATGCTGTGCACGTGCTTTTCGACCGTTCCCTCGGTAATCCAGAGCTGGTGGGCAATTCCGGCGTTCGAGCGGCCCTCCGCCATCAGCGCCAGCACCTGCCGTTCACGGTCAGTGAGCTGCCGGAACGGATCATCGCGGCGCCGCGCGGCGATCATCTCCCGGACGATCTCCGGGTCGACGACCGAACCGCCCGCGGCAATCCGGCTCGCGGTCTCGGCGAACTCGGCCACGTCGGTGACCCGGCTCTTCAGCAGATAGCCCACCCCCTGGCCCGCGGCCAGCAGTTCCATTGCCTGATCGACCTCGGCGTGGGCCGACAGCACGAGGATCCCGGTCGCCGGAGATAGCTCGCGGACCTCCCGTGCGGCATCGAGGCCCTCGGTCTGATAACCCGGCGGCATCCGGATGTCGATGATCGCGAGATCCGGATGCTGCTCGCCGACGAGCGCCAGCAGGCCGGGGGCATCGCCAGCCTGGCCGACGACCTCAAACCCCGCCTGCTCGAGAAGGCTGGCTATCCCTTCACGAAGCAGGGTGTCGTCGTCCGCCAGAGCAACGCGCGTGCCCGATTCGCCCACTTTGTCTGGTAACCATCCGCTCACATGAGTACGCTGGTTAGCCTACCGGTTGGTCACTCTTGGTAAGAGTCACAACACAGGGGGTGCTGACGACGAAGACGCGCGCAGGAGGTGGCGCAGGCAGCCTTGCCCGGCGCACGGCCGTCGTGAGCGGCCTGCTCTCAGCCGTGGTCGGCACGGCCTTTCTCCTGCTGGCGCTCGCGATGGATACGCTGCGCGACTCAGAATCCCGGGCGAATCATGCCCTGCAGGTGCTGGTGGCAGCGAACCGCCTCGAGCGTGTCGCCGTCGACGTACAGAACACCTCGCGGGGATTCGTGATCAGCGGCGAGCCGGCCTTCCTGGTGCCGTGGCGGCAGGCCCAGTCCGATTTCGCGCAGCAATCGGCCGCGCTCGAGCGGCTGGCGCGCGTGAGCGACGAGGGTCAGGGCCAGCATGCCCACCGGATCACCGAAGCCGGCAAGTCGTATATCACGGACTATTCGGTCCCCCTGGTCACGACCGCGCAGCGGGACCTGACCGCCGCCCGGACAGTGGCAGTCACCGAGGATGGCCAGCGCCGGGCCGATGACCTGCGGCAGAGATTCGAGCGGTTCATGGCGCGCGAGCAGCAGATCTTCGCCGCCGGACAGCACCGTGCTGATACGGCCGCCAGCCAGGCGCTGGTCGCGGCATCCGTCGGCGTGGCCGGCTCCATTGCCCTCATCCTGCTCTCCGGCGCCTACCTGGCCCGGTCCGTGGTCCGGCCAGTGCGCAGGGCGTCAGCGATGGCCGGCCGGGTGGCAGGCGGCGACCTCTCGGCGCGGATGCCGGAGACCGGGCCAGCCGAGGTTGGCAGCCTGGAGCGGTCGTTCAACGCGATGGCCAACTCGCTGGAGACCAGCCGTGACGCGCTCAGCCGGGTGGCTGACGAGCAGGCGGCGCTGCGCCGGGTGGCGACCCTGGTGGCACGCGGGGTGCGGCCGTCCGAGGTCTTCGACGCCGTCGCTGGTGAGGCCGGGCGCTTGCTGGGCGCGAAGACCACGGCCGTCACCCGGTTCGAGCCCGATCGGACGGCCACAATCGCCGGGACCTGGGCCATACCTGGGGCGAGCGGGCTCGCGCTGCCGGTCGGCTCACGCTGGCCGGCGGAGGCTGACACGGTCGCCGGAGCGGTGCTGTCGACCGGACAGCCCGCCCGGCAGCTGAACTATGACGAGGGCCAGCAGGCCACCGCGGCCTGGGCGCGGCGCAACGGCATCCGGTCCGCGGCAGGCAGTCCGATCATCGTCGAGGGGCGGCTGTGGGGGGTCGTCATCGCGTTCTCGAGTTCGGCCGTGCCCGCGCCGGCCGACACCGAGGATCGCCTGCTGGCATTCACCGAGCTGGTTGCGATGGCGATCGCCAACACCGAGAGCCGGGAGCAGCTCGCTGCCTCCCGGGCGCGCGTAGTAGCGGCCGCGGACGAGACCCGGCGCCGGCTCGAGCGCGACCTGCACGACGGCACCCAGCAGCGGCTGATCTCGCTGGCGCTTGAGCTGCGGGCGGCTGAGATGAGCCTGCCGGCCGACCAGATCGCGATCCGAGAGCAGTGGTCCCGCTGCGCCCAGGGCCTGACCGAGGTGGTCGACGAGCTACGGGAGATATCCCGTGGCCTGCACCCGGCGATCCTGGAGAGCGCCGGTCTCGGGCCCGCACTGCGGAGCCTGGCCCGGCGGGCGGAGGTCTCGGTACCGGTCCGGCTCCGGCTGGCCATCGCAGGGCAGCTGCCCAAGCGGGTGGCGGTCGCCACCTACTACGTGGTCTCTGAGGCTCTGACCAATGCCGCAAAACACGCGCGCGCCTCGGCCGTCGACGTCGATGTCCGGCTGGCTGACCAGGTGCTCCGGCTGGAGATCCGGGATGACGGCGCGGGCGGGGCGGATCCGGCCCGCGGCTCCGGTCTGATCGGCCTGAGCGACCGCGTCGAGTCGGTCGGCGGCCGGATCGAGATCACCAGCCCGCCTGGCCGCGGCACCGCGCTGGTCGTCACGATCCCCGTGCCGACTCGCGGATGAGATCGAGCACTCCCTCCCGAGTCTGCAGTGCAGTGCGGCGGAGGCTCCCGGTCAGCAGCCCGCCGTCAACCGCGATGGCCTGCCCGGTGACGAAGCCCGACGAATCGCTCGCCAGCCACAGCACCGTCTCGGCGATGTCGGCTGGCCGGCCTGCCCGCCGGATCGGTGCCGAGTCGCTCAGAGCGGCCGACATGAAGTCGATGGTGCGCTGCGCTGCCTCGCTGTCCAGGCCCGCCGCACGGCCGAAGATCGAGGTGGCGATCGCCCCCGGGCAGACAGCGTTCACCCGCACTCCGTGCTCGCCAAGCTCGTTGGCGGTGGTCTCGGTGAGGTGCGTGATGGCGGCCTTAGCGGCGCTGTAATCGTGGCCGGCCATATTGGCCCGGCTGGCGGCGACGCTGGAGGTATTGATGATGCTGCCGTGACCCTGCGGGCGCATGATCCTGGCCGCCGCGCGGATCCCGAGGAACACGCCGCGCAGGTGGACGGCGATGGTCCGGTCCCACGTCTCGACGTCGATCTCCTCGATGCCGCCGACAGAGCCGGGCACGCCGGCGTTGTTGAACATGACATCCAGCCCGCCGAATGCGTCGACGGAGGTCTGGACCGCGCGCTCGACATCCTCCGCGACCGAGACGTCGGTGCGGACAAAGCGCGTGCGCTCCCCCAGCTCCGCCGCCAGCCTCTCGCCGCGGCGCACGTCGATGTCGGCGAGCACTACGGTGGCGCCCTCGGCCGCGAACAAGCGGGCTGTGCCCTCGCCGATGCCGCTCGCCGCGCCAGTGATCACCGCACGCTTGCCGTCCAGCCTGCCCATGGTCGTCCTTCCTCAGAGTGCGGTCAGGATGCGCGGGCCGTCGGCCGTGATCGCCACCGTGTGCTCGACGTGCGCGGCCTGGCTCCCGTCGCCGCTGCGCAGCGTCCAGCCGTCCGGGTCGACCCGGTAGCTGTCCTTGCCGCCGGCCATGAACCACGGCTCGATCGCGATCACCAGCCCAGGGGCGAGCTTCATGCCCCGCCCGGCCTTGCCGTCGTTGGGCACTGACGGTGACTCGTGCATGGTGCGGCCGACGCCGTGGCCGCCAAAATCGGTATGCAGCCCGTAGCCCGCCGTGCGCGCCACCGCCCCGATCGCCGCGGACACATCACCGAGCCGCCCGCCGGGCACGGCCGCTGCGATGCCGGCAGCCAGCGCACGCTCGGCGGTATCGATGAGCCTGATGTCTGCCGGACGCGGCGTGCCGACGGTGAAGGAGATCGCCGAGTCCCCCGTCCAGCCGTTCAGCGTGGCGCCGAAATCGACGCTGACCAGGTCACCGTCGGCCAGCCGGTACGGGCTCGGGATGCCGTGCAGCGCGGCATCGTTCACTGAGGAGCAGATCACCGCGGGGAACGGGGAATGCGCGAAGCTCGGCTGGTAATGCAGGAAGGGCGACGTGGCCCCGTGCTCAGCCAGCACCGCCCTGGCCACCTCGTCAAGCTCGAGCAGGCTCACGCCGACGGCGGC
>Ga0335073_10017142_pt1 | contig 10137 bp, 4 predicted proteins | sample Lox_Sample_22_FD_207093 | JGI IMG/M metagenome (GOLD analysis project Ga0335073, IMG submission 207093) | Soil microbial communities from Loxahatchee National Wildlife Refuge, Florida, United States - Lox_Sample_2.2 | ecosystem: Environmental > Terrestrial > Soil > Wetlands | place: USA: Florida... | reverse complement strand
GAACTCGGTCGCGAACACCTCGCAGTGAAAGCTCGAACGCACGTCGGTTCGATTTGCGAGGTACCAGTGCTCCCACGGATACTCTGCGTGAAATGAGGAGCTTGGCTCAAGACCTTCCGCGCGCAATCGAGCTGCGCCGGACGACCCGACAAGACCGAACCTCGCGCCGCCGATCGCGAATCGCTGCAGCGACTCGCGAGCTTGCTTCAGGCTTCTTGTGAGAAAGATAGGAAATCGCGAAGTTACGTTGAGCCCCATCGCCGCCCCTGAGTCTCCTTCGATGACGAGGTTGACCCACATTGCAAGGTTCTCGGCGCGGATACTTCGATTCGAAGTCCTAAGGTGCAATTCGTTACACGTTGTTACCTCGACCGAGTTATGCGCCTCGAAGAGCCGATGATTTGCAGTTGACGCGCCTCCACCCAAAACCTCAGGCGAGGCGAAGACTCTCCATGTTTTCTTGCGCTCGGCGAGGGCACGGCCCCACTCCTCAAGGCCCGACTCGCCGTCGTTGATTTCCTGGCCGCCGCCGACGAGGGCAATGATCACCGACCAGTCGGCGTGGCGCTCCATAATTCCGAGAAGCATTTCAGGCTCGGAGTAGTCGCGCTTGAACTTCTTCAAGTTTTGGGCCTTGTTCCAAGCACGCTGAGCTTCGTCAAAGATGATCGCATGGTTCGAGGGCGGACCTGGATCATCCTCCATGTAATTGCGCGCAAAAACGTGCACATTTTCTATAAGCGTCTTGGCCTTCGTTCGCGCCATGACTGTGTTGGCGCCATCTCGTCTCCCTTCTTGTGTGAAAAGGTGTTGAAGTACCCGTACAAGGGGTCCATTGCCGCTCATAAAGTGGATTGCATTTCGCTGATTTTGCTGAGAATGTGCAAGACTGAGCCCAACAAGTGTCTTTCCTGAGCCCGGAACTCCGGTCAGGAAGCATATTGCGTGTTCACTTATTTCTTGCGCCTTGTCAACGATCATCTGGATCGCTCGACATACAGACTCGATTTCGTGCTCAGAGGCCTCGCTATGGGCGATCTCGCGAATTGATAAACCTGTCCGCAAGGCGATGGCAGCTTCAATAATGCTGGGAACCGGATGATAGGGGCTTTCATCCCAGTTGGAAATGTCCACTGTCCCTGAGCTTTGTGCAGCAATTTCAATGAGAATTCTCGATAGGCCTCCCCAATTGCTCAGAATCAAGCCACTAACCCAATATGCCGCCAATTGCGGGAAGAGTTCCATTTGTCTCAGTGAACCAAGGGACATCTCTGGCGCGCTCGGCGAAATGAGGATTGGCGAAATTCTCTTTTCTGCCGTGCCTTTATGGAAGTAATAAAGAAGCAGCGCGTATTCCTCTAGCTGCAGACGAGCATCGATCGAAGCGACGCCCGACTTTGCTTCAAGGATGACGACTCGGTCGCCAATGAGTAGGACAACGTCGATGCGTTTTTCCTTCCTTGGGATTGAAAACTCAAGTAATACTCCCCACCGCGACGCGTCCGGCGATTGCTGCACGCATGTCCGCAAGGCCGCACGAAGGTTGCGGAGATCCTGCCTCCAAGTGATGATCTGGTCGGTAAACTGAGTGGTGTAGCCACGATTCGCATAGCCGACCGAGAGACGTGACAATAACTCGCCTTCAGACAATAAGAGGAACTCTTCGAGCGAAGCGCGAAAGAATGAGGCCATAATCTTCTCAACTATACCTTTTCTCCTGACAGCATCGAGCCGACAAATGAAAGTCCCGCGAGCGACTCGCGGGACTTGGTATCTAAGTGGCTCCTGGCTGGTGACAGTCTTACTCTTCCTCCTCCTCCACCGGCCGCTTGGCGTTGGCCAATATCTTCTCGGCGACGGGTGCTGGCACATAGTCGTAGTGGTCCACTTCCATGCGGTAGCTGCCTTTGCCCTGCGTCATGGAGGTGAGCTGCGAACCGTAGGTCAGCATCTCGGCCATGGGCACTTCGGCGTTGATCACCGTGGTGCGGCCCTTGGAGTCCATGCCCTGAACACGGCCGCGGCGCGAGTTCAGGTCGCCCATGAGCGTGCCGGCGAACTCGTCCGGAGCTTCGATTTCGACCTTCATGATGGGTTCAAGCAAGGTCGGCTTGGCCATCTCCATGCATTTGCGGAAAGCGATGCGCCCGGCCATCTTGAATGAAAGCTCGTTGGAGTCGACATCGTGATAGCTGCCGTCGTAGACGGTGACTTTGAAGTCGACGACGGGATAGCCGGCGAGATAACCGCGCGCGGCCGACTCGACGATTCCTTTCTCGACCGCCGGGACAAACTGGCGCGGAATGGCGCCGCCGAAGATCTCGTTGGCAAACTCGAAGCCTCCGCCGCGGGGCAGGGGCTCCATGCGGATCTTGCAATCGCCGAACTGGCCGTGGCCGCCGGTCTGCTTCTTGTGCCGGCCCTGCGCGTCGGCCTTGCCACGGATGGTTTCGCGATAGGGCACCTTGGGCGCCTTCAGCGTAACCTCGGCGTGATAGCGCCGCTTGAGCCGGCTTACGATGGCCTCGATGTGCGGCTGGCCGGCGCCAGCGATCAGGAACTCGTTGGTCTGCGGGTCGCGGTAGAAACGGATGAGCAGGTCTTCTTCCATCAGCTTGTGAATGGCGGGTGCGAGCTTATCTTCGTCGGCGCGGCTTTTGGGCTCGATGGCATAGGTCATGGCCGGCTCGGGCAGCGCGGCGAGATCGACCTGCGCCTCCGCACCTTTCTGGCCGAGCGTGTCGCCGGTGAGCGTATCGCGCAGCTTGGCCACGGCGCCCAGGTCGCCGGCGTGGAGCTCGGGAACTTCGACGGCTTTGCGGCCCTGCAGGATGCTCAGGTGCGAGAGGCGTTCGGAACCGCGGCGCGTGTAGTTTTCAACAGTGGCGTCGTTGCGCACCACGCCGCTGATGACCTTGAAGAAGCTGATGCGGCCGGCGAATGGGTCGGACATCGTCTTGAAGACGTAGAGGCCGACCGGCTCTTTGTCGGCGACCGGCCGGAAGTTGATACCGGATCCTTCGCCGGAAGCGCCGTTGCCTGCCGCAGCCAATGCCGCTGTACGAATAGCGATAGGTGCCCGCTCGATCGGAGCCGGCGTATAGACTTTCAGGAAATCGAGCAGGTGATCGGTGGCCATGTTGCCCAGGCCGCTGGTAAAGAGTACGGGGAAGATGCGATCTTCGCGGATGGCCTCATGCAGCGCGGCGATCAGGTGGTCTTCTGGGATGGTGCCCTTCTCGAAGAACTCCTCCATCAGCTCGTCTTTGCCTTCGGCGACGAGCTCGACCAGCGCTTCGTGGCGGGCCTTGGCGTCGGCGGCCAGCGCCGCTGGGATTTCGCCGGTTTTGCCGCGGCCATCGCCGCCGGGCGTGTAGAAATAAGCTTCCATCGTAACCAGGTCGACAACGCCGTGAAAGCCCTGCGCGTCGACGATGGGGAGCTGGACAGGCACGCAGGTGCGGCCCCAGCGCTCGTGCAGATCTTCCAGTTGCGCGCTCAATCCTCCGCCCCCGCCGGCTTTGGGGTGGTCCATCTGGCTGACGACCACGATGCGGGGAACATTGGCTTCTTCCGCGTAGCGCCACACGCGCTCGGTTACGGATTCAATGCCATTCTGGGCGTTGACGAGCACAATGGCCGATTCGACCGGCAGCAGCGCGGCACGCGCTTCGTGGCTGAACATGTGAAAGCCCGGTGTATCGACCAGGTTGATTTTGACGCCCTGCCACTCGGCAAAGGCGACGGCGTTCGACATGGTGGTGCCGCGGGCTACCTCTTCTTCGTCGTAGGCGGTCGCGGCTGAGCCATCCTGCACGCGGCCCTGGGTTGGCGTCATTTTTGCGGCATGCAGCATTGCGGCGATCAGTGTGGTTTTGCCGCACTGTGCATGCCCCACTACAGCTACGTTGCGGATCTCACTTCCCTGGTACGTTTTCATGGTGCCCCTCCTTGGCCTGCGGCGGGGCAGGCGCGTCCAGCGCGCATGTCCCGGCGAAAAGGCGCAGGTTCCTTTTGGTTGTGATTGAGATTGCGGGCGGTGAAGCAGGCTAGACCTGGGATCGAAGTGCGCTGAGGCCGCAGATCGAGGCGCAGGGAACTCATTGCGGCGTCCGTTGGGGCGTCTTGCGGACCGGATTGCCGGGATCGGGATCCCGGTCTGCCGTCTTCCTCATCCATGCGAAGGTCCGGCAGGCGCCCGGCGGCCGGGTAGGAATACCACACCGCCGGCGTCTCTCGCCAAAAAGCGGATGCTATCACACGTGGAGTATGAACGTCCTGTGACACGAGCTACAAACATGTTGGTTGGTGGCGGAATCAGCCGTGGCTCTTTTGCCGAGACGCTGCCGCCGATTCTTGTCAGATTCATCCCGGAACTGCGTTTCGGCCGCCCCCTCGCCGCGGGCAGGCACCGACGCCAAAGAGCGGCGCCGAGAGAGTATGCTGGGACGAACAGCATCGAGCTTGCAACGTCCCCCAAGAAGCCGGTGGAGGTCATTCATGCCAATGAAGGTTGCCGGTTGCGTGCCGGACCGGTGCAGGCTCGTACTGTGCACGGCGGCTCTCGTGCTGTTTTCGACCGGGCAGGGGCGCGCGGCGGATGCGCCCTTCCATGCCAGGATCGGCAATTCAGTCGTTGTGCTCTCCGGCCAGTGGAAATTCCACCCTGGTGACGACCCGAAATGGGCCGATCCGAGTTTCGACGACTCGAACTGGCGAACGCAGGATGCAACACCCCCTCCAGGCTCCTATGATCCGATTACCGGATCGAGCGGATTTGTTCCCGGGTGGACGGCGCAAGGTTATCCAGACCTGGTTGGATTTGCCTGGTATCGGCTGAAAATCCAAGTCGAAAGGGTGGGGCCGGATACCGATCGCTCTCCTCTCGCGCTGACCATGCCGCTCAATTTCGATGATGCGTACGAAGTGTTTGTAAACGGGCGCCCAATCGGGCACTTCGGCGAATTTACTCCGCATCATGTCACGTTCTACAACGCGCAGCCGCGTTCGTTCGCGCTACCGGAGAACCTCGGGGAGGGGCCGGTAACGATCGCCATTCGCATGTGGATGGATGCGGCTACGCCCCTGGACGCGCCGGATGCCGGCGGGCTGCACGGTCCTCCGATGCTCGGTCAGGCCTCGGCGATCGACGCCATGCTGCGCCTGGAATGGGACGCGGTGAACCGGACCCAGGTGGGAAATCTTCTGACTTCTACGTTCCTGCTTCTCACATGCCTGCTCGCATTCATCCTGCTTGTCTTCGACCGGCAAGAGCTCAGCTATCTCTGGCTTGCGCTCGCCGCGGCAGATAGCTTCCTGGTAAGAGCCGGGGTGATGATGGGCTACTACTCGACGGCGCTCGCCATGAGTCCCGAGACGTTTCTTCAAGATGTCCTGCTCTTGCCGGTGGGCCTCGGCCTGTGGGCACTCTTCTGGACATACTGGTTCCGGCTGGAACGGCGCGGGCAGATCATCCGTATTGCATGCGGACTGGTGATTGCTTCGGTTCTCTGCATGGCGATGGTGCGGCCGCCGCTCTTCGGCTCGCTGGTGCCGGTTAGCGCCTCAGCATGGCTGGTTCCGGTTGCGCTCGTGATCAAGCTGATGATGGGTGCTCTGCTGCTGTGGATTACCTACCGGGGAATTCGTACCCAGGCGGCCGATGGATGGCTCGCCCTGGCGCCCATCCTGCTCGCCATCTTCTGGACCTACAACCAGGAGCTCTCCGTGGTGCATTTTCCCACGATCGTGCGCTTTCTCGGTATCACGTTGACCATCGGCCAGATTGCATCGCTCCTGATGCTGGCAATCATCTCCATTCTGATGATGCGGCGCTTCATCCGCAGCCAGCGCGAGCAGGAGCATTGGCGCCTCGAAATCGAGCAGGCGCGGCAGGTGCAGCAGGTCCTCATTCCGGAGGAACTGCCGGCCATCCCCGGCTTCAAGCTGGCCAGCGAGTATCGCCCCGCGCAGGAGGTGGGCGGCGACTTCTTCCAGATTCTGCCCATGGGAAACGGCGGCGTGCTGGTGGTCATTGGCGACGTGAGCGGCAAGGGCATGCCGGCAGCCATGACGGTCTCGCTGCTGGTAGGCACGGTGCGCACCCTCGCCCACTTCACCCACAGCCCTTCTGAGATTCTCGCCGCCATGAACTACCGCATGATGGCGCGCACCCAGGGCGGCTTTACCACCTGCCTGGTGCTGCGCGTCACGCCCGATGGCGTTGTGACGGCGGCCAACGCGGGCCATCTTTCGCCCTACCTGCGCGGCAAAGAGACGATCGTGGAGTCCGGCATGCCGCTGGGACTCAATGCCAACTCGGAGTATCCGGAGACCACATTCCGCATCGGCGAGGACGAGCAGCTCACGCTGGTTTCCGATGGCGTGGTCGAAGCGCGCGGAAAATCCGGCGAGTTGTTCGGCTTCGATCGCACCTGCGAGATCGCGGGAAAATCCGCGGAATTCATCGCCGCCCAGGCGCAGGAGTTCGGTCAGGCGGACGACATCACCGTGCTCACGCTGACCCGGGTTGCGGCCGGCGAGCAGGCGGCGACCAAGGTGACGACGCAGGTCTACTCTCTGGTGCGCGGAACAGCGTAAGCAGAGGCGTGCTCGATGCGGCGATGAAGGGACGGACGTAGAGCCCGAAGAGCTTGCAACGGAACTGTAGCCGCTGATTGCGCCGGCGGTTCGCAGGCAACCTGTTTCCAATTCTATTGACATTCGCACAATCTCCCGCTAATCTAGCCGCCAGCGCGAAGGGCGCATCCAGTCCGCGGAAAGGGCCGTGCCCACCTTCCGGCATGCTTTATACGGCGTGCCGACAATACAACAGAAGGCTTGCGAAGCTTCTTTCAGCCCGATTCATGCGGACCAGGCGGGCATGCATTGAAAGGAGATTCGTATGTTCCCCGCGCCACACGACGCACTGCTTTTGCCGGCACATCCCAACCTCTTACAGTACAGGAAGCTCGCCAAAGAGCTTCTCCGCGTCGCCCGGTCGGGCGATCAGTCTGCGCTCAAAGCTTGGGCGGGTGAATGGGTTCAATCGCTCGTCCGGCTGAGCGAACTCACCCTCGCACGAAAGATGCCGATCGATGCCGACCACTGGGCCGCGCAGGTGGTGGAGTTCGCTCGCGGAACGCTGGCCGGCGCACGCAGCAAGCCGTGCGTGCTGGCCGACACGCAATTCGTGCTGGCGCGCCTGCATGGCTTCGACAACTGGCCGGAGTTTGCCCGGCATATCGATGAACTCAGGAATTCAGAATCGACGACTTCCAACTTTGAAGCCGCCGCCGATGCCATCGTCGATGGCGACCAGAATGCGCTCCTCACTTTACTGCAAATCGATCCGGAGCTAGTGCGCGCCCGGTCAACGCGCGAACACAAGGCGACACTGCTCCACTACGTCGCCGCGAACGGCGTTGAAGGCTGGCGCCAGAAGACTCCCCGGAATATCGTCGAAATCGCCGAAGCGTTGCTCAACCACGGCGCGGAGATCGATGCCACGACGCGGATGTATGGCGGTGAGTGTACGACGCTGGGCCTCGCGGCCACGAGTATTCATCCCCAGCGCGCCGGCGTGCAGATTGCGCTGTTGACACTCTTGTTGGATCGCGGCGCGCGCATGGATCAAGACAACTCGGCCGGCAATCGGCAATCACTGGTCAAAGCATGCCTCGCCAATGGGCGCGGGCAGGCTGCCGAATACCTGGCCGCACGTGGTGTATCGCTCGATCTCGAAACTGCATGCGGCGTGGGTGCGATCGATGCAGTGATCGATGCTTTCGATGCGGACGGAAGACTCAAGAATGGCGCACACGAAGAGCAGTTGCGCGAAGGATTTCATTGGGCCTGCCAGTTCGGCCGCAATCGCGTGATCGAGTTCCTACTCGATCGCGGCATCGATCTGAACACACAGGACCGGCACGGGCAGACCGCGCTGCATCACGCCGTGATCGGAGCGCAGCTCGAAACCGCAAAGCTCTTGTTGAAGCGCGGCGCACTCCTCGAAGTGAAGAATGAATATGGCGGCACGGTGCTGGGGCAGGCAATCTGGTCGGCTACGAATGCACCGTCGCCGACGCCGTTTCTGGCCATTATTTTGCTCCTGCACCAATCCGGCGCAAAAGGGAGCCCGGAGATCGAAAAGGCATGGGCTGAGCTCTCGCGGCGTGAAGTGAGCAAGTTGAAACCGCGCTGAGACAACACCCGCGTTCGATCCATCATCGCGAATACGGAGGATGGCGATTCTCTATATTGAGGGGGTTAACTCATGAACTAACGGCGGCCGGCAGAATGTCTTCCACATCCACCCACTGCGTGGGGTAGTTACCGGTGTAGCACGCAGTGCAGAACTTGTTGCCTTCGCCGCCGTCGCTCGCTTTGAGAAGGCCGTCGAGCGAGAGATAGGCCAACGAGTCGGCCTCGATGTAGCGGCGAATCTCGTCGACGGAGTTATTGGCGGCGATCAACTCGCGCTTGCTGGGAGTGTCTACACCGTAGAAGCACGGCGAGATTGTTGGAGGGCAACTGATGCGCAGGTGCACTTCGGCCGCGCCGGCGCCGCGCACCATGCGCACGATCTTTCGGCTCGTCGTCCCGCGGATGATGGAATCGTCGATAAGCACCACGCGCTTGCCTTCGAGCAGGTTGCGCACGGGGTTGAGTTTGAGGCGCACGCCGAAGTCGCGCACGCGCTGCTCCGGCTCAATGAACGTGCGCCCGACGTAGTGGTTGCGGATGAGGCCGAAGCGGAATGGCAGGCCGGCCTCTTCCGCGTAGCCGAGCGCCGCGGTCACGCCGGAGTCGGGCACAGGCACCACCACGTCTGCGGGCACGCCGCTCTCGCGCGCCAGCTGGCGGCCCATCTGCTCGCGGCTGGTCTGTACCCAGCGGCCGAAGATGCGCGAGTCGGGCCGTGCGAAATAGACGTGCTCGAAGATGCAGCTCGATTGCGCTACGCCGCTCGCGTACTGGCGGCTGGTGACGCCGTCTTCGGTCACCATCACCAGCTCTCCGGGCAGCACGTCGCGTTCAAACTCGGCGCGCAGCAGGTCGAAGGCACAGGACTCGGACGCAAAGGCGATGGTGTCGGGCCCGTCGGAGTTGCGGATGCGGCCCATCGAGAGCGGCCGGAATCCGCGCGGATCGCGGGCGGCGAAGATGCGGTCACGCGTCATCATCACGATGGAGAATGCTCCCTCCACCTGGCCGAGCGAGTCGGCGATCGAGTCCACCAGCGTGCCGGCGCGCGAGTGCGCGATGAGCTGCACGATAATCTCCGAGTCCGACGTGGTCTGGAAGTACGCGCCGTCGCGCTCCAGGCGCGCGCGCACGTTGCCGAGATTGACCAGGTTGCCGTTGTGCGCGATGGCGATGAGGCCCTTGGTCGATTCCACGCGGATGGGCTGCGCATTGAGCAGCGCCGAGTCGCCCGTCGTCGAATAGCGCGTGTGGCCGATGGCCATCCATCCCGGCAGCTTTGCGAGCACGTCGTCGGTGAAGATTTCCGACACCAGGCCCATGCCCTTGATGTTGGCCAGCCGCTGCCCGTCGGCTGTGGCAATGCCCGCCGACTCCTGCCCGCGATGCTGCAATGCGTAGAGACCGAGATAGGCTTGGCGCGCGGCTTCGGGATGGCCGTAAACAGCGACCACGCCGCATTCTTCGTGGAGATCGTCGCCGGCAGCGACCACCTTCGGGGACTGAGGAACTGAGCGACCAGGGGCTGAGGACCCTTGTGCGAATCGGCCGCGCAATTTGGCCGTGCAGTCTTTCATGTTGCGGACGCCCTGGTAGAGCACTCGCCTCATGCCGTCACCTCGTCGGCGGATTGGTCGTGGAGCTCGGCTTCGAGCGCCCCTGCCCAAGGCTGTCGCAGTTCCGCCAGCGGCGCGGAGATGAGGGGATCACTGTAGACAGAAATCTCCAGCCTGCTGCCGCCGGTCGTTCCGATACGTGCAGCGAAGAAGTCGTATTCGGCGGCGATCTTTTCAATGATCGAGATATTGCTTGGGTCGGTCGAGACAATTACCGTGGACGCCGGCTCGGCGAAGACGCCGAAAAGCGGATGCGCCATCAGCGATGCGTCCTGTTGAACCTTTGCGCCAATTCCGAGCGGAAACGCCGCCTGCG
>Ga0335073_10017140_pt1 | contig 10137 bp, 9 predicted proteins | sample Lox_Sample_22_FD_207093 | JGI IMG/M metagenome (GOLD analysis project Ga0335073, IMG submission 207093) | Soil microbial communities from Loxahatchee National Wildlife Refuge, Florida, United States - Lox_Sample_2.2 | ecosystem: Environmental > Terrestrial > Soil > Wetlands | place: USA: Florida... | reverse complement strand
GAACCGTATTCGCCGATCCTTGGTCAGACGGTTGGAACATCTCGGGCACCGAGTCACGTTAGAACCGGTGGCTCAGAACGCCTGAGACTTATTTTCGTAGGAGTGAGCTAAACGCGTTGAATGGATTTCTTTGAGGCGCACTCCGACTCTCAAATTAACTGCCCATGATTTCGCGCAGGCGTCCACTGGTCACGTCGTAGACAAATCCGCGCACAATAACTTCCTTGGGAATCCAGGGATGCGTGCGCAGCTTCTGAATTTGATGGCGCACGTTTTCATCGATGTTCTGGAAGGCGTAAAAGAAGGCGGGGGCGACCGCTGCTGTTCCCGTGCGATTCTGAATCCTGCTGCGTAAATCCTCTTCGGTGGCGTGCGTCAGGCCGCAATCGGTGTGGTTGATGACCATGAACTCCGTGGTGTCCAGCAAATAATGAGAGACAAGGAGGGAGCGCAGAGCGTCATCGGTAACAATGCCACCGGCGTTGCGAATGATGTGGGCATCGGCTGCTTTCAAACCGAGCGTGAGGATGGAGAGCCGCGTATCCATGCAAGTGAGCACTGCGAGATGGCGCTCGGGGCGCGGAGTGAGCCGGCGTAATTCGTGCGTGCGGGAGTAGACTTCGTTGGCTTTGAGAACTTCGTCGATCACGCTCATAGTTGGAACAGTCTAGCAAAACCTAGCAAATGCATTCGAATTAAGCATTCTGTTGAGAAGTGAAGATGACAGCGCGCTCAAAACAGGCGGGGCTGGCGCTTGGGGAGTTCCTTGCCGAAATATTCGTAAGCGCGGGCAGTGGCGACGCGGCCGCGCGGCGTGCGGTCAATCATTCCAATTTGCATGAGGTAGGGCTCATAAATTTCTTCGATGGCGTCCTCTTCCTCGGAAAGGACGGCGGCGAGAGTGCCCAGACCGACCGGCCCGCCGGCGTATTTATCGAGAAGTGCCAGCATTAAATTACGGTCGACTTCATCGAGGCCGTTTTCGTCAACGCCGAGCATGGCGAGAGCTTCCTGCGCGACGGCGCGCGTGATGCGCCCGGCGGCGCGCACTTCGGCGAAATCGCGAGAGCGGCGAAGTAGTCGATTAGCGATTCGCGGCGTGCCACGGCAACGGCGGGCAATTTCCTCGGCGCCGCCATCGTCCAGCAGGATGTTCAGAATTTTCGCGGAGCGGTGAATGATGACGAGCAAGTCTTCGGGCTCGTAAAAATCAAGGCGATGAACGATGCCGAAGCGCGAACGCAGCGGAGCGGTGATTAGCCCAGCGCGGGTGGTGGCGCCGATGAGCGTGAAATGGCCCAACTGGAACGGATGGATGCGCGCGCCGGGGCCCTGTCCGATGATCAAATCAACGCGAAAATCTTCCATGGCGGGATAGAGGACTTCCTCGACGGCAGGTTGCAGGCGGTGAATTTCGTCGAGAAAGAAAACTTCCTTGCCTTCCAGCGAAGTGAGGATGGCAGTGAGGTCGCCTTTCCGTTCGAGGAGTGGACCGGCGCTGGTCTTGATGGGAACGTTCAGCTCGTTCGAAATGATCTGGGCGAGCGTGGTTTTTCCCAGGCCAGGCGGGCCATAGAGCAAAACGTGGTCGAGGGCTTCCCCGCGGGTGCGCGCGGCTTCGATGGCGATGGAGATGTTTTCTTTTACACGCTTTTGCCCAATGTACTCGTCGAGACGCTTCGGGCGGACGCTGGCTTCGATGCGGGCGTCTTCATCGTAAGGCGCGCCGGAGACGATCCTGTGTTGTTCTCTTCGGTCTGGCGTTCGTTTTGCGCTGGCGTCGGACATTTTCAGGTTGCCGCCTCATCTGAAACCGTTTACCGGCCTAAAAAGCCGACCACTACAACCTCGCGTCGCGGCTCGCCTTTAAGCGCCGGCGTGGGTGGTGCGCCCTTTCGGCGCGGCCAACGATTGCAGCGCGGTTCGCAACAGTTTCTCAAAATTCGTTGTGCCGGCTTCGCGCTTGGCTTCTGCAACGGCGCTTTCCGCGGCGCGCGTGTCGTAACCTAGATTGACCAGCGCGGAAATCACGTCGGCTTCGATGCCGGCGGGCGAGGTGGATGTCGGCTTCTCGGCTTCTAGTACGACTGTTTCGAGCCTATCCTTCAGCTCAACCACCATGCGCTCCGCAGTCTTGCGGCCAACCCCGGGAATTCTCGTGAGACGGCCCAAATCACTGCCGCGAATGGCGGGAACGAGTTCTTCGACGCTCATGCCGGAGAGAATTTTAAGGGCGAGCGTTGGTCCCACTCCAGAAGCCGAGAGGAGCATTTCGAAAAGATGCTTTTCACGGGACGAAACAAAGCCGTAGAGAGAAAGCGCGTCTTCGCGGACGTGCGTATGAATGAGCAGAGTAACTTCCGTGTGGAGCTCGCCGAGGGCGGCGTAGGAAGAAAGAGGGACCTGGACGAGATAGCCTACGCCGCCGACATCGACGAGGACCTGGTTAGGCCGTTTTTCCGCAAGGCGACCGCGAAGCTGGCCAATCATGGAAAGCCAGTATTGCCGCCTTTTCTTCGCCTGTCAACGCGCTTAAAAGAGGCGCCTCCGAGTAGGACGCTTCCGAGGGCACTTCAGGGAGAGCACGGCGGCTCTCCCCGCGTGGCACGGTGTGAAACGAGCGAGTCGTGAAATGAGCGGGAAGAGTCGAGCGTTATCTGTGGTGGTCGGCCCATTCCGCGGCGGCTTTGAGTTCGCGATCCGCGGCATCGATCAGGTCCTTTGCCTTAGCCGCGTGCCCGCCGAGCTCATCTTTATTCTCTCGCTGAGCTTCGTCGACCTTTCCATAGGCTTGCTGAAGATGATGCTGGGCTTCCGCGAGATTCGGATGTCTGTGCGAATCAATGTTGACGACAGGGCCCTGAGCGATGGCATAGCCACCCCAGGCGAGCGCGACTGCCAGCAGGCCGCCCAAAACGAGATTCTTGCTTTTCATGGCGATTCTTTCCTCCAAGAATTTTGATTTTGAAATATGTTCCCCGAGAAATGCTTCAGGCCGAGTACGGCAATTGTATTAGATTCCTCGGAAGGCGTTAGCGGAAAAGCGGAGTAAGGACACCTCAGCGGCAACAGGTCGGAGTATTGGCGGCCGTCGGTGCGAGCAACACTAGCTGGCAGCCGCGGAGGTTGTCGCCGGGCGATAATGGCCGGGAACGGCGCGGAGAGCGATGGCTAGGCGATTCCAGGCATTGATCGTGCTTATTGCGAAAGTGAGATCCACGATTTCCTTCTCGCTGAAGTATTTGCGGACTTCCTCGAAAACGGCGTCGGGAACATGAGTTTGAGAGACTAGCGTGACAGCCTCGGTCCAAGAGAGGGCGGCGCGCTCACGATCGGTGTAGAAGGGGGTTTCCCGCCAAGCATCGAGCTCGTAAAGGCGCTGTTCGGTTTCGCCAAGCGCACGCGCGTCCTTGGAATGCATATCGATGCAGTAGGCGCAGCCGTTGATTTGAGAGGCGCGCATTTTTAGCAAGTGAATCAGGCCCGGATCGAGGCCGCATCCGGCAATGTACTGTTCCAGCGCAAACATGGCTTTCTGGGCTTCCGTAGCATATTTCCGAGCATCAATTCTGGGTCCCATAAAAAGTCTCCTTTTTTATCGGCGAGTCTGCTGACCACGCCAAGATCGCGGCGACCAGCCACGCACTTCGCCTATGTGTTCCGACTAACTAGATGGATGACCGGAGAGGGCGGGCGGATATCTCGTAAAACAAAAAAATCTTGAGCCGGACAATTTTGCGGAGTTCAGCGGCGGGCGCGGTCTTTGCGTACCGCTTCGTCGATGAGTGCGTCGAGCTCGTTGCGCGTGAGAGAAACATGCGCGCTGGAAGACTCGCTGCTGTCATTGGTTTCCGGGAGTTCGGCGCCTCCGCCAGGGGGTGGGACGACAAAGTATCTCGTTCGTGCAGCCATCAACTTCGCGACTTCACGGCTCGAGAGAAGCACCGGGTCGCCTGCCAACTCCGCGGCCAGAAGGATTTTGGCAAAATGCTCGATGGTTTCCATGCGAAAGAAGGACGTTAGAAGGTCGGGACCGCAGGTGACAGCGCCGTGATTCGCCAAAAGTAGCGCGTCGTAATGTGGAATCAAGGGCTCCATCGCGGCGCTAAGTTCCGGTGTTCCGGGGGTGGCGTACCGCACGAGGGGAATCTGCCCCAAGCCAATGATCACTTCCGGCAAAAGCGCTTGATTCAAGGAGCGGCCAGCAGCCGCAAATCCTGTCGCTGTTGGCGGATGCGCGTGGCAAACTGCGTTCACGTCCGGACGCATGCGGTAAAACAACAAATGCATGGCGATCTCGGAGGAGAATTTGCGCTGGCCCGCCAGCTGGCGGCCTTCCAGATTCGTAACCACTAAGTCCTGCGGCTCGAGCATCCCTTTGTTCATGCAAGTGGGCGTGGTGAGGATGCGGTCTTCGTCGAGCCGCACAGAGATATTGCCTTCGCAGGCCACGATAAACCCGCGGTCGTACATCCATTTGCCCGCGGTACAAATCTCGAGGCGATGTTGCTCTTCGCTTTTCTGGTGGGTGGACCAGAGCGAGTTGGCGTTCATTGCACGCACTCCTTTCTTACCCGGAAATTCATCCCGGCCTCTTCCCCACCCCTGTCAAAGAAGCCCTTGGTTTCCGCCCGGGCGGAAACACGGGGCGCACTTTATCACATTACGCGTAAATTCCGCGTAACTTTAGAGCGCTGGCCACGCGGTCAATCGCGAGCATATAGGCGGCAATGCGATTGTTAACCTTGTGGGCTTCGGCATAGCGGACCACGCTATCGAAGGCGCTTTCCATAACGTCGAGCAGCCGTTCATTGACCTCGCTCTCGCGCCAGAAGAAACCCTGTCTGTCTTGGACCCATTCGAAATAGCTGACCGTGACGCCGCCGGCATTGCCAAGAATATCGGGCACCGTGAAGATACCCTTGGCGTCAACGATAGCGTCCGCCTGCCAGGTCGTAGGACCGTTCGCACCCTCGCAGAGAATACGCGCCTGGACCTGATGAGCGTTCTTTTCGGTAATTTGGTTTTCGATCGCGGCAGGGATAGCGATTTCGCACGGCTGGAACAGAACATCCCGAGCGGACATTTTGGTGCCGCCGCCGGGAAAGTCGGGCAAGGATTTTTTCTGCGTATAGACCCACTCGATCACTTTGGGCACGTCAAAACCGCTTTCGTTGTACAGCCCGCCGCCGATATCGGCGAGGCCGACGATTTTGTAACCGGCCTCTTGCATGAGCTGCGCGGCTAGCGAGCCAACGTTGCCAAACCCTTGGATCACAACGCGGCAGCCTTGCTTCTTGATTCCTAGCTTTGCAAGGGCTTTGTTGCAGCAAATCATGACACCCCGCCCGGTGGCCTCTCGCCGCCCGCGGGAGCCTCCGAGCTCGATGGGCTTGCCCGTGACTACAGCCGTAGTGGCCTCGCCGACGTGCATCGCGTAAGTGTCCATGACCCACGCCATAGTCTGTTCACCGCTGCCAATGTCCGGCGCGGGAACGTCTCGCTCGGGCCCGAGCCAGTCGGCAAGCTCGGCGGTATAGCGCCGCGTGAGGCGTTCCAATTCCCCGCGCGACAACTTGCGGGGATCGCAAATGATTCCGCCTTTGGCTCCGCCGAACGGAATATTGACGACGCCGCACTTCCAGGTCATCCAGGTCGCCAGGGCGCGCACTTCGTCGAGAGAAACGTCGGGCGCAAAGCGAATGCCGCCTTTTCCGGGCCCACGCACCGTCGAGTGAAGTACTCGATAGCCTGTGAAAACGTCGAGCTGACCATTGTCCATGCCCACCGGGATGTAAAGGGTGATCTCTTTCTTGGGATGCTTAAGATAGCGGTAAAGGCCTTGCTCGAGGCCTAATTTTTGTGCGGCGACTTCGAAACGCGCTTCGGCGTTCTGATAGACATTCATTTCTTCCGGAACAGGGGCTTGCGGCATACGGAACTCTCCTTTGAGGCGGTGACGGCAGTAATTTCAATCAATAATTCGCACTTCGGCTTGGGAAGGGAGCTCAAGACCGACCTTCATTTGCTGGGCCAAGAGACAGGACCGGCGGGCTACCCCGTTGCATGGAATCGCAAATCGACCGACCCGCCAGACTCGCCTTTTGGCCGGGCCGCCAGTATACGAACCTGCTACTCTGGCTGCAAGCGAGAGCGGTTTGGAATTGATCGAATGGCAAACCTTGCAGATCCAGGTAACAGCCGTTGTGCGTAATGCTGTCTGCTATAATCCGTGCCAAATTTCATTCGTCGTGAGCTCTCCGGAGACTAGAAATGCAACGAACTCAGCTGCTTTTGCTCGGGGCTTTTTTGCTGGCCATGCCGCGAACAGCTTTGGCGCAAACGCCCACCGATTGGCTCTCGGAATTAACCAGGCCGCAGGACTACACTCTGAAGCGAGTTTCGAGTTACGACCGCACCGGAGGCAACGACGACTTCCGGCCGTTGGCCGCGGGAGAGACGCTAACCCTGCTCGATGAAGCCGGGCCGGGCGAGATTTCGCACGTCTGGATCACCATCGCAAGCGATGAAAGATACCACCTGAAGAAAATCGTGTTGCGGATGTATTGGGACGGGGAAAGTTCGCCCAGCGTGGAAGCTCCGATTGGGGACTTTTTCGGATTGGGACTCGGAGAATATTTTCTGTATCAATCCTTTCCGCTAGCGGTAGGAGGGGACAAAGCTCTGAACTGCTTTTTCCCCATGCCCTTTCAGAAGCACGCGCGCATCACGCTGACGAACGATGGACGGCAGCGTGCCGACGCGGTCTATTGGAACATCGATCTGCGCGCTTACAAGTCGCCGCTGCCTGCGGAGACGCTTTATTTTCACGCCCAGTACCGGCAAGCGGCGCCCAATAAAGCATTCCCCGAGAACAAGTTCAACTTAGACGGAAAAGACAATTACGTTTGGATGGAAGCAACCGGGCGCGGGCACTTCGCCGGCGTGACCATGTCGGTCATCGAAAATCAAGATGGATGGTGGGGCGAAGGCGACGACATGTTTTTTGTGGACGGCGAGAAGTTGCCCTCCATCAACGGAACCGGTTCGGAAGATTATTTTCTCGGCGCGTGGGATTTCGGCGGAAAGCCTTTTGCTTATGGGCTATTTGGAGCGCCGGTTGTCGGCCCCGAATTGCAGGGCGGGCGGTGGTCCGTTTACCGCTTCCATCTGGACTCGCCGATTCCTTTTACGAAGTCCTTGCGCGCGACGATCGAGCACGGGCATGCCAACGACCGCGGGGATAACTACTACTCTGTGGCGTATTGGTATCAGACGGAGCCCCACGAGCCATTTCCTGCCCTGCCTAGCGTGGAAATGCGGATGCCGCGCGTCTTTCCCTTCCCGAGCTCTCAAAAATGACGGGTAGCATGTTACAAATCGGCCAGCAGTAGCACGCGCCTAAGAATGAGCTATTGCATGCGGAACTGCAGGGTGACCGTCAAGTGCATCGGCACAGGCTTGCCATCGAGCGATGCCGGTTGATACTTCCATTGGCGCAGCGCGTCCTTCGCGGCTTGATGCAGGAGCGTCGGGCCGGAGATGACCTTCATGGTCGTGACGCGTCCGCTGGCGTCGATGAGCGCATCGATCACCACATCGCCGGACACGTGCTGGTTTCTCGCCAGAGCTGGATAGATCGGGGCCACCTGACTAACTAATAGGGCAGACTTTACGTCGCCGCCAATAGGCGCAGGCACCTTCGGGGCAGCAGGCTGGTCTCCATTTCCCTCTGTGAGCCCGGAAGCAATCCCATCAGTGCTAGCGTTCGTGTTGCCCGCGGAAATTGTGGGAGCGACGACTTGGTCGGCCTGCTGGGTTTCCGGGCGGCTCAACGTGGGACTGGCCAAGTGAACCTCACCGAGCTCGGGCTTCTTGGGTTCGGGTCGTGCCACTGGGTGCGAAATGCGCTCCGTGATGGCAGCCGGAATTGTTGCGGCGGAACTTCGCGTGTTCTCTCGAGTCTCAGGTACAGATTGTGAAGCGTCTTTGGAGTTCGAGACCGGCAAGCCCGAACGTGGCGATGTGATCACATCGGATGGTGTCTCGCGCTCCGTCAACGTATTTCGCGATGCGGCGTGCTCCTCGGGTCGCGCTTCAGTGCGTTGGGGAGGCGCTCCATTCGTTGGCGCGCTGGCCTTTGGCGAAATTGGCGTGGACGTACTTCGCGCCGGGTTCGAAGGATAAAGCAGATACCAGGCGCCGCCAGCGGCTAACAGAATGGCGGCGATTGCTCCAATCCAAAGTCCTTTTCGGGAGCTTCCGGACGAATGTTCGCGCCCTGCCGCTCTCTCCTCTAGCGGGAGTGAACTGCCGAAGATTGGCAGTTGGATTTCCGGAACGGATTCCATTCCGACTGCGGCCAGCGGTTCGACAGAATGCTCTTCATGTGTACTGATTTCGGCGCCGTGCTTCGATTTTTCCCGTTCTCCGTGTTCGGGCGTCGTTACTGGAGCGGCAGCGTTGCGAGCCAACGGCTCGAGCCACGATGGAATTTTCACCTCTTCCGTGTCTAGGGAAGACTTGATCGGGGGAGGCAGAGGTCTTGAAGGCGGCGCGGTTTTAACCTGCGGAGGATCCGATTTTATGATTTCCACAACCTTGGGCGGCGCTCCTGTTGCCGTCTTGGCGTCGAAATCAGGCATCGGCGGCTCAGGCTTGGTACTAGGCGCTGCGCTAAACAGCATGGAGGAAAGTTGTTCCTGCAGTCGCGTTGCCTGCAGTCTTAAGTCCTCGCTGGAATTTTCGGCAGCCAGGCTTGTTGGCGCTGGCTTGTTTTCAGGTGGCGCGGTTGGAGCCTGCCGTTTTGATGCAGTTAAGGCCGGCTGCATCTCGGGGGCGCTAAGAAGACTTGCAGCGGATGAGGGCAGCGAAGCGGGTATTGAAGCAGCAGGGATAGCTGGAATCGCAGGAGTGGTTGCCACTGGCGGTAATGGCCGCACCGTTGTTGGAATGGAAGACGGTGCTGGCTTTGAAGGCGCAGGTATAACTGGTGTGATCTCTGTGCTTGGCGCTTGCGGAGTGGGCTTGGCATCAGCTTGAACGTGGACCGGTTGGACTTCCGGATTTTTGGGGGCGACAACGGGAGGACTGACTGGATTTGGCGCGGGCGTGACGGCTGCGACGGCTATGTTCTTGTCGGGCGGCGGAGCTGTCGCGGACGGCGCGGGAGCATGCGGGGCGATGCGATCGGAAGGAAAACGCATCCCCCAAAAGCCAACCACCGACTCCGTGAATTCAAGTTCCACGTAGCCGCTCACGTTCCTGTAATTTTTCGATTTGACGACCTGGCAGACCACTTCTTTCTTCGTTTTTTCGTTGGTCAAGAAGAGAAGTTGCCCGGCCGACACCGGCGAACCGAGCCGGATAACCGCGCCGTTCCCAAAAACAAGCACGGTTTTTGTCGTCTCAGAAAATGGCTCGCGTTTGTCGCTCCCCTCAACGGTCCGCGCTCCATTCACCGTGACAGGCACTTCCAACGCAACAGGCTGTGGCCTGCTCGCAGTATCTTCAAGGCGAGAGTCAGTCGCCGAACTGGCCGAGCCGCGCCTCTCCGGTGCAACGGTCAGAACTTCATTCTCTTTGCTGATGGGCGCCATTGGGTACTCACTTGGTACGCAGAATTTTGCTTAGCCCGCGCATAAAGAGGGCTATCCCCGAACCTCTTTATGTATAGGGTCTTCTTCTCTCGAACTCTGCAGCCATGGTACGTGCGTACCGGCGTGGAAACACCTGTCCTGAAGGACAGCCGTGCTGAGGGTGGAAACCGTTCTAACGACTCAGTGGCGTGCGGAACTGCTCGTCAATTTCAACCTGGTAGCCGATGACCATCTTGTTGGTCTCGTTGGCCATGCCGATGACGGCTTGCAACTCCTTGAAAATAGCTTCGGTCATCCCCTTCTTGAAAGCCGAGGCAGTGTGCGAGGCGATGCAGTAGTGGCAGTTGTTGGTGACGCTTACGGCGACATAAATTAATTCCTTGGTGAGCGGATCAAGCGCGCCGGGGGCCATGATTTGCTTGATGCTTTCCCAGGTGCGCTTCAATGTGGCAGGGTCGTGCGCGATGGCCTTCCAGAAATTGTTGATCCAATCAGTTTTTCGCGTGGCCATAATGTCGTCGTACACTGCACGTACCTC
>Ga0335073_10017139_pt1 | contig 10138 bp, 5 predicted proteins | sample Lox_Sample_22_FD_207093 | JGI IMG/M metagenome (GOLD analysis project Ga0335073, IMG submission 207093) | Soil microbial communities from Loxahatchee National Wildlife Refuge, Florida, United States - Lox_Sample_2.2 | ecosystem: Environmental > Terrestrial > Soil > Wetlands | place: USA: Florida... | reverse complement strand
GGATGTGACCTACCGCGAGCCGCTCATGCTGTTCCATAGTGATGGCAAGACGCTACGGAATGTCAGCGCGGAGAGTGGACCTCTCTTTGCCAGGGATTTCTCTTCCCGCGGCCTGGCCATTGGTGACTTCAACAACGATGGCGCTGTAGATGTGCTGGTCTCGGTAAACGACGCCGCGCCGCTGTTACTGCGCAACACCGCGGCCCAGGGCAGCCACTGGCTGGGAATCAGGCTGGTGGGCAAGAAAGCAAACCGCGACGCCGTCGGCGCCCGCATCACCTACCAGTCCGGAGATCTGAAACGCAGCAGAACCAAGGTCGGTGGAGGAAGTTACTTGTCGTCGCACGATCCGCGCATCGTACTGGGGTTGGGCTCGCGGACGAAAATCGACTGGGTGGAAATCAAGTGGCCCGAGCCCAGCGGGAAAACAGAAAGATTCACTGGGCTGCCCATCGATAAATACATCACCCTCACGGAGGGCGAGGGGAAAGCTGTCGAGAAGGGCTGAAGGATGCCGCACGCAAAGAAACCGCAGATCTTCGCACTTCGCAACGCTCCGGTCGAGATGACAATTCCGCCTAGCGGAGTGGAGAGATCTGCAGTTTGTTTCCCTGAGGCGGAATGCATAGGCTGAGCTCCCTCGACCTCTCGCTCGTAGCCATCTACCTCGCAGGCATCACTCTCTTCGGGCTGCGCTTTCGCAGCAAAGACCGCTCGCTGAAAAACTACTTTCTGGCTGACCGCAGGATCCCGTGGTGGGCCATCGCGCTCTCCATCGTGGCTGCGGAAACCAGCACCCTGACCATCATCAGCGTGCCCGGCCTGGCCTACACCGGAGACTGGGGTTTTCTCGAGATCGTTCTCGGTTACCTTCTGGGCCGGATTGTCGTGTGCATTATCTTTCTGCCGCGCTATTTTCGCGGTGAATTGCTCACCGCCTACGAAGTGATCGGCCAACGTTTCGGACCGCGCCTGCATCGGCTCACGGCTTTTCTCTTCTTATTTCTGCGGGCCGCGGCCGAAGGCGTGCGTGTGTTTGCAGTCTCCATCGTGGTGGGCATCGCGATCGGCACCGGCGATGTCGTTTCCATCGCCATCATCGTCGCCCTTACTCTGCTGTACACCCTCGAAGGCGGAATGGCCGCCGTCATCTGGACCGATGTGGTGCAGATGGGCTTGTACCTGGCGGGCACGGTCTTAGCAGTGATTGTACTGGGTCATCGAATCCCGGGCGGCTGGCCGGCCATTCATGGAATGGCTTCAGTCGCCGGCAAAATCACCATCTTCCATTTCGCGTTGAGCCTGAGCCAGACCTACACTTTCTGGGCGGGCCTGATTGGAGGATGTTTTCTAACCATGGCCAGCCATGGCACCGATCAGCTCATGGTCCAACGTTTGTTAGCAGCAAAGAATCTGCGCGACTCGCGCATCGCCCTGCTCTCGAGCGGCCTGGTGATCCTGGTGCAGTTCGCGCTCTTTCTGGCCATCGGCACCGGCCTCTACTATTTCTACGGTAATGTGACCCATGGCGCTCCAGGAGGTGGACCGGACCGCGTCTTTCCATCATTTATCGTGAACGAGCTGCCACACGGAGTTGCCGGGCTCCTCGTGGCAGCCATTCTGGCGGCCGCGATGTCTAACCTCAGTGCTGCCGTGAATTCGCTCAGCTCCAGCAGCATGGTGGATTTCTACATGGCGTGGAAACCCAGCGCGAGCGAACAGGAGCGCGCCCGTCTATCGCGCGCGATGACGTTCTTCTGGGCGCTTCTTTTGTTCGCGCTTGCACTCCTCTCCCGCGGGGGAGGCCACGTGGTGGAAGTTGGATTGTCGATAGCCTCAGTAGCGTACGGCGCGCTTTTGGGCGTTTTCCTGCTCGGTACTCTTACCAGGAGCGCAACGGAACCGGGAGCCATGATCGGCATGATCGGCGGCCTTGCTGCCAACATCCTGCTGTGGAAGCAACCCGCATTTTTACCCAAGATTGCCTGGACCTGGTTTGTGCTGATCGGGTCCCTGCTGACCTTTGTACTCGGATGGATTATGAGCAAATTGTTGCCCGGCAAGAGATATATCGCCGCTTTGATCCTCGTTCTCTTCGCCTGCCACCTCAACGCGGAGGACGCGGAGTTCCACCAGATCGACCGCATTGTGGAAGGGGGCATCGCAGCCAGGAAGTTTCCCGGGGCCGTGGTGATCGCGGGTCACGACGGCCGCATCATTTTCGAGAAGGCATATGGCAACAAATCCCTGAACCCGGCTGAGCCGATGACCGAAGACACCGTGTTCGATTGCGCCTCCCTGACCAAGGTTCTGGCCACCGCGCCGGCCGTCATGCAGCTTTACGAGCAGGGACTCTTTCGATTGAATGACCCCGTTGCGGAGTATCTGCCCCAGTTCGCTGCCAACGGCAAGCAGGACATCACCATCCGCCAGTTGCTCACGCATTATTCCGGCCTACCTCCCGATGTTTCGCTGGAAGATACGTGGGAAGGCAAGGAAGAAGGGCTTCGCCGCGCCTTTGCCGCAGTTCCGGTTACGGCTCCCGGAGTCGAATTCCGCTACAGCGACATCAACTTCATCGTTCTCGGCGCGCTGGTTGAGAAGCTGTCGGGCATGACGCTGGACCAATACCAGCTCAAATACATCGCGCAACCATTGGGGGTAGAGTACATGCGCTTTCTGCCTCCGGAGAGCTGGCGCAGCCGCATTGCTCCCACGCAATATGAGCACGGTGTGTTGCTTCGCGGAGTGGTGCATGATCCAACCTCCCGCCGCATGGGAGGAGTTGCCGGTCATGCGGGATTGTTCAGCACTGCGGGCGACGTCGCTGTCTATGCCCAGAATCTGCTGGACCGGCTTGCCGGGCGGCCGAGCAACTTCCCGCTACAGCGGCTCACCCTCGAAAAAATGACGGTGCCCGAACAGCCGGCCACCGGTACAGCGCTTCGTGGCCTCGGCTGGGATATCGAATCGCCGTTTTCCAGCAACCGCGGCGAGTTGTTTCCCGTCGGCTCTTTCGGCCATACCGGATTTACCGGCACCTCCATCTGGATGGATCCGACCAGCGATACCTACGTGATCCTCATGTCCAATGCTGTTTACCCCAACGGACCCACAGGGATTAACGCGATCCGCGGCCAGGTCGCGAATGCCGTTGCCCGTTGGGTCAAAGTACACTCCGATGACGGGAGCGACATCGCCAAACTTACCGGTTACAACGAATCCATCGCCGGCGAGCGTCGCTGGCAGGATCGCAACGGTACTGTTACGACGGGAATCAACGTGCTCGAAGACGAGCGCTTCGTGCCCCTGACGGAGCTTGCCGCGAAGCATGGAGGTCCTGTGCGCATCGGTTTGCTGACGAATCAAACCGGGCTCGATGCGCAAGGGCGCAGAACCATCGACGTGCTCGCCAAAGCTCCTGGGGTTCAGCTCAAGCTGCTCTTCAGTCCGGAACACGGCATTCAAGGCAAGCTCGATAGACCGGGCATTCAGAATTCCAAGGATGAGACGACTGGCCTTCCGGTGATCAGTCTCTATGGTGAGCAACGAAGACCATCCCTGGATACACTGCGCGGCCTTGATGCCGTTGTCATCGACCTCCAGGATGCCGGAGTCCGTTTCTATACCTACGAAACCGTCGTTCGCTACTTTCTGGAAGCGGCAGGCAAAACCGGCACCAGGATTGTGATCCTGGACCGTCCCGACCCGCTCGGCGGCTCGTTCGTACAGGGCCCAGTGTCAGACTCCGGCAGCGAAAGTTATGTCGATGTGGCGCCGATACCTGTTCGTCACGGCATGACGTTGGGCGAGCTTGCGCGCTATCTCAATGGAGAATACAAGCTCGGTGCACCACTTACCGTAATCGAGATGAAGGGATGGCAGCGCGGCGACTGGTTCGACGACACCGGAGCCGCCTGGACCAATCCATCGCCTAACCTCCGCAGTTTGCGCGAGGCAATCGTTTACCCCGCCGTTGGTCTGATCGAGACCAGTAATATTTCCGTCGGCCGTGGAACGGACACACCCTTTGAACACCTGGGAGCGCCGTGGATTGATGGGCCCGCTCTTGCCCGCGCCCTGAATGCCCGGTTTTTACCTGGAATTCGCTTCGTGCCAGTGAGCTTCACGCCGGATGCTCCTTACCCCTATGCCGATCAGCTCTGCCATGGAGTCGGACTAATCGTTACCAATCGTAACGTTATCGATTCGCCCGAACTGGGGCTGGAGATTGCGGCCGCATTACACAAGCTTTATCCCAGCCAGTTTCACTTGCAGAAGATTTCCACTCTGCTGGCCAATCGAAGCGTCCTGGACGCTCTATCGGCAGGGCGTGACCCGCAACGCATCCTGGAAGACTGGCAAGCTCAGCTCCGTGACTTCGAGGTGAAAAGAAAACCTTACTTGCTCTATTGAGCTGGGATCAAATCTTTTACCCGCGAGTCAAGGTTCGGCCTCCACATCGCAGTCATCCTGAAGATCTGTATGTTTGAAACATGTTTCAATAACTCCACACAGCCGTCATCCTGCTGCCCCGGCAGCGAAGCGCCTCGCAAAAGCCTGCATAACGAATGGGTTATGGCGCGAAGTCGAAGAGCCTATCCCGAGCGAAGACGAGGGAACCTCGACGATGCTGCCCGGCGGATGCCGTTTTCACGCCTTTCCGGCCACAAATCACAACCGAATTCACGAAACTCATAACCTCTCAGGATGACGGGCTCGGATCGAGCAGCTGAAAACATATCTGCGCCCCGTGTGATCACCTCGAAAACCATGGGAGTTTACGCGTCCAAATACCCCACTGCCACGTCATCCACCCAGAGACTGAAGCGGTCAGGCCCCGAGCCCCTGCGAAAGACCGGTCCCACCCAACGGCGTGAATCGAGCTTTCGTATTTTTTCTGTGGCTGGCGCTGCCTGTGTCTCTTTCTGCAGCCGCGAACTCCTCTTCCCAAGAGAATTACGTGGGAGACGACGCTTGCCGGTCCTGTCACAGCGGAGAGGTAGAGTCGTTTCATCAAACTGCACACTTCCTGACATCGAGTGAGCCCAGCGAGCACTCCATCCTGGGGAGTTTTGCTCCCGGCGACAACCTGCTGAAAACCGCGAATCCGTCGCTGACTTTCCAGATGGAGGCGCGAAACGGGGCGTTTTATCAGAACGCAAATTCTCGTTCGGAGCGCTTCGGTTTTGTGATTGGCTCCGGCGAAAAGGGCCAAACCTACTTGTTCTGGGATGGTGATCAACTCTTTCAGCTGCCTGTCTCCTATTGGAAAGAGCTGGGCTGGGTGAATAGTCCCGGCTATCGCGATGGGGTTGCCGATTTTGAGCGGCCCATCATTCCTCGCTGTCTTGAATGTCACGCGACCGTTTTCCAGTCGACCCCACCGCCGGTGAACAGCTATAGCCACACCGGCTATGAGCTTGGGATCCAATGTGAGAAGTGTCATGGTCCGGGAAGGGAACACGTGGAGCGGGAGCAATCCAAAACTGCTTCCCACCCGGCCATACTGAACCCGGCCCACTTTACCCGCGACCAGCAAATGGATCTATGCGCCTGGTGCCACGCCGGGCAGGGGCAGCCTCTAGTGCCGTCTTTCTCGTATCTTCCGGGGGAGACGCTGGAGAATTACATCAGCCTTCCCAAGCTTGAACCCGATACGCCGCTCGATGTCCATGGCAATCAAGTGGAGCTGCTAAAGCAAAGCCGCTGCTATCTGGAATCCTCGATGACTTGTCTCACCTGCCACAATGTCCACCTCGCACAGCACAATCTCGCCGAATTTTCCCAGCACTGTCTTGCCTGTCACAAGCCCGGCTCCGCAGTTTTCTCCAGGCCAGATCATCCCGTGGTCAGCAACTGCATCGATTGCCATATGCCGAAGCAAGAGACCAACCTCATCGTTTTCAATTCCGTAGGCAAACAACTTAAACCAGAAATCCGAAATCACTGGATCAAGGTCTATCCGCCGCCTCTTTCCAACAAAGATACCCCTAAGATTCCCTGAAATTGCCCAAACAATCCCGGGGAAAACCACGTTATAGTTTGGATGGCAAATCTCACGACCTCACTCGGGCGTGGTAAACATCGACTCACAGGCAAGCCGTACGGTATTCGCGGAGGTTGAACCGGTGGAAGAATTCCTCCGCCCCGCGGCTACGTCTTCGGCGCGCGCCAGAGCAGCGCAGGATGTCTCCCCTGAACGCCGCCGCAAGCCGGTTGACCCGGCGGGCGGCGGCGCGCCAGATCGCGAAGACGACGGCTTCTTGCGGGCCCGTCGCCGTGTTCCTGTCCGCCGTGGGCTCATCCCCGCAACCCGCAACGGCCGGATCATCGCGACAGCACTGACCGTCGCCCTGCTCACCGGATTGTTTCTGGTGGCGATCGCGATACGTAACTTTTTCCGTGACGATCCGCGTTTCCGCATCGCTTCCTCAACCTCCATACAGATCATGGGCAATAGCCAGGTGACGCGGCCCGAGCTTCTCTCTGTTTTCGGATCCGATCTCGGCCGCAACATTTTTTTTGTTCCTCTCAGCCGTCGTCGTGCGGCTTTGGAACAGCTGCCCTGGGTAGAACATGCCACGGTGATGCGTCTGCTGCCTGACCAATTGCGGGTCGCGATCGTGGAACGTACCCCAATCGCGTTCGTCCGCCAGGGCAGCACTATTGGGCTCGTGGACGCCAATGGCGTGATCCTGCACCTGCCTCCGGCCGCGATGGCTGCGAAGCATTACTCTTTCCCGGTGGTGACTGGAATCTCCGCCAAAGATCCTTTGCCGGTGCGGGCCGCGCGCATGCACCTTTACCAGCAATTCGTTCGCGACCTCGACTCCGGCGGCGCCAAGGTGTCCACCCAGCTCAGCGAAGTCGACATCTCCGATCCCGAAGACATCTGGGCTCTTTTGCCGGCCGAGGGATCTGACATCCAGGTGCACTTCGGAGATACCGACTTTCTGGCACGCTACCGCAGTTATCAAGCGCATCTGCCTGAGTGGCGGCAGCAATATCCTCACTTGGCCTCCGTCGATATGCGCTATGAAAATCAGGCTGTTCTCGACATGAAGCAATCCCCTGAATCCTCATCGGATGAAGGGGGTTCCGCTGGTCATAGCGATCACCACTCCACTCCTGCCAAGCACTCCGCGGCAAAGGCCGCGGCGAAATCCTCCAAAGCAGCGAAAACAAAAGGCTGACGGCCTCAGATGAGCCAAAAAAACGAAGACCTACTCACAGTACTTGACGCCGGCAGCTCGAAGATCCGGGTGCTGGTGGCAGAGCTGCATGACGGAGCATTGCGCTACCGCTCTCATAGCGTGGTGAATGCGGAAGGCATGCGCAAGGGCGTGATCAGCGACCTGCAGCCTGCGAGCCGGGTATTCAATCAAGCCGCAACCGAGGCTGAGCAAATGGCCAATGCTGTGATCGCCAGCTGCGTTGTCGGGCTTGGCGGCCCGCATGTGCGTGGGGTTAACAGCCAGGGTGGTATCAGTCTTGGAAACCGCCTGCGCGAGATTACGCGCGAGGATGTGCGCGCTGCCGTCGACCGTGCACGCTCCGTTTCTTTGCCTGCGGATCGCGAAATTCTCCACCTGTTGCCGCAACAGTTCATCCTTGACGAGCAGCAAGGCATTCACGATCCAGTGGGCATGATCGGCAACCGGCTTGAAGTCAATCTGCATATTGCAACCTGCTCCGCGAGCGCTGCGCAAAGCGTTATCACCTGCGCCAACAAAGCAGGACTCGAAGTCACGGACACCATTTTCGAGGCCATCGCCGCCGCCGAAGCGACGGTATCGGCTGACGAGCGCGAGCTTGGTGCCTGCCTCATCGACATCGGGGCTTCCTCGACAGAGTTCGTTGTTTTCTTCGAAGGTGCGGTTGCTCACACTTCGGTCGTGCCGGTTGGTGGCGACCATTTCACCAATGACCTCGCTCTTGGATTGCATATGACAGTTCAGGAGGCGGAGGCCCTTAAGATAGACTATGGCCACTGCGTTGTGACGGCGGTTCCGTCTTCGAACGAGCTCGAATTGATCGCCGACGACAGCCAGGCGATTCGCACGATCAAGCAACGTTCCTTGAGCGAGATTCTCGAGCCGCGTGCGCGCGAGCTCTTCCAGATGCTGCGTGAAAATTTGCGCCAGGGTGGAGTTCTTGGAGCACTGGGCGCCGGCTGCGTTCTGACCGGTGGCGGAGCTCGACTGCCAGGCCTGCTCGAGGTCGCAGAAAGTCTGTTGCGTGTGCCGGCGCGTTTGGGCTATCCTGTGCCACTTTCCAGAATGCCCGAAGAGTTGATTCAGCCGGAGTTTTCTACAGCGATCGGCATGCTGCTTTACAGCCATCGCACCAGCGTATTGCGAGCCGCGGAAGACCAGGGCCTGCGGGCCAAGCTGCGCGCAATTTTCGCTGGAAGTTTATAGTGACAGGATTGCGAAACAAAACGACGAGATCGATCCACTATCGATCCACAAACGAGAATGGAGCAGAACCCCATGAGTCTTTCCGATGAAATCCGCATTCAGTACAACGAGGACATCGCGCGCGGAGCGAAGATCAAGGTCATAGGCGTGGGCGGTGGTGGCGGCAACGCCGTCAACCGCATGATCGCTGCCAAGTTAGAGGGGGTTGAGTTCATCGTTGCCAATACCGATGTGCAGGCGCTGCAACTCTCCCAGGCTCCCGTTAAGCTTCAGTTAGGCGTCAAGCTGACCAGCGGTTTGGGCGCGGGTGCAAATCCCGACGTGGGCCGCCGAGCTGCCCTCGAAGATTCGGAAAAGATTATCGAGGCCCTGGAAGGGGCGGACATGGTCTTCGTCACCGCGGGCCTGGGCGGCGGCACCGGTACCGGCGCTGCTCCGGTGATTGCCTCCCTCGCCAGCGAAATGGGGGCGCTCACGGTCGCTGTGGTTACCCGGCCCTTCAGTTTTGAAGGCAAGCGGCGCATGCAGCAAGCGGAACGCGGCATGGAGGAACTTCTCGAAGGAGTCGACACCATGATCGTGATCCCCAACGAGAAATTGCTGGCGGTCGCCAAAGATGCAGGCTTCTTCGAGTCCTTCCGGGTCGCCGATGACGTTCTGCTTCAGGGTGTGCAGGGCATCTCCGACATCATCACCATTCCCGGCATCATCAATCGCGATTTCGCCGACGTGAAGACCACGATGTCCGGTATGGGCTATGCGGTGATGGGGACTGCTGTGCGCAGCGGAGAAAATCGCGCCATTGCTGCGGCCCAGGCTGCCATGGCCTCGCCACTTCTGGAGGCGGGTGCGATTGACGGCGCGCGCGGCATCTTGATCAACATCAGCGGCTCCAGCAACCTCAAGCTCAGTGAGGTAAACGCTGCCTCAACCCTGATTCAGAACGCCGCCCACGAGGACGCGAACATCATTTTCGGCGCGGTGCTTGATGAAAGTATGAAGGACAACGTCAAGATCACCGTCATTGCCACCGGCTTCCGCCAGGATCAGCGTGGACGTAAGAAAACCACAGTTGCGGAGGGGCAGATTCCGCGAGTCTCCGTCCAGGGCCAGGCACCCGTTCCGCGCTTTGCCAGCGAAGATCTGGAGGAAGAGCAGTTTAGCCCGGTCTACGAGTCCAGGAAGACACCTCCGCCCCCGCCCCCGTCTCCGGTCAAGGAAAGGGCGGCGGAACCGCCGCCGTTTGACCACCATCCCCAACCCGTCCTTATCGAAGAAGCTCCTGAGGCCCGACAGACCCAAACCCAGCCTCCCATCCCGGCTGCCAAGGCTCCGGTAGTCCATCACAGCATCAACTTCGACGAGCCCTTTGAAGAGGAGTATGCCCGCTTGATTCCGACTCCTGAGCGGCCAGCGGAAAAACCCCATCGTAACGAGGCTGACTCACAGCTGGAAGATCTTGATATACCGGCGTTTCTACGCCGGCCAGTCAACTGACCGTCTTTCACTAGCGTTACGATTGCGTACCCAATTGTGGTACGGACATCCAGAAACGTTCGTTCGAATATGGAAATGCGGAAAGCATTCATGTGAAATTAGGGTTAATTGATTCAGCTTTCCGGATTAAGGCCGCGGTTGCCGCTATGGGAACCCGGTTCCATCTCGGCAATTACTTGAGTACCCAGAGGTAGTGCGGCACGTATCATCTTTAAAGC